>Ga0180432_10000171_pt1 | contig 104559 bp, 76 predicted proteins | sample SS_ome_10_FD_132414 | JGI IMG/M metagenome (GOLD analysis project Ga0180432, IMG submission 132414) | Hypersaline lake sediment archaeal communities from the Salton Sea, California, USA - SS_1_MS_2 metaG | ecosystem: Environmental > Aquatic > Non-marine Saline and Alkaline > Hypersaline >... | reverse complement strand
GCGATGGTGCGGCTACTGGTCCGGCCCGAGGGTGAGGTGACCCTCGCGGAGTTCGCGGTTGAGCCTGCTGCAGATGGTACGCCTGACTGGTTGCCGAGCCTGGAGCGTTGGTCGTGGCAGGCGCCCTTTGACCGGCCTGCGCTGCTTCACACGCACGGGCACAACGCCGGCGGGTATGAGCACAATGTCAACGACCTGATGACTACAGTGCGGCTTCAGCTCCCGCATTAGTGGGGCCGGATGCCGAGCAGCCCGCTCGGGTAAGAGCTCCAGGGCTGCAGGGCAGTGACGTCTGCTTGTCCGAGAAGATGTTTATGCGGCCAAGCGGGGGATGAAGGGGCGGGGCCTGGCTTCGTAAAGGTATGCTTCTCGCGCTCGTGCCACGGGACGCCACCTGAATGGGAAATCTCAGAGCACATGGGGGGGAGGATGCATGTGGTACGGCAGAGAAGTCTATACTATAGCCGCGAGCCCATGGGCCGGTAAGAGCTGATCTCTCTGGACCGAAGAGACTGCTTCCGGGGCACTAGAAGCCATATTCAGGGCCGGGGCAACAGGTGTCAGCCGCTACCTAGGGAGGCGTTTGGATTGCGATACTGCTGGATCGGGTGTGTCGCGTTGTTAATCGGTTTGCTGTCAGCCACGTGGGGAGCGCCTGAGCTGCCCGGGGCGGAGCTGGTCAACGCCGGCTTCGATCAGCCCCTTGACTCCTCGGGTACACCGGAGGGGTGGTATCGCTACGTCTCGAAGTTCGGGACGGCCCGCTTGGCGGTGGACCCCGAGGTGAAGAACAGCGGCGCGAGCTCTCTGAAGATGGAAGTCGGCGCCAAGTCGGCCTGTACCGTGAGCCAGTATCTGCGCGTGGACGGCCCGGGGCCCTTCACTTTCTCCTGCCAAGCGCGCACGACTGCGCAGGCCGCCAACGGTGTGCGGCTTTCAATCGAGTGGTTTGAGGCCACGGATTGGCCGCAGCGGGTGGAAATGGTCGGGAGGTCTTCCCCCTCGGCTGTGCTCTACGGGGATGACACCTGGCAGCGCGTGGGAGCGGTCGCGACCAAGCCCGACGGGGCGAACCTGGCGCTGGTGGCGATCACGGTCGGTGACCCCAACGCGGAGGCCGGCACCTATTGGGTGGACGATGCCGAGTTCAGCCCCGGCGCGCGGCCGGCGCCCCTGCTGGGCAATACGGGCTTCGAGATAGATGCTGATAGCGATGGCGTTCCCGATAGCTGGGGCCGCAGCTACTATGGCGAGGGCTGGGAAATCGTGCGCGATGCGACGGTCGCGCATAGCGGGGCGGCCTCAGTAAGGTTGACCGGGCAGAAGGACCACGGTAGCCGCTCGGTGCTGACAACGAGGTCGCCATACTTCGTACCCCCGATGCGTCTGCGGGTCTCGTTCTGGTACAAGGGCAGTGGCGCATCGGCGAACCTCATTGATTTCCTGCCCGGCGAGGGCGACTTAGCCGCCAACGGGACGGTGTACTTCGAGCGCCATCCGTTGACGCTTGAGCTGCCCAAAGCAGAATGGACACAGGTGGTGCAGGAGTACGACGTGCCCGAGGACGCGCGTACCTTCGGGCGGATGCGCGTGGACTTCCTGATGTATCAGAGGGGCGAAGGGACGCTGTGGCTCGACGACTTCCGCCTGGAGGTTATCGAGTAGCTCGCGAGTGCTGAATCCGTGCACAGGAATTGTGCATTCGCTGCAGGAGGTCGTAGTGATGCGACACATAGTGACGCTCATGACTTTGTTGTTCTTAGGGGTTGTAGCTATGGCTCAGAATAACGGTTTCACCGATCATGGGATTTGCGCGGCGGTTGGTGAAAGCCGGGGTGTCGTCGCCACCCAGACTGCATCGGGCAAGAACCTGGTGATCGGGTGTGTCCTGGACTGCTCGTCCAAGGGCTTTATCCTGGTCACCGACGTGGATAGCGGCGAGACCCGGCAGGTGCCGTACCCGGAAAGCGTCCGCAACTCCGCACCTTTTGCCTCCCTCATGAGCACCAACGGGCGTTTCTACACCGGGGCCGGCCCCGCGTTCCTCGAGTATGAGCCGGAAGCCGGTGAATGGCTATTCGGCAAGGTCATCAATCCCAAGGCCGGCTGCTATGTAGGCGTGTCCATCGCCGACGGCCCCGGTGACCTGATCTGGAAGGGCACCTACCCCGACTGCCGCCTGTACTCCTATGACCCCCAGACCCAGGAAGTCGTGGACTACGGGCGGCTCGATGAAGAGGAGCATTACTTCAGCTACCTGACCTTCGACAGCGCCGGCTGGGCCTATGCCGGCATCGGCACCGCCCGCCTGAACATCGTCGCCTTCAATCCCGAAACGCGCGAGTGCAAGCAGATGGTTGATGAGGCCGAACGCGTCACCGGTACCGGGTACGTGTACACCGGTGTGGATGGCAAGGTCTATGGCCGAGCCGGCAAGCAGTGGTATCGGCTATTCGCCGGAGAGCGCGAGGCGATCAAGGCAGATGAGAAGGCAGCCGCGGCCCCCAACGGCTCACTGGGGTGGGGACAGAGCACCGCTACACTGCCTGACGGGCGGCGGGTCCGCTACAACCTGCCGGATTCGTGGCTGGAGGTGACGGACCCCAAGACGGGCGAAACCCGGCGGATCGAGCTCAAGTATGATGGCGGAGGCGTGTCCATCACTTCCCTGGCTGCCGGGCCGAATGACAAGGTCTATGCCTCAACCTGCCACCCCATGCACCTGGCGGTCTATGACCCCGAGGCAGACAAGTTGGAGGACTGGGGGCCGGTCTACCGCGTCGGCGGCGGCAATTTCTGCCACATGTCCGCCCAGGGGAAATACCTGGTGGCCGCCTCGTATGCAAGCGGCATCTTTCATGTGTATGACACCACGCGACCGTTCAATGGCGGCTATGGCAAAGCTCCGAACCCGTATGAGGTAGCCCAATGGCACGATGACCTGTGCCGGCCCCGCGCCACCCTCGGCCATCCGGACGGCCACACGGTGCTGATGGCCGGCTATGCGGGCTATGGTCGGGTAGGAGGCGGTCTGGGATTCTATGACTTTGAGACCGAAGAGGCCACCCTCCTGACCCATGAGGACCTAATTCCGTACCACAGCACCGTAGCCCTCGCGGCGCTGCCCGATGGCACGGTGGTTGGCGGCACCACCGTCGGCGCTCCCGGCGGTGGGCACGTCGTGGCGACTGAAGCGGTGCTGTACCTGTTTGACTGGGAGAGCCGCAAAGTGGTCTTCCAGACATCCCCGGTGCCGGGGGCCAGTAGCATCGTGGCGCTGCAGGTTGCCCCCAGCGGTCTGGTGTATGGTCTGGCCTCCGGTTCGGTGCTGTTTATCTTCGACCCGGCGAAGCGAGAGGTGATCCATACTAATAAGCTGGAGCAATGGGGCGGTGTGCCCCGGGACAGCCTGTTTCTCGGCCCCAATGACGACGTGTACGCCCAGCTCTCCAATGCAGTAGTTCGACTTGATCCGGAGAGCTTCGAGCCCGCGGTGGTGGCGACCCCCCCTATCGGGATCAGTGTGGGCGGGCCCTTTGTGGCTGGCCGCATCTACTTCGGGTCCAGTTCGCATCTGTGGAGCCATGAACTGCCGAAGTGAGGCACCGAGCGGGGCTGGGCGAAGACCCCGTATAGTGTCCGGCAACCGGTCTCTATCACCGGTACTCGCTCTTAGCTGCTTCAAACAGGCTGTCACCGACCGCTGCAGCGCCCTGGAAGATTGCCTATGAAACGCGTCCTGGCGGGACTAGTAGGGTTGCTGGTTGTAAGCTGCACGGTCCGGGCGGCCGAGCTGGACCTACGCGTACTGCAAAGCACTGACCGTGCGGTGACTATTGGCACCGACGATTTCTCAGTCACCGTGCAGAGCAGTGGCCGCATAGATACCCTGCAGGCCGGTGGCATCAACTACGTTGCCTTCATCGCGCTCTACACCTCCCTCAGCAGCTTTGATACCGACGAGACTGTGCGTGCCGTGCAGGGCGCAGGCAGCGGAGACATCGGGCCTGTGCCTGACGCGATCAGCGCCGAGAAGCGCGGCGAACGCTACTTCATCGCCATCAAGCGCACGGCCGCGCGCGAAGAGATTTGCGGCGGCCAGCCCCTGTACCACTTGGATGAGACCGTAGAGATCGGCCCCAACGGCGTACTCAAGGTCCGCTACGAGTTTACCTGGCTGCGTTTCTTCGCCACCGGCAAGCCGGCCATCTACGTGGCCCTGACTGGTGAGACCTTCAGGGACCTGAGCTACTGGGCCGAGTTCCCCACCGACTGTCAGCGCGGCACCTTCGGCGAAGGCAATGGTTACGCGAGTTTCGAGCAGCTAAGGGGGCCGTTGCGGGCGCTGCGGGTGGATTGCCCTGCCGGCCCGTTCGACGTGTGGGCATATAGAGCCGGCCAAGTAACGGGCACGCGCTGGGGGGAAGAGTACAGCTCTATCGGCCTGCATATCCCTAAGGCCCGTGGGACGGTATATCGCGGAGTGGTGAGTGTCGTGGAGTTCGTCATCAAGGTCCCGTTGCCAGGTACTGAACAGGGAGGTGTTGAGTAGTGTCTGCCCGCAACTTGTGTATTGTTCCCCTGGTGGCATTGATTGTTGCCTTCGCGGCGCAGTCGGGGTGGGCTGAGTGCCGGCTCACGGAGACCGAGGTAGAGGGCGAGCCGGCACTGGTGCTGGAGAACGATTTCGTGCAGTTGCGGCTGCGGCCCACCCTGGGCGGGCGCATTGATCGCTTTCTCTACAAGCCCACCAACACGCCCCTCACCGCGCTTACCGACGGCGGTGCCTTGGTGGACCGGGTATGGAACTACGCCAACCGCGACATCTACTTCCAGTGGACCAACGCCGCCTATGCCTATAAGCTGGAGCCGGGCGCGGAGCGGGCGGCAGTGACGCTCAGTTGTCCCGGTTCGGCGGGCGTTATTGGGCAGCGGATGGCGTTCGAGAAGACGATCAGCCTGAGTGCGGACAGTGCCGCAGTGCGGGCGGACTACACCTTCAGCATCGCCACCGACGCAATGGTGCCCCAGCGGGCCGGCCTGTGGTGGCACAACAAGCTGGGGGTGCCGCAGGAGACCACCACTTACTACGTGCCGACTTTGCAGGGGATCAAGTCGCTTGCCTACGGCGCCGGCGCCTCCGGACCGTATTGGTGGTACGATGTCGCGCGCGGCTGGGCCGCGGCCCTCGGCGAAAGCGGCACCGGCGTTGCTGCCATTACGGATTACCGCAAGCTGATGTGCTTTTTCCACGCCATGCGCGGCGAGGTAGCGATGTTGGAGTGGGCCTTCCGCTCCGAGGAGATTCCCAACGGCGGCTCAACCAGCACTACCGTGTGGCTGGTGCCGTTTTCAGGTCTGACGGCAGTCTCAGGGGCTAGCGAGCAGGTGGTGGGCGAGATCCAGGCGGCTGAACAAGTCAGCCCTGACCAGGCCAAAGCCGGAGTGCCTGTGACCGTCAAACTAACCGGGCCGCAGCAGTGGAGCGCGCAGGTAAAGATGACCTGGCAGCGCCTGCCCGAGGGGAAGGTCAACGAGCTGCCCGCCTGGGAAGCTCAACTCAGCCCTGAGAGCGTGGCCGAAAAGCAGCTCGAGCTGCAACTGCCCGAGCCCGGCACCTACGTATTGCGTGCCCAGGCGCTCAGCGGCGACCGGCTCGCCGCCGATTTCTTCGCCCAGATAGTAGTCGGCGAGGCCAGCGGCGAGATAACTATCGCACCTTTGCAGGACCGCCTCGGCCGCGAGGGTGAACGGCTCGAGGACAAAATAGCCGGCACTGCCGCCGCCAAATATATGCCACCATCTGAAGAGATCGTCACCCCGCATATGAAGTGGGCCAAGCCATACGCCGGCGGCAAGCTGAAGGCGCTGATCCTCAACGACTTCACCGAGGGCCGGGAGACGATTGAGCTGGCCCAACGACTGGACATGGAGTACGTGGCCCCCCACATCAGCAGTCCTTACTCAATGTCCGACACCACGCGCGCCCAGGCAATGGACATTGTGCGTGATTGTCTGCAGGGCGAGCTGGATGTCATCTTGATCAGTGGCATCAGCGCGGCTATCCTTACCGACGATGTTGTCGAGATGATGCTTGACAAGGTCCGCGCCGGCAGCGGCTTGATTATGGTCAACCCCAACCACTGCTCCGAGGCGCTGTGGGCGGCCCTGCCCTTTTCCGCCGCCCTGGGTACCAAGCGCCAGAACAACAAGTGGCAGGCCGTGGCACAGCATTACTTGACCGTCGGCATCCCATGGGAGGAGCTGCCGCCAACGGATACCTACAAGTACGACACTGCGGGGGAGGTCCTGGTCGAGGCCGGTGACCTGCCGCTGCTGGCGGTGCGGGAAACAGGACAGGGGCGCGTGGTTTGCCTGGCGTACGCGACGGGCTGGTCGGTACCTGGCGGCTACAAGAACGCACTGACGCCGTGGATCCAGTTCGCGCCGACGCGATTCGCCTATTGGGAGTACTACTTCAGCCTGCTTGCCAAGTGTATGGTTTGGGCGGGGCAGAAGGAGCCGCCGGTGCAGTTGGTGTCCGTGGCCCCGGAGCAGGACCCTTACATGATGAGGTTAGACCAGCAGCCTGCGCTCAAGCTGAACGTGACCAATTCCGCAGCCGCCGTCGAGCTGGTGGCGCGGGTCACCGTGAATGATCAGCACGGGCGTCTGGTGCGCAGCTTCGATAAGGCTTTCGTCGCGCCGCCGGGAACCAGTGACCTCGCCATCCTGCTGCCCGAACTCTATGGCGGCCTGCATCTGGCTGACATCATCGTGGAGGACGCGCAGGGCAGGAAGGTCACCTGGGCGACGGTGCCTGTGCATGTGCAACCTCCGGTCGCTGTTACGGGGCTGAATGCTGATGACGATATATACCGCGCCGGCGACACCGTGTCGGCTCAGGTAGCGCTGTCCGCCATCGAGCCGGCTCCCGCGACCGTGCGGCTAGTGACGACCCTGACTGACGCCTACGGCAGGGTCGTAGTGCAACAAGAGCAGCAGGCCGCCGCGCAGGGCGATTGCGACGTGACGCTGGAAATGCCCGTGCCGCTGGCGACCACAGCCGTCTTGCGGGTCGAGGCGCGGGACGACAAAGGGCTGCTCAGCGCGGCCGAGCAGAAGCTACTGACCATGCCACCGGCCTGGGATAGGCGGGAGTGGACTGCCTTTCGCAGCATGGTGACCCGTACCCCGGTCGGCGGCTACTCGCGCCAGTACCTGCAGCAAGTGCGAACCGACCTGGTCAAGAACGTGGGCATAGATACATGCAATACGACCAGCCAATGGCTCGATGACACCGAGCAGCGCAGCACCTTCGCGGTCGGTATGCACTCACAGGTCTTCGGAGTTGCAGCCAACGTGCTCAGTGTTACGCGCGCCCGCTCCAAGGATCACCTGACCTTCGCCCAGCAGCGGGAAGCGTATGTGCGCACTCACGACAAGCAGTATCTACAGCGCGCCTGGTGCCTGAATGCAGATGATACGCGCCAGGCTGTTGGCGCCTACCTCGAAAAGACCGCTGCCGCTGTCGCCAGGTATCGTCCGCTGGGCTATGTCTGTGGTGACGAGCTTTCCGTTACCGATCACACCACACCCTTCGACTACGACTTCAATCCCGGCTGTCTGGAGAAGTTCCGCCAGTGGCTGCAACAGCAGTACCCCAGCCTCGCAGCGCTCAATGCCGAGTGGGACACCGATTTCGCCACCTGGCACGAGGTGATGCCGATGACGGCTGACGAGGTGGGTGACCGCAGCAACTACGCGCCCTGGGCCGACCACCGCACCTTCATGGAGGTCACCTTGGCGGAGTTCATCCGGTGGATGGATCGGACGCTGGAGAGCTACGATCCGGGCGCTCGTCTCGGCACCTCAGGCACGCAACCGGCCGCGCCCTACGGTGGCCACGACTGGTGGCGCTTGAGCCATGCCTTCGACTTCCTGCGCGCTTACGATTCCCAGAATATGGGCGAGATGCACCGCTCATTCAATGACCAGATGCTGGTCGCGACCGTGTGGAGTCACTACCAGGTCAAGGACCCGGTGGTCGGGCACCGGCTCTGGCATGTGCTGCTGAATGGTGCTGACGGCGCGGTCTATTTCAACACCGATACCTTGGTCAAGCCTGACGATTACACCTACACTCAGGCGGCTGCCGATGGTGGCAAGCACATCATCGAGATGCGCAGCGGGGTGGCCCGGCTCTTGCACGAGTGTGACGGCCGCGCCGCCGACGTATATATGCACTACTCTCAACCCAGCATCCATGGGACCTTTATTACCGGCAGCGAGACCAGCTTCAAGGATAACCGCGCCGGCTGGGTCAAGGCCATTGAGGACAACGCCCTGCAGATGAAGTTTCTCTCCTACGCGCAGCTTGAGGCCGGCGAACTCACCAAGCTGATGCCCGCGGCCTTCATCTTGCCCTACTCCGTCGCTATATCGGACAAGGAGGCGGAGCAGATAAAGGCCTACGTCGAGGCCGGTGGCGTGCTGATCGCCGATGCCCGGACCGGCTTGATGGACGAGCACTGCGCGCCCCGCAGCGCCGGTGTGCTTGACGAGCTGTTCGGCATTGAGCGGACGGAGATCAATCCCAAGGCCCGGCGCCGTGACGGCGAGGCCGTATTCACCAAGGCTCTGGGCGAGTGTGATCCCACGCCCATAGTCTTCCAGGACCTCTCCGGCGATACCACGATCAAGGTCACCAGCGGCACGGCTCTGGGCGAGATGGCCGGCACTCCGGTGCTGATTGTGCGTAATGTCGGCAAGGGCAAGGCGGTGCTGCTCAATCTGTTCATGGACAGCTATCCTCGCCGCCGCGATCTGGCGGTCGAGCAGCCGCTGCGGCAGTTGCTCGGCGAGGTCTTTGACCTGGCGGGCGTGAAGCCTTTCGCTCAGATTGCCGCTCCTGATGCCGGCCGCTACTACGTCGCCCGCTATTACAGCGGCGATGCCGATTATCTCGGCATCCTACGCGGGCTAGATGGCGAGGCGACCGGTGAGGCCGAGGCGTCGCCCCGGCACTTTCTCATGCAGGTCGAGTTCCCGCGCCAGGCGCATGTCTATGATCTGCGTGGCGGCGAGTACCTCGGCACAACCGACCACACCGAGAAGCTGATGGCGGAAGGTCACTGCCAGATGTACTCGCTCTTGCCGTATCAGGTGACCGCGGTCTCGGTAACGCCCCGCGCCAAGACCAAGCAGCCCGGGGATCGCGTTGCCTACCAAGTGGGGCTGGTGAGCGACGGCCAGCAGCCTGGCATGCACGTATTCCGCGTGCAGGTCAGCGACCCGAGCGGCGTCAAGGACTACTATGGCACCCAGATTACGGCAGATGACGGCTCCGGCGAAGCGGAGTTCGATCTGGCGCTTAATGATGCGCCGGGTACTTGGGAAATCCGGGCAACGGATGTAGCCACCGGCATTTCGGGCACCGCGCAGTTCACCGTCACTGCAGCCCGAGGCGGCGAATGAACGCATGGCCGGGCAGCCTCAGCCCAAACTGTCCCGGCCGTACGACTGCAAATTGTCTGCAGCACTCCTACACGGCAGTAGATGGCTTGTGGTTGGTGAAAACCGAGGAGCAAGAATGCAACCTGGCTCCACTTTGGTGAGGTTCATCATCGGCCTGGCTGTTGCCGCCGGCTGTGGTGCTCTACTAGCGCTGCTGTTGACAGGGAAGCAGGGGCGCATAGGGCTGCGCTGCTCGCCGTTGGGGTGCACCCGGTTTACGGCACAGGTCGCAGCTTGTGAGGATCAGGCGCTGTCCGCAAGGGAGACTACTGCGATGACCAGTCAATCGCCTGAGGGAAGCTACCGCGCTCTGACCGCCGAAGAGGAGCGCGTCATCGTCCACAAGGGGACGGAGCGGCCGTTTAGCGGAGAGTATAACGAGCATTTTGCCGCCGGGGTGTATGCCTGTCGGCGTTGCGGCGCGATGCTCTATCGCTCAGCGGACAAGTTCCGCGCCAACTGCGGGTGGCCGGCGTTTGATGACGAAATAGCGGGCGCTGTGAAGCGCGTGCCCGACGCCGACGGTCGGCGCACCGAGATCATCTGCGCCAACTGCGGCGGGCATCTGGGGCATGTTTTCGTCGGGGAGGAACTGACGCCCAAGAACACCCGACACTGCGTCAACTCGCTGTCGCTGGCCTTTACCCCGGAAGCCGAAGTGGAGTATGGCCGGGCCATCTTCGCGGGCGGTTGCTTTTGGGGGGTCGAGTACTGGTTCCAACAGGAGCCGGGAGTCATCGCGACCACTGTGGGCTACACCGGAGGTACTAAGCAGAGCCCCAGCTACGAGGACGTTTGCACCCACGCCACCGGCCACGCGGAGGCGGTCGAGGTGCTGTACGACCCCGTGCGGGTGTCGTTCGAGCAGCTCGCCAAGCTCTTCTTCGAGATCCACGACCCGACCCAAGTCGGTGGTCAAGGCCCGGACCGCGGCGACCAGTATCGGTCGGCGATCTTCTACGTGGACGAGCAGCAGCAGCGGACCGCCGAGCTGCTTATCGCGGAACTGAGGGCCAAGGGCCTTGAGGTTGTCACCGAGGTTACCCCGGCCGGCGCCTTCTGGCCTGCCGAGGACTACCATCAGGACTACTTCCGCAGCAAGGGAATTGCGCCTCCCTGCCACGTGCGCAAGCAGCTCTGGTAAGCCACTCGTCCCCTTCCCAGCCTGCCGTGCTGGTCTCGCCGTGCTAGGTGCCGCGCTTCTGCCCATGCAGGATTCGCCAAGTCCACGGCGAAATGCTCTCCCCCGTGGCTACTTCAACTTGGAGGTCAAGAATTGCCTATGATAGACAAGACACCCATCATGCACATCTCCCCAAGCAACTGGGAACTTGCGCCAACTATCGGTAAAGAAGACCACGTCGGCGTCGAGAGGTTACTAGGTGCGGATAAAGATGAGATTGAGCAACGCTGCCGTAACAACACATACGAATGGCTGATGCGGCAGTTTGATGAGGGAATCGGGGCCTTCCACGGCTACTACGATCCCGGCGAGAAAGATTTCAGCGAGCCGCAAACGGCTAACCTGATCGCGCCCTGGCAGCTTCTGGCCGCCTTTGAGCGCTATGGAGACGAGCAGCTTCTGGAGATGGCCAGGCGCAGTATTGACTGGTTAGACGCGAATATGGTGGATTCTCACCCGATGAGTTTGGTATTGGGGGGCGTTCAGGACAATATCAAGCCCGAGCAATTGTGGACTAAGTTCACGGCTGACTATGTAGTGACAAACGTCGGCGTCTATGAGCAAACCAGGGACGAAATCTACTTGCATCGGGCCCTGCAAAGCGGCAAGTTCCTGCTGCAAGCGCAGCGGCATGAGTTTGCGCCGATGTACAACCGATGGCGGGAACGCTGGTCACCCCAGGGCTGGCAGTCTTTCGGGCGCGTTATCAACGCGATGCTGGCGGTGTGGCAGGCGAGCGGAGACGAACAATGGCTGGATTGGGCGATGGATTGGGCGGAATATGGAGTGACACTGCACAGTCCCGACGATTGCTTCTATTTGGTGCATGACCAGTACTACAATAGTGACGTGGCCGCCGATGAGATAAGGGCGCTGGTGACGCTATCGCGGATATGTCAGCGGCCTAAGTTCCTGCAAGTCGCCCTGCGCTTCGCCGACTGGCACTTGGCGCACCAGCGTGAGAACGGGTCATGGTGGCTGGCCATAGACCGCCACGGCATTCAGGTCTCGGAATACGTGGGGCCCGGTGATCCGCCAAATATCGCGATAGCGCTGCTGCTGGTCCATCGCACTACCGATAGCATCGAGTACCTAAGGTCAGCAGCTAAGGCATTGCGGCATTGCCTGTCCTTGCAGGCCATTCCCGGCGATGACTACCCTTACAATGACGACCCCAATACCAGGTGGGGGTTCTGGTCCTGGGACCCTCCCTACGATTACACGATGTCGCCTGATCAGTCCACTCATCACGTACGCGCGTTATGGTTCTTCCTCGACTACTGTCTGTCACTGCCCGCCGAGACGATAGCTGAAGCGGCAGAGGGTCTCAGCGAAGCTGACTCTGCGTGAGGGAGCGAAGCAGAGGTAGGGCAGGGGCGACTAGTAGGGCCCTCGCAGCAGCGGCCGGGAGGCGGGCCAAACCTGTGCCGGCGCAGGAAGCTCGAGGGTGACGTGAACCCCGCTTGTTGATGCTAAGGCCCCGTTTGTGTGGTTCCCCAAGTGCCGCAGACTGCTGTGCCCATGGTGAGGTGGCAAGACGAGCCGCCCGAATTGGAGGTAATGGGGTCTATCGGCGGTCGGTCGAGGTAAGCAGGGGAGTTATCCCGAGATCGGCCTTGACAAGCGGCGGCTCGGATGATATACTTGCTATTGCAATAGCTCCAATAGCATTAGTTGTTATAGCAGGTGTTACCCGATGATTTGAGCAAATGCCCCAGAGATTGACGGATCAGCGCAGGTTGTTATGCCCCTGCATATTCCAATTTCCAATGGCACGGTTGGCATTTTGTTGTATATATGCGGTTTTTACGCGCCGCAAAACAGAGTTGTGAAAAGGAGTTGACGCATTGTGAACATCTGTATGACACATTACGCTTTCTATCCTACCACGGGGGGTGTCGAATCGCACCTGCTGGACCTCTGCGCGGAATTGGCCGATCAGGGCCACGAGGTACACGCCCTGGTGGGTTCCCTGCAGGGCAGTCCGGAGGAAGAAGAACTTGAGGGCATTCAGGTGCATCGGCGCGACTTCATGGAGCCGTTCGGGATTCGCGAACGCAAGCAGCAGGAGGGCCTGGAAGCCGAGACGGTGTGGCCCGCCCTGCAGGCCGAGATTCGTGAGGCCTATGAGCAGTTCTGCTCCGACTTCGACATTGATGTGGTTCACGCTCACAACTTCCATCACTTCCTGCCCGAGCACGGCCTGGCATTGACCGAGCTGCGTCGGCAAGGGCTGCCGGCTTTCCTGACCATCCACGAGGTGTGGAGTGAGTTCATCTGTGAGAACCTGCTGCAACGCACCGAATGGGACGGGATCATCACGGTAAGTGAACACGTCGGTGAAGGCATTCGGCAGCAGGCTCCGCATCTGGATAATGTCCGCCTGATCTACCACGGCATTGACACGGCGCGTCTGTTCACGCCTGAGAACACCAATCCGAAGTGGTCCGACCGCCTGGGATTGCATGACCGGCCGGTAATCATTCACCCGGCGCGGATGCTGCCCTGGAAGGGCGTGGTTTACAGCGTAGAGGCGATGGCCGAGGTCCGCGAGCAGTTCCCGGACGCGGTGCTGATTGTCACCGATACCGAGGACATCGTGGACTGGATTGATGAGCTTAAGGGCTACAAGGAAGAGGTTCTCGGCAAAATAACCGAACTAGGCCTGGCAGACAGCATCATAACGCAACCGTTTCCCTATCTGGAGCTGCCGTGGGTCTATAACGACTGCGAGGTAGTGATCTATCCGACCATCGGCGAGGAGCCGTTCGGCCTGGTGCCGGTGGAGGGCATGGCTTGCGGCAAGCCGACCATTGTTTCGCGCAGCGGCGGCCTGCCTGAGTCGGTGGTTGATGGAAAAACGGGCTTCATCATCCCCAAGGAGGACTCCCAAGCTCTGGCCGACAAGCTCTGCTTGCTACTGGGTGATCGCGAACTGGCTGAGCGTATGGGACGTAAGGGGCGCGAGCGGGCCAGCAAACTGTTCACACGGCAACGCATGGCCCAGGAAGTGGTGGAGTGCTATGAGAGTGCGATGACAAGCGGCGCGCGGAAAGCCGAGAAAGCGCCAAGGACGGATCGCACTTTGACCGGAGTGCCGGCTGGGCACTAGCACCTCGGTCAGAATCCGGCGACCGATGACAAATCGAGAGGGCAGCGAAAGTTGATGGAAAGTACGACGACACAGTTGAAGGGACTGATCCTGGCAGCGGGTAGGGGCACGCGGATGCGCCCGCTGACCCATACCGCCGCCAAGCACTTGATTCCGCTGGCGGGCAAGCCGATGCTCTTCCACGTTATCGAGAATCTGGTTGAGGCCGGTGTGGTGGAAATAGCGATAGTCGTCGGAGAGAACGGTCCTCAGATCGAGGCCGAAGTAGGGGACGGAAGCGCGCTGGGAGCTAAGATTGACTATGTAGAGCAGCGTTACCCCCAAGGTCTGGCCCACGCAGTCAAGGTCGCTGAGGACTACGTGGGGCAGCAGCCTTTTGTCGTGTACCTGGGGGACAATATCCTGGGACAGGGCATAAGTCCTTTCGTGGAGCTGTTTGAGGCGGAGAGGCCCGATGCCCTGGTTCTGCTGAAAGAGGTGGATGACCCCTCGCGTTTTGGGGTGGCGGAACTCGATGACCAGGGGCAGATAGTGAGGCTTGTGGAAAAGCCCGAAGCTCCCCGCAGTAACCGCGCAGTGGTGGGTGTCTATCTGTTTGACTCCTGCGTTTTCGAGGCGATCAACAGGATTGAGCCTTCGGCGCGCGGCGAACTGGAAATAACTGATGCCCTGCAAGAGATGGTCGCGCAAGGGCGGGCAGTACGGGGCGAAATACTTACCGGCTGGTGGCGGGATGCTGGAGTTCCCGCTGATGTGCTGGAGGCTAATCAGTTAATGGTGGAGCAACTGGAAAGTTGCAGCAAAGGAACGGTCGAGGGCACTTGCGACATTACGGGGCGAGTGGCCATTGCGGAAGGAGCTCGGGTAGAATCCAGCACCATCCGCGGCCCGGCTCTGATTGGGGAGGATGCCGTGGTCGTCAACTCCTACATCGGGCCTTTTACCTCGATCGGCCGCGAGGTCGTGGTGCGCAACAGTGAGATTGACTACAGCATCTTACTGGACGGCTGCCAGGTTCTGAATATGACGGAGCGGGTGGACGGAAGCCTAATCGGCAAAAATGTTCGGCTGGAAAAGAATGGCAACAGGCCGAGCGCATTCCAAGCCGTATTGGGCGATGAGAGCGAAGTGCGGCTGTGAAGTGGCGCCGGTAGTAGCGAGCCCAGCTTCAGCTAGGAAGCCAGGTATGCAGACTTCTTCAGCAAGCCGACAGCCACCGGTTCGGGCGGTGATTCTGGACCTGGACGGGGTCCTGGTTGATACAGCCCGTTACCACTTCCGAGCCTGGAAGCGGATTGCTGACGAGCTGGGCATAGCTTTCACTGAAAAAGACAACGAGCAGCTCAAAGGTGTCAGCAGGTTGGAATCGCTTGAGCGCCTGCTGGCGATGGGCGAGCAGGATATGGCCGAGGCGGAGAAACAGCAGTGGACCGATAGGAAAAATGGGTATTATCGCGAGTACCTTAAGGACCTGGGCGAAGAGGAGATCTTGCCCGGCGCCATCGAACTGCTGGAGGCCTTACGCGGCGCTGAAGTCAAAACGGCAGTGGCGTCGGCGAGCAAGAACGGCCCGACCATAGTCGAGCGGCTGAGCCTCTCCGGCTACTTCGACGCAGCCGTGTTCGGCCAGGACCTTCAGCACAGCAAGCCCCACCCGCAGGTGTTCGTAATTGCGGCTGAGCGACTGGCAGAAGCGCCCAGCCAGTGTGTGGTGGTCGAGGACGGAAACGTGGGCGTTGAGGCCGCGCATCGGGCCGGAATGCGCTGTGTGGGCGTAGGAGACGATCAACATCTGAAGGCTGCGGATTTGGTGGTGGCAAATTTGGCCGGTCTGGCTGTCAGCGATCTGCTGGGACTTCAAGCCAAGACGACGGAGCCCACTAAGGCTGGTTGAGGGCGAAACGGTGCCGAGTGCCTGAGCTAAGCAATGTCTGTTGCCCCAAAACCACGATTGACAGCGACTGATCGCCAGGATGGTCATAGTGGGCCAGCAGTTCGCCTTCCGTAATCTGAACCTCCAGAATCCCCCCTCTAATCCAGGCGCGATAGCAGAGCGCTTGCCATTCAGAGGGGAGTCGCGGCTCCAAGTGTACGGAGCCGTCGCGAGCAATCTGCAGCCCGCCGAAGCCCGCAACCACAGCCAGCCAGGTGCCGCCCATCGCGGCCATGTGGAGGCCCTGGTGCGTGTTACCGTAGACATTGGCCAGGTCCGTCATAGCAGACATATCGAAGTAATCTCTGGCCTGCCGCAAGTGTCCCAGGCGTGCAGCCACCAGAGAATGCACGCTGGGACTGAGTGAGGATTCATGGTCCGTGAGTGGTTCGTAGAAGTCCCAGTTGACCTGTTGGACCTTCTCAGAGAAAGCCTCCGGCCATAAACGCAACAACATCAGAACATCGGCTTGCTTAATCGGCTTGTTGACTGGGGATTCAGTTGTCGTTTGAAGAAAGCCGTCGTGCTGAGGGATGATGCCGGAGGCGGCCAAGGGTAAGTACAACTTGTCGGCGATCTGCCGCCAAGCAGCCGGCTCCTGGGCACTTAGGCCTAGGGTGCGCAAGAGCTGTGCAACTGCGCGGCGGTGGCGGTGCTTATCAATTTCTGCGGCGGCGGTCTGCAGGTTCCAGGCGGCCATGTAGTTGGTATAGGCGTTATTGTCAACCATGTCGTGATGCTCGTCAGGCCCCATCACGCGCCGGATTACATAGCGCTGCTGCTGCGCGTCCCACTCGGCTCGGGATTGCCAGAAGCGGGCGGTCGCGATCATTAGCTCCAGCCCGTGATGCAGCCAGAAGTTTTGATCGCCGGTGGCTTGGTAGTAGTACCATGCGCCATAGGCTACGTCAGCGCTGATGTGGTGCTCCTGCTCGCCGGTGACTATGCGGTGCTCGCCATCGGCGGTTTTGATCCAGGTGGGACACTGCTCACAACCGGTAAGGGTCGCCTCCCAGGGGAAGCGAGCGCCGCGACACCCGATCGCCTCAGCGTACTGCCTGGCCTCAGGCAGGGTGCGATGGCGGTAAACGACAAGATTGCGGGCCGCTGGGGGATTGGTGTGCACAAAGAAGGGTTCCATGAACATCTCTGTGTCCCAGAAGAAATGGCCGCGATAGCCGTGACCGGTCAAGCCCTTGGCCGCAATCGCAACACGGTCATCACTTTCGGCATTGGCCTGAATGAGCTGGGAGATGCAGTAGCGCAGGGCGTTCTGGGCAAGGGGATCGCCCTCAATCTCGACATCGGCGATTGCCCATTTCCAGTCCCAGGCTGCGCGGCTTTCCTGAGCCAGTGCCGCGAAGCCCTTGGTGATGCTGCTGCTTGCATTGTGCCGGGCACGCTCCAGAGGCTTGCCTGGCAGGGGATCACGGGAAGTATGGACGGCATTGAGGCGCTCGATAGCCACAGTCTGCTGAGCGCTGCAGGCGAACTCCCATTCACATTGGAGGCGCTGACCTACTGTAGCGGTTCGCGACAGCAGCGGTTGGGCCGGCTGGGCGTTTTGGTACAATTGCGCGATTTGGGCCTGGGCTACTGTGATGCCGGATTGGAGTGTACGCACCGTGTGGTGAAGTCCTGAATCGCCCCAAGGGCCTTGGTCCACCGTCTCGAAGTGAACCGTGCCTTGGCTCGGTGGATCAGCGTCAAATCCCCAGCCCAACCGACATTCCAGATCGGCGCTGACCTGAATAGTCATTCGCCAAGCCAGTAGATGCGGGTCAGCCAAGCTGGCAAAGCGCTCGAGGCTCAGCTTCACGCGAACACCGCTGTCCAGCTCCAGCTCAAGCTGATGGGCCAGGAGACCGTCGCGCAGGTCCAACCAACGCTGCGATGAGATAGTGCGGGCTTGGGGCGATCCGAGACGAACCTGACCGAGCCACAGCTCGATGGGGAGCCAGTCAGGCAGGCTTACCAGTTCGTCGGTTTCGTATCGTCCCGGCTGTTGGTCATATACGCCCTGGACAAGTAGGTGTGGCTGCGAGGATGTCTCCGGCGGTGAGCCTTGGTCAAGCGCGCCCCGGATACCTAGATAGCCGTTGGCTTGGGCGAAAATGGTTTCCAGATGGGCTAGACCGGCAGGTGCGGCACCGGACTGGCGAATAATCCAAGGCTCGTCCAAGCTGACAGCCCGTGGCGTCCTGGAATCGGGTAGAGGCATAGATCTGTTCCTCTTTCGTGAGTGATGCTACAGCTCCGGCTGTTGACTGTGGCTATTGGGGGTTAGAACTGCGTAGGGCGATATTTGGTTGCTGTCGGTGACATGGTTTGGGAATGTGGGGAGTGGCGTTAGCGGCTTGACCGGTGAGTTTTCGGTTGATATGATTGGCAAAGCAAAGTTTGGAGTTACAGTTATTTTCCCAGACTCGGTGTCTAAGGAAGGAGTATAACTCAAGTGAGTGTGCAAGGACAAACAGCAGTGGCGGCAGACATCATTCGCGATCTATGTAGGATCGTCAAGGCAATTGACGACTTCTCCAAGCACGTGCAGCGGCGGCATGGGGTGAGCGGCCCGCAATTGTGGGCGCTCTGGGAGCTACGAGAAAGTGGCAAGCTGCAGGTATCGCGCCTGGCAGAGCGCATGTGTCTGCACGCCTCCACGGTCTCGGGGATTGCCGACCGTTTGGAGGCCAAAGGCCTGGCCACGCGCAGCCGCGATAGCGAGGACCACCGCGTCGTGGGGCTGAGCATCACCAGCGAAGGGCTGAGACTGCTTGAGGGAACTCCGATTCCGCCGCGACAGGGGATGCAGAATGCGCTGGAGCAGATGCCAGAAGCGTTTGTGGAGGGGTTAGCCCAGGGGCTGAACACCTTAGTCGCTGTGGCCGAAGCTGGAATACGGCTTGAGGGTTAGGCTGAACAGGATCGGCCACCCCAAACCGGGCGGCCAGTTGCAGGCATTGTTCGGTCCGCAGTAGATGCGTAAATTCGTCGCGTATGGTACAGCATATCATCGAGAAGGCTGGCCTTCATTATGGAGGGCAGCTTTCGTGATTCTGGGGATGCAGGATTCGCCGCTCCGACGGCGAAGTGCTCTCAGCGCCTCGAAGGTCGGTAGGCTAAGGAGACAAGCACATGCGGTTAATCTGTGGACTAATGCTGATTGGAGTGAGTTGTGCTATGGCCGGAGCAACGCAGGGGCCCGACTGGGTCCTGGAGAACGCGCAGGCGGATTGGCAGGCCCGGGACTCGCAGGGCGAATTCGTGTACGATGATCACATGTGGATTCTGGGAGGCTGGTTCGGCTCGAAGGTGCCTAATCCGCGCGACGTATGGAAATCGCCGGATGGCAAGCAATGGACGCGGACTGTGGAGGTCGCACCGTGGGAGTACAGCGATCTGTCGGCGGCGCTGGTGTTCGGAGGCAAGATGTGGTTCATGGGCGGGCGCAAGTTACCCGGAGCCGAGAACAGCAATGAGGTCTGGTCCTCCACGGATGGGGCCGAGTGGACCCTGGAGACCGACGATCCGGGCTGGTGCCCTCGGGTATCACCTTGCTTCCTGGTGTTCAAGGACAGAATGTGGCTGTTCGGCGGCACGGAGAACTTCTACGACGACAACGATCAGACGCTGAAGAACGATGTCTGGTCCACCGCTGACGGTCGGGAATGGCGGCTGGAGACGGAGCAGGCCGCCTGGCCGAAGCGGACTCACGCCCAGGCAGTGGTCTTCGACAACAAAATGTGGATTATGGGCGGCGGGCGTTGGAACCCGGAGAACATCCCGCTACATGATGTCTGGTGTTCGGAGGACGGTGTGGAGTGGACCCAGGTGCTCGACGCCGCGCCTTGGAAGCCACGGATGTGGTTTTCTTTGTTGGTCTATCGCGGCTGCATGTGGGTCCTCGGCGGATGGAACAGGTTCAATGGCAACTTCAATGACGTGTGGTACTCAAAGGACGGTAATGACTGGACGGAACTGAAGTCGGACGTAATCTGGGGAAAGCGCCACGAGCACTCGGCGCTGGTATTCAAGGACAAGCTCTGGGTTTACGGTGGCTGTGGCGACCAACTGAATAGCGAGGTGTGGAGCCTGGAGCTGCCGGCAGATTGGTCCGGAGATGAGTGAAGCCGGAGGGAAGTGATCGGGATGCGAGGACGATGGCCTCAGTGTTTGATGATCGGCTTGCTGGTGTCTGTGCTGATAGGGAGCGCAAAGATGCCGATCTACGCTCAGCAGAACACGGTCTGGGACTATATCGCGGTGTTCGCCCAGGGCCAAGAGGGACCGGGGATGGAGGCGCAAATGGCGGCGGTCCACGGTCTGGTCGAGATCGGGCCGGACGCGGTGGCCCCGCTGCTGTCGGTGTTGAACCACCAGAATAAGCATGTGCGGGCGAATGTGGCGCTGGCGCTGGGCAGGCTCAAGGCAGCCGAGGCGGTCGAGCCGTTGCTGGCAGCCCTGCAAGATGCCGAGCCGAGCGTGCGGGGTGCGGCTGCTGAAGCGCTGGGCAAGATCGGGGACGCCAGAGCGGTGCAGCCGCTGCTGGCCGAGCTTAGCAAAGAGGAGGAGGCGGAGGTGCGCGGCGCCGAGGTCGGCCTGGGATGGATGCAGGCCAAGGCGGCAGTGCAGCCGCTGATCGGGCTGCTGCAGGCGGAGAGCTGGGAGGTGCGCTGGCGAGCGGCGCTGGCCCTCGGACAGATCGGCGAGGCGGCGGCCCTGCAGGCGCTTTCACCCCTGCGCACCGACGCAGAGACTGTGGTCGCTGCGGCCGCGCTCTGGGCATATGGGACGCTCAGCGGGCAGCCGGATTTCAGCGGATTCCAGGACAATCTGGGCAGCGAAGAGGCGGGTGTGGTGTACGGCAGCGCCTGGGCGCTCGGGGTCATCGGGGATGCGGGTGCGGTCAAGGTGCTGGCCGGGGCGCTGCAGGGCGACAACGAGACAGCCCAGGCGGCCAGCAGAGACGTGCTGCTTTGGCTCGATACGCCTGAGGCGCGAACTGCACTCAGTGCGACCGCCACCCAGCCGGCGGAATGAATGAGGGCGCGGGCCGGTTTCGCTGCGCTCAGCCGGCCCCTCCTTACGGCAACGGCTAACGGCAGAGGGCAATAATGGATAAGGGGACAGTCCCTGAAGGGACAGTCCCCGTTTGCTTGGCAGTGAGTGGCCCAGCAAGAGATTCGCAGAAAAGTAGTCCGTGGAACCAAATACCACTGCAAGAACGGGCTACCGTCGGCCGTATTCGCTGTGCTTTTCAGTCCCGATTGGTGCGAAAGAGACCTCCCAGTACTGCGGGCCGTCGGTGAAGTCGAAGGGGTGGCGGATGATCAGGCTCTTGTCGTTGTCATCCTTCGCGATCCATAGCGCCTGCGGATTGGTCACATAAAGGCCCTCAGGGGCCCAGATAAAGAGGCTGCCGGTCTCGCCGACCGGTCGGCTCGCGGTTCCCGCTAGCGTCATTGTCGCAGCATCCCAGGCGACCTCCGCCAGCTCGAAATGCCCCTGGAGCACGTGCATGTCGGTGGAGAGAAGGCAGGGATGGTCGGGCCGGCGGATCAGCCGGTAGAGCCGCGCGGAACTCGGCGGCACGGTCACATCGAGTTGACCGCTGATAGCCCCTAAATACCTCTGGTCCCAGAACTCCCACAACAGGTAGGTAGCGTCCGCGTCCATGTCAAGCCGCTGCAGCGGGATTGACTGCGTCAGCGGCTGGTCGCCGTAGTTGAGCACCGCCACCAGGTCCCAATCGTCCCAGCCGCCCTCGATGTGGAGGTGGAATAGCTTCGGATAATCGGGCGCGGGAGAATCGAACAGATCAATCGGCTTGGCCACTTCTGAATAGCGGGGAAAGACCTTCCTGATGAAGGCCAGCCGCTCCTCGGAAATGCGGTCAATGTCGTCGCCCAGCATCAGCGGGCCGCCATTGATGCCGAAGATGGTGGCCGTAATCTGCGCGTCTGAGAAAGGAATCGGCTGGTCAACCGTCATCAGGTTGCCGGAGTCATTGACGAAGAGCTTGCGATGGGTGAAATAGGCGGCGGCCATGTTGGTGGAGGCGTGCAGGTGGGAAGTGGCGGCTCCGGAGCGGTTGATGAGGAAGGTGGCCGGATAGTGATAGGTCTCGGCGTCGAGCGGTCGTCCCTCGCCGTAGTCATTACCCATACGCGCGGCGCGAACATGGCCGACACAGCCAAAAGTGGGGCCGCTGCTGGAAAGGGTGTAGGTGTCAGGGCCGGCGGCTTTGGCGATTATCTCCAGGCCCCGGCGCATTAGCGGAATACCGCGGACCACGGAGCGGTCGTGGTGCTGGTTGTAGTGGTCGGTGCCGGAGGCTGCGCCCAGGAAATCGAGCATGTAGTAGCGGATGCCCCATTCCCGCAGCGTAGTGAAGACGTGGCGGAGAAACTCCTCGCCTTGAGGGTGGGTGGGATCGAGGGCGTACATATTCGGCCTCTGATCGTAAGGCAGCTTGCCGGCGTCGCCGAAGCGCCACGCCCGGGAAGCAACGGCCAGCTCACCGTCCTTTTTCAGCAGGGCGTCGTGCATTTCCTCGACGAATTCCTCCAGCGAGCTGGCTACGTAGAAGGGGCCGATCCAGAAGCCGAGCTTGAAGTCGAGTTCGGCCAGCTTGTCCACCAGCCACTGATGGCCATGGGGGAAGGAGCTCTCGTTCCAGCCTAACCACGCACCCGGGCAGCCGCCGGGCAGATTCCCGAGGCTTTCCCAGATATACTCGATGTCGAAGCCGGGTAGCCGCCGGCGCACCGCCTCGGCGTTGCGGATGATGGTATCCTCGTAGAGCTCGACATTGAAGGCGTCAACCCAGGCCCAGCCGACCCAGCCGGCCGGGATCTTGGGCCAGATGGTCGGCTGGTAGTGGTCGGCGACGCGGTCGGTCCAGTTATGCAACGAGGCGTGGGCATCGGCGCGCGTCTCGATCATCAGGGTTTCGAGCTTGAGCGACTGTTGCGGAGCCAGCTCCCAGCCGTAAAGATCGCAGACGGCGCGCAGCTCGGTAAAGCCCGCCGCGTCGTCGCAAGCAAACTCGTGGTGAGCGCCCATGCGGTCGAAGGTGACGAAGCCGAGATGCAGAGCGCGGTGGGCACCAGGGCTGACAATCTGCAGGAAGATGTTGGAGGTCTTATCGGCTTCCGGGTCGGCGACCCGATAGACTCTGCTCAAGGAGGTGCTAGCGGTGGCCTGTAGGAATACCGCCTGACCGTCATCGCCGTGGAGCTTCATTTCGCCTGCTGCCTGGGCCATAGCCAGCGGGCAACAGCGGCCCAAGACCAGCGCCGTCTCGCCCCGATTCGCCAGCTCGCAGTTGACCAGGACCGTCTCGGCGTCCGGGCTTAATGAAAGTGTCAGACTGCAGTCAAGCGCCGGCTGGTCAAAGGCGATGGCGACCCGGCCCTCCTCTCCAGGCTGCAAGTCGGCGGTGCCGGTCACTGCCGAGGCCTCCTGCAGCGTGAGAGATTGGCCGTTGACCTCAAGCGACAGTCCGAAGCTGAGCTCGGTTATGCCGTCGGCTGAGCGCATGATGAACAAGCGGCTTTCGGGGTCGAAGCGGACGACACTCCAGGTATCCTGATGGTTATTCATAGACGGGCTCTCCATTCTGATGGTGCTCGCGCCGGCCAACGGCTGAGCAGGCGGTTGCTCTTGCTATTGGCACGGTTGAGATTTCGCCGTTGCGCTTGGTGCAACCTCTACAGAAGCCCGCACAGCAAGGAGATATGCAACCCGGCGGCGAAGCTGGGGTCCGAGGTAAGCCGTCTAATTCATCACGATGGGTGCGAAGAGATGAGCAAAAAGCCGGCGCTCGGCGTTATCTTGGGCACGGCGCTACTAATGGTCAGCAGGGTACTGGCGTCGCCTACTGAGCTGCCGGGGTTGGAGATCGGGCAAGGGGATCGACTGGCGGCCCTGGTAGAGGAGCGGCTCTCCGAGGGCTATGCGGTGTGCCTGGTCGCTGAGGCAACCGGTCCACAGCAGGCTACGGCCTCGTCAGCAGAGCGGCCCGAACGCCACCAGAGATGGGGCGGAGACCCCGCGGAGTTCTTCAAGGGTGCCTTCGCAGGCTTCCTGGGCCACGAAACCGGACACCTGATCGCCAACCTGGCCGTCGGGTCCAACCCTAAGCTCAAAGGGGTGTCATTCAGTATAATCCCCTTCTTCACCATCGAGCCGGGGCACGAGCTGGCCAACCGCGATCACTACCTGACCGCCTCGGCCGGCTTCAACGCCCAGCACATCATCAATGAGTGGCTGCTGGAGAAGCACCCGGACCTGCGCAACAAAGACGAGCCCTTCCTTAAGGGCCTGGCGATTTTCAACTTCTGGCTGACGGTCGGCTACTCAGCCACGGGCTTTGCCGGCTACGGTCCCGACGAGCGCGACACCAAGGGTATGGCCGACTCGATCGGCTGGAGCGAGGACGCCGTGGCCGGCATGATTCTGGTGCCCACTTTGCTGGATGCCTACCGTTACAATCACCCGGAGGCGAGATGGGCCAGGCGCGCCAGTCGCATCAGTAAGATCATCATTCTGGGGCTGGCTGTGAAGGCCGATGATTAGGGGTGCAATTGATTGCGTCCGATGCGTAAGGTGAGGTCAAGACGCGGACTGAATAGGCAATCCTGATTTGCGAGGTGATTGTGATGCTGACAGGCAGAGTTTGGACATCATTGCTAGTCGTGGTCTTGCTGAGTGTAGCCGGCTATGGGCTGGCGCAGTCGCCGGTGCCGCGCGGCCGGCCGATTATAGACGAAGTGGTGCTGGTCGAAGCGGGCCGGCCCCTCGCCGCCATCGCGGTGCCGGATGAGCAAGAGCATCGCAGCCTGGCAGCGCGGGTCCAGGAGGCCATCAAGGCGGCAACCGGCGCTCAGTTGCCGATTATCAGTGATAGTGCAGCCGCCGCCGATATCGGCAAGCGCAATTTGGTGGTCATCGGGAACCTGATGACGAATCAGGTAGCCGAACGGCTTTACCACAACTACTACGTGGCCTCGGACGCGGCCCAGCCGGGAGCGGGCCGGTACGAGCTGCGTACGGTCCACGATCCGGAAACCTTAGGCATCGGCGTGGTGTTCTGCGGCGGTAGTGACGCGGCGGGAATGGAGGCAAGCGTCGAGCGACTGCTGGCTCAGCTCAAGCCCGGGCGCGATCTGGCCCTGCCGCATCTGGTCGAGATGGATGTAGGGAAGCTCAAGCCGCCGCTAACTGAGGAAGAGTTAGCTGCCAAACTTGCCGAAGCCAAACCGCCCTACGGCGCTTGCGAGCTAATCGTCAGCGAGGGGCTGAACTACTATCGCAGCGGCGACGCGGCATATCTGCAGGCGTGCAAGCAGGCGATACCGACGCTGCTGCCGGCGCTGCAGGGCGAAACCTACCTGTCGAACCTGTACCCGATTGCGTACCTGGCACCGGTGTGGGATCAGATTGAGGAAGCGCCGATTTTCGATGATGAGGACCGGGCGGCGGTCAACGGATTCCTGCTCGGGTGTATCAAGGTCTGCCGCAGGTTGCAGGAGCTGGACGCGCCCAGGGACCATCCGCTGCACTACGGGTTCGCGGAGAAGGCCGGCAACCTGGCCAGTCTCTACCTGCACCGCTTCTGTCCGGGGCAACCGGTCGCCGAGGCGGTGCTGAGGCGGGTGCGGCATTTCTACGAGATGCAGAGCTACTTCTGGAAGCCGGCCAATGAGGCGAACGGCTATCAGACCAGCTATGCGGCCGAGATCGTCATCTGGTGCCTGACCAATGGCGACTTCCGCTACATGGAGCGAGGCAACTTCGCCAAGCAGTGCGAGTATCTGATGAACGCCATAGTCTCGAATGTCCCGTACAATACCTGTTTCGGAGATTCGGGCGGCAACTTAGGCGGTACGGTGGCCAACCTGCTGCGCGTCGGCGCGTGGTACTACCAGGATGGGCGCTACCAGGGGTTCAATGAGTTCGCGCGGTGGGGCGGCTGGGACTGGAACCTCTATCACACCTACAGCACCGACCTGGCGGCGGTTGAGCCGGCCGACATCTATGGTATCACGGTGATTCCGGCGGAGGGCTGGTGCTATGCGGTGGGAGCTAGCCAGCCGGGCGCGCCACCTCGCGAGCGGGCCTATGATAAGGTGGTATTCCGTTCGCGGCTGGCCAGAGACGCCGATTACCTGCTGCTGGACGGTCTGGCGAACTTCAACCACGGCCACGCCGATGCCAATCAGATTATCAACTATACCGGCAAGGGCTTGTGGGCCCTGTCCACTGGCGGCTATATGGTGAAGCAGCCGCAGGAGCACAACATGCTGGTGGTATTCCGCAATGGTGAGGGCGGCACCGAGACCGTACCGATCCTGGCCGACCTGGAGTTGCAAGCGGACCTGCGGAAGGTCGGGTTGGTGCGCAGCACGCTGCATAACTACAACGGCGTGGACTGGGCGCGCAACATCATCTGGGCCAAGGACCGCTACTTTTTGGTGATTGATGAAGTGATCGCTCAGGAGCCGGGCGAGTATGTGCTGCAGGACTGGTGGAAGTGCTTTACCGGCCCCGCCAACCTCGAGGGCCGTACAATGACCAGCGGGAATGACAAAGTGCAGTTCCATATTTGCGGCCTCGATGATGCAGCCTTGGCCAAGACAGTATCAGTGCACAAGAAGTCCCAACAGAAGGCGGCCTATACCGAGGAGCTGGAGCCCGGGGAATCGAAAGCGTTCATGAACCTGCTGCAGTGCACGCGCGCTGCGCACGACAGGCCGTTAGCGGCCCGCCGGCTGGCCGAAACAGCGGCTCTGGTGCAGGATGCGCGCGGCACGGTCGAGTTGCTGGGCAGCCGCTCGCTCGATGAGGGAGATGGCCTCAAAGTAACGGCGCAGCTCTACGCAATAGGCCCGGACCGCTTCAGCATCGTTGACGGGGATGAGCTATGTTGTGGTCTCAAGCTCTTTTCCAGCGCTCAGGCGATTACCGCCGACTGTGACCTGGAACGTGGCCGGGCGACGGTTGAGTTGGACGCTCCGGGGGTGGTCACATTCGCAGCCGGCGCGCCAGGGGTGGTGCGCGTGGACGGCCGGCGAGTGGCAGAGGTCACCTGGGACGATGGCGCTGTGGCGATACCTCTGGCCTCCGGCGAACACAAGCTCAGCTTCCCGCCACCTGATGAAGGCCGCTTGGCAGTCGTCAAGCAGGCGTTGGCGCGGGCCTGGGAAGACGGCGAGGTCCCGCCGCCGGTCGCTCCCGGATTGGTCTCCGAGGTGACGCAGATGGCACAAAGCTGGATATGGGACGGCACCGGCGAGACAGCGGCCAGGCCCCAGCTCCTCTACCAGACCGATGTCACCGGAGATGGCCGCAATGAACTGCTGGTCGGCGGAGAGGACAATCATCTGCGCTGTCTTGATGCCGGCGGGCAAGTGCTGTGGGATTTCGATGCCGGCACGCACGTGTGCGCGGTCTGCGCCGGCGACGTGGTAGGCGACCAGGCCGCCGAGCTAGTAGTGGGCACGGGCTATGGCGCGCCGGGCGGGGATGTGGTGATTCTCAACACAGCGGGTAAGGAAGTAGGCCGAATCAAATCGCCGACTTCGCCAGGCACTCCCAATGAGTCGTGGGGCACCAGACCCGGTGCCATCGCCGTCGTCGGTGTCATTGATGTGGACGGCGACGGTGCCAACGAGATCATCGCCGGCTCGGCCAACTTCCACATGTACGCTCTGCGCCCGGACGGCGAGCAGGTCTGGGAGCGGCTCAACTACGCTCACCGGCCCAACAATCTGCAGTTCCGCGATGTCAACGGCGACGGCACGCCGGAGATCGTGTGCGCGACCAACTACTGGGAGACCAATGTCTATGACCTGACCGGGGAGCGGGTGTTCCGCATCAAGAGCCCCGGCCCCGGGCTGCAGGTAGCTGACATTGACGGGGATGGCGTGGTGGAGTTCGTCTGCGGATCGTGTAAAGGCCCGGTCTCGGTGACCAAGTTCGATCCTGAGTTGCAGTTCACCGATATGACGCATACGCTGCCGGGCATCTGGGCGCCGGAACGGGTCTGGACCTTCGATACCGGTGCGGATGTGGATGTGTTGCGGCTGGCGGACCTAACTGGCGATGGTACGACCAAGATCATCGCTTCCTCTCGCAACAGCATCGTCTATGCTTTCAATGCCGATGGGACGATTCTGTGGAGCCGGGCGCTGGGGGATTGCATCCGAGCAATGGAAGTGGCTGATATGGATGGCGACGGCAAGCCCGAAATCCTGGCCGGCAATGATGCGGGGCAGGTGTTTGTGCTATCCGCTGACGGCGTGATTCAGGCGCAAGCGCAAGCGCCAGGCCTTGTCGAGTTCGTCGCCGCCCAGGACCTGGACGGGGACCAGCGGCTGGAAGTGATAGCCGCGACCGACGGCCCGACGGTGAGTGCATATAGATGGGACGGCGCTGAATGATATGGAGCAAGACGTGCTCCTGGCCCAGGCTGCCAGCGATGAACGCTTTGATATCCGGATAGCCGCCGTCCCTGACAACCTCAGGCCGCGCCTGGCGGGTGGCGGCCTGTTACTTCTGCGGCGGCGACCTTGGGGATTGCCTCGGGCGAACGTCGCGTGCTGCTGCGGCTGCTGCTGGCGGCCATCGTAGCCGTCTTGGTCGTATAGGCCCAATCACTCATGGACCGCTGCACTGAGAGAGCGGCGAGGTCCCCAGTTGAGTAGGGCAACTCATGCCGCCCCATTTCGCCCGTGTGTCCGATTTTCCGCTGGACTTGCAGGACAAGGCCGCTTGTGGCGGGAACTTTTCTCACTGACAGGCTTGCGAGGCTAGCGTTGCCTACGGAGGGAAATCGGTATGCTGAGAGCCGCTATGTGTGCCCTGTGCGGACTGGTACTAGCTGTGAGCAGCTTTGCTGTGGAGCTGCAGCAGACCGCCTGGCGGACGCAGATGGAAATTACCCTGACGCCCGGCTCGGCGCGGGCGCTGGTGCGGGAACTGCGAGCAATTGACTACTCAGGCCAGGTCAAGTCGGTGGTGTTCTCCTACGGCCAGGCCAAGATTGCGGCCGAAAGCCTCCAGATCAGGCCACCCGCAGGCCTGACGGTGACCCGCAGCTACCGTCCTGCGGACAAAGACAACTGCCTGGTCTGGGAGCTGCAAGGGGAGGCGCCAAACCCCGGACCTACCGTCATCTCATATGAGCTGGAGGGGCTAAAGTGGCAGCCCCGGTATCGGCTCGGCTACCAACAAGACGGCGAAGTGCCTGACCGCGGCAGTGTCAATCTGCAGGCTGAGATCGCCATCACCAATGACAGCGGCCTGGACCTGGAAGCGGCGAGCTTGCTGGTCGCACTGGGCGACGGCGAGGACAGCCGGCAGTTGCGAGCGCGGGATGAAGGCCTGGAGCTGCCGGCCGGATGGTCAAAGCAATGGCCGCTAGTGACGGCGGCGGGGTCGGCCAATATCTACGAGGTCCAGCCGGTCTATCTACGCCACGTGTATGACCCGAGGGCACACGGCAACACGGTCCGCAAGTTGCTGATGATTCCGGGCGAACCCGGCAGCGCAGAACGTTTGCACCTGTTGAGCTTGCCGGCAGGGCCGATGGAGGTGTTCTTGCTCGGCCCGGAGCAGACGGTTGCCGGGGTGCCGGAGGTGGTCACGGAATGGCACGCTCAGATCGGGCTGGCGGATGCTGCCGGCACCGAAAACTATATTGTGCTTGACGCCGGCGCGGAGACCGACATCATCGTGGAGCACACGATCCTGGCTGTGCGCAAAGACCGGCTGGCCCTCGACAAGCTAGGCCGGGTCAGTGGCATGGACCTGATCGAGGAGCACCGGCTGACCGTCACCAACTACAGCGGCGCGGATGTGGCGATGGCGGTCTATCAGGAGTTCCTGACTAGCTGGGAGCTTAAGCCCAAGCCGCCGGCGGTGGGGATTGAGGAGGCCAAGGAGCCGCTGTTGTGGTCCGGCCCGCTGGCCGCAGGTGAGACCCAAACCCTTGAGTTCACGCTCATCAAGCACCAGGGCAGCAACGCCTGAGCAGGTGTTGCCTCAGTCAACCGCCTCCTCGGGCACCTGGTAGCTGTAAAGATGCGAGCCGCTGCCGAAGTAGATGCGCCCGTTGAGAATGTCGCCTCCCGGCCCGATCGGCACCGGCGACTCGGCCAGCATCGTGATCGCGAAGGTGGCCTGATCGAGACGTGCAATCCCCTTCACAAAGAGTATGTAGATCGTCCCGTCGGAGCCAAGCACAAACACCCGCGGGCCCTGCTGGGAGTTGGTAGCCCCGAAGCTAGCCTCGGTGTTTTCCTGGTGTACAACCTCGCGGCGCGCCGTGTCGAAAACCAGGAACTGGCGACGGTCTGCGAAGACGAACACCAGGTCGCCGGGCCCCTTGCACATGGCGTTGAAGCCACCCACACCGGGGATGACCGGCTGATGCCACTCGATCTGCTTGGTGGCCAGGTCGAAGATGTACAGTTCGGCCTGCTCGGCCTTCTTCTCGCCGCCAGTACCGGCGGCGGTGGTTGAGCCGACCAGCAGCTTGCCCTGGTCTAGGGCCACCATGCTGTTGATCGAGTGGTCCACCAGCAGTTGCTCGTGCGCCAGCAGAGTTGAGGTCTGGGTCTCCAGGTCGAAGATCAACATTCCTCCGCCGGTGTGACCGTAGCCCGGGGTGCCGCCCAGGACCAAGGTCTTGCCGTCCGGGTGCACCAGCAGGCTGGTCGGTCGCATGAGGGTTGGATGCGACCTAGCATGGATCAGCCGAGGGTTGCTGTCAGGGTTGTCGGCCTGGGTCGGAACCCACTCCCGGCTGGGGTCCCATTCGAGCAGCCCGCCGCTTGTGTACATTCCGACGTAGAAGCGCTCGTTGCCCGCTGCCACGATGTTCCATTGCCCCATACAGGCATGATTTGTCCACTCGTCCTTTTCGGGGTCGTAGCCGAAAAATCGCATCGGGAAAGCCGTGCCGCCGGCGATGGTATCATTGGGCGCGGTCGCCAGGCCCATAATATGCGCGCCTTCGCTGGTATAGTCAAACTCCAGCTCCTTTACCTCTCCCGTCTTAGGGTCCTCTACGACCAGGCTGCGGTTCACCAGATCGCATGTCTTGAGAATCTTGCCATCTGGGAAGTTGCGGTGGAACAGGCCCTGATGGCTGGTGATAATAGGCTTCGGCTGGATCTGGTCGTGGGTCCCGATCTTCTTGCCCTCGCCCTTGTAGAATTCGTACCAGTTCGCACTGCTAACGTGGCCGTACACCTTGCCATCCATGTCGCGATAGACGTAGCCGCTGCCCTTGCCGCGTTCGTCATCCGGGATCATCGGCTTGGCTTGGCCGGTTGCGGGATCGAATGCGACAATCTGGCTAGCAGTATTGCCTATCCCGAAGTAGATCCAGCCGGTGTCGTCGGCGGCCACGTAGCGCTGGTATTGGGCCCAGTTCTCTTTGTGTACGTGGCCGTAGTCGGTGAACTCACGCGTCTCGGGATTGAAGGCGACCACGCCGCTTTGGGGGTAGCTGACCGACCAGATTACCCTGTTGTCATCCTCGGTCATACCCATCGCCATGCCCGCGGCCGTCTTGTGGAAGAATGTGAACTCCCGCTTCTCGGGGTCGAACTCGACGAAATGGCTGTTAAAGTGAGTGTAGAACTTGTTGCCACTGGATAGGATGGAGGCGTAGGGGCAATCGCCACCGGGGGGAAAGGGCATGGGCAGCTCCTGGCTTTCGCCGGTCTCGGCGTCAATCACCAGCAGGGCATAGCCGCCACGGTGGTCAAAAAGCCAGACCAGCACGACATTGCGGCCCTCGCCGTCGGCAGTGGCAACGGTGCCCCGGTGGTTGCTGACGGGGGTGGCGACGCCGTGATGCAGAAAGCCGTTGCCGAGGTCCTCCGTGGCGGCAAGGGGACCCTGCGCCAGGGCGAGAACGAGCAAAGCAATAAGCGTCCAAGTACACAGCAGGTGTTCCATAGTCGTAGTCCTTTCAGAGTGACTGGATTGTCGGGCTTGGCAGGCTGTCTCTAGTGCTCGGCGATGAAGTTGCGTATGAACTCCGCCTGTTCCGGGTGCTGATCAATCAGACAGGCTGCCAGTACGCTGTATCCGGCAATTTTGCTCTGCTGCCAGAGGTCGTACATGGTTTGGTACTGAAGTTCCATCAAGTCGAGCGGCACCGCGGCGACGCTGGGGTAATCCCGCATGTAGGCCCCGACGATGATGTCCTTGCCGGGGAAGACCTCGGCGCACCGCTCGACGTACTCGGCCAAATGGGGGATATCCTGGCAGTTCCAGACCCACAGGTTGGCCACATCCATGTTCGGCACCAGCGGCTCCCACTCCTTCATCTCGAACTCGTGAGAGTACACCACAATCCAGAGCTTGAGGTCGGGATTGGCGCTGCGGAGCGCGGCGTAGATTTCGGCGGGGACATCTTCGTTATAGTGCTCGTCGCGGAAGATGCCGTGGGCGTCGTCAATGATGGCACCGACGACATTGGGGAATTGCAGCGAGAGCCGGCTGAGCTTCTCGGCCTCGCGGCGCAGGGCTTGCGGGCTCTGGTCGCACTTGTGGCCGAAGGCGAAATGCCCCTCGTCGTCGCGTATCTCGGCGAAGCTGTAGTCCATGATCGGGCCGATCACCTCGCGCTGGTCGCTGAGCTTGCCCAGGGTGATCCGATTGATCGGATGGAAGAGCAGATTGACCCGCTCGAGGCCGAAGTACTTGGCGCCCTCGCCCACACCATAGATGGAGGGCTGCACGCCGGGATCGAAGCCCAGCCCTTCCCAGACCCAGCCAACCTCGTCGAAAGTCATAGTTGGATCACCTCTGTCTGAAGTCCTAGCCTCACGGTGTAGAACAGCACAGCAGGGCTTGCCGGCCGCTGCTGTCAGTGCTCGGCAATGAACCGGCGAATAAACTCCGCCTGCTGCGGATGCTGGTCAATCAGCGCGGCCGCGAGTATGCTGTAGCCGGCGATCTCGTCAGCCTCCCACAATTTCAGCATCGTCTGGTACTGGACCTCCATGACCTCGAGCGGCAGCGGTGCCCGCTTGTCATAGTCACGGATGAAGCTGCCGACGACGATCGGCTTGCCCGGTAGCACTTGTTGGCACAGGCTTACATAGTCAGTGAGGTGGGGGAGGTCCTCCCAGCCCCAGACCCACAGGTTAGCCACATCCACGTAGGGCAGAAAAGGCTCCCAGTGGTCCTCTTGTAGCTTGTTGGCAAAAACCAAGGCCCACCACTTGAGGTGGGGATTAGCACTGCAGAGCGCGGCCTTGACATCGGCGTAGTAGCTGGGGTTCTCGGCCTGGTACTTGACCATGGTGTCAGGGTCGTCAATGTAGCCGGCCACCACGTTGGGGAACTGCAGGGATAGGCGACTGAGCTTCTCGGCTTCCTCGATCTGCGTCGCGACACGGTTGTCATTCCAGTGGCGAAAGCCGAATCTACCGGTTTCCGCCTCCCGCATCTCAGCCCACTTCATCTTGGTAATATCACAGACGATCTCACGAGCGTGCCCCAATTTGGTCAGGGTGATCTCGTTATTGGGATGCCACATGAAGTGGGCGCGCTCGACCCCGAAGTACTTCATGCCCTCCCCCAGACCATAGATGGAGGGTTGTATGCCCGGGTCAAAGGCGAGCCCTTCCCAAACCCAGCCGGCGTCACAGAAAGCCATAGCAACACGACCTTTACCCGAGTTCTTACTCCCAAGCGCAGCGCTGCTGTCGCGCAGAGGCCGACCTATACTCAGGTGCCGGCGATCAGGCCCTCATCGAGCATCCAGCGCACCGAATCGGCTACTGCTTGCTCCGGAGTTATCTGCGGGCGGTAGCCGAGCGCTTGCTTCACCTTGGCAATCGTGAAGCACATGTGTTCACACAAGAAGCGCAGGTTGCCGCGGACCTGGTAGCGGGCCAGCAGCTCTGCCATCGGCACGTATTCGACCTCGGCCTTGCGGCCCAGAGCCTCCTCAAGTAGCTGCACGTAGTAGTTGAGGGTGATGGCGTAGTCGGACGTAATGTTGTAGATATCGGCCTTTTCGGGCTGATCGAGGGCCAGCACGAAGGCGTCAGCCAAATCGCCGACATGGGCAAAATGGATGAGCGCGCGGCCGTCATTGGGCACTGACAGGACCTTGCCATCGAGGATGCGCTGGAAGCATTTGGGGTCGCGCGCGCCCCACAGGTCTATCGGTACATCGCCGGCGCCGATGATGGCGGTGGGCCGCAGGATCGTCAGCGGGAGGTCATAGTCGGCGCAGAGGCGTTGGGCTTCGGTATCGGCGGCGAGCTTGTGAGAAAAGCCGACATACTGACCATCAGGGCCGACCTCGCGCGGGTGGGTTGGGTGATTCTCATCGGCAGGTACATACGCCAGCGGTGCATAGACGCCCACAGAGCCGCACTGGACGTAGTGGCCGATCTTGCCCGGCAGCGCCCGCAGGACCTCGCCAGCGCTGGAGGCTGACCCTGCGATCATATGCACCGCCGCGTCGAAGGTCATGCCCTCGACGGCCTTGGCGAGGGCGCCTGCTTCGCTGATATCCACTCTCAGGCGCTGGACCGATTCGGGCAGTGTTACGGGCGTCTGGCCGCGGTTGGCGACGGTGACCTGGTCGCCTCTGGCCGCCAGACGCTCAACTATGTTCAAGCCCAGAAAGCGAGTGCCACCAATTATCAGTACGTTCATCATCTTCCTCCTGTCGCACGAGCCGACGGCTCGGCATGGGACTGTCAGACCATCAGGTCGCCGCCGGTGAGGTCGAAGGCGGCGCCGGTGATGTACGCGGCTTCATCGGAAGCCAGAAAGCCGACCAGCCAGGCGGCCTCCTCGGGCCTGCCCAGGCGCTGGATCGGGAAGGACTGCTCGAAGGCCAGCAACTCGTCATCCGGCGTATTGTCCAGGACCATCTCGGTGGCAATCAGCCCGGGGCAGATGGCGTTGACGGTGATGCCGTGGGCGGCCAGCTCCCTGGCGAAGGCACGAGTGATGCCGAGTACGGCGTGCTTGGAGGCGGTGTAATGGGCGCCACCGAGAGTGCTGACGGTCTTGCCCGCCGAGGAGGAGAGGTTGATGATGCGGCCCCAGCCTTGCTTCTTCATCGGCGCAATCACCGCTTGCGAGCACAGAAACACGCCGTTGACATTCACCGACATCACCAGATTCCATTCCGCTTCAGAGATACTCTCGACTCGCGTGCGGCGGAGGATGCCGGCATTGTTGACCAGGATCGAGACGGTATCGAAGGCGTCGAGGCTGTGCTGAACCATCGCCTCGACCTGCTCGCGCTTGCTGACATCGCAGTGCACCGCGATGGTGGGGGCACCTGCGGCAGCCAGCTCGTCGCTGAGGTGTTGGGCGGCATCGGCGTCCACATCGCTGACGGTCACAGCCGCGCCCTCGGCGGCAAACAGCCGCGCGAAGGCAGCGCCCATACCCCGGCCGGCTCCGGTAATCACCGCGACCTTGTTTTTGAAGCGCATGTTGCGGTCCGACATGACCACAGCCTCCGGCTAGCCCGCATCATTCACACGACGCGTAGCTCAGCCTCCAGCCCGAGGTCGTTACTACCTACTGAGTCTGAGCTTGAGCCAGTAGTAGATAGTGTCGGCGATCTGGTAATAGCCCGGCACGCCCGGGTGGACGCCATTGAACTGCCGCAGCACCGGTGTCGGGTTGCGAGCACTGGCCGGTTCCTCTCTGGCTGGGTAGCTGTTGACGCAGTCGAGATTGACGTGCGCGGGAATGAGGAAGATGTGTTCGCCCTCGCGCCCGCCGAACTTCTCCAGCAGCCGCTCGACTACGCGGTGCTGGTTGCGGCGGTACTGCCAGCGGGTCTGCCCACACCGGTAGTTGGCCCCGAAGGCGTCCTGGCCGGCCGCGGGAGGCACCAGCAGCAGAATCCCGATCTGGGTATCGGCCCGCACGCGATGGAACTCAGCCAAGAGCGTATCGGCATAGCCGAACATCGCGTCTATGCGCTCCTCGATGGTCTCCTCGGTGGCCGAGAAGGTGTCATTGCAGCCCAGGAGCACGGTAATGAAGTCCGGGCCTTTGCCGTCGTTTGGCTTGTCGCAATAGGCCTGGAAATCGAGCACCGGCTGGTCGCCGTCGAGGCGTAGGAATGGGCTTCTGGCGCGGTCGTCGTCACCCTCGGTCCAGTGGGTGCAGAACCTCGCCCAGGTCCAGCCGCCGTAGCCCTCGTGGGCGGCGCCCTCAACACGCCCTTTCTGCGTGCCCAGCATCTTGAGTTGCGGATTGCCTTCAGCCTGGCAGAGGGTGTAGAGCTCGGTGGCATAGTAGCCGTTGGCGGTCAGGCTGTCGCCGACAATCAGGATGGATACTTCCTGAGCTGCGCCGGCATCAGGGGGAACCACGTGGACGGTGGTGCCGGCTTCCTCAATCAGGTTGCCGGCCGCGTCGCTGACCTGTACGGTAAGGGGGAACTGCCCGACCTCCTCCGCAGCCGGCGTGTAGCGCCAGCGTTGGGCATCCTGGCGGCCCCGCTGGCAGGTGACATCGAAGAGGTAGTTGTTGATATTGGGGACAAGGACGATATTGTCGAAATAGACATTGATCTCATGGCCGGGGACCACGTAGAGCTCCGGGGGCAGCAGCAGGCGGACTGGTATAGACTCAGTGGCTGGCTGAGCGCCGCCGTAGCTTGTGCAGGCCGTGAGTGAAATTAGAACCAGTAATAGGTATCGGTAGGCGGAGGGGTTCATGATTTGTCTCCTTTGTCTGGCTAGCCGAACCAGACGCGGTAGCGCGGGATGCCTTCGCCGCCGTAAGCGCCGATGAGGCCCCAGAGTACGCCGGCTGTGAAGTAATGTCCCAGCGCCAGGCCGACGAAGCCGGGAATGAGCTGGCGGTAGGCGCGCATGCCACCGAGCTTGAAGACCACGCTCTTGATCAGCCACACGATCAGAAACGCTCCCCAGACCAACTCGCCGTAGGAGCAGATCATGCAAAAGGCCAGCGGGTGCAGCGGGAAACGCAGAAACGCCATCCGCAAGAGCATCAAGCCGACCGCGACCACGAACCCGGAGACAGTGGCGACGATGCGCGGGGTGTCGGGCTGCAGCGAGGCCTTGGCGAATTCGGTCACGGTAGTATATTCCTGCTGGGCGATGCCGGAGCCCCAGTCGGACATGCCGGTAAGGCCGCCGGCACCGTATTCGTAATAGGAGTGTAGCAGGCCGGTCATCGAGATGGTAAAGCCGACGGCAAGGGCGGTAATCAGCACCCAGTTCATCGCACTTTGCTTGACGCCGGTGCCGTCTGCCAGACGGTAACCCTCGACCTGGTAGCCCATCATCGAGGAATAATAGCCGCGCGACATGAAGGCGAAGGTGGCATAGATGGTCGCGCTCTGCCACGAGTTGTGGTGGCGGAAGACCGCCGAGCCCAGGAAATAGCGAATGCCCTTGAAGGACTGATAGTAGGGGTACATCCAGATTAGCGGCACGCCGACCTCGGCGCGGATGCGGGCATACACCACCGCCAGCATCATCACCAGGACCATGTAGAGAATCGCCAGCCACAAGGCCATGCCGGCCAGCTTCATCCAGGCGACGATCACGGCGAAGGCCAGTAAGCCCGCGAAAACGGTCACGCGGTAGCTCATCGGCTCGTCGGAGTCATCTACCTTCCTGTCAATCCCGAAAGCCTTGCGCAGCACCTGGGAGAGGTGTTGGCGGCCGATATAGACGAGCAGCAGGCAGAGGGCCACATAAGCACCCAGGCCGCGCTCCTGCCAGTAGGGGTAGCCGGCAAGTTGGACGCCTGCGGCCGTGAAAGTGAAGCTCTCGAGCTTCATCATCGCATAAAAAGCCCAGACGCTGAAGGCGATTTCGGTGGGCACCAAATAGCCGAAACCAATAAGCTCCGGGCGATAGTGGATTACCATCGGGCGCAAGGCACTGAGCGGGAACTCGGTAAACAGTCCGCCGAGGTCGTAGTACTTGCCCAGAGCGGTGAAAGCGGGGTTATAGGAATTGATGATATTGGTGATATTGAAGAAAAAGGCGATGGCGAAACCGATCCACATCACCTTGCTGCGCAGGAAGCTGACGACCAAGTTGGGGCCGTCAACGCCTTGGGTACACTCCATCGGCAGATACAACAGCGGGTAGGTGAGCTTCTCCTTTTCCGACCACTGGCGGCGGAAGACCGTGCTAATGGCGAGCATGCACACCCACACCGCCAAAAAGAAGATACCCCATGCAATCAGCGGGACGGCCCAAGCACTCCACGGCACCGCACCGGCCTCGGAGGCTTCGTAGAACCTGCGGATGACCTCGCGGTCGTGCGGCACCATCCAATGGGGCATATGGCCCTGCAAGGAGGCGAAGTCATTTTCGGGGGTGTCGAAGTAGAACAGGACGGGGAGGGTATTCATGAAGAAGCGACCGATGCCGCAGCCGGTGACGGTGGTGGCTACGGTCAGGAACACGTAGATCATGATGATTTCGCGGCGCTCGAGACTGAAGCGGGTACTGAGGCGGCGCACCAGCGGATTGAGCAGTACTAGCGCCAGCAACATGCCGACAGCGGGAATCGGCGGCACCGATTCGGTAATCTGGCAGAAATGGGTGATGACCTCGGTCTGATTGATCCAGAGGCTGGCGATGTAGCAAAGAACGATAGCCAGGAACAGGCTACGCGCGGTCACGCCCATCAGCGGATAGCGCGGCTGGTCGAGACTGGCGACTTCCAGCTCTACCGTGCGGCCCTCGTCGTTTCTCTTGTCTACTGCCATGCGAGTGGTATGTTGAGGAGGGCGCTGCTGATGGTGCCCTCCCCGAATCCCCTTTCATGGGCTCGTTGGTGTTCTCAGCATCAGGTCAGTGCAAACGCTCGGTGTGCGGCTGCTGCGACAGGCAGGGATGCCTGTCGTCCAGGAGGATCTGTTGTCGGAGCGCGATTTATTGCGCCCAAGCAACAGCAGCCTCAAGGGCGTGATGAAGAATCACGTCCCTACTCTTTCTGCAGGCCGCTGGGGAAAACCTGCATTCGGGGCAGGAGATGGTCGCTTCAGCCGAAAATTACGCTGTAGATACGGACGCTCTCGCCGCCCAAGAGGCCGATCACATTCAATACCACACCGGCGGTGAAATAGTGGCCCACCGCCAGCCCGACAAAGCCGGGGATCAGTTGGCGATAGGCACGCATGCCGCCGAGCTTGAAGACAACCGTCTTGATCAGCCAGACGATGAAGAACGGGCCCCAGATCGGCCCGCTGTAGGAGAGAATCATGCAGAAAGCCAGCGGGTGCAGCGGGAAGCGCAGAAACGCCATGCGCAACAGCATCAGGCCCACGGCTACCACAAAGCCGGAGCTGGTGGCAAGAATACGGGGCGTGTCGGGTCGCACCGCCGCCTTGGCATAGTCAATTACCGCGGTGTACTCCTGTTGCGCAATCCCCGAGCCCCAGCCGGACATGCGACCCAGTCCGCCGGCACCGTACTCGTAATAGGCGCGCAACAGGCCCGTCATTGAGACCGTGAAGCCGGCCATCAGGGCGGCTATCAGCACCCAATTCATTCCGGTCTGCTTGACACCGGTGGCTCGCGCCAGCCGATAGCCGTCTATCTGATAGGCCATCATGGACGAGTAGTAACCGCGCGAGAGGAACACGAAGGTGGCGAAGACAGTCGCACTTCGCCAACTGTTATTGTGTTTGAGGGCCTCGGAGCCGAGGAAGTAGCGGATGCTCTTGAAGGTCTGATAGAAGGGGAACATCCAGATCAGCGGGACACCGACCTCGGCGCGGATACGGGCATAGACGACCGCCACCATAAAGACCAGGACCATGTACACGACGGCCAGCCACAGCGCCATCCCCGCCAGCTTCATCCAGCCGATAACCACGGCAAATGCCAACAGCCCGCCGAAAACCGCCACCCGGTAGCTCATCGGCTCGTCGGCGTCGTCTATTTCCGCGTCACCGGTGAAGGCCTTGCGCAGCACGTCGGCGATATGATGGCGTGCGATGTAGGCCAGCAGCAGGCAGACGGCCACGTAAGCGCCCAGGCCCCGCTCCTGCCAGAAGGGATAGCCGGGCAGTTGCAGCCCCGCCATCGCCGCAATCAAGGTCTCCAGCTTGAGGATGAAGTAGAAGGCCCAGACGCTGAAGGCGATCTCGGTCGGTACCAAATAGCCGAAGCCGATTATCTCCGGGCGGTAAGCGATGGCCATCGGTTCCAGGGCGCTGAAGGGATGCTCCGTGAACAGCGCGCCGATGTTGTAGGCCCTACCCAGCGCCGTGAAGGCCGGATTGTAGGAGTTGATTACATTGGTGATGTTGAACAGGAAGGCGATGGCGAAACCGCCCCACATGATGCGACTGCGCAGAAAGGCGACCACCAGGTTGGGCCCGTCAACACCCTGGGTGCAGTCCATCGGCAGGTACAGCAGCGGATAGGTGAGCTTCTCCTTCTCCGACCACTGCCGCCGGAAGATGGTGCTGATGGCGAGCATGCAGACCCAGACGGCCAGGAAGAAGATGCCCCACATAATAAGCGGGACAGCCCAGGCTCCCCACGGCACCGCGCCGCTTTCAGAAGCCTCGTAGAGCTTGCGCACGACCTCGCTGTCCTTCGGCACCATCCAGTCGGGCAGATGGCCCTGCAAGGAGGCGAAATCATTCTCCGGGGTATTGAAGTAGTAAAGCGTCGGCAGAATGTTGAGGAAGAAGCGCCCGATGCCGCAGCCGGTGACCGTGGTCGCCACGGCCAAGAAGGCGTAGATCATGATGATCTCGCGGCGGTCGAGACTGAGGCGCTTGCTGATGCGCCGCACCAGCGGATTGAGCAATACCAGGGCAAGCAAGATGCCGACGGCGGGAATCGGAGGCGCGGCTTCGGTAATCTGGCAGAAATGGGCGATGACCTCGCTCTGGTTGATCCAGAAGCTGGCCAGGTAGCACAAGACTATGGCGAGGATCAGGCTACGGGCGGTCACGCCGATCAGCGGATAGCGCGGCTGGTCAAGACCGACCGATTCTGAGGTGGTATCCGCGTCAGCGGCCATGGCTCTATCAATTCGGCGAGGGCTGCTGGGGCCTAGGCCTCGCCAAACTCCTTTCAGCAGGTCTTGGTGTTTCGGTGGCTGGCACTATTCCTGGCTGGCGACCTGGATATCGCGGATGCGCAGGCTCGGGACGATGATGCCCGGCTCCTCGCGATAGTCGCTGGAGACTGCGTCAATCTTGCCGAGCACCTCGAAGGCGTCGCTGCCGACCATCGTCGTAGCTACCGGATAGGCCAGCTCGCCCTTCTCGATCTTGAAGCCGAAGTCAACAGTGGCGGAGATGTCTCCGGAGGCCCCGTCCGGCTGCAGGCCCCCATAAGCGATGTAGAGGCCCTCGTCTATCTCGGAGATCAGCTCGGCCTCGGTACGAGTACCCAGCGCCACCTGGAGATTGGAGGTGGTAACGCCGACAGCGCCGCGATAGCCCTGACGCCCGGCATGAGCGGTATTGGCGACCCCGGCCTTATTGGCGGTGTAGGAGTTATGCAGGTAGGTGGTCAGCACGCCGTCTTTGATGAGCCGGCGTTCGACCTTGGGCACACCCTCGCCGTCATAGGCCGAGGAGCTCAGCCCGCCCGCCACCAGCGGCGCCTCGGTAATCGTGAGCAGCTCGCTGGCGATAGGTTGCCCCTCTTTGCCGGCGAGGAAGGAGCGGTTGCGCTGAATGTTCTCCGCAGCCGCTGCGCTGACGCAGGAAAACAGCAGCCCGGAGGCGGCCAGCGGGCCCAGCACCAGCGGCAGGCGCTTGGTCTTCACGGTGCGCCCGCCCAGATAGCGGCGCGCCTGCTGGGTAGCCTTGGCGGCGACGCCTGTAGGGACGAAATCATTCAGCAGACGAGCCGCGTCATACTCAAAATAGACCCCGACGTCCTCGCCGTCAACGACCACCGCCTGGAAGCTGATGCCGAGGCTGGTGCCGGAGCGCTGCAGGCCGATGCCGGTTGAGGAGGCGATGGCGCTGGAGCCGACCGTGAGGCTGGCCCCACCTTCGAGGCGCACGCCCGGCTCAATGGCCCGAGCTTCCTCAATAGCCTGGGTGCACCATTCCACGACCTGTTCGACCTCCAGTCCGGCGACGGTATCGTCGAAGAGGTCGTCAACCGGGGGCGGCTCGGCGGGGTCGGGCAATGTCACGAAATCGGGGTCGGGATCGGCGGCTTTCGCCAGGGCGGCGGCACTGCGGGCACATTCCACGACATCCTCGGGCTGGAGGCTTTGGGTACTCGCGCGACCGACACCGCCGTCATGGAAGGCGCGGACGCCGATGCCATAATCGCGAACCACCTCGGTCTCGCGCAGGCTGGAGTTCTCGACACCCACCCCGACCTCGCGCATCTCCAGGCAATAGGCGTCGGCGAAGTCAGCCCCCGCAGCCATGGCGGCTTTGACGGCTTTCTGGGCGATGTCGAGCAGCTCGCTCATGGTGTCCTCCGTTCCTACCGCTCAGGCCATTCCACGTGGCTTGTAAACCGTCCGGATTAATTACTGGGTTTCCTGGCCGCCGACGACGACCTGCGAGATACGTACATGCGGCCCGCCGGCGTCAACGGCCATGCCCTGGCCATTCTTGCCGCAGGTGCCGCCAAGCTCGAACTCCAAGTCGTCAGCTACGGCGGTGACTTTCTGCAGCGTCTCCAGCGTGCGGCCGGAGATGCAGACATTGCGGTAGTGGGTGCCCAGCTTGCCATTCTTGATCCTGTAAGCGTGCTCGACGTTGCATGTAAACTGGCCCTGGGCGGTGAAGACGTAGCCCCAGCCGCCGCCGCTGAGGTACAAGCCCTCGTCCATTTCGGCCATCATCTCCGCCAGCGTCCATTTGCCCGGTTCGATGGCGGTGTTGCTCATGCGGACAATAGGGACGCTTTGATGGCCGTCGGCGCGGGCCGAACCGTTCGGCGGCACACCGAAACGCGCCGCCGTCTCGAGGCTGTGCAGGTAGCCCTTCAGTATCCCGTTCTTCACGATAACATGACGCTGGGCCGGGACGCCCTCGTGATCATAGTCGAAGCTGCCGTTGAGGTCGGGAAGTGTGGGATCGTCAGTGATGGTGACCTCTTCGGCGGCGACCTGCTCGCCGAGCTTGCCGGCCAGAATCGAGTTACCGCTCCATACGGCATCAGCCTCGGAATTGTGCCCGAAGGCCTCATGCACCAACAGGCCGCAGATGCGGTGATCAATGATGACATCGAAGGTGCCGGCGGGTGCCCGCTGTGCGCTCAGCAAATCCACTGCCTTCTTCGCGGTCTGCTTGCCCAGGGTCTCGATGTCCGTCGCCTCGATCAGTTCGTAGCCGGTGCGGTTGGCCTTGCGGTCGGCGCTCCGCTGGCGGGTGTTGCCGTCAGTGGCTACCACGGAGAGGCCGATGGAGGTGCCGGTGCTTTCGTAGTGCAGCAAGGTGCCGAGACTATTAGCCAAGAACATCTCACCGCAGCCGTCGGCGTAGCTGGCGACGGTGTTGGCGATCTTGTTTGGCTGATAGCTGCGGGCGGCCCTTTCGAGCTCGAACACGCGGGCCACGCGGTCCTTCAGCGGCACCTGGTCCGGGCGAATACGAGGCGGCTTGCCCACTTCGCCGTGGGCCGGCTCGACTTCGGCGACCATGCCCGGGTCGGTGACGTGGGAGCTGGCGGCCTGGGCCATTGCAGTTGCATCCTCCACACAATGCAGCAGCTCCGCCTCCTCGGGTCGGTTGGTCGGAGCAAAGCCCCATGCACCATCTACCAGCACGCGTAAGCCCGCGCCGCGCGAGCGGGAGCTGGAGATCTTGTCAGCGCGGCCGTCCTCCACGGCAATGGCCGTAGCAGCGCCGTTGCTGATACGCAAATCGGCGAAATCAGCGCCCTGATCGAGCGCCGCCTGGATGATCCGTTCCATCAACTGTTGCATAGCTAGCCTCTCTGTGCAAAGCGCCCCTTTCACTCTTGGGGTGAGGGCGATGATGACTGTTGCCGGCTTGCGGCCATGGCCTTGAGGCCGGCGGCGAGGGCTTTACCCACAGCTCTGGCTAGGACCTGTCCCCGGCTGTGCTTCGCTGTATCACTAGGATCGGCCTGCTCGACACTTGGCTCAGGTCTGTGGTGCGATATCAGCAGGCAGATGCCGACACCGAGGATAACACCGCCTGCCGCCGCCAGGATAGTAGTCAGCGGCGGGCGCAGGCTCTGTGTCATTTGCGTGGCCCGGCCCTTGATTTGGGTCTCGAGACGGTCCACGACATGGCCGAGCTCCTCAAGCGCGACCTCAGGTTTCGGTGGCGGTTTCTGCTTGCTGCTTGTCTTTGCCATCCGTATCATCTTTCGGTTGCTTCTTGCCCGCGACCATGATCATGACCGCCGCCGCGAGTAGCAGTATGAGAGCCGCGATAAAGTATGGTGGGGCAGAGGAAAGGAAATAGATCGCCAGCCAGTTGATCAGACCCATAGACAGGTAAACCAGCGCCAACACCAGACAGGCAAGCGCCAGGGCGAATAGAGCCATCTTCTTGCCGGAGGCAATGGCAAAGTCCGTGACCACGGCCCGAACATAGCTAGTCATGCCGCGCAGGAATTGCTTGACAAGTTCGGACAGCGAATCGGAGTTCTGCATCACTGCAACCCCCTGGAGCGGCTTGGTGTCGGTTCCGCAAGCCGCTTGGGCTTCGGCTGACTGTCACTTCTTGAGGCCGGCCAGTAAAAGGCGCAGTTTGCGCACTGTCGGCTCGGCGATGTTGAATAGACGGTACCATATCGGCGAGTAGATTTGGTCCCACTCGCCGATGTATTCGACATAACGGGCGGCAAACCCTTCCTTGAAACGATTGAGGCCGTAGAGCGGGCTGGCCTTGTCGTTTTCACGGGCGACACCGCGCAGGTCATAGACCTGGCAGCCGCGCGCCTTGGCCCAGCGCATCATCTCCCACTGCATCAGGTGATTGGGCATCTTATTGCGGTGCCGGTTGCTGGAAGCGCCATAGACGTACCAGGCGCACTTGCCGATGGTCAAACTAATCGCGGCGGCAACCGGCTCATCGCCCAGTCTGGCGATGAATAGCCCGCCGAGACCGGCTGCGATCAGCAGGTCGTAGAGGTCAATGAAGTAGCTTTCGGCGCGGACCTTGAAGCCGTCGCGCTCGGCAGTCTCAAGCAGCAGCCGGTAGAACACGGCGACCTGCTCGCGGGGGCAATCGCTGCTGATGGTTATGCCCTTACGCTCTGCCAGACGCACGTTATAGCGCCACTTGCTCTTGAAGCGGGCCAGGATCTCGTCTTCTGAGGGAGTTACATCAACCTGCATGACATAGCGGGGCTGGATGCCGCCGAAGGCCTCATCACCGATCGGCGCCGGGGAGAAGTCGTGATCACGCAGCGTGCGGAGGTACGCTGAATTGTCCTGCGGGATCGCCGGGTCAATCTTGTAAGCCATCGCCCCGTGCTCTCTGGCCAGGGCATTGACCTGCTCTAGCAGCAGCTCGAAAAGGCGCGGGCGGCTCAGGTCATATAGCGGCCCTCGCGGGCTGTACAACAGGCAGCGGCCGAGACCCGGCACCGGTCGCTTGAGCACCTGCACCGCAGCGCTGATCCGGCCGCCTTCCTCGATGGCAAGGCGGTACGGTTGCCAGCCGGTGCGGGACTTCAGCTCGCCCCATTCCCAGCTCTGCATGAAATCGCCGTATTCACAGGCGGCGACGAAATCGTTGTAGCGCTGCTTGCTGTCTTGTCCCAGAAGCATGTTCAGGCGGCTCTCAGTCCTGTGGCGATTGGTTGGGTACTGCGGCGCGCTCAAGTATAGCCAGCGCGGCAACGACCTCGGGCTGGAAGCTGAGAATGTGTGCGCATTCTCACCTGCCCTTCGACAAGCTCAGGGCAGGCCGAGCTACGCGTTTTCTGGACTATCTGGGCTAGGTGATCGGTGGAAGGCATTGTCGTTTCATTGATCAGTTGCAGGTTTGTATTTCGCTGCCATGGCTGCGGCGAGAATGTCGCGCGCCACAGGTCCGGCTGTGGAGCTGCCGTAGCCGCCTTCAGACACCAGTACGGTCGCGACAAAGCGCGGCTTGGTGGAAGGTGCGAAGGCCGTGATCCAGGCGTGAGTTGGCAGGCGCTTGTCATGCTCTGCGGAGCCGGTCTTGGCGGCGCACGAAAAAGGCAAGGCGTCGAGCAGATGGGCGGTGCCGTTGCGGTCGGTGACCGCTCGGCGCATACCGGCGCGCACCGTCGCCAAAGTACCGGGCTTGAGTTGCAGGTGGCGCCGGACCTTGCGCTCGAAGGTGGTAGGCGGCCGGTGCATGTCATGCGGCCAGGCGATCTTGCGCACCACGGAGGGTTGGATGACATCACCATCAGTGGCAACCACAGCCGTGGCGACGGCCACTTGCAGGGGCGTGGCGGACAGATAGCCCTGGCCGATGACCATGTTAAGCGTATCGCCGCTGCGCCAGTCCTCGCTGGTCTTGCTGCGCTTATACTCTTTGGTCGGCACCAGTCCACAGGCACTGCCGGTCAGGCCCAGACCGGTCGGTTCCCCGAGGCCGAACTGGCGCGCATAGTTGGCAATGGCACTGCTGGTGAGGCCGGATTTGCGGACCAGCTCGTAGAAGTACACATCACACGACTCCGCGATGGCCTGGTAGAAATCAAGGCGGCCATGGCCCTTACGCTGCCAGCACTTGAACGGCTGATGTTTGGTGCCTTCGTGGATGATACCTTTGCAGAGATAGGTGGTGGTGGTACTAACCGACGTAGTCTCCAGCGCGGCCGTTGCCGAGACCATCTTGAAGGTGGAGGCGGGAGCATACTGGCCGCCGATGGCCTTGTTGAATAATGGCTTGCGCGGATTATCGTTGAGAGCCTTGAACTCCTCGGGCGACCAGCCTCTGACCCAGCCGTTGGGGTCGAAGGTCGGGTAGCTGGCCATCGCTACCACTCCGCCGGTTTGCAGGTCGAGACAGACCGCCGCCCCGGTCTTGCCGGTGGTGGTCTTGATCGCATTTGCGAGGGCGGCTTCGGCTGCTTGTTGCACGCGAACGTCAATCGTTAGATAGACCGTGGCCCCCGGTGCCGCCGGCTCGTGGTAAACCAGGCGCACCGGACTGTTGAGACGGTCCACTTCATAGACGGTGCGGCTGCGGCGGCCTTGCAGTATCGGTACCGCCGGCGCGGTGTTGGTATCAAGTTCGCACAACTCCTCAACGCCGGTCTGGCCGACAATGGAATCGTTTCCGTATATCGGCATCCCCTCGATGCCCTCCGGCTTAGGGGGACGGCTCGGGTCACTCAGTACATCATCAGGATAGGGCAGAGCCTTGTAGGTTGCGGTACGGTCTGGGGGGATGCTGCTGAGGCTGCGTGCGTAACCCAACAGGTGTGCAGCCAGCGAGCCATGGGGGTAGTGGCGGTGAGCACACTCGGCGATGCGGACTCCAGGCAGCTCCGGGGCGCGCTCCTCGACCTGGGCGACCACCTTGAAGGAAGCGTTCTCGCCGCCGGGTAGAGGCACGGCCTGCATCTGGGTTGACTTGATCTTCCCAAAATGCCGGCGCAGCTCGGCAGCGGAAGTACCGCCCAGGATGCCGGCCAGGATCGCGACTTCCTTCTCAAGGTCATCCTCGCGCCCGGGTAGGTCCTTGGGGACCACCTCAACATGCCAGGCATAGCGGTTGTCCACCAGCACCTCGCCATTGCAGTCCACAATCAGCCCGCGGGGCGCTGGGCCGAAGACCTCCGTGAGGCGGTTCTTCTGCGCCTGCTTAGCGTAGGGCACCCAGTTGGCCACCTGCAGCGTCCACAGCCGTACCAGCAAGGCCAGGAGAGCCAGGCCGAAGAATACGCCCAGTCCCATGATGCGCATGTTTGTAGTAGGCTTATCCATGAGAACCGATCAGTCCGTTGGGGCCATCTCATCGGGGAGATGGCGGCACTTTGTCAGCGCGCGGCCCGGGGGAAGGCTCATTGCTCGCCCGGCGGCTTGGGTGGCTTGTCCGCATCGGCCCCGGGCTTCGGCGCCCCGCCGGCAGCACCGTCACCGGCGGTCGGGGGCGTCGGCGGCTTCGTAGTTGTGTCGGAGGTATTATCCGAGGCAGGCGGCGGCTTATGAGAGGAACTGGCGGCCGGGCCGTGCAAGCTGCAAGTTCCGGTTGGCCCTGCGCCTGCGGGGAAAGTGCGCTCGACAGTCTGTGGGCAATACGGCCCGGCGAGTTGCCCGGATTGGACGCAGATAGTCACGGTGTGGCTGCCGCCGGTTGCAGGCGTCGGCGCGCGCGGGCCGGGAGCGGGCCTATCGGATACGCGGCCTGAAGAACCGGGACCGTGGATACGGCAGGGCGGTGGCGGCGATTCGTCGGCGGCCAGAGTTCGTTCGACGGTACTGGGGCAGTACGGCGTTGCCCGCCCGCCGCTGCTAGTGCACACGGTGATCGTCCGTTCCGGTGACTCTTGGGGTTTTTCTTCCTCCTCTTTCTTTTCATCCTCCACCTGCCCGCGTTTCGTGGCCTTTACCCCCGCGCCCTCCGGGTACTTGCCCTTGTAGCCGCGCAGCTTCAGCGCCTGGGCCATGAACTTGGCGAATACCGGCGCACAGAAGCCGCCGCCGGAGGAGCCGCGCATCGGCTTGTAGTCGTCATTGCCGACCCACACCGCACAGGACAGGTCCGGGCTGTAGCCCACCCACCAGGCGTCACGACCGGCCTGGGTTGTGCCGGTCTTGCCGCATATCGGGTAGCCGGAAACCGCCGCCCGCCTGCCGGTGCCGGAGGTGACTACCGTGCGCATCATCGAGATCATGCTGATGGCGGTCGCCTTATTGATGACGCGTTTGCGCTCGGGTCTGAAAGTGACCAGCGTGTCACCGTGGGCATTCTCGATGCGTCGAATCAGCCGCGGTTTGGTGTACAGCCCGCCGCTGGCGAAGGTGCAGTAGCCGACGGCCTGCTCCAGCGGGGCCAGCTCCGAGGTGCCCAGAGCGATGGCCGGTACTGCCCGCAGCCGCTCCTCGGGCAAGCCCATCATCTGGGCGGCGGCTTTCTGGATGGTTTTAGATCCGAGCTTGCGCACGATGCGCACCGAGACTAAGTTGACCGACTGAGCCAGCGCCCAGCGTAGGGTGTAATTGCCCCCCTGCCGGGGCGAGTAGTTCTTAGGGCTCCAATACTTCCCCGGACCGACGCGAATACTTATCGCCGAACCGCTGAAGACTGAGTTCGGTCCATAGCCTTTCTCCAGTGCCGTGGCCCAGACATAGGGCTTGAATGAGGAACCCGGCTGGCGGCCATACAACGGAGGACCGGGATAGGCGCGGTTATACTGCACGTCTTCGTAGTCACCCACACCGCCGACTATCGCCAGGACATCGCCGGTGGCGACTTCTACGGCAGCCAGAGCGCCCTGGCCGGTCAGCCCGCCCTTGATGCTGTGCCTGCGGCGCAACGATTGGACCTGGTCAGAGAGCTCCTTCTCAGCGATTTTCTGCAGCCGGGTGTCGAGGGTGGTATAGATACGCATGCCGCCTTCGTAAACGGCCGCCACGCCGTACTGCTCACAAAGCTGGCGGACCACCAGGTGGGTGAAATACGGTGCTCGGAAAGCGGTGATGCCGCGTTCCCGTAGCGGCGCGAGGTTGGCTTGAATCTGGTGGTCATCGGCCTCCGCAGCCTGCGCCGAGGTAATATGGCCCATCTCAACCATGGCGTGCAGCACCTGGCGGCGGCGCTGCTTGGCTTGCTGCGGATGGCGGTAGGGGCTATAGGTCAGCGGCGAGCGGGGCAGGCCGGCCAGGAGCGTGGCCTCGGCCAGGGACAGGTCGCTGACATCTTTGTCAAAGAACATACGAGCTGCGACCTTGACGCCGTAAGCGCCATGGCCGTAATAGACTTCATTAAGATACATCTCCAACATCTCGTCTTTGGAGTAGCGGCGCTCAAGCTCCAGAGCCAGAATTGCCTCTTTGATTTTGCGGTCGAACGTCTTCTTGCGGCTGAGCCACATGTTGCGGACGAGCTGCTGGGTGATGGTGCTACCGCCCTGGCGGAGGCTGCGCTCGCGCAAGTTGACCCAGACTGCGCGCACAATGCCCTTGGGGTCCACGCCGCGATGCTGGTAGAAGGGGCGGTCCTCGATGGCGATGGTGGCCTGGCGCAGATGCAGCGGTATTTCCTGCAGATCTACCGGCTCGCGGTCCTCCTTGAAGACCCGGCCCAGTAGTGTATGGCTGGTCTTGCCGTCGGGCTCGACCTCGGTCGAGTAGATCTCGGTGGTCAGGCGTGGCCGGTAGGCGATCAGCTCCTCGGCATCAGGCAGCGCTTCGCGAACGGCCAAGAGTCCACCGGCGACCAAGCCGGTGCCGATGAAGCAGCAGGCCAGCACGAAGACGTTGACGTACCTGAGGAATGCCGAGTACTTGCGTACCCACGTGCGTGTTGCCACAGAGACCACCATCCGCTATTATAGCAGTAATGGCGGTTTGTTGTATAGGGCACGACCGGGCGGCGGCGTCTGCTTGACACCGTGGCAGGCTAATGCCTAAAATGATGCGATACTAGCTAGGCACTGGTTCGCACTGGTTCGCGACGGGCCGCTTGGCGGTGGTGCCAGTCCAGAAGGCGGAGGCCGGAAGATGCGGGATAGGTTAGAGAGATTGGCCAGGCTTGAGATTGCGCCAGCAGTGACCGTAGTCATACTTGCCTGGCTGCTGACGTGGTGTTGGCCGGCACATGCCCAGGCGCCTGTGGAGGACTACAGAGTCCAGCAGGGCGATGCGCTGCTGGTTTACGTCTTCGATGAGGAAGCGCTCAGCGGCGCCTACCCGGTGGGCGCCGATGGCACCATCCCGATGGCGATGGTGGGGCAGGTGGCGGTGGCCGGCAAGACACTTGCTGAGGTGCGCGACCTCTTGCGCCTGCGGTTGGGGCGGATAATCCATGACCCGTTCGTCACCGTCGCGATTGATGACACCAAATCGGTGCGACAGGTGTTTGTGAGCGGCTATGTTGAGAAGCCGGGAGCGATGACGCTGCGGCCCGGCTCGAACGTGCGCGATGCCGTGGTTATGGCCGAGCCGGAGACGCGGGCGGACCTGGGTAAGGTGCGCCTGACCCGGCGTGGCGAGCAGTCGCTGGAGATTGATCTCAGCGGCCTACGCGAGGACCGCATTCTGGCGGCGCCGGTGCCGGTGCACTACGGTGATGTCATCTACGTGCCGCGCCTGGAGAACGTCATATCAGTGCTGGGCGAAGTCACCCAGCCCGGGTCGGCGACCTTGCCGACAGGCGAGCGACTGACCGTACTGGAGGCGATCGGTAAGGTCGGCCAGGGCTTTGGCGCAGAGGCTGACACCAATACGGCTCTGTTGTTGCGTAAGGGCCTGGACCAGCCGATCACGATAGACCTGCGGGCCCTGCTCAAGGCAGGTGATGTATCACAGAACCACGAGCTGCAAGGCGGCGACGTGCTGCTGATACAGAAGGCCAGCGAGATAGCCGTGGTCGGCCAAGTCAACTCTCCTATCACGTTTTACTCGCCCGAGCCGGTCAAGCTCACTGAGGCAATCATCCGGGCGGGCGGGTTCAATGCCAACTCCGGTCTGGCTCAGGCCAAAATCTTCCGCGACGGCGAGTACATCCCCGTGGACCTCGAGAGTCTCTGGCAAGAAGGCGACATGAGCAGGAATGTCGCCCTACAGGCGGGGGATACGCTGATCGTGCCCGAGAAGGACCCTGAGGAAATCGTCCTACTGGGCGCGCTAACCAACGTCGGACCGGTCAACGTAGCCAACATGCGCAACACCAGCCTGCTCAAGATAGTGCTGATGGCCGGCCCGACCGAGAAGGCGGACTTGCGCAAAGTGCAGGTCTATCGCGGCGGCGAGCAGATGACGGTTAACCTCAAGAGCATCGAGGAACGAGGCGACATGTCTGCAGACGTCCAGCTCGAGCCCGGTGATGTGGTGCTGGTCAATGATGCGGACAAGGTCTATCTGATCGGCGCCTTTGGCAAGCCCGGAGTATATCCGTACGACCCGGAGCTGTCGCTGTTCGACTACCTGAGCACGGCGGCACTGGGCGCGGGCTTCGGCCACTCGACCGGCTCATTGGTGAGAGTCAAGGAGGACGGGGAGACGGAAGTAACCAAGATAGATATGTCCAAGATCAAGGAGGGACACCTGCCGCCTGATGTCACGGTGTTGGCAGGGGACATCATTTACTTCCCGCCGGTGCGCCCCTCGGAAGGCAAGACGGTATGGCAGTATATCCGGGAGAATCTGTGGCTTCTGCAGTTGCTCAATATCTGGGACTAGCGGGGAAGCGGCTTGGCTACCCCGGTACGGCTGTGGCTCAAATATACGGCGGCCCCGAGACTTGTTCGGGGCCGCGCCGGTGTCAATCAGTCGCGATTGGTTGGGTGTTTGGGCGGGTGATGCTGTGTTATTGGGCCTCGGTATTGAAGCGATAGCCGGCATCGCGGATGGTAAGCACGTACTTGGGCGCGGAGGCGTTATCCTCGATCTTGCGGCGGAGATTGTAGATGTGAGTCTCAATCAGGCTCTGGTTACTATCCTCACGGCTCCAGACCTTCTCGAACAACTGGGGGACTGATAGCACGGCTCCCTCAGCCTCCACCAGGGCCAGCAAGAGCCGGAACTCTGTGGGGGTCAGGTCAATTCTCTGTTCGCCCTTGGTCACTTGATGGGTGTGCATGTCAAGCTGCAGGGGGCCGGCCGTCACGAAGCGCTCGGTTGCGGCTTTGGCTGCATAGTCGGTTACGCGGCGCAGATGCGCCCGCACCCGGGCCAGCAATTCCTCCGACATGAACGGCTTGACCATATAATCATCCGCCCCGACCTCCAGCCCCAGCACGCGGTCCAGCTTCTCGCCACGCCCAGTCACCATAATAATCGGCACATTCGACTGGCGACGCATCTCGCGGCACACTGATATCCCGTCCATATCCGGCAACATGATGTCGAGGATCACCAGGTCGAAATCACCGGCGCTGAAGGCCTTTAGAGCCTCCTCGGCAAGGGTATAGGCCTCGGTGTCGTAGCCTTCCTGCTGCAAGCGCAAGGCCATGATTTCGACCGTAGTCGGGTCGTCTTCTACAATCAAGATCTTAGCGTTTCTCATGCGCGGTATCGGTACTCCTCCCCCAGAGTTGCGATACAAGTGAATAGTTCGCACGTCAAACGCCGGACTTCTGCGTTTCCTGAAAATCTCTCACGCACAGGCCGGCGCAGGAAACGAGCCGCCTCCAACGAAATCTAATAGTGCGTTGCGCAGCTAATACCATTTTAGAACCTTACTGGAGATTGTGTCAAACATAAATGCTCGACAGGAGTGGCCAATGGCGAACCTGACGCGATTTGCACTGCTCATTACAGCGGTCACATTGCTGGTATCGGTAGGGGGCAATGGCATGTGCCAGACGCAACATCCGGTCCTTGAGTACACGCGCTACAACGCCGACAGTATTGAGACGCTGAAGGCACAGACAGCTTACTTCATGCAGCTTTCCGCGGAGCAACTCCTATCTCTGGTGCCGACCCAAGCCGGCTTCTACTTCACCGGCTGCCCCAACTGCACCGGCGGGCAGCAGGAACACGGGCTGGCCTGGGACCCCAAGCAGCCTGACCAAGTACACTGTATCCACTGCGGCCAGGTGTATCCGAGTGAGCAGTACCCGACTATGGGCGTGCAGAAAGTGACCAGTCCGGCCGGCAATGAGCTGGAATACCCGTACTGGGAAGACAAAGACGGCTACAGATACTACTTCGAGTCATTCGGCGACTACGAGGCGCGGGAGAAGCTGGCGCAACAGGCCTATAACATGGCCTACGTCTATCATGTGACCCGCGAGAGCGAATATGCGCGGCGAGCAGCGCTAATACTCAACCGCTTCGCTGAAGTTTACCCCGACTACATATACAAGTTCGACTATCCCTTCCGCCAGAAGGTGCTCTATGATGGCGAGGTTGCTCCTGAAGACTTCCGAAGCGGGTTCCGCACCGCGCGTTGGGACTGGTGGGCGTATATGGATATCCCGGTTGACCTGGTCTTCGCCTATGACATGATCTACTCCAGCGGCGAACTGGACAAGCTAGCCGGTGCCGAGCAGAAAATCCGCAATGACTTCTTCCTCACTGCCGCCGAGCAGGTTGCCGCCAACCGTGATACGCTGGGCAATATGAGTCCGGTGGCCTGGCGCGGGATGATCGTAGTGGCCCGGGTGCTGGGAAAGCCGGAATACCTCCACGAGGTTGTCAGCCGTCTGCAGCGCTTCTGCGCCGAGCAGTTCTACTACGACGGCATCTGGCGCGAGGGAGCGCCGTCCTACCATCAGCAGGTAATCGGCGGGCTGTCGTCCGTGTTCAGTTTGACCAAGGGCTATTCCGATCCGCAAGGCTATACCCACCCGGAAACCGGCGCGCGGCTCGACAATCTGGACCTGGGAGCCGGCTTGCCGGTAGTAGCGCGGGTAATTGCCTCCCTGGACAGTATGCGGCTGCCGAACGGTCGGCTGGCACCGGTGCACGATACCTGGTCCAGCAGCGGTCGGGGGCGGATCGAGGCATCCGGGCCGGTGCTGCTGCCGGCGCTGGGCCATGCTATCCTGGGTCGCGGTCAAGGTGATGACCAGATGCAGGTGCATCTGACCTGGTCCGGCGGCTACGGCCACACCCACTACGACGGCCTCAGCATGTTGATGTTCGCCAAGGGCGAAGAGATGCTGCCGGACCTGGGCTATACCCATACGCGCTACCGGGGCTGGACTCTAGCCACCGCCTCGCACAACAGTGTGGTGATAGACTGCGAGAATCAATACGCGGGCAGCAAGCCGCCTTCGGACGGCGCGCTGGAGTTCTTCGATGCCACCAGCCCGGACATGCAGGTGGTTGCCGCCAGCAACCCGCAGGTATATCCGGAAAAAGCGCAAAAATATACCCGGATGCTGGCGTTGGTCGGACTCGATCCGGCGAATGGGTACGTGGTTGATGCCTTTCTGGTAGGCGGCGGTCAGCAGCACGACTATTTCATTCATGGCAGTGCCGACCGAACTCAGAGCCTCGCACTGGCAGGAGCCGACGGGCCGCTGCAGATGGAGCCGGTGGCCACGATGCTGCCCGAGGGTGTGGAGTGGCAGGAGCCTGAAGGCGAACACCATGGCGGCTGGGTCACGAAGCCGGGCTACGCATACGGCTTCCTTTCCGACAACCGCGTCGGCAGGCCGGCAGCCGGCGTGCAGCTTGCTCAACTCAAGTATGAGGATAGGGACCTGAGCACTCGCGTTTATCTGGTGACTGAGGCCGGGGACGAGCTTTACAGCGGTACCAATCCGCAGGTAAGACCGGCCGGGCGAGATGATTCCAAGCTCGAGCAGTTCAATCGCCCCTATGTGATGCTGAGGCGGGCGGCCGGCGAGGCGCCAAGCCTGTTTGCCAGCATCTGCGAGCCGGTTGCCGGCTTGCCTATCATCAAGTCCGTCTCCGGACTGGAGACCGAGGGCGACGGCCGGGCGCTGGCGATTGAGACCGCCGACTTCACCGACATAATCGGCGTTTTCGCCACCGACCTCAAAGGCAGGTATGAGGGCGTCGAGTTCGGGATGTCCGGTCCGATGAGCCAGTTGCGCATCCGCCAGGGCGAGGTGATCAGAGCCTACGCCACCGGCATGGTATCCTACGGCAGGTTCATGCTGGACATCGGGCCGCTACGGGAGTCGAGACTCGTCGGTGTCGAGCGCGGGCCAGACGGCGGCGCCTTGCTGATTGACGCCGACTGGACACAGGTAGGCCCCACTGCCGGAACCGTGCTGGTGCTGGATCATGGCGATGGCTGGACGCACGGCTACACGGTGGCCTCGGTCGAGAAGGCCGGCGAGGGCAGCCGGATAATCACCGTCGAGGACCCGGGCTTGGAATATGATGCCGATACGCAGACGGCTCAGTACCAGTTCTTCCCACACCACGCCCACAACGGCGAGCACGTGGTCCGTTGGCAGGGCGCGGTGAACTACGAGAAGTAGGCACGTGCGGTAGAATGCGCAATAGCGAGGAGGTGTTGGTGTATGGCATATCCGAGATGCCTGCGAGTTCTGGCGGCGCTTGGCTTGGCTGCACTGGGCGTGTGCCCGCTTTCATGCGCAAAGCAAGAGGAGGCCGGCGAACCGGACTGGGCCGCGCAGAGCGACGCGATGGTTGACATGCTCGTCGCGCACTGGGAGTTGCAGGACCAGCGCGTAATCGCCGCGATGCGCAAGACCCCTCGGCATCTGTTTATTCCCGAGGAGGTGCGCCCGTACGCGTATGTTGATACACCGCTGCCGATTGGCAACCAGCAGACCATCTCAGCACCCTCGATAGTGGCCTTGATGACGGAGCTGCTGCAGCCCAAGCCGGAGCACATAGTCTTCGAGGTGGGCACCGGCTCGGGCTACCAGGCGGCGGTGCTGGCCGAACTGGTCGAGCATGTGTATTCGATAGAGATCGTCGAGCCACTGGCGTATTCGGCGCGGGCCAGATTGCGCGAGCTGGGCTACGAAAATGTCTCGGTGCGGGCTGGTGACGGCTATCGCGGCTGGCCCGCTCATGCTCCCTTCGACGGCATCATCGTCACCTGCGCGCCCAACCGCATACCGGAGCCGCTCGTCGAGCAACTCAAGGAGGGCGGACGGATGGTGATACCGGTCGGCGAGGCCGGCGGCCCGCAGGAGCTGTACCTGCTGACCAAGGAAGACGGCGAGATTGTGAAGAAATCGGTACTGCCGGTGATCTTCGTACCGATGACGGGAGAGGTCCAGCAAGGCCCAGGCGAATAGGAGATTCTTCTGCCCCTGGCGAGAGCATTTGCCTCAAATGGTGGAATCTACAAAGAGTTTGGCTCGTCATTAAGATTGCGGGTTAGGGATTCGTGAGCACTGAGGCAGCAGAGGAAAAACTGGTTGAGAAGGCTCGGGAAGGCGACCACAGAGCTTTCGGCAGGCTCTACACGCAATATGCGCGCCTGATCTATAGCATTATCCGGCACATGGTCGGCAACGAGGAGGCCGCCGCCGACCTGACGCAGGAGACGTTCATCCGGGCCTGGCGGTCATTGCCCAGGCTGGATGAGCCGAAGGCCTTCGGCGGCTGGCTGCGGACGATCGCCCTCAATCTCACCCGCGATTCACTAAGAGGCAACCGGCCGACCGAGTCGCTGGAGGCCAACGATGGGCGAGAGATGCCCAGGCAGTGGGCCGACGCTAGGGCAGGACCGGCCGAGCAGTTGGAGAGCGCTGAACAGCAGCGGCAGGTCACTGCAGCTATCCAGCGGCTCAACGAGGACCAGAGGCTGGTAATAGTCATGCACCATCTGGAGGGTAAGGCGGTCGCAGAAATTGGCCGGGAGTTGGGAATACCCGTCGGGACGGTGCTGTCGCGGTTGGCTCGGGGCCGGGAGGCGTTACGGATCAAACTGGCTCCCTATGTGGAGGAATGAGGATAATGGATTGCGCAGACATCAGGAAAATACTGCCCGACTACACCGTCGGGGCTTTGGAGGAGCACATCGCAGCTCACGTGCGGGCGCATCTGGCCGAGTGTGAGAGCTGTCGCCGCGAGCTGGCGGCGCTGGAACGAACCGGCGAGCTGCTTGCACCGCTGCTGCCGGCCGATCCGCCGCGCGACCTGTGGCCGAAGATCCGGGCCCAGCTTGAGCCCAGAACGCAACCCAAGCCGGCCTGGCGCGTCTATTGGAAGCCGGCGATGGCAATCGCGGCCGCCGCAGCGATACTGATTGTGGCACTGCTGGCCTGGCCGCTGATGCAGGCAGCGCCACCGGCGACACCCGACCTGCCGGTCTTGGCCGTAGCCGAGGGCAACACCTACGCCGAGGCTCAGATTGCCGCTGCCTGGGACCAGCCGCTGGCTGATGAGGCCTCGCTGGCGCTGGCGATGGCCGTGATCGAGCCCGAACAGGCGGGAGAAGTGATGCCGTGAGGAATCCGACGTCGCGCGTAGCTCGGGCTTCCAGCCCGAGGTCCTCATTGCTACTAGCAGCCTTGGCGCTGGCAGTGGCGCTTGCGATCTGTGGCTGCAAGCCGCGGGAGTTGCCGCGCGAGCAGGCCAGAGAGCTGGTCCGGGACCTCCGGCAGGCCAGGGGCGAAGTCAGTCTGAAAGGCGAGCTGACTACCGTCGTGCGTATCGGTAATCGTTACGTCAATGCCGAGGCGACGGTCCATCGCGGCGATGGTCGTCTGCAGCTTGAGTTGACCGGCGGCAGAGGCAAGGGCGTAAAAATCGTCGAGCAGAGTGGTAGTGTGTGGCAGATCGGGCGGGACGGCAAAGCAGTGCGCCACCTGCCGCGCAATCCGCTGGACGAGATGCCGCCGCTGGGCAAGAAGGCAGTGGTCGCCGTCGCCCGTGGTGCCAGGCTGCTGGGCCGGCCCACTGAGTATGTGGTTATCAGACCGCACCCTGGGTCGGATGCCCGCGTCGAGATATGGGCGGACAAAGAGACCGACTTCCCGCTGGCCACCGACCGCTATAATCATGCCGGAGAGCTGATTTCGAGTACGCGATACACCGCAGTTGACTTCTCCGCGCCGGCGCCTCAGCAGGTCAAGCTGCCGGAGGCTGCGACCGGCCATGACCGGCTGCCGGAGGCGAAGAAGATTGACAAGGCCAAGGCGGCCGAGCTGCTAGGCCAAGACCCGGCGGAGCCGAAATACCTGCCCGAGGGCTTCCAGTTGCAGGGCTATTACGCGCATCATAGGCAACACGGGCAAGGCGTCGAAGTGCGCTATAGCGACGGCGTACGGCTGCTCAACATCATCGAGATTAAGCTGCCCGGCCGCGAGCAGGTACGCAAGGCCTTGGAGCAGAGACGAGAGCAGGCGTCAGGCCGAGGCGAGACCACAGCCGACCAGCGCCGGGCTCCACAGCAGCGGCGCGAGGAGCTCAGAGAGCGCTGGCAGCAGCGCCGCGAGGCTCTGGGCCAGGCAGGCCGCAGTCAGCGTCAGGATACCGAGCGACCGCAAGCTCGCCAGCACGGTCCCAGTGGTGACGAGGCAGACCTCCAGCAGTCACCGGACCGACAGCAGCGGGGCGAATGGGGCGGCAAGATGATGCGCAGCCGCCTGCGGGGCAATATCATCCGCTTCCGGGTCGGGGACCTGGGTATCGTAGTGGCGGGGGAAGTGCCCGCCGAGGAACTCCGCAAGGTTGCCGACAGCATGCGCAAGAGCGGCACCGATTTCTGACCACATCTAGTAATTTCCCCAATCTGCACCGTCCCTCAGGCAGTACGACCCCTGCAACGCGTAGCTCAGGTTTCCCCAATTGGTGGGAATACTTCCGCGGCCGAGGCGTCTCTGTGGATATAAGCAGAGAAATCAGGAGGTGTAACGCGATGAGGAGAGTGCTGACAGTTGCCGCAATAGTGACGATGATCGCTGTGATGGTGGTAGCAGCCTGCGCCCAGCGCGGCCAGAGAGGCCAGAGAGCTGGCAGGCAGATGACCGAAGAGGAACGCGCCCAGATGCGGGCGCAGATGATCGAGCGCATGCTTGAGCAGACCGATCTGAGCGACCAGGAGAAAGCCGCGGCCAAAAGCGCGCTGACCATCAAATACCAGGCGCGCCAGACCCTACAGGCCGAGATGGTCAAGCTGCGGACCGTAGCGGATGACCCGGACGCTACCGACGAGCAGTTGCAGGCCGCGTTGACGGCCTATCGCGCCGCTCTGACCGAGTACCAGACGACCTTGGCAGCCGAGGACACGACGCTGGTCGGGCAGTTGTCGCTCTGGAGTCAGGTCCAGTGTATGTATCTGGGAATCCTGGAAAACGGTCTTGGCATGAGAGCCATGGGTGGCCGTGGCGGCGATATGGGCGGACCTGGCGGGGGACCGCCCGGTGGCGAGCAGTGAGTTCAGACCACCTGGATAGCTAATAAGTCAGCAGTAACAGGCCCGCGGGAGTACAACCTGCGGGCCTTTGCTATGGCTGATTTCAACTGTCGGATACCGGCGGCGCTGAACAGCGGCCTGGAAATCAATGGGAATATCTGCGGCTCCGTCCCGTCTCTAGATTCGTACAAACGACACTTAGGAGGTGGGATTCGATGAGACAGATGTTGATGATCATAGGCGTACTGGCGATGGTAGCCGTGGTACTGGCACCCGCCTGTGCGCAGCAGGGACCGGCTGATGACAACGCTGCGGGGGATGACGGCGGCTTCGGTCGCGGCGGTCAGCATGGCAGGCTCGGTCCGGCCGCACAGGGTCAGAGAGGCCGGCAAGGCCAGCAGGGCCGGGAACAGGGAATGGGTCAAGATGCCAGGGCCGTGATGGGCCGAGGCTATATCGAGACCAACCCCGAGACCAAGGCCCTGTGGGACCAGCTCGGCGAGTTGAAAACCCAGTTGCACCAGGCTCAGTGGGAGCTCTACGAAGCCCTCAATCAGGAAGGCGCAACCAGGGAGACCGTCAAGCCGCAGTTGGAGAAGATGAAGGAAATCGGCCAGCAGGTCCGCGGCGTCATGGAGCAACTGGCTCCTTACCGCAAGCAACTGGAGCGCCCGCAAGGCCAGCAGGACCGACCGCGACGCCACAAGCCCATTGCCCAGCCCGATGACGCCGTCTAAGCGACCTGGGGAGTTGTCACACCCTCCCTCAGTCAGACCTCGGCGCCTCCTCTAGAGCGGGAGGCGCCGACGCTTTGCCGAGTTGTGAAAGGCCTTGGGGTGTGCCTATCTGGTTCTCCATAGGAAAACGAGTCCCAGCCCTCCGAACAATACATTCTGCAGCCAGCCCGCCACCAGCGGATGCAGGGCACCGGCCAGGCCGAAAGCCAGCGTCCACGAGCGAACGCCGTTGTACAGAAACACGATCAAAATGGCGATCACCACACCCACGAAGGTGCCGTAGTGGGCAAAGCGCATGGCGATGGGGGCGGCGATTAGGGCGAATACCAAACAGGCCAGGGGAATTGAGTACTTGAAGTGCAGCTTGACCTGCAGCTTTTGAGTATTCTGGCCGCCGGGGCTCACGGTCTTGATTAGGTCCTTGAGCTGGGTGGCGCTCATCTCCAGCTCCCGTTGCCCGCCTGTGTAGTAATCCTGCAGCGCCTTGTGGAGCTTGACGGCCTTGGTGCCGAACCTCTCGACCGCGCGGATCCTGCGGCCGCCCGGCTCCAGCCACACCGTGTTGCCCTCGCGCAGCACCCACACATTGGCGTCCAGTTCCGCCCAGTTCGCGGCGGTAATGCTGGCGATGTCATGCTGCTCGTTTTCGGTCCAGATCACCACCCGCTCAAGCTGGTTGTGCTCGGCGTCCATGTGGCCGACGTAGAAGATGCGCCCCTGTTCATCCTTGAAATAAACGTCATGCTGCTCCCTGACGATCGGCTGGCTGCGGGTCATCTGTCTGAAGGCCTCGCTGGCGCGCCTGCTGGCCGCTGGTACCACGTATTCGTTGACCGCCAGGGCCAGTACGCTGGCCACCAGCCCCATCAGCAGCATGGGGATGCAGATGCGCACCACACTGGCTCCCCCGACGCGCATGGCCCGGGTTTCACCGTGGGTCTGCAGGCTCGTCATCGTCATCGCCACGGCGACTACCGTCCCCACCGGCATGGACCAGACGATGGCGTGGGGCGAATGGTAGAAGAGGAACTTGGCGATAAGCGGCAGCGGCGCGCGCAGGCCGAAGAGGATCGAGCCAAGCTGGCGGGCGGCGTCGCCCAGCATGATCACCGCAAAGGTGAGCACCCCGATGAGGAAGGGCAGAGCTAGTTGGCGGCAGATGTAGCGGTCGAGTATCTTCATGGGTCGCAGGGAAGGCCGCCCCTCACCCCGCCCTTCGGGCACCCCTCTCCCAGTGGGAGAGGGGAAGGGGGGGAGGGCGTTCTGGTGTCAGAACAAAACCAATGATCGCGCATCGTGCATGGCTCAGTTGGTGGCAGAAGGTGGTTCACTCGCCTTCGAGTATCACGACGGCCACGGCCATGTCGCGTTCGTGCGAAAGCGAAACATGCAGCTTGGTGACGCCGAGCTTCTGGGCGTACTCAGCGGCAAAGCCGGCCAGGTGCAGCGAAGGGGCGCCGCGCTGATTGTGGGAGACCCAGATGTCAATGAAACGCATCCCGCCCGTCCAGCCCAGCCCGAAGGCCTTCATGCATGCCTCCTTGGCGGCAAACCGGATCGCGTAGCACTTGGGCATCGCCGGGCCGTCGGCACATTCGGTCTGCTCCCGAGCGGTGAAGCAGCGATCCAGGAAGCGAGCACCATTGCGCTCGATTACGCCCTCGATGTGACTGATGGAGCACAGGTCTATGCCGATACCAACTATCATCGCGATGTCTTGGTCCTCCGGTCTCGGGGCTACTATGCGCCGGACAAGGCAATCGGCCCTTCGTGTATCCATACCGAAGTACCGATGGGGATGTTGTTGTAAAGCTCGATGGCGTTATTGTTGTACATGCGCATGCAGCCGCCGGAGATGCGTCTGCCGATTGAGGAGGGCTGGTTGGTGCCGTGCATGCCGATGGCCCAGCCGCGCTCGTGGCCGCGGGCGCTGGTGCCTAACCAGCGAGCCCCCAGAGGATTGCGACGGCTGCCCCCGGGAATGTATTTGCCCTCATACGTCGTCCACGGGGGCCATACGGCGCGACGCTGGATATAGAAATGGCCGACGGGCGTGTTATTGCCTCGGCCCACACACATGGGATACGACTTGACCGGCTCGCCCAGCACGTAAACCTGCAAGCGGCGCTGCGAGCGGCTCACTTCAAGCTGAAAGATGTCCTGCCGCGCCACGATGTTGAGGACCTCGCCACCGTGGTCGAGGCTGAAGACGCGGCGCTGCTGCGACCAGTGCGGCTCAGCGCCGAGTATCTGGCCCAGCGCCCGCACCGGCATCATCAGCTTGCCGCTAAGCTCCATCGGCCCTGCCGCAAGCTGCTTGGGTGTCAGGTTGACTTCAGCCTGGCTGGAGCCGGGCCTCAGGCAGATGACGCTGTCTTCGGTAAGCAGTAGCGCCCGCCCGCTGCCGGCTTGCCAGCGCAGTTCTCCGCCGAGACGCTGCGCCATCTCCGCCAGATCCACATAGACTAGGTCCTGGCTGCGAGTGCCGAATACCAACGGCATGGCCTTGACCACCACCGCGCGCGCCTTTGCACCGAGATCACCGCCATCGCCGACCAGAGCGAAGTTCGGTACGCCGGAGCTGTCAGGCGCTACGGACGGCTCGCGGGCGGCCTCCGGGACCACCGGCAGGTAGGTGCTTGAGCCTGCCCCGGGGCTTGCCAGGAAGATGTCGAGTCCAGCAGGTGAGGGATCGGTGGCCGGCTGAGCGGGCGGCGCGCGGTTTGCGGACAGGGTCTGCAGGGCCCAGAGGTCCGCGGCCTGCACCACGAACACCAGGGCTACGGCTGCCACAATCACCCACAACACTTTGCGAAAGGTGCCGAGACCGTTGTCTCCCATGCTGACTCGGAGCCACTCCTTGGCTATGCTATTGCGACAATTGCTGGGTGTACTGGTTGCTGTTGCCCATATTTATAGCGGACTTGCCTCCGCCTGTCCAGCTTGCGGGGACAAAATCTGCCGACAATGAAGGTGTATAGGGAGCGGAGGCGGAATTGGTTATCTCCCGCGAGCTGTCTTGGCGGAAGCTCGATACATGGGATGATGACTGTCGGGAGCGATCGCATGTCCGAGAAGCTGACTTTGCCGGTAGTAAAAATCGAGGCCGACAACCTGGCCGCGGGCTGGGAGCAGGCGGTAGTGGCCTGCTGGGAGCAGGGCGTCCGCATCCCCACCCAGTATGACAAAGCAGGTGACCCGCAAAGCCGCGATGTGTCGCTGTTTCTGGCGGTGAGGGATGCCTTCGCCGAGCCGCGTATCCACCGTGCTATGCCCGGCGGCATTTATGACCTGGAGGTCTATAGGCAAGAGGTTATTGACGGCATTCACGACCACTGGATTGACCCGGCGGCGGGCAAATGGCAATATACCTATCACGAGCGCATGCGCTGCTATCGTGTGCCGGGGCTAGGGGAGCCGATTGACCAAATTGAGTATGTCATCGGAGCTCTGGCCGAAGCGCCTCACACCCGCCGCGCTCAGGCCTCGATCTGGAAGGCGTGGGAGGATGCGGGCATTGACGATCCGGCGTGTCTGCAGCGGCTATGGTTCCGCATATTCGGTGACGAGTTGGTCTTGGCGGCCCACATCCGCAGCAATGATGCCTTCAAGGCCGCCTTCATGAACATGTACGCCTTCACCGAACTGCAGCGAGTGGTAGCCGAGGAGCTCTCCGCGCGGCTGGGTCGCACCATCAGGCCGGGGCAGTACAATCACATCGTGGACAGCTTCCACATCTACGGCTCATATTTCGAGGACTTCAAGGGGTTCCTGAAGAGCCTGAAGGCGCGCACCTTCGAGCAGCGGGTATATACCACGGAGATGATTCAGCCGTTGATTGACGAGGCCAGGGAGAAGATAGCTGCAGCCTTGGCTAAAGATGAAGCCGTCGAGGCCGAGAATCGCGGTGACTGATGGACCTATTGCCATGCCAGTAGCCGTAGCGCTTTTCGCCGGCAGAGTTGTGGCACATATCTTGCAGCAGCGGAAGGAACGAGACAAGCGAATGCAGCGTCGGCTTCTCATTGCGGCGGTGTGTGTGGTGGTATTCAGCCTTGGACTGGTCACTTCCGGTGCGTGCCAGGAGGAGGCCCCGAATCTTGATGTCGGTGGCGATTTCGCGCGGGCGGTCAGCAATTCACTATACCCGGTGTTGGGCTTAAGCGTGGGCTATCACCTGCTCAGCAACGATGCCCACAAGGTCGAGACGGGCCGGCGGGTTGCGGATGCCATTTTGCTTGCCGGCGGCGCGACGCAACTGCTTAAGACCTGCATCAATTCAGAGCGGCCATACCCCCATGTGCCGAATGACCATGGTATGCCCAGTGGGCACGCTGCCCTATCGTTTGCGATGGCGGCCTCGCTAAGCGAGAGAGAGCCGGAGCTGGCAGTGCCCGCGTACTTCGCCGCTGCGATGATTAGCTGGTCACGGTACCAGACCAAGCAGCACTACTGGGACCAGATCCTCGTCGGTGCGGCGCTGGGCACTTACCTGGGACGCAAGGCCGGCCGCGGCGAGTGGAATCTCTGGGGTCACGAGGAGTCAAGCTCGTTGCGTTTCGCACCGTTCGCAGGCCCTAACGCCGGCAGTTTACCGGATGGAGCTTGCTGTGTATTGTATCAGACCAGCTTCTGAGTCTGGCTATGCGGGCGGTATAATGGGGCGACGGTGGGGACCGGAATCGGCCGGATTTGTCGGATTCGCCGTTGACAAGCGTGGAGGCTGTTGCTATACTGCAAGCGTAGTGTTGCTCATCCCCTGAATTCGACAGAGGCCCGACTCTGTGTCGCGCAGTGGGGCTTCCATCGAAACTTCCCATAGGCACAGTGTTGACTTCCGCCATTGAAGCATACGGCTTTGTTGGGGCTCGACCTAGGACAGGTATGACCAGCAACCGGTTGCAGCAGGGCTTGCCGGTCAACCTCGCTTTGTTGCCTGACTGATGCAATTTGGCGGTTCCTCACTGCATATGTACCGCGCTCATCTATATCACTGAAGTTCCTCTGCCGGCCTTTGGTGCCGCCTGCAGCGGGCGCTCCTAACGGCTCGCCGGGGAGGGCAGGCTTTGATGGCATGGCCTGAAGAATTGGACCGCGTGCTGCTCACCCAGGAGCAGTTGGCTGCCAAGGTCACACAACTCGCCGAGCGGCTGCAAGCAGACTACGCCGGCAAGAATCCAGTTCTGATCGGCATCCTGACCGGGTCGTTCGTGTTCATGACCGATCTCATCAGGGCGCTGGCGATGGACCTCACGGTGGATTTCATGGCGGTCTCCAGCTACGAGCAGGGCACCGTCAGCAGCGGCAAGGTGCGACTGCTAAAGGATTGCAGCCATGACATCGCCGGGCGTCATGTGTTGATCATCGAGGACATTATTGACACCGGCCTGACACTGGCGCACATCGTGGGGATACTCCGCGACCGTAAGCCGGCGTCTCTGCGAATCTGCTGTCTGCTGGACAAACCCTCGCGGCGCCGCGCCCAGGTGGAGCTGGATTACGTGGGCTTCGAGATACCCGACGAGTTCGTGGTCGGCTATGGTCTCGATTTCGCCGAGAAGTACCGGAATCTGCCGTACGTAGGAATACTCAAAGAAGATGCCTACCAGGGGTAGAGGGGCTTAATAGTAAAGGCTGAGGTGTATGATGCTAGAACTAGTCGATCTACAAGAGATGACGGTGGATGAGCTGCGCAAAATCGCTGCGGAAATGGAGCTGACCGGCGCCAGCGCGATGAACAAGCGCGAGCTGTGCAGGCAGCTTCTGGTCAAACAGAGCGAAGACGACGGCCATGAGTACCGCTGGGGGATATTGGAGGTAGTCAACGGTGACCGCGGCTACTTGCGCAGCCTGGACTACGAGCCCGACCCCACCACTGATGTCTATGTCGCGGAGACGCAGATAAAGCGCTTCGGCCTGCGCACCGGTGATATGGTCAGCGGCCCGGTGCGCCCGCCTAAGAACTCGGAACGCTACTGGTCGCTGCTGCGGGTGCAAACGATCAACGGTATGCCGCCGGATGGCGCCCGCTCCAGGCCGCAGTTCGAAGACCTGACCCCGGTGTATCCGAATGAGCGGCTGTACCTGGAGACCGACCAACCGGATAATCTGACCGGTCGCTTCCTTGACATCGTCACCCCGATCGGTCGGGGCCAGCGCGGGCTGGTGATCTCGGCCCCCAAGGCCGGCAAGACCACGATGATCAAGCAGATCGCCAACGCTCTCACCGCTAACTACGACGACCTGTACCTGATGGTGCTGCTGATTGACGAGCGGCCTGAAGAGGTCACCGATATCGCCCGGTCGGTTCAGGGCGAGGTGGCTTCCTCGACCTTCGACGAGCAGCCCCGCAATCATTTGCGGGTCGCTGACATGGTTCTGGAGCGCAGCAAGCGTCTGGTGGAGCATGGCGAGGATGTGGTGATTCTGCTGGACAGCATCACCCGTCTGGCGCGGGCCTCCAACTTGACCGTCGATCCCTCCGGGCGCACGCTGTCGGGCGGGCTGGATCCGACCGCTTTGTATCGGCCCAAGCGCCTGTTCGGGGCCGCCCGTAACATTGAGAACGGTGGCAGCCTCACTATCCTCGCCACCATCCTGGTCGAGACCGGCAGCCGCATGGATGACATGATCTATGAGGAGTTCAAGGCCACCGGCAATATGGACTTGGTGCTTTCGCGCGATCTGGCCGACAAGGGAATATTCCCCGCCATTGACATCGGGCGCTCCAACACGCGCCATCAGGAGCTGCTGTTCAACGACGAGGAGATGCAGAGCATCTGGCAACTGCGGCGGGCTCTGCACGCGCTTGAGCCGGAAGATTCCGCCGAACTGCTCATCTCCGGGATCCGCAAAACCAAGGAGAATCGGGAGTTTCTGGCCAAAGCTGTTGACACCTTCAACAAGTAGCCACCCAATCCAGCACCGGTCCGGCCCCGGGAGAGGCACAATCCAATGAGCCGCAATAACCAGTCGCGTTCCCAGGCGCTTAGCGTGCTGCTCATAGCCATCTTACTGATGCCCTTGGCGTTGGTCGGCTCCTGCCAGGCGCAGAGTCCCGACAGCAAGCAGGAGGCCACTGAAGCAGTCGCTCAGGTGCGCCAAGACCTCAGCCTGCTGGAGACACTCAATCGTCTGTCGCTGTCGCCGCAGCAGGCCGAAAAGCTGCTGGAGATTGCCAGCAACGCCCAGAAGGCGACCGCGGCGTTCGAGGCTGTGCGGCAGAGGACCGCCGCCAGGCTGCTGCCGCTGTTGGAGAAGCAGTTCACTTTCATGCTGCAGGACCAGCAAGTGCCGGGGGAATTGCTGCAGCAGATCAGCGAGGTCGAGCTGGAGCTGCAGCAGATTGATGAACAGAGCGCCGGCGCACCGTTGGCCTTCGCCGCTGAGGCGCGTAAGGTACTTACAGACCCGCAGATACTCATCATCACCGGCGGTGACGAGGCGCGGCGGGCTGCCGAGGAGATGCTGATTTGGGTCCGGGAGCTTTCGGCGGAGGATTTCAACAGCGAGGCGCGCGCCAATGCCGAGGCCCTCGCCAAACCCGACCTCGGTCTGGATGCCGACGCGGTGTACGACACCTTCGTGAAGACCCGGTCGCTCGCGCCCGAAGACTATGCCCGGCAGGTGGAGCAGCTTGCCGAGAAGTTGGCCCCGTTGTACCGCTCTGACGCCGCCGGCGAGGACGTGCAGATCACAGGCCTGCTGGTCAATCAGCGTTTCATTTCGGTGCTGCGCCAGCGCATGCAGTACCTCGCGGTCGGCGGCGGGCAAGGCTAGGTGCCGAGTTCTGCGGCAGTGCGGGAGCGTTCTGTTGCCGAAGGGGAAAGGCCACGGTGCGCATAGCTGTTTTTACCAATACCTATCGGCCGATGCTCAACGGTGTAGCCAATGTGGTGGCGGCGTATCGCGATAGCCTCTGCCGGCGCGGCCATGAGGTCTATGTCTTCGCTCCCGACCCGGCTGATCGCGACCGCGATACGGCCGACAAGATACTTCGCTTTCCCTCGGTTGAGGCTCCCACCCAGGTTGATTACCACCTGGCCATGCCCTTCTCCCTGCCGATAATGCGCACCCTCCACCGCACTGACTTCGACATCGTGCATACTCATCACCCGCTGTGGGTCGGCGTATGGGGCCAGTGGTACGCCCAGTGGGCCGGCCTGCCGCTGATTACCACCGTCCACACCGAATACCAGATCTATTCTGACCTGGTGCCTCTGCCGGTAACGATGGTTGAGGACTTCCTGAGTAGGCGCGTGGGTAAGTACTGCAACAAGTGCAATATGGTTACCACACCTGTGGAAAGCATGAGGCAGAAGCTGCGCTCGGCAGGCGTCAGCACTAAGATCGAGCTGCTGCCCAACCCCACTGACCTATCCGCGTTCGCCGAACCGGATGGCGCTCTTATCCGCAAGCGCATTGGTGCGGGCGATGAGGATACGGTCTTGGGCTTCATCGGGCGGCTGTCTGCGGAGAAGAATTTGGCCTTCGTGGTTCACGCGGCTAAACTGGTCCTGGAGCGTCACCCGAATTGCCGGCTGCTGATGGTCGGCGACGGGTCCGCCCGGCCGGGCCTGGAAGAACTGGTCGCAAACCTGGGCATCAGTGACAGAACTTGTTTCACTGGAGAGACCCCTCACGAACAAATCCCGCACTACCAGGCTGCTGTTGACATATTCATAACCGCTTCGGAGAGCGAGACCCAGCCACTGGCATATAGCGAGGCGATGGCGGTCGGCACCCCGGTAATCGCCGTCGATGCTCCGGGCTCGCAGGATATGATAGAGCACCTGCACAATGGTGTCCTGACCGACTTGGGGGAGGGGCCGCAGGGCCTGGCTGAGGCTGCGTGTATGCTAATCGAGGACCGGCAGTTGTACGCCGCCATCAGCCGCCGCGCCAAGGTGTGGGCACGGCGTTACGACATCTCTAGCGCCACCGATAAGCTGCTGGGCTTATACGAAGAGGTGCTGGCCCACCACGCTGCCGCGAACAACAATAACTGAGGCAGTCCTCGCAGCCCGCAACTATACTCTTCAGTACCGCCGGGTACGCCCCAGTCTGCCAGCCTATCTCGGTGTCACGCTGGACAGCGGCTTACGGGCCTGGGCCATCTCGGCCATCACATCCCACAACACGCTGGCCAGCACTACTGCCGCCGCCAGCAGCGCCAGATAGATCATCTGGGTGCCCAGTTCCTTCAGCTCATTGGAGTTAGTCAGCTTGAGGATTATTCCGATTACGAGACCCAGCGGGGGAAGTAGCACAGCGGCGATCAGCAAGCCCACGCGGGTAAGGACGGTTACTCCGACGATAGTAGGCGGCTGGCCCGCCTTAACCGTCGCGATCGCGCGGGAGGCAGCGAGGCAGCGGAAGGCCTCACCGACGCCGCAGAGATAGCCGGCCAGCGCCAATCCGCCGGCTATTATGAAGAGCAGTTGCGGCTCGCCGAACATGGCAAAGCGCTTAGCCCGTAGCGCCGCGAGGTCCAGGTCCGCAATGGCCGCGAGACCGCCGCTTTGTTGCAGGAAGCCGTTGGCGGCCGAGGTCAGAACTACGGCTGCCACCAGACTGATAATGGCCAAGACCACGATAGCGGGACGTTCCTTCTGCAGTTTCTCAGCAAGTTGCTCGTCGAACATCCGCAGACGGGTTTTCTCGGAGGTTTCGCCGACCTCCGCCATTCCTGCAGCCGCGCCGCTGACCTGCGGACCTACTACTACGCCGGCGGTCAGGCGGGTGGAATCCTCTTCGGTATCCGGCACCAGTGGCGCGCCGCACTCGATACATACTGTGTCAGATGGAGCCACTTTGGCTGCACACTTAGGGCATGTCTTGTCCCGGCCTGCCATTTAGGTACACACCTCCAACGCCGCCCCCGGATGGAGTCGCCTCGCCTACGCAATCACTATTCGCCGTACCGAGATACTTACCTCTCCGCTCGCCCCTTGCTCTATAGGTAGATCGCGGTGTATATTAGCAGACGAAGAAGCTGTGAAGCAAGGCCGCAGGCGATACTGCGGGCCGATTGGCTGCTTATTGGAGGTCGCTGATTCGTGGACGATTTGCCTGGTCTAGCCGCTGTTGACACGACCGCCCCCGACAGCAGGACGACTTTGCGGGGTCTGAATGTCCCAGCCTTCGTGGTGTCGGTCGTGTTCCTCGTCATCAGTATGGCGTGGATTCTGGCCGCAGGTATGGTCGGGCGCGGCGCTCAGATAGGGGAGAGTGTTCCCGTCATCCCGGCGATGGGCGCCCTGTTCGTGCTGACATTGCTGGCTCCGCTGCTGCGCAGAGTCTGGCACCGACTCGACCTCACCCAAGCCGACGTCCTGCTCGTGTATGTCTTTCTGTGTATTGCCGTAACTTGCTCCTCCGTCGGTGTCGTGCGGCTGCTGCTACCTTCGCTGACCGCGGCCCAGTACTTCGCCTCACCGGATAACGACCTGCAGCTCTTGAGCACCCATTTCCCCCGCTGGCTGGTGCCGCAGGACCCCGGGGCGATCCGGGATATGTACGAGGGAGCCGACGGGGAGATAATCCCGTGGGGCGCTTGGGTCGTGCCGCTGCTCTCATGGAGCTTTTTCCTGCTCGCGACTTATATCTCGATGCTTGGGATCATGACCCTATTTCGACGCCGGTGGGCGGAGAAGGAACATCTGACCTTCCCAATCGTGCACCTGGTGATGGATATATCGGAGCAGACCAGGACGGGTCTGGTCAGCGGCTTTTTCAGGAATCCGGTTATGTGGGTCGGCTTCGGCATCGCCCTGCTGTTCAACATCCTCAATATCCTCCACTCGTGGAATCCCTCGGTGCCGGCTCTGGGACGCGGCTATAGCTTCGACGCTCTGTTCACCGAGCGTCCCTGGTCCGCGATTTCGCCGCTGGGGATGGCCTGGCGCCCCGAGAACTTCGCCCTCGGATACCTGGTGTCCACCGAAATAACCTTCTCGGTGTGGGTCTTCTATGTGTTGTTGCGGTTCAGCAATGTGGCGGCCACGGCCGGCGGCTACGATATCTCCGGGTTCCCCTTCGACCAGGAGCAGTCAGCCGGCGCCTATCTGGCTCTGGGAATCTTCTTGGTCTGGGTCGCGCGTGAGGAGTTGGCGCAGATAGTCCGCAAGGCCTTCGCCGGCCTCGCCGGCGAGCTTGACGACAGTGGTGAGCCGATGTCCTATCGCTGGGCGGTAATTGCCGCCGTCGGCGGCTTTGCCGCGATGGTAGCATTTGCCGCCAAAGCGGGCATGTTGGTATGGACGGCGAGCATCTACTTCGGGCTGATATTGCTGTTCGCTATGGTCTATGCGCGGGCACGCGCGGAAGCCGGTGCCGCCATGGTCTGGCTGTTCCCCTTCTACCAGCACAAGCGGATGATGATATACGCGTTGGGTTCGGCTCCCTTGGCGCCCCAGGGCAACATTACCAATCTGACCATCTTTTCGATGTTCATGTTCCTCAGCCGAGGCTACTACCAGTCTATGATGGCCTATCAGATCGAGGCCTCCAAGATTGCCAGCAACGTCAATGTTCGGCAGCGGGCGATGAGCCTGTGGCTGATTGTCGCGCTGGTACTGGGCCTGCTGGGGGCATACTACATACACATGCAGGCCTACTACACTCACGGCGCGAACATTCTCGAGGGTGGCACCACCGAAGGCGGGTACCGAACCAGGCTGGCGCGGACGGAATACGAGGCCACTGCCGGCTACCTGAAGGCCCATGTCAAGCCGGATGGCCAGAGGGCCACGGCAGGCCTAGTCGGGTTTATCGTCGCGACCGCCCTGATCGTGCTGCGCTTGCTGTTTCTGCGCTTCCCGCTCCACCCGCTTGGCTACGCCATGGTGACCTCCTATGGCAGCCCCATCTGGGGTCCGTTTTTTATAGTCTGGGTGATTAAGACTGTAGTGATGCGCGTCGGTGGTATGCGCCTGTACCGCCAGTTGATTCCACTGTTTGTCGGCCTGTTCCTGGGTCACTTCTTTATAATCGGGATGATATGGGGCTGGCTGAACTTGTACGTTGGGCCGGAACGCGCCTACGGCGTACACTTCGGCTAAGCTGAAGCGACAACCGGTGCTCTAATCGGCTTCCGGAAGCACACGGCGGCATACTATCGGACCCAGGAGAGAGATTAGACGTGGCACAAGCCCCTGTGGCATATCCGGCTGAGCTCAGCACGCCAGATCCCGCACCAGGCTTGCACGGGGCTTCGGTGCCGGCTTTCGTGATATCCGTCATCTTCCTCGCCATCAGCATGGTGTGGGTTTACACCGCCGGGATGGTCTCTCACGGTTCGCAGGTGGGTGAGAGCGTGCCGGTAATTCCGGCCATCAGCGCGGTCATGCTGCTGACCTTAGTAGCGCCGCTGCTGCGACGGCTGTGGTCCCGACTGGACCTCAGCCAGCGCGATATCTTGCTGATATATGTGTTTCTGTGCATCGGGGTCACCTGCACCTCGGTGGGCGTGGTGCGCTTTCTGTTGCCTTCGCTGACTGCGGCCCAGTATTTCGCGGCCCCTGACAATGATTTGGCGGTTCTCGCCAACCATATCCCCCCATGGCTGGCACCTCACGATCCGGCGGCTGTCCGGGACATGTACGAGGGTGCTGATGGGGAGGTGATTCCCTGGGGGGCATGGGCCGTGCCGCTGGTTTGCTGGTCGGCCTTTCTGCTGGCGGTTTTCGTCTCGATGCTGGGGATAATGACACTGTTCCGCCGCCGCTGGTCCGAAATGGAGCACCTCACCTTCCCGATCGTGCACCTGGTGATGGACGTATCGGACCAGAGCCGGGCGCATCTGATGACCGCTTTCTTCAGGAACCCGGTAATGTGGGCCGGCTTCGCCCTGGCAGCCGCTTATAATGTCCTCAACATTGTCCACGCCTGGAATCCGTCCGTACCGGCTCTGGGCAGATCCTACGACCTGGGTGCGCTTTTCACCGAGCGCCCGTGGTCGGCGATAGCGCCGCTGAGTATTGCCTGGCGTCCCGAGAACTTCGGCTTGGGCTACCTGGTCTCCACCGAGATAACCTTGTCGGTCTGGATATTCTATCTACTGCTGCGGGTCAGCAACGTGGCATCCGTCGCGATCGGCTATGATATCCCGGGCTTCCCTTACGATCAGCAGCAGGCGGCCGGTGCGTATCTGGCCCTGGGGATCTTCCTGGTATGGGTCGCTCGGGACGACCTGGCGGCCATCTTGCGCAAGGCCTGCTCGGCTCTGGGCGAGGGCCCGGATGACAGCAATGAGCCGATGTCCTACCGCTGGGCATTGGTCTCGGCAGTCGGCGGCTTTGCGGGCATGGTGCTTTTCGCCGCCAAGGCCGGGATGCTGGTGTGGACCGCCGGCATCTACTTCGGTCTGGTGCTACTCTTTGCGCTGGTCTATGCACGGGCGCGTGCCGAAGCGGGCGCGGCAATGGTATGGCTGTTCCCCTGGTATCAGGCCAAACGGATGATGATCTATACGCTGGGATCGGCTTCCTTTGCCCCGCATGGCAACTTCGGCAATCTGACCATATTCTCAGTCTTCATGTTCCTCAGTCGCGGTTACTACCAGTCTATGATGGCCTATCAGATCGAGGCCGCGAAAATAGCAAGCAACCTGCGGGTGCGTCAGCGGGCGATGACGGCGTGGCTGATCGTGGCGCTGCTGTTGGGAATTTTCGGCGCTTATTTCACTCACATGAAGGCCTACTACACCCACGGGACGAATATTCTTGAGGGAGGCACAACTGAGGGCGGCAGCCGCATCCGAGTGGTGAAGGCGGACTTCCTGGAAACCGCCGGATATCTGCGGGCTCATGTTGCGCGCGATGTCAACCGTACCGCAGCCGGAGTGGTCGGTTTTCTCGTCGCCGTGGCCTTGATTATGTTGCGTTCCCTGTTCTTGCGTTTCCCGCTGCACCCGCTCGGCTATGCGATGGTAACATCGTATGGGGCACCGATTGCGGGACCATTCTTCATCGTCTGGGTGATTAAGACGGCGGTGCTGCGACTGGGCGGCATGCGCCTGTACCGGCAGCTCATTCCGTTCTTTATCGGTTTTGTATTGGGGCACTTTTTCACCGCCGGCCTGGTCTGGGGCTGGCTGAGTCTGATCAACGAGATGCACCGCCGCTACTCGGTGCACTTCGGCTGATCTTGAAAGACAAGGCCCAACGTAGTATGCTTGTCAGCCAGAGGAGAGATCTACATGTCAATTTCTGGGCGTAAGCACCATTACAGCCATGCCGGGCGTCCGTTGATTATGCTGGCGCTGGTCGCCATTGCCGGTCTGATCGGCTCAGCGGTGCTGGCAGCCAATAGCTACGAGGGATTGGCTGGCAGCATTGACATGCAGAGAGTCGTCAGCGATCTGCAAGCGATGGAGCAGATGGGCAGCCGCGTTTCCGGCTACCCCGGCAACCAAGCGACCGCTGCGATGATCCTGGCTGAGTTCAAGCGCCTCGGCCTGGAAACGATGGTCCAGGAATACGAGGTGCCCGTGCCTGTTGACCCGGGCAGCTACCTGAAGGTTGATGGCAAGCGCTATCATCTTGACGGTCTCTGGCCGAACCTGGCGCGCACCTCGCAGGTTGATCAAGAGGGCCTCAGCGGCCCGGTAATCTATGTTGGTGATGGCACCCTTGCGGATTTCAACGCCAAAGATGTGCGCGGCGCTATCGTCTTGATGGACTTCAACACCCAGCAAAGCTGGATCAATGCGCCGCTCTTGGGCGCGGCCGCCGTGCTGTTCATCGAGCCGCTGGAGACTACCCGGGGCGAGGCTGAGATGAAGCTGCTGCGCGTGCCGGTGGATGTGCCCCGGTTCTACATCGGCGGCGACGAGGCAGCCGAGATTCTGACCAAGATCGCCGAAGGTGACGTGCAGGGCACCATAGGTTACGATGAGCCGATGGTTTGGGAAAGCCGCATCAATCGCAACCTCATCGGTATCCTGCCCGGCAAAGGCGAACTCGGCAAGCAGGCGATCATTCTCGAAGCCTACTACGACTCGATGTCCGTCGTGCCCGCGCAGGCTCCGGGGGCCTCGGATGCCTGCGGCATAGCCAGCCTGCTGGAGCTCGCCCGTCTGTTAACCGAGTACCCGCCCAGTCGCACCGTTATCTTCCTGGCCTGCAGCGGCCATTTCGAGGCGCTTGCCGGCAGCCGCGAGTTCGTCAACCTGTGGGGACAGGAGCCCCGTAAGCAGCGCTACCGGGACAAGCGCCTCAAAGAGTTGAACCGCGAACTGGAGGAGCTTGAAAGGGCTCTCGAAAACACTCAGACGCGACTTGCGGAAGCCGAGGCGCGCCTGCAGGAGTTAGACGAGCTGGAGAAAGCTGTCGAGCAGGCCGGCGCAGCAGCTACCTCGGAACAGAAGCAACTGCTGGACGACACCCGACGCAAACTTCAGATTGATCCCGCCATCGTTCTCGTCGGCCAGCTTGAAATCAGCCCGCCGGTGGCCCATGAGCGGGTCGCGCGCCTCAAACGCGAGATCGCCAACAAGCAGAATGACATCCGCATCTGGGAGCGCTTAGACCAGTTCGATGAAGTACAGATGTTCATTGGCCTCGACCTCAGCACGCATAACGACACCCTCGGCGCCTTCCAGGTGGGATGGTTCTATCAGCAGGCCCATCTGCTCCGCTTCTACTCGCCGATCGGCAAGCAACTGACCAAGTACGCCGAAGCCGCGTCCGCCGCCCTCGGCTATCATGTTGAGGATGTATTCGTTGACGGCATCAACCCGGTCAAGGGCCGCGAGTGGCACACCTTCTTCCCCGGCAAGATCGCCTTTGACCACGAAATGGTCATTCGCGGCGGGCGGCCCGGATTCGTTTTCACCACTGTCAATGACGCCCGTTCGCTGATTGATACCCCGCTGGATACTGTCGAGAATCTCGACATCACCAACCTACAGACGCAGTTGCGCATGTTGGCCTGCTTGGTTACCGACTTTTGCAGCGAGCCGGAGTTGGAGGAGGTCGCCCTCAAGCGGGTCAAGGCACTTAAGAAGATGGACGACCTCGACGATGTCAAAGGCGATGTGCTCGAGTTCCGTCGCCGTGAGAGCTTCGTGCCGAATACTCCTGTGCCCGGGGCTTTGGTCGTGGTGCAGGGCACCTCGCGGATGATGATGGGCGTGCACACCGAAGTCATGGCAATGGCCAATGAAACCAGCGAGTTCATCCTGCGCGGCGAGATGGCCAACCGGGCGGCCAAGCTGGAGGCTTACGGCTTTTCACCGCGTAACGGTGACATCGTCTATGCTCCCGACCATGGGCCTGATGGTGATGCCAAGTACCCGCGCGAGGTCTATGGACGGGCCGGCCTCAAGCGCCCCGTTGTTGTATTCAACTGCGCAACCACTGACATCTTCGATCTGGTTGATGAGCGCTACTTCCAGACCCTGCAGAAGCTGTTCGTCTATGATGCCAAGAACAACAGCACGCCGATCTCCTTCGGCTTCTCCTTGCCCACGGTCAGTAGTGCCGGCGCCGAGTTCCCCTCCTACGTCGAGCCCTGTGCGACCGTATATTCCTTGCCCAGCGTTGATCTTGAGGTGACTTTGGGCATGGGGCTTTTGGGCGTGCGGATGATACTGATTAACTCCACCGACAAAGACCCCGAAGGCGAGGGCTTCCGGGCCGCCAATACCCCCGCCATCCCGCTCACCCCGCTACAGGCGGCGCAGGATATGTGGAACATTGACGAGTACCGCATGACGCGGCTGAAGGAGCGCGGCATCACCAACGCCCGCCTCGACAACCTGCACAAGATGGCCGCCGAGGCGCTCCAGCTATCGGAAAAGTACGTCAGAGAGCGCGAGTACGACAAAGGTCTGGCCGCGGCCCGCCACGCCTGGGGATACGAGTCCCGAGCTTACCCGGATGTGCAGCGCACCTCCCTCGACGTGGTCAAAGGCGTGCTCTTCTACCTTGCCCTGCTGCTGCCTTTTGCGTACTTCGGCGAGCGTCTGCTCATCGCCTCCCGAACCGTCATCGGCACCATCATGGGCACGGTGGCCGTATTCTTTGTGGTATTCATGGCGCTGGCGGCGGTGCATCCTGCCTTCAAGCTGACGGCTAACCCGCCGATTATCCTGCTGGCCTTCATCATCATGGCCCTGGCGGTTGTGGTTATCATCATCGTGACGATGAAGTTCAACGAGCAGCTTAAGGCCATGAAACAGTCGCGTGGCGGCGTTCATGAGGCTGATGTGGGACGGCTCTCGGCCACTACCGCAGCCTTCAACTTGGGACTTGCCAACATGCGCCGCAGGAAAGTGCGCACCGCGCTGACGGCCGTAACTCTGATCCTGCTGACCTTCACCGTCATCAGCTTCACCTCAGTCGTCGCCGGCTTGCGGGTCAACGAGATCAAGCTACCGTTCGCGCCGACTTACCAGGGCGTGATGTTGCGCGATCGCTCCTGGCTGTCGTTGGAGTCGCCGACCGCCGACATCATCGAAAACGAGTTCCAACGAACGGCCGTAGTGTCACCGCGAGCCTGGTACACCTCAGCGCAGATTGACAAAGAGTTGATGATAGATGTCACTAACGCGGCCGACACCTCCAAGCAGTACACGATAAGCTGCATCCTCGGCCTCTCGCCCCAGGAACAGGGCGTAATGACGGTCAATGACTTGATCGCCGCCGGCCGCTGGATCCGTCCGGAAGACAAAGACGCCTGCCTGATACCGACCGGAGTTGCCGATGCCCTGCAGATCACGCATGAGGACATCGGCAGCGCCGAGGTGATCATGTTCGGCAGCCGTTACCGCGTTATCGGCATCCTCAGCGAGGAGGAGATGCGCAAGCTGCGGGACCTGGACGGCGAGCCGCTGATGCCGGTCAACTACGCGCTGCTGCGTCCCGAGATACTTAAGGAGCTCCAGCGCCAGGCCGAGCAGCGCTCTCAGCTTGGGGCCAGCAGTGCCGGCTCGCTGTTGCAGGAATACAAGCACTTTGGCCCCGAGAAGCTCATCGTTCTGCCCTACAACCGCGTACTTGAGTTGGGCGGTACGCTGCGTTCCATCGCCGTCAAGTTCCGGGACGCCGAAGAAGTCTTGAGCAATGTCCAGAGAATGATGAAGCGCTTCGCGCTGTCGCTGTACACCGGCTCAGGCGATAGTACCTACCTGTTTAGCTCCGTCGGCGTCACCTCACTCAGCGGCATGGAAAGCATCGTTATCCCGATTCTCATCGCCGCGCTGATCGTTCTCAACACCATGCTTGGGGCGGTTCATGAACGTACCGGCGAGATCCACATCTACAGCTCGCTGGGGCTGGCACCCTCACACGTCTCAATGCTGTTTCTGGCTGAAGCCTCTGTGTTCGCTGTTCTTGGTGCTATTGTGGGGTACTTAATGGGCCAGGTGCTTACCAAGATACTGCTGGAAACGGGGAGTATGCACGGGCTGGAGCTCAACTACTCCTCCCTGGCGGCGATCGCCGTCACCATCATATCAATGGCGGTGGTGGTGCTATCAACCTTGTATCCGAGCAAAAAGGCCTCCGAGATCGCCTCTCCGGGCATCGAGCGACACTGGTCGCTGCCCGAACCGGACGGCGACATCATGACTATCGTGTTGCCGTTCACGGTCACGGGGCGTGACGCCTACGGTGTCTCGGCATTTCTCAAGGAATTCTTCGACGAATATGTGGGCTATGCGGGCGGGGACTTCCTTGCCGAGAACGTGCGGCTGGAACCCGACCAAACGGAACATGGCGAGGGCATGGCGATACGCCTGCGCATGTGGTTGGCCCCGTACGATCTAGGGGTGAGCCAGGACTTCGCCCTGGTCTGCGAACCGACCGGCGACAGCGACATCTTCGCCATAGTGCTGCGCCTCAACCGCCTGGCCGGTGACATCAACTCGTGGAAGAAGACCAATACCTTGTTCCTGGGCCAGATCCGCAAGCAGTTCCTGATCTGGCGTACGGTCCCGCAGGGCGAGAAGGTCGCATACGCCGAGCGGGCCGACCAGATCCTCGCCGGCACCTACGAGGAGGCCGGAGACCTACTCTAAGAGATAATTCATCGCCCACACACAAAGCCACCAGCTTAGTGCTGGTGGCTTTTCCATTCGGCGTAAGCGTTGCCGGTAGGTCGTCACTGCTCAGCGATGAGACTTGTGGACAGGTTGATGAATTGCACCACCGAGACTCCGGGGCCCTGGAACTTCACCTTCTGCGTCGTGCTCAGACTGAGATTGCGATGCTGGACGGTCTTGGCTTCCCCAAGGTCGAGCTTGCGCTCCCTGACCAGCTCAGGCCTCGGCAGACCGACAACGCGGAGGGTGACGGCGGTGGGCCACGGCGAACGGTTGACCACAAACACGTTGCCGGCGTGCTCCGTAGCCACCGCGACTATCAGGATGCCGAGTGGGTACGGGGTATAGGCCCGGCAACTGGCTCCCCGGGGCGCATAGGTCTTGATGAGCCACGCGGCCCAGTACGCCGAACGCGGCTGACCCTGCGGAGTAAGCAGCCCGGGGCCGGTGTCAGCAAGTTGCGTCCACAGCAGCTTGTCGGCATAACGGGTCGCCGACAAGGCGGAGGTTGCCAGGAACACGGCTTCAGCAGCCTCCTGCTCCGCGGCCGGTGCACGCTTGATCCCCCAGTCGGTCACGAATAGCTCGGCCCGCTTGCCGGTGGTGCCGAGGTATCTGGCGATCTGCTCGTAGCCCCAGCCGGTTTCGGTAGGTGAGATGCCGTATGCCGCCGCGAGTTCCGGATCATCCGGCCGGTTCGGGCCCTCCAGACACAACTGGCATGACAGAAAGCTCAGCCTCTCCGCCCCACCGACGAACTCCTTGATAGACCATTGGTTGGTATCAGCGAAGCCGGGACCGCCGGTCTGGGCCGCCGGGTCCGCCGCCCGCAGGCGCTCGGCCAGGCCGTTGTACTCACTGACCAGCTCGCTGACCTCCGCAAAGCGGCCGCGCAGAGGTGCCTCGAACAGCTCATAGTACGGACGCCGCTGCGTGCCTAGCCACAGCTCGGCCAGCTTGGTGCAGGTTGAATCGAACAATGTCCGCAGGTGCCGGCTGTTGGTAGGCTCCGGCACAGCCGCGGGCAGGTCCAGGCATATCAACGGCCTTATTCCCAGGCTCAACAACCAATTGACGTGATGGGTTAGGCCGGCGGTGTCAAATTGGGCCTCGTCGGGCAAATAGTAGTCGGCCAATCGCAGGCGGCCCACACACGGAGCCAAATCGGCGGCCAAAGCGCCGATCCGCTCGACCAGCCGCTCATCGGTGCCGATAGGCGCGGTATCGGCAGCCAGGTTGAAGCCGATCTGAGCCAGGCAGCGGCCCAGATTCTGCCGGAAATCCACCACCATCTCATCCGGTCTGTCGGTGACGGGGGGTTGCTCCCGGGCATAGCTCAGCGGGCGGACCTCGATATGGTCCACAACCAAGCGCACCCGCTCCCACGTGCCGGTCTTGACGAACTGCAGCAGGTAAACATGGCTGAGGGTTGCCTCGTCAAGCGCGGTGCCGTCATCGGTGCAGAAGCCGAAAAAGCGCAGAGACAGGTGCTGCCACTTGCGCTCGGTCAGCTTTAGAGGCTGTGAGTAGCTGCGATCTTCGACTTGCCCGTCAGGCCTCGGCACTTGGGCGCGCAGTGTCACCCGCACCGATACCGCTGCGGTCGTCGGCTTGGCCCATAGGGAAAGCTGGCCGACGCCGCTCTCGCGCCATTGCTTTCCGTCAACTGGCAGACTAACGCTGGCCCAGGCGTTGGCTGCGGGCGGGAAGTCAATCATCGCCGCCTGTACGCCACCCGATGGCGGGGGCGTAGCTTGGCTGCCTGCCGGCACCGTGGCAGTGGCGTAGATGCCGCATAGTCTTGCCGGCGCCCCGCTGCCGGCGACGGTGCTGTCATTGGTTCTCCAGTTACCGACGCCGTCCTCAAAGTCATCAAGGAGAATAGCTGTTGGAGGAGCCGCGCACACAATGGGGGAGAGCAGCAGCATTACCAACAAGGCTGTGAACAGGCCGCAGTGGCACGCTGGGCTGCTGCCAGCCACTGTTGAGCATCGAGGCGTCTCCGGCTTTGTCCTGCCCACTGCTGGTCACCTCTGCGGCGCTAGACCGGGCCTCTTACGGCTTGCGGGACTGCTTGCAGATCATCGCGCCGATCAGACCGGCCCCGAAGCCGTTGTCTATATTGACCACTGCCACGCCACCGGCGCAGCTATTGAGCATCGCCAGCAGGGCCGCGAGGCCGCCGAAGCTGGCCCCGTAGCCGACGCTGGTAGGCACGGCGATGACCGGGGCTGAGACCAATCCGGCGACCACGCTGGGCAGGGCTCCCTCCATGCCGGCCACCACCACCAGGGCGCCTGCTTGCTGGAGCGTGTCGCGGTAGTGCAGCAGCCGGTGCAGGCCGGCGACGCCGACATCGAACAGCTCCTGCACCGGACAGCCACTTGCCTTTGCTATAGTGGTGGCCTGGCGCGCCACCGGAATGTCGGAGGTGCCCGCTGACAGCACCACCAGAGGCGGGATCGTGTCATCCGGCTCCGGCATCGGCCCGATACAGGCAATCCGGGCGGCCTCGTCGTAGCTCACATCGCCGAACTCCTCGCAGAGCGCGGCGTGGACTTCCGCATCAGCAGAGGTGACCAGAGCCAGCGCATCATCGGCCCGCAGGCGCTTGGCGATGGCCACTACCTGTCGCGGTGTCTTGCCGGGTGAGTATATGACTTCGGGAAAGCCCCGGCGCAAGCGGCGGTGATGGTCAATCTTGGCGAAGCCGAGATCCTCAAACGGCAGATGCCTGAGCTCGGTCAGGGCCTCGTCTATGCTCACCTCACCGCCGGTCAGCTTCTCCAAGAGGGCGCGAATCTGCTCCTCGTTCATAACCAGCTTATCCTCAGGTGGCGCTGCCGCCCAATCGAGCGCGGCAGGCTGAGACGGGTTCAGGCCTGCTGCGAGGGTGCTGCGCCCGCCTCCGGGGCTTGTTTGGGCCTACGCATCATGACGATTACGTGCTCATCGCCGGTCAAACTGACCGGCTCCCAGCCTTCTTCGACCTCGGCGTTGAGCTGCCGGGTGAGATGCTCGATACGCGAGGCGAGCTGGTGCAGAACCTGATACTCGTATTTGGCCATTCGGTTCGACCTCCGCAAATTGCCTCAAACGCTGCTTAGGTGGGGTTAGCGGCCCAGAATTGCATCCATTGACTTGCTGGTGGCTTCCAACAAGCGCCAGGGATGGTAGCCATAGGGCGGCATCATCTCGGCGGTGACTGCGCCATCGTAGCCGACGGCCTTGAGCGCGGCGATGACTTCGTCCCACATCACGTCACCTTCCAGTAAGTCAACGAAGCCGTCGAGGGTGCCGACGCCGGTGCGGAAATCCTTCACATGCACGGCCTTGATCCGCCGGCCCAGAATCTTGATCCAGTGCTGCGGGTATCCGAACAGCAGCACATTGCCGACATCGAAATAAGCCACCACATTGGGATGATCCACCTCGTCCACGAAGCGAGCGAACTCCAGCGGGCTTACCAGGAACTTGTTCCAGACGTTCTCGACCCCGACGTTGATGCCGGCTTCCGCCCCTAGGGCCCCGAGCTTGCGATAGACTTCCAGGCCGGTGTTGTAGGCGACGTCGTAGTCCAGACCGGGTGCGACGGTGCAGGGCACGGTCAGCACGGTTTTGGCCCCCAGGATACTGGCACAGCGCAGCTCCTGCTTGACGATCTCGATGCCGGCGGCACCCTCGGCTCCACCGGGCAGGATCAAGGGATCGCCCCAGTGCAGGCCGGTGGCGAAGGTGGGCAGTTGCACGCCCAGATCGTCGGCCATCTGCTTGATCTCGACCAGCTTGTCATCCGGCGTATCGGCTGTGATATCGCCCTCGGCTTCCAGGGTGAGCTCCACAGCGTCGTAGCCTAGTTCTTTGGTCTTCTTCAACACTTCTGCTACGCCGATTCCGGTTGGAAACGACCAGAAGCTGATTGACTTTATCATTTCTCCGCCTCCTTTGGCACTTAGTTCACCTTAGCCGCCCCCGAGTCCTTCTCAGAACCTCAATTGGCTCTTGTTACGCCGTGTCTAGAAGCTGCTTACAGACCTTTGACCTAGCGCGATTAAGCACTTGCTGGGCTACGCCGATACAGAGGCTGACGACGCACAGCATTCGCACCGAGGTGGGATAATGGAGAACTCACAGTTGACCGCCGCTCTTGCTAGCGAGTATGAGGCCGATGCGCTTGGCCTCATCGAGAAGCTCGAAAGTGCCGGAGACTTGCTTGAGATCCTGGCCGTTGCCGCCGCCTGGGCCGACCAGCCTGATATCTATGCCTGGATGATGCTCCCAATCACCGACGGCGGCAGTGAAATCCATATCGTGTCCTACTACCCGCTACCCAAAGAGAACATCAGCAGGCTGATTGATGAATTCGTGCTTGCCGTAGGCAGCACCGCGAATGCGTATGGTGCCACCGTGCCGGCGCCTGATGTCATCGAGATTCGTCAGAAGGCCCTGCAAGAGCAGGGCACCTGGCAGCCGATGCCGGCTCCGGTATTTAGCGATGTGGGGATAGTCACCAGAGGTAAGTTGCATGCCGTGGTCAGAGCTTGCGCATCAGGCCAAGCCGGTTCGGGCGTGAGCACTGCCGCTCAGCGTGTGGCTAAGATCATCAGCCCTTACGTGGACGCCTGCCTGCTGGCACGCACCACGGAGGCGGCGCCCTCGGACCGGCGCGGCGGCGCCTTCCTGGGCTACTCTGAATTCAGAGAGAAGCTGGATCAGGAGGTCTCCGGCATCCGCCACAAGCCTCATGAAATGAGCCTGCTGCGGATTAAGCTCAGAGCCCGCGAGGAGCCGATTGATACGGCCGAACTTGAACACTCCTATTCGCTGGCGCGAGCCCTGGTTGAGAGCATCGTGCGGGGGGGCGATATCGTCGGCTTGCTCGACGACAGCGATATCGGCGTATTGATGTCTCACACCGGCCCGCGCCAGGCTCTGATATGTGCCATGCGCATATCCGACATGTTGACCCAGAGCCCGGCAGTTACCAAGGCTTTCGACCACTTCATCGGCGTCAGCGGCTGGGCCATCGCCGGCTCGGACGCTGAGGGCCTGCTGATGGAAACCGAGTTGGCTGCCACTCAGGCCCAATATGGCACCGTCGGCGCCGTCCAGTTGTACATGTAGTCACTGCACGCGAGCGACCGCAAGCGCCAGGGAGGCACCCAGATGACGCAGACACTGCTAGCCTATTGGCGGGATCAACGGGGATTGACCACATTGGAATATGCCTTGCTGCTGGCCTTGGTCGTCGCAGTCGCCTTGACGGCCTGGCACGGCTTCGGCACCAGCAACAGCGAGAAACTGCAGGACACAACTCCGGGGCTGTTCGCCGGATGACGACCCGCTTCACATGTTGCATGTAAGGGCCCTGCACGCCAGCGGGGCCCTTTTTTTGTGGGGGATATTTGGGGAGGTTTGACTGGCTTTCTGATTCACAGTCCCACTACCGGCCCGCTACGTAAACTGCCGGTTTACCGGCAAGAGCTTATGTGGTATAATCTACACGTATCAACTTCTACAACCAATCTTCTTAGGAGGTAGTGCCATGTCTCGGCGCGCCGGCTTCACACTCATTGAGTTGTTGGTGGTGATTGCGATCATCGCGATACTAGCGGCGATCCTCTTTCCGGTATTTGCACGCGCTCGTGAGAAGGCCCGGCAGAGCAGTTGTCTGAGCAATGTCAAGCAGTTGATGCTGGCCATCATGCAGTACGTGCAGGACTACGACGAGAAGATGCCTACCTGCTGGACCGGCGCCAGCACCTATGAGCACCCGTTCTGGTACGAGAAGGTCGGGCCGTACCTGAAAAACAGCCAGGTACTGCTGTGCCCCAGCGCCCGCGAGTACTCCACCGTCGCTTACGGCTACAACTACATGTATCTGGGGGGCACCGGCGGCCCAGCAATATCAATTGCGCAGATTCAGACACCCTCTCAAATGCTAGTGCTATGTGATTCCTATGATGACGGCAGCGCTGGTAACTTCCATGTCTATGCGCCATCAGCCTGGACTATGCACGGCGGCACCTACGACGAGAACAACACCGGCAACGTGGACCCGCGCCATAATGAGGGTGCCAACGTCGGCTGGGCCGACGGTCACGCCAAGTGGTTCAAGCTCAACGCCTTGGACGACGAAGAGCTGTGGGACCGCGACTAGTCGCGTTCTCTAATCAGGTTAGGCAAACAACAAGGGCCGGATGCCTCCGGCCCTTGTTCGTTTCAGCCCCAACTCCACCTAGCGCCCCAGATGCCGCTGTGGTAGATGCGGTCCACCAACTCCATCGTCTCTTGTGGGCGATATTTGGGGAGGTTTGACTGGCTTTCTGATTCACAGTCCCACTACCGGCCCGCTACGTAGACTGCCGGTTTACCGGCAAGAGCTTATGTGGTATAATCTACACGTATCAACTTCCACAACCAATCTTCTTAGGAGGTAGTGCCATGTCTCGGCGCGCTGGCTTTACACTCATTGAGTTGTTGGTGGTGATTGCGATCATCGCGATACTGGCGGCGATCCTCTTTCCGGTATTTGCACGCGCTCGTGAGAAGGCCCGGCAGAGCAGTTGTCTGAGCAATGTCAAGCAGTTGATGCTGGCCATCATGCAGTACGTGCAGGACTACGACGAGATGATGCCGACATGCTGGACGGTAATCGCAGGAGAAAGCTACCACCATCCCTATTGGTATGAGAAGGCGGAGCCATACCTGAAGAACACCCAGGTCTTCCTATGCCCCAGCGCGCGTAACTACACGACCATCGCCTATGGCTACAACTATATGTATCTGGGCAGCACGCACAGCAGTGCAATATCAATCGCGGAAATCAAGAGCCCGTCCGAAATGCTTATATTCACCGATTCGTATGACAGTGGCAGCGCCGGCAGCTTCCATATTTATGCGCCGTCCGTGTGGATAATCCACGGTGGCGCGTTTGGCGATAACAACACCGGCAACGTGGACCCGCGCCATAATGAGGGTGCCAACGTCGGCTGGGCTGACGGTCACGCCAAGTGGTTCAAGCTCAACGCCTTGGACGACGAAGAGCTGTGGGACCGCGACTAGTCGCGTTCTCTAATCAGGTTAGGCAAACAACAAGGGCCGGACACCTCCGGCCCTTGTTCGTTTCAGCCCCAACTCCACCTAGCGCCTCAGATGCCGCTGTGGTAGATGCGGTCCACTAGCTCCATCGTCTTGGTCGCGTCGGCAAAGCAAGTCTCCGGCTCCTGATTGCTCTGAATGCAGTCAACGAAGTGCCGATTCTCGTGGTAGAACCCGTAGAAGACCCGGTTGTCATCGCTGCCGGCGACCTCCTGCGGGGTGAACACTTCGGCCTTGCGTTGGTTGTCGCGGTTGATGACTACCTGCTCGTCGCCGTTGATGAAGGCGGAGATGCCGGCCGCGTGCATTTCGAAGGTATGCTCGCGACCCCCGGTCTGCCAGTTGGCTAAGAGCACGCCGATGGCGCCGCTCTCGAACTCCACCAGGGCGGTGAAGCTGGTATCAAACGGCATCCCCAGGCTGCGCACCTTGGAGGCGACCTTGACAACATCCCCACCCATGAACCGCAGCGCATCCACGGCGTGAACCGCGTCGCAGGAGAGAACATCAATGGCACCGTTGTAGTACGGGCCGGCGGTGTGGTACTTGTAAAAGGTCGCCACACACTGATTCAGCAGGCCGACCTCCCGCACCATGTCGCGGCACTTGCGGAAGGCGGGGATGAAGCGGCGGTTGAAGCCGGTCATTGTCAGGCAGCCCTGTTCTTCGGCCAGGCGAGCCATCTGCCGCGTCTGCTCGGCCATCAAGCCGGGCGGCTTCTCGATGAACACGTGCAGCTTCTGCTGCAGGCAGTGGATTACTATGTCGAACAGGTGATGCGGCGGCATCAGCACATATACGCCGTCGGGGCCCGTCTCCTCGATCATCTGCCGGTAGTCGCTATAGCGCTTCTCGATCTCGAACTTGTCCGCGGTCTCGTTGAGCTTATCCTCGACCAGATCGCACAGTCCGACCATCTCCACATCATCCATCTCGGCCAGGGACGGATAGTGTACGCGATTGGCCATTCCGCCGGCGCCGATCAGAGCCAGGCGGACCTTGTTCTCGGCCATCCTTCTCACCTCACTTAAGTTCTCCACTACCATTCCATGAAGCAATGCAACACGTTCAACCTATATACTTCCCCCTGGACACACCAGGACCTCTATTCACTCACGACCAGAGGGTAGCATGCCATTGGCCGGCTAATCTCCCGGCCCTACGGAGGAGTGACGGCTCGCGTGGCGAAGCAGCTTCTAGCAACCAACTTGGGATCGCGAGGTGATAACCATGCCTGCGGTGTTTATTGAGGACTTGAGCTCTCCGGGCTTGCAGGAGTTCCTGACGGAATGCGACACGGCTGTGATACCGATCGGGTCAATCGAGACGCACGGGCCGCATCTGTCGCTGTGTGCCGACCCGCTGGTGGCGGATGGGATGTTGAGGCGGGCAGCTCCGCTGATCGAGGCGAACCTGCTGATTCTGCCGATGATTCACTATGCCATCGTCTGCCAGCACGGCTTCGCGCGCAACCCGGCCTATCCCGGCAACTACGGCGTGCGCGAGGCAACTCTGACTCAGTACCTGATTGACATCGCCCACTGTCTGGCCCGCGATGGGATCCGCAAGCTGGTGTTCTACAACGGGCACGGCGGCAACAGCGCCATGCTGCGGGTGGCGTGTGTGGACATCGAGAAGCAGCTCCCGGGCCTGTATTGCTTCGGCTATTTCGTGGTGAATGGGATGAAGATTCAGGAGCTGTTCCCGGGCCAGATCACCGGTCACGGCGGGGCTTTCGAGACCTCGCTGGACCTGGCGCTGGCTCCCGAGCATGTGTGGCTCGAGACCGATCCGCCGGTCGCTGAGATGCGGCGTATCCCCCTGGAAAAGCGCGCCAATCTCGACCATTTCCCGGACTGGGTCTATAGCACTTGTGGGTACGGCTATCGCGGCGACCCGAAGCAGGCCAGCGCCGAGAAGGGCGAGCAGTTGATACAGCAGGCTCTGGATGAGCTGGTGCCGACTCTGGAGGAGTTGGCGAGGCTGGATGTCGCCGAGTTGGAGCCGGTCGAGAAGCCCAACGAGCCGTTTGCCTAGCCCGGGGCTATGGCGGATGTCCAGCAAAACTCCGCCTTGACTTGTGTCGGCCATTCTGCTAATCTAGCAGGTGACAATTAAGGTGCAGGAGGTAAGCGGCAGTTGCCCTGCGAGGTGACTGTCGCGGTGGGAAGCCGGTGCGAAACCGGCGCTGCCCCGCAACTGTAACCGGTACGAAAGCTACTGCAGGCCACTGGGCCGAGTGAGACAAAGCCCGGGAAGGTGTAGCGAGTAGGATAACCCGGAAGCCAGGAGACCACGCCCTGCATCGGCAGGTTAGTCCCCCGAGGGCGGGGAAGAGATAGAGTGTGACTCAGCGGAGGTCCTCAGGGGCGTTCGCTTCTTTTTTGCGTACCTACAAAACCAGTAAATGTCGGCGGACACGGGGCCCGAGGGTCCCGGAACACGGTGCGAATCCGTGGCTGTCCCGCAACTGTAACCGGATACGAAAGTCCACCACGCCACTAGGCTGAGCCAGTCGCAGCCCGGGAAGGCGGACGAGTAGGGCAAGCCGGAAGCCAGGAGACCGTCTGCCGACATAATTCACACCCTCCCTGCGAGGCACAGGAGGTGAGCAAAGCAGTTTAGCCCCAAGCGGCCATCTCATCTCGAGATGGCCATTTTTTGTTCGAGCCAGAGAATCAGCAAACCTAGACAGGAGAGATACTAATGAAACGCCACCCATACCACGGCTTCACGCTGATTGAACTGTTGGTCGTGATCGCTATCATAGCGATCCTTGCGGCCATCCTATTTCCGGTCTTTGCCCGCGCACGCGAGAAGGCGCGGCAGACGAGCTGCTTGTCGAATGTCAAGCAGATATGTTTGAGCTTCATGATGTACGCGCAGGACTATGACGAGACCATGCCGATGGGGGTGTACGGTGATTGGCAGACCTACTGGGACACCAAGGTGGACTGGAGCGGTAATGTCATCGGTGACGGCCTAATCACTCCGTACACCAAGAACCAGCAGATAGCTCAATGCCCATCCATCAAGGGCATATCATCGGACCGTCCGTACAGCGGATATGCCTACAATGTCAGCTACATCGGCTGCAATCCCGCCGAAGGCGCCACACCGGCGGCCCTGGCCGAGATCAGCAAGCCCAGCGAGACGGTCATGGTGGCCGATAGCGCGATCTGGTCATCGTTCACCAACGAGGTGTACGGCAACAACCTGCTGCGTGCGCCCAGCCACCCGCACACTGCTTGGGACCCCGGTCCCAACGTCCATTTCCGGCACAACGGGACGGCCAATGTCGGCTATTGCGACGGCCATGCCAAAGCCACGGCCAAGCTCTACCACGTCTCCGCCAATAGTCAGTACCTAGGCCACCTCTCACAAGGTGATGAGGCCTACGATCTGGAATAGCACCCACACGACAAGAGGGGGCACTCATGAGCAAAGTCATCGCCTCGTGGAGTGGCGGGAAGGACAGTTGCCTCGCCTGCGCTACGGCGCTGTCTCAGGGACACGACATATCCTGCTTGGTCAACTTCATCTCGCACGATTACCAGAGAGTCCGCTTTCACGGCACGGAAGCCAGGCTAATCCAGTTGCAGGCCGAAGCAATCGGCATCCCGCTGCTGCAGAAGCAGACCACACCCGACGGATATGAAGATCAGTTCAAAGAAGCGGTAAGCAGCCTCATCCCTGATGGCGTAGAGGGAATGGTTTTCGGCGACATCTATCTCCAGGAGCACAAGGACTGGACCGAGAGAGTCTGCGCAGATGTGGGGATAGGGGCAATCGAGCCGCTGTGGGGGAGAGAGACGGAGGAAGTCCTCGTGGAGTTCATAGAGAGCGGCTTTGAGGCGACGGTGATCAGTGCCAGGTGCGACCGGTTTGATGCAGAGTGGCTGGGTCGCCGCGTGGACCAGAGCTTCCTGAGCTATCTAAGGGCCAACCAGATAGATGCCTGTGGCGAGCACGGTGAGTACCACACCTTCGTCACCGGCGGCCCCATATTCAGCACAGAAATCAGGATAACTAGCAGTAGGCCGGTCAGCAGAGACGGGTACTGGCTTCTGGACACCCTCGCGTACTCGCGGTAACGCTCTCCGGTATATCACATCTCTCGGGCTCTTAAGCCGCTGCGTTGCCGAAACCCGTTTGCCCGGCAAGCTGGGCTGAGCCTCGCTGTTGGCGCAGAATGGCGGCTAAGGGGCAAACTAGTACTTGACTTTCTGAGCTGATGCAGTATAATAGCGTAGCGTGATTTAGCACTCTAGCCCATAGAGTGCTAAACGGTCTGTGGCCTTTGTCGCTCAACAGGCCGATCTTGCTTGCGCGATGGAATACGAGTAGAATCTCTGTCAAGGTGGTGTATTGTGAATGCTACAACCGCTTAATGACCGGGTACTAGTTCAGCCGCTGGAGGCCGAGGAGAAAAGCGCCGGCGGCATCATCCTGCCCGAAACCGCTCAGGAAGCCCCCCGCCAGGGCAAGGTCATTGCCATCGGGCCGGGCAAGCTGCTGGATGCCGGCGAACGCCAGGAAATGAGTGTCAAGGTGGGCGACGTCGTCGTCTATACCGAATACGGCGGCACCCAGGTGAAGGTTGAGGGTGAGGAGTATCTTCTGATTGACGAAAGCTCGATACTCGCGGTAAAAGAATAACTGCCGGACGGCAGCCAAATCCGACTGCCGGCCGCAGCGACAGCCGCTGGCAGTTCGACCGAAAGGAGAATTAGCTAGATGGCACCCAAGAAACTTGCATACGATCAGGAGGCCAGACAGGCTTTATTGCGGGGCGTGGACAGTGTCGCCGATGCTACCAAGGTGACGCTGGGCCCCAAAGGCCGCAATGTGGTACTCGAGAAGAGCTGGGGATCGCCCACTATCACCAAAGATGGTGTTACGGTCGCCAAAGAAATTGAGCTGGAAGACGAGTATGAAAACATGGGCGCCCAGCTCTGCAAGGAGGTAGCATCCAAAACCAATGACGATACCGGTGACGGCACGACCACTGCTACCGTGCTGGCGCAGGCCATCGTTCAGCAAGGCATGCGCAATGTGGTCGCCGGTGCCAACCCGATGCTCATCAAGCAGGGCATCGAGATGGCTACCCAGGCCGCCGTTGATTTCATCAAGGACATGGCTCAGCCGCTTGAGGGCCGCGATGACATCGCCAATGTGGCCGGCATTGCCGGTAATGACCCCGCCATCGGCGAACTGATCGCCGAGGCAATGGATACGGTCGGCAAAGACGGCGTTATCACCGTCGAAGAGTCCAAGGTCGGCATGACCGAGATGGAAGTCGTCGAGGGGATGCAGTTTAACAAGGGCTACATCTCGCCGTACTTCGTTACAGACGCCGAGAACATGGAATGTGTGCTGGAGAAGCCCTACATCCTCATCTACGAGAAGAAGATCTCCTCAGCGGCTGACCTGGTGCCAGTGCTCGAGAAAGTTGCCAGCGCCGGCAGGCCATTGTTGATCATCGCTGAGGACGTGGAGGCCGAAGCGCTGGCTACCATGGTCGTCAACAAGTTACGCGGCACCATCCAGGGCTGCGCTGTCAAAGCGCCTGGTTTTGGCGATCGCCGCAAGCGCAATCTTGAGGACATCGCAGCTCTCACCGGCGGCAGCTTCATCTCTGAAGACCTGGGCATCAAGATGGAAAACGTCGAACTTGAGGACCTCGGTACCGCCGAGCGCGTGAGCATTGACAAGGACGACACCACTATCGTTCAAGGCGGCGGCTCGCAGGACGACATCAACGGCCGCATCGCCCAGATCCGCGCCGAAATTGGGAAGACCGATTCCGACTATGACCGCGAGAAGCTCGAAGAGCGTCTTGCCAAGCTCGCCGGCGGTGTCGCGGTCATCAAGGTGGGCGCCGCCACCGAGACCGAACTCAAGGAACTCAAGCATCGCTTCGAGGATGCCCTCTCTGCCGCCCGTTCCGGCCTTGAGGAAGGTATCGTGCCCGGCGGCGGGGTTGCTCTGCTGCGGGCTGCCGCGGTGCTTGACGACCTCGAGGCTGAAGGCGATGTGGCTGCTGGTATCCGCATCGTCAGGCAGGCCTTGCGCGCCCCCACCCGGCAGATCGCAGTCAATGCCGGCTACGAGGGCGGCGTGGTCGCCGAGAAGATACTCGGCTACAAGTCCCACAAGTACGGCTTCAACGCCGCCACCGAACGTTTCGAGGACCTGGTGACCGCCGGTGTCACCGATCCGGCCAAGGTGGTTCGCGCGGCGCTGGAGAATGCCGCCAGTATTGGCGCTCTGGTGCTCACGACCGAGGCGCTGGTGGCCGAGATTCCACGGGAAGCGCCGGCCGGACCTCCCGGTGGAATGCCGCCCGGCGGCGACATGTACTAGACCCTGATTGGCCCGAACGTCTGGGCCAGATGCAGGTTGATATACACGAAGAGGGACGCCGATGCCGGCGTCCCTTTTCCATTCCATGACCGCAGTAAGTACCTGGCAGCGCTTGACAAGCTACCAAACAACCACGGCCAAGACCTCGTCAGCGGTGAAGCTGACCCGCTCCTGGCCGGCTTCGCCCTCGACGGCGATGCTGTGCGCCTGATGCCCCGGGACGTAAAGCTGTACCTGTCTGCTTGCCCCTGGTACAGACGCTGTCACCTTTCCGATCGGGCCCTCGAAGCCGACTAGGGCAAGCGCCGAGCGGCCGTCACTGCTGAGCCTACGGAAGGCCCCGATACCGCTCTGGCCCGCGACCTGCGGCGCTACCAGCTTCAGCACGTCCTCAGGGAACTGCCGCTCGTCTTCGCGGCACAGCACGGTCCCGCGTCCGGTGACGTGCTGGCCGGGCGCACTCACGTTTTCCCCCAGGGCGGCCGCCAGGGCGCTCCGGCTACGCCAGCGTCCGTACTCGTCCGCCCAGCCGGTACTGGGACTGATCAGCAGTCGGCCGCCTGCGCGCACCCAGCTTGCCAGTTTCTCGGCGCTGGCTTGCCGCAGACACATCGCCGGCGCGCAGATCACCGACAGCCCCTCCAGGTCCTCATCCGGACAGCCGCGCGGCTCCCACAGCCCGCGCACCGCCACGCCTTTGCCGAGAAGCTCCTGCAACCACCGCTGCGGCATCAGTCTGCCGTAGAGATCGCGCGTCTCCGGCGAAAACAGCAGCCCAACCTCGGCCGCATCCTTAGCGCCGCCCAGCAATTCCGCATGCTCGCTCCAGAACGCCATGTACTCCGTCAGCACCGCTTTGGACGGCTGGTTCGCCTCGCCCGTAAATCCATAGAAGACGATCCAGGGGTTAGCGCCTGCGCCGACAGTGGCGGCACAAATGCTCCGGATTCGGTCGGGCGGCTTCAGCTTCTGGAAATCCTTCTCCTCGAAGGTGCCGATGTAGTTCCACAGCGGCCTGCCCTGGGCCAGGGCTCGTCCCAGCGTCATCTTCGCCGCCATCCCGGCCCCGTCCAGGTTCCGCGACTCCGCCAGGACTGCGTCCTCATGCTCGTACTGGCGGTCAATGGCGAGAAGCCAGCTTCCGTACAGGTACTGCGTATTGGCCAGTACCACCATATCGGGATTGCTCCGGCGCAACTCGGCACGGTGTGCCTCCATAACCTGTGCCCAGACGCGCTTGCGCCAGGCCAGCCATAGCCCCCACAGCGGCTCATGCTCATTTTCCGGTATCGTGATTTGCGCCGCCGTCAGTCCCAGGATTTCGCCTAGCTGCTCCGGAGTGAACCGCTTCAGGACATACTCCTTGAATTGCCGCTGGCAGCTTTCGCAGTAGCAGGTTGGCTTGCTGGCCTCGCTGAGCATGAATTCATTATTGTCCAGCATCACGGCATCGGCGTGGAACTTGCGGGCCAAATCAGCAGTGTACTGGAGCGTGTACTCCAGCGCCCCGCTCGAAGGGCACAGCCACGGGTTGCCATAGGTCTTGATGACGCCACCCTCGGCATCCCGCATTGACCACTCCGGATGCTCCTTGAATACCTGACCGAACTGCCACGTCGGGGCGTGCCCGCAGTGCATCACGGAGCTGTACATGATGAACTTCATGCCCGCCGCGCGGTAGGCTGCAAGGGCGCCGGCGAATTGCTCATCGCTGATGCCCTCCTGCATTCTGGCCTCGCCCACCGTGATAGCATTGTGCGCATCCGGCGGCAGCATGATGATCGCATCAAAGCCGAAGTCGTTGGCGAAGCGGGGCGCCCACTGTGGGGCTGCCTCAATCGCGAGGGTCTGGGTACGGCCCCAGGGCTGGACGATGCTGGCCGCCTGGGTCCACTGGCCGCGCACTTCTCCGGCCGGTAGTGGCAGTTCCGGCGGGTACTCACGGTAACTATGCCCCAGGGGATTGAGCGGCAGCAGTACTTGCTCGTGCCCATTGCATATCAACTTGAGGCCGCCGATTTTGACGGTAACCGCGAAGTTGGACACGGCCCGCTTGTCATACAGGCGCACGGAGAGTTGGCGCTGGCCCTGGCCGGCGGGCATGACAACTTCGGCGCGCTGCACCATCGCAGCACCGGCCACGTCCTGCTCCCAGCAGACTTCGCCGTCCAGCAGGACTTGCACGAAGTGGTAGCCGGCTGTCGGTCCGGAGAAGTCGTCGCCGCAGTACAGCACAAGCCGGCAGGGGGCTTCCGGGAACTCGACGATGGTCGTCCATTCGGCGAACCAGCCGGGCTCGGACCAGGTCTGGCGGGGGAAGCTCAGCTCCAGCGTTTCGCCCACCATGCCCTCTGTCGGCAGCAGCATCTCACCGCGAGCTGTGGTGAAGCCCTCGCCGTGGGTCTGCGCCTGCCACTCAGCGCCCCACGCATGCCTCATGCTCAGACCTCCCGCGCACAGCAGCAGGCAAGTGACGACCTCAAGCCTCATCATGCCGCAACTCTCCCGCTTGGCGTTTGAACCTGTCCGCCGAAATCGCACCTAGCCCGAACAACTCACAAGACGCGTAGCTCGGCCTGCCCTGAGCTTGTCGAAGGGCAGGTGAGAATGCGCACGCATTCTCAGCTTCCAGCCCGAGGTCGTGGCTATATGGGTGTCGTTCAGTCCGGCGTTTCGTCCTTCAACTCCTCGATGTTCTCGGCGACTTTCTGAATCGCTGTGCCGATGTCGCGGACGGCCTGCTCGTCGCTGAGCAGCCAGCTCTGGTGGACGCTGATGATGACATTATCAATCAGGTCGCGCGCCTGCGGGAACTCCTGGCTGGCGTAGTCAATCTTGCGTCCGTAGAAGCGGGCCTTATCGCGCTCGAGCAGAGGACCGGCCAGCAGCGGCATTTGAGTGAGCAGTTCGGCGTATCCGAAGCCCAGGCCCGTACCCTCGGCGCGCACCGCCTTGGCGAAGACGTTACGGTGGATGCCTCCGGCCGCCTCCTGGTCGTAGTGCATCACGTAGGCCAGGTAGCTGCGGGCTGTCACCTGCTCGGGAAACTGCAGGGGCTTGACCATCGGCACGTCGGCCAGCAGCTCGTCGAGTATCCGGGCACTTGCGTTGCGCTTGGCGATTAGGTCATGGACCTTGGTCAGTTGCACGCGGCAGACTGCGGCGACGAATTCAGCCATCCGGTAGTTGGAGCCGGTGACGGCGTAGTCGTGCTCGCAGCCCTCGAAGGTGCTGCCGAATTGGCGGTAGGACTGGCAGAGGTCGCGGAGCTCCTTGTCATCGGTGAGGATGGCACCGCCGTCGCCGGAGGTCATCGTCTTGGCCCCGTGGAAGCTCAGCGAGCCGACATCACCGATGGTTCCCAGCTTCTTACCGCGCCATTCCGAGCCTTGGGCCTGCGCCACGTCCTCCAGCAGCAGGAGATCGTACTTGTCCGCGAGCTCGACCATCGCATCCACATCACAGGGCACGCCGTACAGGCTCACCGCCATGATCGCCTTGGTATTGTCGTTGATATTGGCTTCGACCTGAACGGGATCGAGGGCCAGGTTATGTTGGGTGATGTCGGCAAACACCGGTATCGCCTGCGCCAGCAGGACTGAAAGCGGACAGGCTATGAAGGTCATCGGCGGCATGATGACCTCGTCACCTGGACCGACACCGGCGGCCTTCAGGGCAATCGCCATCGTCTCGGTGCCGTTGATGGTGCACAAGGCGTACTTGCAGCCCATCCATTCGGCCAGTTCCTCCTCCAGCTTCAGGCCCTCTTCGCCGATGCCGTACTGCCCGGTGCCGCTGTCAATCACCCGGCACAGCGCTTCCTTCTCCCGATCGTCCCAGGCGGGCCATTTCGAGTTCGGGCCTTCCGTGCGTACCGGCTTACCACCGTACAAAGCTAACTTACTCATCTGCGTCCTCCGTTTAGTGTTTGTCGCAACCGACGCGGCATCGCGCATCCGCGTATTCGAGACGGTCGCCTGAGCTAAGACCCCTCGGCCACCAGAGCTGCTACCGCGTGGCAGGCGATGGCGTTTCCCTCGCTGGTCGGGCCGAGGCCTTCGTCTGTGGTCGCCTTGACGTTGACGGACGTTGTCGGCACACCCAGTATGTCGGCCAGCGACCGGACCATCTGCTCGCGGTGGGGCGCGATTCTCGGCTCCTGCGCGATTACTGTGACATCAACATTGCCGATGGCCCAGCCGGCCTCGGCGGCCATCCTGACGACTTCGCTCAGCAGCACCGCGCTGTCGGCGTCTTGATATTGGAGGTCGGTGTCGGGGAAGTGCTGGCCGATGTCGCCGAGGGCGGCGGCTCCCAGGATTGCGTCTGCCACCGCGTGCAGGGCCACGTCACCGTCGGAATGTCCGAGCAGGCCGCGGTCGAAGTCCAGCTCGATGCCACAGAGCACGAGGCGTCGGCCCGCGACTAGCCGGTGCAGGTCATAGCCATGGCCGACGCGCACCGCCGGCGCGGCCGGCAGGCCCAGCCGCCGCCGCAGCAGCCACTCGGCATAGGGCAGATCATCAGGCTCAGTCACCTTCATATTCTGCTTGGAGCCCGGCGAGGCGACCACTGCGTGGCCGTAGGCCTCCACTACCGCAGCATCGTCGGTAGCGTCGAGACCCTGTCGTTCGGCCTGCTCATGGGCGGCGACGATGAGCTGATAGGAAAAGGTCTGGGGGGTCTGGATGGCGCGCAACTGCGAGCGGTCTAAGGTCTCAAGCACCACCCCGTCCTCGGAGAACGACTTGACGGTATCGGCCAGTGGCACTGCGGCGACCGCGGCTCCATATTGCCGGCAGCGCTTGATGCTCTCGGTGATAATTCGGGGCGTAACCAGGGGACGTGCGCCGTCGTGAATGCAGACAATATCCGGCGGCTGCTGGGCCATCGCCTGCAGGCCGGCGCGCACCGAATCCTGCCGCCGCTGGCCGCCGACCACTACCTCCCAGGGCGTGGCAAGCTCCTGGCGTCGGCAGATGTCGGTCGCCCTTGCCACATGCTCGGACCTGACCACCAGAACCAGGTCAGTGACCTCTGGCAGGCTGTCGTAGGCCCACAGCGACCAGACCAGCATCGGCTCCCCGCAGAGGTCCGCATAGACCTTCGGCAGCGAGCCGCCGAACCTTTCTCCCGTCCCCGCCGCCACTATCAGCGCGGATACTGTCGCTTTCACGACCTGCCCTTGCTCGAGTCACGCACGAGATCGGCGAATATCATTTTCCCCGCCGCGGTTTGCAGCGAGCTGGTTACCCGCACCAGTACGCTTTCCCCGACCAGATTCTTGGCCTCCTCAACCACCACCATCGTCCCGTCCTCGAGATAAGCCACTCCTTGACCGGGCTCCTTGCCCTCCTTCACGATCGTGACCGTGGTATCCTCGCCGGGCAGGTACACCGGCTTGAGGGCCGAGGCCAGCTCATTGACATTCAGCACCGTTACGGCCTGGAGCTTGGCCATTTCGTTGACCGAATAGTCGTTGGTGACTATCGCGGCCCCCTTCATTTTGGCGATCTTGACCAGCCGCGCATCAACCTCGATATGCTCCTCCTCAGCCGGATACTCATCATAGACCCGCACATCTGACGAGTCGAGGTTCTTCAACTGATTCAGCACCTCGAGGCCGCGACGCCCGCGCGCCCGCTTGAGCTCGTCCGAAGAATCGGCGATGTGGCGCAGTTCCTGGAGAATGAATTGGGGAATCAGGATCGGCCCGTCCAAGAAGCCGGTAGCCACAATGTCTGAAATCCGCCCGTCTATGATGATGTTGGTATCCAGCATCTTCGCCTGCACCGTAGCCATAGTCTGCTCATCGGGCGTGGTCGTGGCTAAGCTGGGGAATAGGAATATCACCTGGCGCTTGGCGCTCATTGTGAAGCCGACGCCAAGTATCACGCCGATTACGCTGGCCAGTATCCGCAGCGGAATCGCCAGGCCATCATTGCCCAACGGAGCCGTCGCCAACAGCGCAACGGCCAGACCAAGTACCACACCTAGCGCCGCCGCGGCTTTGTCCAGCAGCGACACCCGCTCCAGCCGCTGGATGTAGAACACCAGCTTGCGGAAGGCGAACAAGCCGAATAGGAAACCGAGCAAGCCACCGACCAGGTTGAGGCCGAGTATGAACATAGTGGCCTCGCTGAAGCCCTCCTCGCCGGTCGTCTTCAGGTCCAGAATGCGGACCAGCGCCCGGCCTCCTTGGTGAGCCACAAGTACTCCAACCAAAGTCACTGTTGCCACGAATAATGACCATAAGCCTCTAAGTACGATCATAGCGCATACTCCATTGTCCGCCGTGTTACCGGCAGTATTTGGAAATGATTGGACCTACCTGTTACCTGCAGCGGCCGGCCTACCTGCTGCCGCTGCCCTTGAGCTCAGTGCAAGTAACAGCCCCCTTTAGTCCCGTTGCCATGCTCAAAGCGTGAGTAACATTATATCAGATAGTAACACGCACGTGAAGGGCTAATAGTGAAATGGAGACGTAGCGACTTGCGCCGGCAAGTGGTAGCTACTGCACCAGCGCCAGCACGAAGCTCTTGGGCCTGACTCTGGCGCTCAGCACTCCGTTGTCGAGGCTCAGCGGGCGGCCGCTCAGGGCATTCCGCGCCTGGACCTCCCTGTCCGCCAGCCCCATCTCCGCCAGGCTCAGCCGCATCCGGGTCATCAGCGGCTTATCGGAGAGGTTGCCGATGACCAGTAGCGCGCGCTTCCCGTTATGCAAATAGGCGCTGACCTTGACATCTTCGCCATCCGGCACGACCATCCCCTTTTCGGCCTCGTAGTACGGCAGCCAGGTGGCCTCTTGGACGTCGAAGTCATCGTACAAATGCCAGAGATTAGCGAATTTGCGCTGCATGTCATTGCGACCGGTCGGGCCTTGCACCCACACCGCCACCCCGTGCAGCAGCGAGTATGTGGTGTGTAACGAGGTGTAGATATGGCTGCTGGAGCCCAGCATGATCGTCCAGACGCCCCAGTTGCGGCCCTGCCAGCGCACCCGGAAAGTCGTCAGGTCCTCGTAATACTCGTGCTCGCCGGTGTAGTGCACATCCGTGAAGGCCAGCGTCGGGATGGTCAGACCGCCGGAGACATGATTGACCAGGAAGCCCTTGCCCGGCTTCTTGGCATGAATGATTTTATATACGCGCTTGAGATAGTCCCTGGTCGCGAATATCGGCCAGGTCGGTCTGAGGATGCCCTCGTCGTCATAGTATCCGCAACCGTGATGGCGGTTCGCGCAGGGCTGCACATGCGGGTCGCCGTCGGTATAGATGCCGTCCACGTCGTATTCGTCCATCAGCCATTCGGTGCCGGCGGCGATATAGTCGGCGTAGGCGCTCTTGGCACAGACATTCAAAAAGTAGTGGCCTTCGGGCGGCTCGGACGGTTGGGTGGAGACCGGCTCGCGTCGCCATTCCGCCCCGAACTGCTCGCTCCATCCCCCCGGCGCGCCCAGCGCCTTGTAGCCGACATAGGGGACCGCCAGTATGCCATAGCTGTGGAGCCAGGCCACCTGTTCCTTCAGATTTGGCTGCAGCGGCGTTACGAACAGTCGCGGCGGCCAGCCGCGCAGTACCTTGCCCGGCTCCGGTTCGCTCCAGTGCCACAATGAGGTATAGCCGACCCCGTGCTCCGCGACGACCTCGCGCTGGGATCTGGACGGGCAAATCAGAGAGACCGCCTTGCCGAACCTGCCGGCAACGAAGCTGCTGCCGATGCTGGGCACGCCGCCAAGCTCATAGGAGGCCCCGGAGATTACCTCCGCTCTCGTCTCCGCGTCCTCACCATCGGGGCGGAACTCGTCATCGAGATGGTCCAGCAGCAACGTGCCAGCGTCGGCGTTCAGGGGCTCGGCAGGGACGGAGAAGCCGTCGCCGCTATAGCGCACCCGGTCGGAAATCCGGATTTCGTCAACTGCGATATTCGTGTAACCACGCCATTGGTTGACTGCCCCGAAGATCAACACCGGCGGCTCTTGCGTCTCCTCCATCCCCTCCGCCCAGGCCAGTTTCCCTTCCAGCTCCCCTACCCGCTTGCCATCAACGTACAGCTTCACCTTATCGGCCCACGTAATCGCCACATGGATGAACTTGTCCAGCTCGAGTGACAGATCATCGGCCCGAACCGTCTTGCCCTGCGCGTCAGTGAGGTCCATATAGTGCTTCGAGGCCCAAACGTATTTCAGCGAGAACCCACCCGGCAGGGCAACTACGTCGCGCACAGCCCCGCCCGGTCTCCAGGCCGGTGCCATGAAGAACTCCAGCGTCCCTTGGCGGTAGTCAAGATTGCCGGCTACCGGGTAGTCGAGATGTTCGCGGTAATTGACTAGCGGCCCGTCGGGCTGCTTATTCATCTGGAAGCCGCCAGGAACGCCGCCGAACTTGTAGGCGAACGGATTGTGCGGCGGTATCGTTTTGACCGGTGTCGCCTGGAGGCCGAAGGTCAAGGTGATGGGGCTGTCCAGGGCGCGCGGCTGCCGGATGATATTGGCCGACAGCACCACCTCCTCAGCACCCGGCTCGACGGTCAACATCTGCTGGTCGCGGGGCTGCCAGTACTGGTCGCTTTCGCAAAACCAGCACAGGCCCATGTAATCATTACCGAGCCAGATACAGGGGTGGAAGCCGGCTTGCCACGGCTCGTCGGGCACCTCCATCGGGCTGGCGTTGCGGCCGGTGGAGGGCAGCATGAAGGTCGCGAGTTGCTTACGCAGCGGTATCCGCACCACCAGCTTGTCAATCTTGGTCTCATGCGCCGGTGTCAGCGTCAGATCGCAGCGCATCATCCCATCGAACTCGGTGGTCGTGGTGCACTCGGCCTGGATGTCGCCGATTGTCAGTTCGGCCTTGCGCACCGCCCGGTCGTTAGGCGAGGTCACGGTCTTGGCACCGGATGCGCCCAAGTCCACCGTCTGCCGGCCGCTGGTAATCATCAGGGCCACCGGGCCGCGCAGAAGCGGCTGGCCCTGGCTGGTAACCTGCTGGGGCAATACACCCGCGTTGCACTGATACTGTCGGCCCCATACCTCAATGCAGCCGTCCGCTTTGGCCGCAACCGGGCTCCACGGCTCCGGCACCGTGTTATTCAAGCCCGCCGTGGAGCGCCAGAACGGCGGCTTCTCATATTGCGTGACCTCCGTGTGGGCAGCGGCCAACGGCTTGCCGTCCGCGTCCACTGCCTCCGCCTGCACGACATAGCTTCCCACCGGCAGTTGCCCTATATCAACCGATGCCTGGCCGCGGCCCCGGTCGAATTCGGCAACCTGGCAAGTGCCGAAGACCTTGCCGTCCCGTTCCAGACTTGCTTTGGCCGTGACGCCCTCGGCTTCTTCCGGCAATCCGCTGACATCGAACTTCACCCACAGCTTGCCCTCGTACGGGTAGACCTCGGCGCGGACATCGAAGGCCTTCTCGACCCGGAACGGCAGCCGCTGGTAGTAAAGCTCGCGGCCATTCTCCGATGCCGCACTCAGCGTCAGCTCATAGGCCCCGGCAGTCAGCGGCGGCGGGTCCAGCATCACTGACTTAAAGTCCATCAGCTTGACGGTTTCGTCAATCACCGGCTTGGCGTTTCCATCAAGCAGCCGGTGGCTGATGCTGACTATCGGCGCAAAGTTCACACCCAGCAAGTCCACGCGCCCGGCTAGGTCACCTGTGGCGAAGCCGCCGAGCTGCGAAAGGCTGACGGCACGTTCCTCGCGGCGGAAGATGAACTCGCCGAAGTTGGCCACACGGTGGAAATTACCGTCCATGTAGGACCACGATGAAAGCCGGTTGAGGTTGGCTGCCTCAGCGTCTCGACAGATATTGGCGCGCCAGACTTCACCGTCCCGGGGCGCTGCGCGGCCCTCGAGCTCGGCAAAAGGTATAGCGACCTCGGCCAGCCAGCCGCCCGCTTCGCGCACCGAGGTTTTGACTTGCCAGTCCGGATTGAAGCCCGGGTCCATGCGGTCGTCGCGAGTCGGCTCCCGGCACAGGATGTCGAACCGGGTTCCGATGGCATTGGCCGCCAGCATGTAGTAAGGGTATTGATCCGCTTCCGGCCTCAAGAATATGTCGAAAGCGTCCTCGGTATAGACCGCCGCATCGCGCTGCGCCAGGCTCCCGACCACCGGGCGCTTCTGCGGGTCGGTGAGCTCCAGGGCCAGGTAGAGCTTAGCCTCATCGAACCCGACATGGGCAACTGTCTGGTCGTCAACCAGGCAGGGGTCATTGAGGCCGACGAAGCCGGTGGTGGTAGCCGCCTGGTCCCATTCACCTGCGCTGAGCTTACCATCAATGACGGGGGGCTTAGTGATGAACGGCACGGTGAGCCTCGGGTGGTCAGGTACCTGTTCGCCGCCCGGGCCGAGTATGTGCAGATCGTCAATGGCGAATTCGGAGGCGAGGGTGCTGTAGCCGATCCAGGTACCAAGCTGCATGTGTAAGTCCGCTCCGGCCGTCCGGATCGGCCCGAAAAGACCGTTCCACGGCTTGGAGGCCTGTTTCTCGCCGTCGCACCACAACTCCAGGTTGCGGCCCCAGCGCAGCCCCACGTGGTGCCATTCATCTTGCTTCCACGGCGCCCCGAAGGCCTGATACAGCACTATCTGCCGCGAGGGATTGCGTACGGTCACGCAGATGCTCTTCAGCACCGAATAGATGCACACCGAGCTGTGGCCGGGCCCGAAGATGGTGAAGAAGACTTGGTTGCTGACATTCTTACCGGGCAGCGGCGGCTTGGCTTGCGGGTCGAAGTTGTACGCCACCCAGAACTCCACCGCCCCGGCCGACGGATTGACATTCCCCTCCGCCGGATAGACCATCCTCATGACATCATGGAACCGGAAGGCCTTGCCGAATTTGCCTTCTCTGAACTCGCCGCCCGCCATCGGCCGACCACCGGTCAGACCGGCGGCGGCCTTGATTACCACCGGCGAGGTCATCAGCGCACCGTCCGGCGTGAACGGCTCATCAAACCGGTCCAGCAGCAAGGTCCGTGGTGTCGGTTGTGCGGGGGAGGCCAGATCAGCGTTCGCCGCCGGCATCGCCGGCACAATCAATGCGAGGCACAGCACCATGGCTAGCTTGGCTGTTTGCGACATGTCTTAAGCCCCCTGGCAGTCAAGCCGTGTTGTTGCGACTGTGTGGATGGTGGCAGATTCGCCGCAAACCGATGGAAGTCCTTGGGATGAAACACCAACAGAGCCGGCAATCACTCATCGCCTGCTCTGCAGCGCTGATTGGTTGATGGCGCAGTCAGATCAGTCCGGGGTTTCTTCGAGCATCTGGCCCGCTAGCGCGGTGCGCAAGTCCCGCATCAATTGTTGCAGTGTAAACGGCTTGCGCAGCACGCCCATGATGCCCTCCGGCAGTTCCTCGAGGTCGGTATCCTCGGCCACAAAGCCTGTCATCAACAGCCCCTTGGCCTCCGGCGCGCTCTGCCGTATCTTGGCGAAGGTTTCAATGCCGCTCATCTTCGGCATACTGATGTCGAGCACGACCAGATCAATATTGGTTTCCTGTTGGTATCTCTCGATCGCCTCGGGCCCGCTGCTGGCCTCGATGGTGGTGTAACCGAGGCTGGTGAGAAGTTGCGTGAGGTTATGGAGCACCGCCTCATTGTCATCCACCAGCATTATCGTCTCCGACCCCGTTGCCAGTCTCTTCTCAGGCGGCTTCGACACCGGC
>Ga0180432_10000170_pt1 | contig 104624 bp, 127 predicted proteins | sample SS_ome_10_FD_132414 | JGI IMG/M metagenome (GOLD analysis project Ga0180432, IMG submission 132414) | Hypersaline lake sediment archaeal communities from the Salton Sea, California, USA - SS_1_MS_2 metaG | ecosystem: Environmental > Aquatic > Non-marine Saline and Alkaline > Hypersaline >... | reverse complement strand
GAAAGAACAAAACCGCACCTGAACATCGGGACGATAGGTCACGTCGATCACGGCAAGACGACGCTCACCTCGGCGATCACGATGTACCTGGCGAAGAAGGGGCAGGCGGAAGTGAGGGAGTTCGACTCGATCGACAACGCTCCCGAAGAGAAGGAAAGAGGCATAACGATCGCCGTAGCGCACGTCGAGTACGAGACGGACAAGAGGCACTACGCGCATATCGACTGTCCCGGCCACGCCGACTACATCAAGAACATGATCACCGGCGCGGCGCAGATGGACGGCGCGATACTCGTGGTATCGGCGGCCGACGGCCCGATGCCGCAGACGCGCGAGCACATACTTCTCGCCCGCCAGGTGAACGTGCCCGCGATAGTGGTGTTCCTCAACAAGGTCGACATGGTCGATGACTCGGAGCTTCTTGACCTCGTCGAGCTTGAGGTAAGGGAACTTTTGAGCAAGTACGAGTTCCCCGGGGACGATACGCCGATAATCAAGGGCAGCGCGCTCAAGGCGATGGAAGCCGGAGGGGCCGCGGACAGCGCGGACTGCAAGTTCATACCCGAGCTGATGGAAGCCGTCGACAGTTTCATACCGACGCCGACCAGGGATATCGATAAGCCCTTTTTGATGCCGGTGGAGGACGTGTTCTCGATCACCGGAAGAGGCACCGTGGGCACCGGCAGGGTCGAGAGAGGCCAGGTCAAGGTCGGGGAAGAGATAGAGATAGTGGGGCTGGGTCCGACGAAGAAGACGACGGTCACCGGAGTTGAGATGTTCCGCAAGCTTCTGGATTCCGGCCAGGCCGGGGACAACATAGGCGTGCTCCTGAGAGGCATAGAGAAGAAGGACCTCGAGAGAGGGCAGGTGCTGGCCGCTCCGGGTTCGATCACGCCGCACACGAAGTTCAAGGCCAAGGTATACATCCTGAGCAAGGAAGAAGGCGGGCGCCACACGCCGTTCTTCAACGGGTACAGGCCGCAGTTCTATATCAGGACGACCGACGTGACGGGAGTCGCGAAGCTTCCTGAGGGGACGGAGATGGTCATGCCCGGGGACAACGTGACGCTCGAAGTAGAGCTGATAACTCCGGTCGCGCTGGAGAAAGAGCTGCGGTTCGCGATAAGGGAAGGCGGGCATACCGTGGGCGCGGGCGTTATTTCGGAGATATTGGAATAGGATCATGGAGGGCGGGGCAGACCCCGCCCTGTTTATTTCAGAGATAAGGTAGGAGATGGCAAAAAAGTCGAAATCAGCAAAAATAAGGCTGCGATTGAAATCGTTCGATCACAAGCTTCTTGACGTGTCGATGGAAGAGATAGTCGAGACAGTGAAGAAGACCGGCGCGTCGATCGTGGGGCCGGTGCCCCTGCCGACCAGGCGGGAGCTTTACACTGTCTTGAGATCGCCGAATGTTGACAAAAAGTCACGGGAACAGTTCGAGCTTAAGACACACAAAAGGCTTTTGGACATCGTGGACCCCACATCCAAAACAATAGATGCTTTGCGTAAACTGGATCTTCCGGCGGGTGTGGATGTAGAGATAAAGTGAGCAGTTGTTAGTCCGTAGTTCGCGGGCCGAAGGCCATGAACTACCGGCCGGGAACTGCGAACCGGCTAAAAAAGGAAAGAAATGATTCCGGGAATATTGGGAAAAAAAATAGGAATGACTCAGGTCTTCGAGGAAGACGGCGCCAGGGTTTCCGTTACGGTGCTGGAGGCCGGACCCTGTCTCGTGCAGGGCGTGAAGACGCGCGAAAAGGACGGGTATGATGCGGTTCAGATGGGATACGGCGACACAAAGGAAAAACGGGTCAAAAAGCCGCAGAGGGAATATTTGAAGGCCAATAATCTGAAACCGAAAAAATTCGTCCGCGAGATAAGGTGCTCCGAATCCCCTGATGTAAAGATGGGCGACGAGGTGACCAACGAGATCTTTCAGAGGGGGGATTTTCTGGATGTCACGGGCGTGTCGAAAGGTAAAGGTTTCCAGGGGGGCATGAAAAGATGCGGTTGGAGCGGGGGAAAGGAAAGCCACGGTTCGATGTCCCACCGCGTTCCGGGATCCATAGGCGCCAGCGCTTATCCCTCGCGGGTCATAAAAGGCCACGGCATGCCCGGGCACATGGGCAACAAGCAGGTCACCGTGCAGAATCTGGAGGTCGTCGACGTCAACACGGAAAATAATACCGTTTCGGTCAAAGGCGCGGTTCCCGGCGCGGACGGGACATATCTTGTTATCAGATACGCAAAGAAGAAGTGCCTTGCGCCGCGTGAAGCGAAAGGCGGGGAAGAAGCTGCCGAAGAAAAGACCGAAGCAAAGCCCAAGGAAAAGACCGAAGCAAAGCCCAAGGAAAAGGCCAAAGAAAAAACAGGGGACAAAGGCAAGGGCAAGAAGGAAAGTGAAGAATAAATGGAGCAGGTTAATACAAGATTACCGGTTTATGATCTGAACGGCAAAACCGTTGACAATATCCAGCTGGACAAGAAACTGTTCGATGGCCGTGTCAACGAATCGCTCATGTATGAAGTGAAGAAGATGTATGAAGCAAATTCGCGCAGGGGCACGGCCTCGACAAAAACGAGGGCGGAGGTCTCGGGCGGAGGGGCGAAACCCTGGAGACAGAAGGGAACGGGCCGAGCCCGCGTGGGATCTTCGAGAAACCCTGTCTGGTACCACGGGGGAGTTGCTTTCGGTCCGAAGCCGCGTGACTTCGGATATCATATGCCCAAGAAAGCCGTAAAGAAGGCCCTGCTTTCTATCTTGAACGCAAGACTGACAGAACAGATGATCAAGGCCGTGGTGAAGATCGAACTGGAGGAACCGAAGACCGGGAAATTCAGGAAGATTCTTGACAGCCTGAAAGTGAAAGAGGCTAAAACGCTGGTCGTCGTGGATAAGATATCCGAGAACGTCAGGCGTTCGTCGCGGAACCTGAAACGGGTAAGCTTAAAGGAAGGCAGGAATATAAGCGCCATGGATGTTCTGTTGAATGAGTGCCTGGTGATCGAAAAAGAAGCGCTGGAAAGATTGTCCGAAAGGTTAAAATGAAAACAATGCACGATATCGTCAAGAGCATGATACGGACCGAAAAGGGTTCTGATCTCCTGACGCAGAATAAATACCTTTTCCGGGTCGACGTAAGGGCCAACAAGGTTGAGATAAAAAAAGCGGTCGAGGACATCTATCACGTTAAGGTAGATACGGTTAATATCATGAACGTTAAAGGCAAAAAAAGAAGAGTCAGGTTTCGCGAGGGCATGACATCCTCCTGGAAAAAAGCGATCGTGACCTTGAAACCGGACAACAGAATAGAGGTAACATAGCATGGGTTCCAAGAAATATAAAGCAGTCACGCCGGGGCAACGCTGGGGTAACGTTTCGGATTTTGAGACGATCACAAAAACACAGCCGGAAAAGTCCCTGACCAGGCCCTTGCGCAAAAAGGGCGGACGGAACAGTTACGGGCGAAAGACCATAAGCGCCAGAGGAGGGGGGCATAAAAGGCGGTATCGTGTGATCGATTTCCGGTATACGAAAAAGGGGTTTTCGGGTGTTGTCGAAGCGATAGAATATGATCCGAACCGTTCTGCCCGCATCGCGCTTGTCCGCTACGAGGACGGAGAGAGGCTGTATATCATTGCCCCCATCGGGTTGAAAGTGGGCGGCACCATTCAGTGCGGCGCGGAAGCGAAGATCGAGATAGGGAATTCCATGCCGCTAAAGAACGTTCCGCTGGGATCCGAAGTCTACTGCATTGAGCTGGATCCGGGACGAGGCGCAAAGATAGCGAGGTCGGCGGGGAACAACGCCATGGTCGATGCTAAGGACGGGAAGAACATACACCTGCGCATGCCGAGCGGAGAGATCCGGTTAGTCAGGGAAGATTGTTACGCGTCGATCGGGAAAGTGGGAAATCCCGACCATGAGAACGTGTCTCTCGGAAAAGCCGGCAGGTCGAGGCACCTCGGGAGGAGGCCGAAGACCAGAGCCGTGGCCAAGAACCCGGTTGATCATCCAATGGGCGGAGGAGAGGGAAAATCCTCCGGCGGGAGGCATCCCGTGACGCCGTGGGGCAAGATCACCAAGGGCTTGAAAACGCGAAAGAAAGGCAAAGCGTCGGACAGCAGAATAGTAAAGCGGAGGAGATAAAATATGTCAAGGTCGGTCAAAAAAGGGCCATTTGTTGATGAGAGTCTGATGAAAAAAATCCGGAACATGACAAGATCGGGCAGCAAAAAACCGATAAAGACATGGTCAAGAAGGTCCGTTATATTGCCGGATTTCGTGGGGTTGACCATTTCCGTGCATGACGGCAGGGCCTTTCAATCGCTTTTTATAACCGAGAACATGGTCGGACATAAATTGGGAGAATTCGCGCCCACCCGGAAGTTCCGGGCTCATGGCGCGGCAACGAAGATCTCAATGGAAAAGACTTAATATATGGATAAAAGGAACAAGATGATCGCTAAAGCGGAAGCGAAATATATAAGGATTTCGGAACGCAAGGTCAGGCTGGTGATCGATCTGATCAAGGGAAAGACGGTCGAGGAAGCGCATTTTATCCTGGATAACCTTAATAAGAGGGCATGCGTTCCCGTGAAGAAGGTTTTGGATTCTGCCTTTGCGAATGCTAACTATAACAAGCAGGAGAAGTTTCTTTCAAAGGACGTGTTCATTTCGGGGATAAAGGCCGACGGAGGGCCGTTCCTCCAGCGCTACAGAGCCGCGACAATGGGGCGCGCAACGCCTGTGCGGCACAGGACCACGCATATCCGTGTCGAGCTTGATAAGGTCGGCGGTAAAAAGCCCGAAAAGAAAAAAGCGGGGAGTAAATAGCATGGGACAAAAGGTTCATCCGACAAGTTTTCGCATAGGGGTTATACGCGACTGGAACAGCCGGTGGTACGCCACGAAGGAAGAGTTTGCGGAAAAACTGCTTCAGGATACCAAGATAAGAAAACTGGTTGAAAAAGAGCTGTCCATGGCATCGGTTTCCAGCGTGGACATAGAACGGGCGAGCAACCGCCTGCGTGTCATTATTCACTCGGGACGGCCGGGCATGGTCATAGGGCGCAAGGGGGCCCAGATAGAAAAATTGAAGGAGACCATACAGAATATCGTGGGGGACCAGACAAAGCTTTTTATCGACATCAAGGAAGTACCGAATCCGACGATGGATGCGCAGATCGTTGCCAATAATATAGCCTTTCAGCTCGAGAAAAGGGTCGCCTTCCGGCGAGTCATGAAAAAGGCCCTTCAGGTGCATAGGGAGGCGGGCGGAGAAGGTATAAAGGTCAAATGTTCCGGGCGCCTGGGAGGGAACGAGATAGCCAGGTCCGAAGGATATAAGTGGGGGAAGATCCCGCTCCAGACGATACGGGCGGATATAGATTATGGTTTTACCGAAGCAAAGACCACCTACGGGGTGATCGGGGTAAAGGTTTGGATCTACAGAGGCGAGAAATTCAGCGCCGATATCAAGCGAAAAGAAGAAAAAAAAGCAAAAGAAGTGAAAACAGAAAAACAGAAAGCCAAGAAGAAAGAGACCGGGGAGTAGGATAAAAATGGCTTTGATGCCTAAAAGGGTAAAATTCAGAAAACAGCAAAGAGGGCGGCGCAAGGGAACGAGCTTTTCATCCAAGCTGCATTTCGGGGAGTTTGGATTAAAAGCCATGGAGACCGCATGGATCACCGACAAGCAGATAGAAGCAGCCAGGGTGGCCCTCATGAGACATACGGGCAGGGCGGGAAAATTATGGATCCGGGTATTTCCCGATAAAGCTGTGACGAAACAGGCCGCGGAAACACGCATGGGCAAAGGCAAAGGCTCTCCGGCGGGATGGGTTACCGTTGTGAAGAAGGGACGGATCGTCTTTGAAATGGAAGGCGTCCCGACCGATATGGCCAGGGAAGCTTTTCGCTTGTCGGCGCACAAATTGCCGATAAGAACGAAGTTCGTATCAAGAGGAGGACGGGCTTGAAGGCAAGCGAGATAAGAAATATGACGGAAGCCGAAATCGAACACAAACTTCTTGCGTTAAAAGAGCAGCTGTTCAAGATGAGGTCCGAGGTCACAACCGGCCGCGTGGAAAGGCCGAGCAAGTTCCGGCTTTTAAGACGTGACATAGCCAGGTGTTACACTATTTTAAAGGAGAAAAAAGGTGAAGGAAGCCAGACCCAGTAAGAAGGCGATAATAGGCACGGTCGTTAGCGACAGGATGGATAAGAGCGTTACGGTCGAGTGGGAAGTGCGCAAGAAACATCCTGTATATAAGAAGTTTGTCACCCGGCACGCGAAGATCATGGTTCATGACGAGAAGAACGAGGCGTCCGTCGGAGACGTGGTCAGGGTGGTCGAAACACGGCCGATTTCCAAGAAAAAATCCTGGAGGGTCAGCGAGATCCTTGAGAAGGCGCAAAGGGGCGAATAACGATGATCATAATGGGGAGCAAGCTGGATGTTGCTGACAACAGCGGGGCAAAGAAAGCCGCGATGATAGGAGTTATCGGCAAGTCCGGGAAGCGGACGGCGGGGATAGGCGATATTATCACGTGCAGTATAAAGGAGTCCACTCCTACCGCCGAAGTGAAGAAGGGTGAAGTTGTCCGCGGGGTCATAGTACGCACGGCCTATCCGATACTGAGAAAGGACGGAACGGTCCTCAAGTTCGATCATAATGCGGTCGTTATAATCGATAAGGAAGGCAACCCCCGCGGGACTCGCGTGTTCGGACCGGTCGCGCGCGAACTCCGCAAGAAAAAATTCATGAAGATAGTCTCGCTGGCACCGGAGGTTATTTAAGGGAAAAGTAAAAATCGGAGACAAGATGCTTCATATAAAGAAGAACGATACGGTAAAAGTCCTTGCAGGTAAAGACAAAGGGAAGACGGGCAAGGTATTAAAGGTTTATCCCGCCGTGAACAGGGCGATAATCCAGGGGGTGAACTTCACGAAGAAGCACGTAAGGCGTTCGCGCCAGGACGAACAGGCGGGCATCATACAGAGAGAAGCCTCTATAAATCTTGCGAATCTTGCGGTTGTCTGCAAGGGCTGCAATCGCTCCGTCCGTGTCGGGATAGACGTTTTGAAGGACGGCACCAAGGTCCGCTACTGCAAAAAATGTAAAGAGGTGTTGTAATATATGGCAAGAGAGAAGAGCATGACAAGACTTAAGGGTGAATACGAGGAAAAGATCGTTCCCGCCATGATGCAGAAGTTCGGGTACAAGAACAGGATGGAAGTTCCGCGCCTTGAGAAGATCGTGGTAAACGTCGGCATGGGGGAGATGGCCCATCAGAAGGACCTGATCGAGCCGATCAGGGATGAGATCGCGACGATAACCGGGCAAAGACCGGCTTTGACGAGGTCGAAAAAATCGATCTCCAACTTCAAGATACGCAGCGGGGTCCCCGTCGGATACAAGGTGACCTTGCGCAGGGACCGCATGTACGACTTTCTGGACAGGCTGATAAATTTTGTTATACCCAGGATCAGGGATTTTCGCGGCGTGCCAAGAACGGCTTTTGACGGGCACGGGAATTATACGCTCGGCGTAAAGGAGCAGGCGATATTCCCCGAGCTTGAGCTGGATAAGATCACCGTGACTCACGGCATGGATATCTGTTTCGTGACCACTGCGGAGACGAAGGAAGAAGCCCTGAGCCTCCTGCAGAGTTTCGGCATGCCGTTTGCCGGGAAATAAGTAAAAGGAAAACTTTTATGGCAAAAAAAGCGCTTATTGAGAAGTCAAAAAGGAAGCCCAAGTTCAGCACGAGGGTCATTACCAGGTGCCAGATCTGCGGCAGAAAAAAAGGGTACATGAAGCGGTTCAAGTTATGCCGTATCTGCTTCAGGGAGCTGGCATCACGCGGTGATATCCCCGGCATAAAAAAAGCGAGCTGGTGACGAACGGGCTGCTAACAGGCCATAAACCATAAAGTCAGGAGAAAATAAATGAGTGTTACGGATTTAATTGCGGACCAGATAACGGTGATACGTAATGCCATAAGGGTCGGTAAAAAAACAGTTATCATAAAAAGGTCCGGCACCCTGGAAAGGATAATGGAGATAATCAAGAGAGAAGGGCTTATCGAGAATTATAAGACCATAGAAGACAATAAGCAGGGGCAGATCAAGGTCTATTTGAAATATCTTGATGACGGCAGACCGGTAATGGAGAACCTTAAGCGTATTTCAAGGCCGGGACTCAGAAAATACGTACCGGCAAAGAACGTGAAAAACGTGATGGGCGGGGTCGGGGTCGCGATCCTTTCCACAAGCAAGGGACTGTTGACAGACAAAGAGGCAAGACAGCAGGGCCTGGGCGGAGAGCTTATCTGCCAGGTTTGGTAAATGAGCACATAACTTACGCGACTGAAAGGAGTGTAAGTTATAGGTGCGAATTTATCCCGAGCAGAGCGAGGGGAGCGAAGCGAGAGGTCTAAATGAGCGAAGCGAGGGACCTAATAGAGGAGAACGGAACATGTCAAGAGTTGGAAAGCGGCCGATAGATATTCCGGACGGAATAAAGGTCGAGACAGACGGGAAAAAGGTAAAGATCGAGTGCAAGGGCAAGGTGCTCGAGCATGTCATACCGGAAGATTTCAAGGCCGAGATAAAGGACAATAAGATCGTGATCACCAGGCCGTCCGATTCGCGGGCGCACAAGGCATTGCACGGGACTACCAGGAGTCTTATACAGAACATGATCACCGGGCTTAAGGAGGGGTTCCAGAAGAAACTCCAGATCCAGGGGGTCGGATATAAGGCGCAGATGAAAGGAAAAATGCTGGTCCTGGACATCGGTTTTTCCCATAGCATTAATTATGCCCCTCCGGAGGATATCACGCTGGAGACCCCGAGTGCCACGGAGATCGTGGTCAAAGGTATAGACAAGCAGAAGGTCGGCGAGATCGCGGCAGAAATAAGAGACCATTATCTGCCGGAACCATATAAAGGCAAGGGGATAAGGTACGAAGGTGAATATGTTAGACAGAAACAGGGGAAGAGTATAGCTTGATTCAGATGCAGGGCACAAGGTGTTGAAATGGATAAAATAAAAAGAAGAGCCAGACGCAGGAAGTCGATAAGGAAAAAGATCTTCGGGACTTTGGAAAAACCCAGGATGAACGTGCATAAGACCAACAGGAACATTTATGTGCAGATCATAGATGACCTGGAGGGCAAGACGTTGTGCGGCGCGTCCACCAGATCACTGGAGGGCAAACCGAAGGCGAAGACACGCAAGAACATGGGTTTCGCCGAATCAATGGGGGAAAGAATAGCCAAGGCCGCTGCGGAAAAAGGGATAAAAAAAGTGGTGTTTGACAGGGCGGGGTACCGTTATCACGGCGTGGTAAAGGCCCTTGCCGACGCGGCAAGAAAGCACGGTCTTGAGTTCTGAATAAATATCGCGGATTTATGCAAAGCTGAACAGGAGGACAGATGCCGGACGAGGAAAAGAAAGACATTAATGCGCCCGACCAGCCGGAGGAAGAAGGGACGCCCGACACTTCAGAGGCACAGGAAATAACGCCGAAACCCGAAGGGGAAATGGCGGAACATGTCATAAGGATAAACAGGGTGTCAAAGGTCGTTAAGGGCGGCAAGAACTTTTCCTTCAGCGCTCTGGTCGTCACCGGTGACGGAAAGGGACGCGTTGGGATAGGCTTTGGAAAATCCAATGAAGTGGTCGAAGCCATAAAAAAAGGGGCCACGAAGGCAAAGAGGAGTCTGGTAAAGGTCAATATGAGCGGGGATACCATTCCCCATGAGGTTACGGGTAAATTTAAATCGTCAAAGGTGCTCTTGAAGCCTGCCGGACCCGGCACCGGCGTGATCGCCGGCGGTCCGGTGCGAGCCCTATGTGATGCGGCGGGGATCAAAAATATCCTTACAAAGACCCTCGGATCGAGAAACGCCGTGAACGTTGTCCGGGCCACGTTTGACGGATTTGAGAGGTTACGTTTGAAGAAAAGAGGCTAAAGCCGGTTATCGGCGAACCGCAAGCGGGACTTAAGCCTCGCTTGCTTGGGAAGGACAAAGAATGGTTTTAAAAATAGAAAACATCAGGAAACCCCGCGGGGTGAAAAGCAGCCGGAAGCGCAAAGGCCGCGGCATCGGTTCGGGTCGCGGAAAAACCGCCGGTCGCGGACACAAGGGCGCAAAAGCGAGATCGGGAGGAGGCGTATATACGCCCGGTTTTGAGGGCGGACAAATGCCGCTTGTCAGGCGTATTCCCAAAAGAGGTTTCACGAATAAATTCAGGCGCCAGTGGAGTATTGTGAATATCGGCACCTTGCAGAAACTCGGTTCGATCGAAGACGGAGCGACCATCGACAAGGATTTTCTGCTTGCCAACAATATCCTCGGGAAGAAGAGACCGCCGTTCAAGGTTCTGGGTAAAGGGAAATTGAGCAAGGCGATAACAGTAAAAGCCGATTCGTTTTCTGCCAGCGCCAGAAAAGCCATTGAAGAGGCAGGCGGCAAGGCAGAGGTCGTAAAGGAGTAAAAGGATGTTCGAATCAATTGTAAACATCTACAGGATACCGGACCTGAAAAAGAAGATCTTGTTTACTCTTGGTTTGGTGGCAGTTTTCAGGATAGGGGCCTTTGTCCCGACGCCCGGGATAGACGGGCTCAAACTGGCCCAGTTCTTTGATAATATCGCAAGGACACAGGGCGGAACGCTTTTCGGGATCATGAACATGTTTTCCGGAGGCGCGATGCGGAGACTGACCATATTTGCTCTCGGTATCATGCCGTACATATCCGCTTCCATCATCCTGCAGCTTTTAACGACGGTTATTCCGGCCCTGGAGCGCCTCGCCAGACAGGGAGAAGAGGGGCGTAAAGCCATAATCCAGTACACGAGGTACGGCACGATCGTGCTTTCCGTTATTCAGTCGTTTTTTATCGCTTTGTGGCTGGAAAACCCCGCTCATTTCCAGGGCATGCAGATCGTCCAGTATCCGGGATGGTGGTTCAGGCTGTTGACGGTCATTACGCTGACCACCGGGACGGCGTTCATCATGTGGCTCGGGGAGCAGATACAGGAAAAGGGTATCGGTAACGGTATTTCCTTGATCATTACGGCCGGTATCATTTCAAGGCTCCCGGCGGCGCTCATCCAGCTTGTATCGCTGGCGACCCCCGGCACCCACGGTGAAGCTCAGATAGATCCGTTCAAGCTTGTCTTTCTTGCCTTTATGTTTGTAGCGGTTATCGTGGCAGTCGTTCTTATCACCCAGGGGCAGAGGAAGATACCGATCCAGTACGCCAAAAGGGTCGTGGGCAGGAGGATATACGGAGGCCAGAGCACTTATATACCTCTCAGGGTCAATCAGGGAGGCGTTATTCCCATTATCTTTGCTCAGTCGATAATATTGTTCCCGGCTACTATCGCCGGTCTTGTCCAGAACAGGACGCTTCAAACCCTGGCAAGTTCCCTGATGATGGGCAGACCCCTTTACTATGTCGTGTATTCGCTCTTGATACTCTTTTTCTGCTACTTTTACGCGGCGATAACCTTTAATCCCGTCGACATGGCAAACAACATGAAACGGTTCGGGGGTTTTGTCCCGGGCATAAGACCGGGCAAGCAGACCGCGGAGTACCTGGATTTTATAATGACCCGGATAACGCTGCCGGGCGCCATATTTCTTACGATCATAGCGGTTCTGCCGAGTGTCATAAACAGCCAGATCGGGATCCCCTTTCTTGTTGCCAGCTTTTTCGGGGGGACCGGCCTCCTGATCGTCGTGGGTGTCATGCTGGACACGATGAGGCAGATAGAATCGCATATGCTCATGAGACATTATGAGGGTTTTATGAAAAAAGGAAGAGTCAGGGGGCGGCTGGCATGATAAAACCGGATCAGACCAACCTGGTTCTTCTCGGGCCTCCCGGAGCCGGCAAGGGGACACAGGCCGGCCTTCTGACCAGGGCGTATCACCTTCTTCATATTTCCACGGGTGACATGTTGCGCGAGGCGGTAAAAGGGGGCAGCGAGGTCGGGCAAAAGATCCAGAAGTATATGAGCTCCGGGGAACTGGTCCCCGATGAGATAGTGTCCCAGGGCGTGATAGATCGGATGAATAAGCCGGATGCCTCCGGTGGGGTCATCCTTGACGGTTATCCCAGGACAAGGGCACAGGCGGAAACCCTTGACAAGTTGCTAAAAAAAGAGAACCGGTCCCTGGACATGGTACTGTATCTCAGGACGTCGGAACATGTGGCCGTTCAGAGGCTTTCCGGCCGGCGGGTATGCCCGAAATGCGGCAAGAATTACCACGTGACCAATATGCCGCCGAAAAAAGAAGGGATCTGCGATGCCTGCGGGGTCGAGCTCGAACAGCGCGAAGATGATAAGCCGGAGACGGTAAGAAACCGCCTGCACGTATACGAGCGGCGCACGAAAGACCTTATTGAATATTATAAAGAGAAGGGCCTGCTGCGTGAAGTTGACGGGGATGCCAGGGCCGAACAGCTCTTTGACGACATAGACGCCCTTTTTCGGAGGGAAGGTCTAATAGATGACGATCCTGACAAATAAAGGAGATATCCGCAAGATCCGGGAATCCGGGAAGGTCATAAGAGAGGTCTTTTCCCGGATAAGGAAAAGCATGCGGGAAGGGGTTTCTACCGCGGCTTTGGACCGCGAGGTAGAGGATATTATCCGCGCCTGCGGAGCGGAGCCCGCTTTCAAAGGGTATAAAGGGTATCCCGGGTCGATATGCGCTTCGGTGAACGAGGTCGTGGTCCACGGAATACCTTCTGATGATGTGATTTTTAAAGAGGGCGATATCGCCGGGATAGACGTGGGCGTCAAAAAGGGCGGGTATTTTGCGGATGCGGCAAGGACCTTTATCATAGGAAAGGCCAGCGATGAGGCGAACCGCCTGGTCGAAGTCGCGAGACAATGCCTGTCGGAAGGCATAAGACAGGCGGTCGCGGGTAACAGGGTCTCTGACATATCCAACGCGGTCCAGGTCTGCGCTCAGGGCGCGGGCTTTGAGGAGGTAAGGACGTTTGTGGGGCACGGGATCGGCAAGCATCTGCACGAATCGCCGGAAGTGCCGAACTGGGGCGAAAAAGGAAAAGGCCCGGTGCTTAAGGAAGGGCTGGTCTTGGCGATCGAGCCGATGATCAACTGCGGCAGCCGGAACGTCAGGATCATGCCGGACGGATGGACCGCGGTGACCGTGGACGGGAAATTATCGGCCCATTTTGAGAATACCATTATCGTCGGACGGAAAAAAGCGGAGATAATAACATGAGCCCAAAAGAAGAACCTATTGTTGCTGTCGGCGAGATTGTCGAATGTCTGCCGAATGCCATGTTCAGGGTCAAGCTGGAAAACGGACACATTGTGCTTGCTCATGTTTCCGGAAAAATGAGGATGTATTTTATCCGGATCGTGCCGGGGGACAAGGTGACGGTGGAACTTTCCCCGTATGATCTGGACAGGGGAAGGATCACAAAAAGAGAGAAATAACCATGAAAGTCAGACCAAGCGTAAGAAAGATATGCTCGAAATGCAAGATAGTGAGAAGAAAAGGAGTGGTGAGGGTGATCTGTACAGACCCGAAGCACAAGCAAAGACAGGGGTAAGATATGCCAAGGATCATAGGTATCGATATACCGAAAGAAAAACGGATAGAAATAGCCCTGACTTATATTTACGGCATAGGCAAGACGAGTTCCAGGGCGATACTGAAAGAAGCGGGTATTTCCCCGGACAGAAGGGCGAAGGACCTCGATGATCAGGAGGTCGCAACGATCACCCGTATTATTCAGGACGGGTACCAGGTAGAGGGCGACCTGCGCAGGCTGCATACCGGCAACGTGAAAAGGCTGATGAGCATAGGCGCGTACAGGGGATTCAGGCATAAGAGAAATCTGCCCGTGAGAGGCCAGAGGACAAGGACGAATGCCAGGACACGGAAAGGTCCCAAAAAGACAATAGGAGCCTTTAAGGACAGAGGTGCCGGAAAGACGGCAGCGCCGGCGAAGCAGAAGGAGTAAGACGTGCAAAAGAAGACAAAGACGAAAAAACGCAAGAAAACAGCGAGAAAAGTATCCAGCGGGAAGATATATGTCCACGCGACATTCAATAATACGATCGTGACCGTTACGGATACGGAAGGCAAGATCCTGTGCTGGAGTTCGCCGGGGATAGTCGGGTTTAAAGGATCCAGGAAGTCCACTCCTTTCGCGGCTAATGTAGCGGCGAAGGATGCGGTCAGAAAAGCAAAAGGTCACGGTATAAGGGATGCTGAGGTTTTTTTGAAAGGCCCCGGGGCCGGCAAGGAAAGCGCTGTGAGAAGCATCAGGTCAGAAGGCCTCATTGTCCGGACCATAATGGATATGACGCCGACCCCACACAACGGATGCAGGCCGAAGAAGCGCAGGAGAATATAAGATAAAGTAAGGAGTAAACTATATGGCTAGAAGGACAACAGCATCATGCCGGCTTTGCCGCAGGGAAGGTGAAAAATTATTCCTGAAAGGGGCCAAGTGCACTTCCGACAAATGCGCTTTCGCCAAAAGGGAATATGCCCCCGGGGTTCACGGACAGATAAGAAAAAGAAAAGCCTCGGACTATGCGATCCAGCTCAGGGAGAAGCAAAAGGCCAAGAGGATCTACGGCGTGCTTGAACGGCAATTCAGGGGCTATTTTAAGAAAGCTGAAAGAGCCAAGGGCGCGACCGGCGAGGTTTTATTGCAGTTCCTGGAACGACGGCTTGATAACGTGATCTACAGGGCCTGTTTCGCATCGTCACATTCCGCGGCGCGTCAGCTTGTAGGACACAGGTTCGTGAAGGTCAACGGACGGAAGGTCAACATCCCCTCTTATCTTGTCAAGGCTGGGGACGAGATACAGGTGACGGGAAAGAATGAACAGGTAAAGGCGGTCAGGGAGACCGCAAAGACGCTCGAGGACCGGGGTATACCCGAGTGGATCGAGACCTCGGTCGAAGATCTTATTGTCAAGGTGAAAAGATTGCCGACAAAAAGCGATATCGGCATGGTCATAGAAGAAAGTCTTATTGTCGAGTTATATTCGAAGTAAGGCGACGTTGTTTGTGCTCATTTAAAGGAGGATACGTACCATGGGGATAAAACTGAAAAATTTCGAACTGCCCAGAAAGGTGATCTTTGATGAGGCAACATATACCCCGACCTACGGAAAAGTCGTTGCGGAACCTTTTGAAAAAGGGTATGGCATAACGATAGGGAATTCCCTGCGGAGGGTCCTGCTTTCGTCCATCGAAGGAACGGCAGTTACGCAGATCAAGATCGCGGGAGTATTGCATGAGTTCACGGCCATCCCCGGTGTTCTTGAAGACGTATCCCAGCTCATAATGAACATCAAGGGGTTGGTCCTGAGGTCTCATTTTAAGAACCCCAAGCCGATGTTCCTCAGCGTGAACAAAAAAGGAGAGGTCACGGCCAAGGATATCAAGGCCGATGAAACAGTCGAGATCATAAACCCCAAGCACCATATAGCGACGCTTACGGAAAAGGCCAAGCTTGAAATAGAAATGAAAGTCGAACGCGGACGGGGGTATGTTCCGGCCGAAAGGAACAAGACCGGGGAAGATGCCGCGGGGGTTATTGCTGTCGATTCGCTGTTTTCGCCGGTAAAGAAGATCAATACGGATGTCGAGAACACAAGAGTAGGACATATCACCGATTATGATAAGCTCATCCTTGAGATATTTACCAACGGCAGCATGGAGCCAAAGGATACCCTTTTGTACGCCGCTAATATACTTCAGAGGCATCTTGACGTGTTTATCAGTATAGGGAAGCTCCCGGAGGAGATAGAAGAGGAAGAAGAGGAATCCAAGGAGAAAAAGGAACTTCGGAAAAAACTGACCAAGCCTATTTCCGAACTCGAGTTATCCGTGAGAAGTTCGAACTGCCTGGCCGAGGCAAATATCCGGACGATCGGCGACCTGGTAAAGAAAAAGGAAACGGAAATGCTCAAGTACAAGAATTTCGGCAAAAAGTCGTTGAACGAGATCAATTCTGTCCTGACATCGATGGGGTTGCACCTGGGCCTGGAGATAGAAGAAGAGGAAGAAGGCGAAGAGGAATGATCGAACCGGCTCCTCGCTGATAATACAGGAAAGGGATAATAGATGAGACATTGCAAGAAAAAAGGGAAGCTCAACAGGAGGACAAGCTGGCGGAAAGCTACCTTGAAGAGCCTGGCGAACGACCTTTTTACATATCAGAGGATCGAGACCACGATGGCGAAAGCCAAGGCGTTGAGAAGCTACGCGGAGCCGTTGATAACGCTGGCAAAGAACAGCCCCGATTCGGTAAGCGCCAGAAGACAGGCGTTTCAAAAGCTCTGCAACAAGGATGTTGTTAAAAGCCTGTTCGGCGAACTGGCCCCGCTTTACAGGGATGTGCCGGGGGGATACACCCGCATAATGCCGCTGGGCAACAGAAAAGGCGACGGGGCCCAGATGGTCATCGTGGAGCTGACCAAGAAGACGGTCTCGGACAAGGAATTCCTGAAGAAACCGGAGAAAAAGGAAAAGCCGAAGGCGGAGGTAAAGAAGGAAAAGGCGAAGACCCCCGAAGAACGCGCCGAAGAGGAGGGGAAAGTGCATGCGGCCCCGGAAGTGGATATCGAAGAAAAAGAAAAACGTTCCGTAGAAGATATCAAAAAAGAAAAAGCGAAAACGGAACAAAAAAAGATCACCAAAAAAGCGGGCTTTTTCAGAAGGTTCCGCAGGAAATCCTTGGGGTAGTCTTCCCTGTCCTTTTGTTTTTTTTCTTTCCATGAAGCTCAAAGTGTTTTTTTGCGCTTTTCAGTCCATCCATGCAGAAATGACCATTGAAGAATCTAAGAAACGCCTCAGGGGGATGCAGCGCCTGAATGCGCGGCAGAAGCATGAACAAGAAAACGGCGAACAAGATCTTCGACATTCTTGAGAAAGAGCACCCGGGGGCTACCACCGCTCTGAAGCATAAAAACCCGCTGGAGATCCTGGTGGCCACGATATTGTCCGCGCAGTGCACCGACGAAAGAGTCAACATGGTGACCAGGACCCTCTTCAGGAAGTACAAAAAGGCGAAGGATTACGCCGGGGCCAAAGTCCCTGTTTTTGAGAAAGAGATAAGGTCGACCGGGTTTTACAGGAACAAAGCCAGGAACACCATAGCTGCGGCCAGGATGATCGTCGACAAATTTAGCGGGAAAGTCCCGGAGACCATGGACGAACTTATTGCTCTGCCGGGGGTCGCGCGCAAGACCGCGAACATTGTCCTGTATCATGCTTACGGCAAGAACGAAGGTATAGCTGTTGATACTCACGTAAAGAGGGTCAGCGGCAGGTTGGGGCTTACCAGAAATACGGACCCCGTAAAGATAGAACAGGACCTGATGTCGCTTTTTGACAGGAAAAAATGGGGAAAGTTGTCGGACGTGTTGATCCTGCACGGCCGCAAGATATGCGATGCCCGCAAGCCCTTATGCCCCGATTGTCCGGTCAAAAAGCTGTGCCCGTCAGCGAAAGGATTTTCATGAGGTATAAGTGCGCGGTAGTTTTTCTCATAACATCTTTATTTATAGCAGGTTGTGTTCAGGGTGGTGCCGATCCCGGCGCGGGGGATAAGGAGTATCTTGTAAGGAACGTTGTTGACGGAGATACAATTGAACTGGCCAACGGAAGGAAAGTGCGTTACATAGGGATCGATACCCCCGAGACCATGAAACGCGAGGGAGGCACCTGGATATTCGAGCCCGAAGCATTTGCGACGGCAGCGAAGGATTATAACAGGTCCCTGGTATTCGGCAAGAAGGTCACCCTGGAATTCGACATGACCAAAAAAGACAAATACGGCAGATGGCTGGCATATGTCCATATTGATGATAAAATGGCCAATGCAGAGTTGCTCAAGGAGGGGTATGCCACTGTTTATACCTTTCCGCCGAATGTAAAGTACGTGGATCTTTTTCTTGAGGCCCAGAAAGAGGCCCGCCGCAACAAAAAAGGATTCTGGGCTGCGCTTGAAGCGATATCTCCGGATGCGGCCGGCGATCATGTCGGAGAATACTGCATCATAAAAGGGCCCGTCACGGGCATACGCGTATCGCCTCATATGATCTTACTTAATTTCGGGCCGGATCGCGGGAAATACCTTACCGCGGTAATATTCAGCAGGAATATCCCTCTTTTCACTGAAAAGGGAATAGACCCGTCCTCTCATTACGGAGGGAAGTACGTGGAAGTCGTCGGAAAGATCGAGTACAAAAACGGCCCTCGGATGATCATCGACAACCCCTCTCAGATAAAAGTGACGCACGATGGGATGTAGGTGAAGGCCGTTTGAGCTACACCTACCAGGGGACGTAAAATGTGCTCCGGCGGCACATTTTACTCCGCGGTTACCTCGCAATCCACCCCCGGCTCTTATTTTCATTTTATCGGGCTTCGGCGGGACCAAGCTTGCCTGGCGATCGAGGTCCCTGTACGGATCGGCCCAAACAGCATTAATTTAACATCCGGAGTTTTCCCGTTTTTTCCCTCAAAACATGCGGATTTTTACCCCTTGTAATATGAAGAATATTATGCTATTTTATCTAATTATTAATATAGCCCGTTAGCCCGCTGTATAATTGTCAGGTCAGGTGGGATATGGAATTTTCAAAAAAGATCATGAGCGTGGAGCCTTCGGCGACCTTGGCCATAACGGCAAAGGCGAAGGAAATGATGCGCTCCGGTGAAGATATTATTTCGCTGGCGGCCGGAGAACCGGATTTCGACACTCCCGAAGCGGTGAAAGAGGCCGCCGTAAAAGCCATCCGCGAAGGGCGGACCAAGTATACTCCCGCGAGCGGAACGAAATCGCTTAAAGAAGCCGTTTGCCGCAAGCTGAAACGCGATAATGCCTTAGATTACGATGCCAGCGAAGTAGTGATCTCCAACGGCGCAAAACATTCGCTGTATAATGTTCTGCAGGTCATATGCAATCCGGGTGACGAGGTTCTGGTGATCCCCCCGTACTGGCTGAGCTATCCCGAGATGATAAAGCTGGCGGATGCCAGTCCGAAGATATTACCGGCGCGCGAGGAAAACGGGTTCAAGGTCACCGCGGAAGACGTAAAGGCTGCCCTGACCAAAAAAACGCGGGCCTTGATCATCAACAGTCCTTCCAATCCTGCCGGGGTGGTGTATGAGGAAAAGGAGCTGCGCAAGATAGCCGAAGTCTGTCTTGCGGGGGGCATCATGATCCTCAGTGATGAGATATATGAAAAGATCATCTTTGACGGGAAGAAGCATTTTTCGATAGCGGCCGCGTCCGACGAGGCGCGTGCCTTAACGGTCCTGATAAACGGCGTTTCCAAAAGCTATTCAATGACCGGATGGAGAATAGGGTATGCCGCCGGCGATAAAAAGATAATTGACATGGTCGCAACGCTCCAGAGCCAGTCAACGTCAAATCCCTGTTCAATAAGCCAGGCGGCGTCCGAGTTTGCTCTTCTGTCAACCGAACTGGAAAAGGAGATAGAACGCAACCGGGAAGAATTCCAGCACCGAAGGGATATTCTGATGGGGCTTTTATCCGGGGAGAACAAGATCCGGCCTTTCAGGCCGGCAGGCGCGTTCTATCTCTTTTGCGATATATCGAAATGCGGTCTTGATTCAATGGCCTTTTCAAAAGGACTTCTGGACGAAAAGAAGGTGGCCGTGATACCCGGAGGGCCTTTCGGTGATGACCGGTTCATACGCATAAGTTTTGCCGCTGATCCGGATACGATCGAAAGGGGCATCAGCAGGATCAAGGAATGGGTGAAGGAACTTTAGGTGAAAAGTCGATAAGATGAAACAGACGATCGCGGAAAAGATATTGTCAGAACATTGCGGAAGAAGGGCGAAAGCCGGAGAGATCGTCATCGCCAACATAGATTTCTGTTTCGGGCAGGATGGCACGAGCGGGATGATAATAGACAGCTTCCGTAAGCTGGGAGTGGATAATGTGCTCGAAAAGGACATGTTCTGCATGGTCATAGACCATTCGGCGCCGAGTCCGAACATCGGCGTTTCCGCCGTGCATGACAAGATACGGGACTTCTCCAGGGAACAGGGAGTGAGAGTCTTTGATATCGGGTCCGGGGTGTGTCATCAGGTGGTCCCGGAGAGCGGTTTCGTGACCTGCGGGGATCTGGTCCTGGGAGCCGATTCCCATACCTGTACTTACGGCGCGATAAACGTCTTTTCTACTGGCGTGGGTTCGACCGATCTGGCCATAGCCCTGGCCAGCGGCAGGAACTGGTTCAAAGTGCCGGAAACAATGAAGATCATCATGAACGGACAGTTGCCGAAGGGCGTGTTTTCGAAAGATGCCATTCTTCGCGTTATCGGGGATGTGGGCGCGGCAGGCGCCACGTATCAGGCGGTCGAATTTTGCGGAGGAGCGATAAACGCTTTAAGCATTGATGCACGGTTCACTGTCGCCAATATGGCCGTGGAAATGGGCGCCAAGTGCGGACTTATGGCGGCAGACAAGAAGACGATGGCATGGGTCAAGAAGCATTCTGTCAGGGAGCCCCGGCCGGTCGCGGCGGATAAGGATGCCCGGTATGCAGAAACGCGGGAATATGATCTTTCGGATATCTCGCCGCAGGTAGCGCGGCCTCATGCTGTCGATAATGTATGCAGCGTGGAGGAAGTCGAAGGGACGCCGATCAATGAGGTCTATATCGGAACGTGCACCAACGGAAGACTGGAAGATCTTGAGATAGCGGCGAAAATATTGAAAGGCAGAAAGGTCGCCCCCGGTCTTAAGTTTATCGTTACGCCCGCTTCGCGGAAGATATACCTCGATGCTTTAAAGAAAGGGTACGTGGAAACGTTCATTGCATCCGGCGCGGTTATCAACAATCCGGGCTGCGGTCCTTGCGTAGGAACGCATCAGGGAGTTCTTGCCGACGGCGAAAATGCCTTTTCCACCGCAAACAGGAATTTCAAAGGCCGTATGGGCAACCCCAATGCTAATATATATCTCGGAAGCCCGGCAACGGCAGCAGCTACTGCGTTGAAAGGAACGATAGCGGATCCGAGAGAGCACAAACGCAGGCTCTCGTAGGCGCTTATTAAGGAGGACTGAGTGCTGAACCACGCGCATCGATTAAAGATACAGGATGATATCAATACGGATTATATCATATCCGGAAGATATAAGTTCGAGATACAGGATGAAAAAGAGCTGGCAAAGCATATTTTCGAGGACCTGGAAGAGGGTTTTTCCCGCAAGATAAGATCCGGTGACTTTCTGGTGGCAGGTGAGAATTTTGGCTGCGGATCGTCGCGCGAGCAGGCGCCGGCGGCGCTTAAAGCAAGCGGATTGTGCGCTGTCATAGCAAAAAGCTATGCCAGGATATTTTACCGTAATGCGTTTAACGTGGGACTGTGTCTTATTGAATGCGAGACCAATTACATCGATGATATGGATGAGCTTGAGCTGGACCTGGAAAAGAACATCATCCGGAATATATCGAAAGGCGTGAACATAGAGATAAAACCCATCCCCAGGATCATGAAGAAGATCCTTGAAAAGGGCGGCATCGTGGAATATTTCAGGGAGTACGGCGGGTTTGACGATATCCTGTAGTAGGTACCGGGAGGAAATGATAGAGTGGATATCCGCGATCTGGGTACGGTCAGATATGAGGATGCGTTGCGCGTTCAGACCGAGCTGCTGGAGGAGAGGATCGCAGGTAAGGTCCCGGATATGCTTATCATTGCGGAGCATGACCCTGTCGTGACGCTTGGCCGGACAGCGGAAGAAAGCAGTATTATTGACAGGGGATTTTTCGAAAAGGAGAATATACCGATCATTCCGTCCGGCCGGGGAGGAAAGGTCACTTATCATGCTTTGGGTCAACTTGTTCTGTATCCGATAGTGGACCTTGCCGGGAAGAAACGGGACATCTCTTTTTATATAGATTTTCTTGAAAGAACAGTGGCAAAAGGCCTGAACTGTCTCGGTGTTCCGGCGGGAAGGATCAGCGGAAAACGCGGGGTATGGGTCCGTGACGAGAAGATAGCGTTTATCGGCATAGCCGTGAAACGGTGGATCACTTTCCACGGGGTCGCCATAAATATAAATAACGATATTGCGCCCTTTTCCCGCATGCATCCCTGCGGAGAGAGCGGTATCCGGGTCACCTCGGCGAAGATAGAACTGGGGCGCGAAATAGATATGACGGCTGCTAAAGGGATATTTGCCGACAGGTTTGAGAGGGATCTGGAGGGGGAAACATGGAACTGAAGCTGTCGGATCTATCGGAAAGATTCGAGAACGCGGTAATTACGCTGTGGCATGCCGCTGAGAGCGATCGCGTGACAAAAGATCAGGATCTTTTCGAGATCGCGACCGACAAGGCCACGTTCGATGTTCCGTCGCCGTGTGACGGAGTTCTGGTAAAGATAATAAAAGAAGAAGGCGCGGAGGTTAAAGCTGACGAAACCATAGCGATGATTCGAGAGGATAGGAGTTAAAATGGATGAAGCTAACAGGATGAAAAGATTGCCCCTTTACCTTTTTACGATTATAGATAATCTCAAAAAGGAGGCGATGGAAAAAGGACTTGATATTATCGATCTGGGCATGGGCAACCCGGATTGCCCCACGCCAAAACATGTTATCGATGAGCTTTGCAGGACTGCGCGGAATCCGAAGAATCACCGGTACTCCCGGTCCATAGACCCCGTGGAGTGTGAGCTGCGGCGGGCGATCTCAAAATGGTACAGGACAAAATTCGATGTCAAACTGGACCCGGATTCAGAGGTCCTGCCTCTTATAGGTTCCAAGGAGGGGATCGCGCACATATCGCTGGCGTTTCTCAATACCGATGATATCGCCCTGGTCCCCAACCCCGCATATCCGGTCCATTTTAACGGTGTGCTCATCGCCGGGGGGATCTTGCACAATCTTCCGGTGAGCGAGGAGAGCGGTTTTTTGCCCGATCTCGATTCAATACCCCGGAAGATACTCGAAAAGACAAAAATGATCTTTCTCAGCTATCCCAATAATCCCACCACTGCGGTGGCCACGAAGGAGTTTTTCAAGAAAGCGGTTTCGTTTGCCAGGAAGCACCGGATCATACTGGCGCATGACCTGGCATATTCCGATATCGTTTTTGATGGATATAAGGCGCCGAGCATGCTGCAGCTCCCCGGTTCGCGGCAGGTGACCGTGGAATTTCATACCCTCAGCAAGTCCTATAACATGGCCGGATGGCGTATCGGATTTGCGGTGGGGAACGCCGGCATATTAAAATCGCTGGCGAAGACCAAAGGTTACATCGATTTCGGGTTATTCAAACCTATCCAGCACGCCGCCATTAAGGCGCTGACAGGCCCGCAGAGCTGCGTTCACAAGCAGGTGGGGATCTATAAGAAGAGAAGGGACGTTATGGTTGATTCCCTTGCAAAGATAGGATGGCAAGTCCCCAGGCCCAAAGCTACTTTTTATCTGTGGGCGAGGATACCGGACAAGTACAGCGCGCTCACTTCCATGGAATTTGTATCTCTCTTGATCAGAGAGGTCGGCGTGGTACTGGCTCCCGGCACGGGTTTTGGAGAATACGGGGAAGGGTTTGTCCGGTTCGCGCTGGTCGAGGAAGAAAGCAGACTGATCGAAGCCGCCAGAAGGATCAAAAAAGTCCTTGAAATGGAAGTATGATTAAAAAAGCACTGATTTTCTATATATCGAAATATTCCGGGCATTTTCACGCCGCCAGCGCGATAGAAAAAGGATTGGAGGAAATCGCCGGCAATATCGAGGTAGAAAAGATCAATGCCCTCGGTTATACCAACCCGGTCCTCGGGAAGATCATAAATAAAGCCTACCTGGAAGTTATCAAGAAAAAGCCGGAGATCTGGGGTCATATTTATGATAACCCGGACGTGATGAAGAAGACCAGGAAAGCCAGGGAGGCTCTTCACAGGTTCAACATGTCGAAAATAAAAAAGCTTCTTGATCTGCATTCCCCGGATGTTATTTTCTGCACGCAGGCCTTTCCGTGCGGGATGGTAGCGGATTATAAAAAGTCGTGCGGCAAGAAGACTCCGCTGATAGGCGTCCTGACCGACCATGCTCCGCATTCATACTGGCTGTTTGACGAGGTGGATTTTTATGTTGTTCCTTCCGACGAAACTGCCCGGGTGCTGGAGCAAAAAGGCGTTCCTCCGGAAAAGATAAGAGTGTACGGCATCCCCGTGGGCCCGAAGTTCCGGAGGCAGCACGACAGGCACCTCATAAAAAGGGAATTCGGGTTCCGGGAAAAGGACCCCACGATCCTGATAATGGGAGGCAGTCAGGGGCTGGGGGCGATGGAGGAGGTCGTCAAGTCTCTTTTAGGGGATATCAGGCACAACTATCAGTTTCTGGTCGTGACGGGTTCGAATAAAAAATTGAACGCGAAACTGAAAAAACTAGGGTGCAGAAAAGGCGGGGAAAATATCCGCGTTTTGTCTTACGTGGAAAACATCGATGAGTTGATGGAAATATCGGATATTATTATTACGAAGGCGGGAGGCATGACCATAGCGGAGGCCCTGGTTAAAGAACTGCCCATGCTGATCGTTGATCCCATCCCCGGGCATGAGCGCATGAACACCGATTATCTGGTGCAAAAAGGGGCTGCGATCGAAATAGAGGATTACAGCCAGATACACCGGAAAATAAACGAGTTATTTGACTCGGAAGGTATGCTGGAACGCATGAAGGAGAATACCAAAAAGCTGGCCCGGCCGGACAGCGCTCTGGATATCGCAAAACTCGCATTTGGGAAGTAAGGATGCTGTATTCACTTTACGTGACAGGGTTTTTTCTCGCGAAGATCATGCCCATAGGGGTGTGTTATTTCGTCGCGGAACTGGTCGCCAGGACGTATTTTTTGTTCGCTGAAAGAGACAAAGAGGGACTGAGGGCGAATCTTAAAGTGGTCCTTGGCGGGGACGCCGATGAAGCGACCATCAACAGGCACGTGCTGGCAGTGTTCAGGAATTTCGCGAAATATCTTGCGGATTTTTTCAAGTTTACCAGATTTAGCGAAGAATACGTTTTCAGGAACATAGAAATAGTAGGCCGCGAGCATGTGGACAAATGCCTGTCGGAAGGCAAGGGGGTCATAACCCTGTCCCTTCATCTCGGCAACTGGGAGCTGGGAGGGGCGGTTGTGGGGGGCCTTAACTATCCGATAAGCGCCTTAATACTGGAACACGCGAACAAGCGCATAAATGATTTTTTCACGCGGCAAAGAGCCATAAACGACATGAAAGCCATCCCGGTGGGGCTGCGGATAAAGGAATGTTTTAATGTCTTGAAGCGCGGGGAGATCCTTGCCATCGCCGGGGATAAGGACTATACTGCCAGCGGGATATATGTGGATTTTTTCGGGAAAAAAGCATTGATGCCGAAAGGGCCGGCTGTTTTCTCTTTGAGGACCGGCGCTCCGATAGTCTTTTCCGTTCTGACCCGGGAAAAAGGCGACAGGTTCAAGCTCACTTTTGAAAAACCGATAAAATACCATCCGATCGGGGATCACGAAAAGGATATACGGGCGCTTATGTCGGAATACCTGCGCATTTTCGAGCGATACGTACGGGAGTACCCTGATCAGTGGTACGCCTTCAGAAAAGTATGGAATCAAGAGTAGGCAATACAATAGTCGTTATCCCTTCCTATAACGAGGCCAGGACGATAGGGCGTATTGTCCTGGACATTGTGAAGATGGGCCTGAGCGTGCTTGTCATCGATGACGGATCGGTCGACAGCACCGAGCGGATAGCGCTTGACAGCGGCGCCATGGTAATACGTCACAGGCAGAACCTCGGCAAGGGATTCTCCGTGAGAGAGGGCATAAAACATGTTCTCGAGAAGACCAATTTTGAATGGATGATAATAATGGATGGTGACGGCCAGCACCATACGGAAGATATCCCGATATTGATGGGCGCGACGCGGGCGGGAGGGACGGATATCGTTATCGGCAACCGCATGCTGTATCCGAAAACGATGCCGTCCGTGCGCTACTGGACGAACAGGTTCACGTCATGGGTGGTATCGGGGGCGTGCAAGCAGCGCATACCGGATACCCAGTGCGGCTACAGGCTTATCAGGACGGATGCCTTAAAAAAGATGAAGCTGACGTCGGACAAATACGATATCGAGTCAGAAATGCTTCTCCAGGCCGCGGAGGACAACATGAAGATAAGGTCGGTCCCGATACGGACGATATACGGCGAGGAGACTTCCGAGATCAATCCGATACGCGATACGGTCAAGTTTTTCAGGCTTATTTTTAGACACCACTTCAGGCCTTATGGATTACGTAGAACAAAGGGAACGGATGGTTGACGAGCAGCTGATCCCCAGGGGGATCAGCGATCCGAAAGTCCTGAAGGCGTTCAGGAGCGTTCAGAGGCACTGTTTCATCCCCTCCATGTACAGGGCGTACGCTTATGCGGACCATCCGCTGCCCATAGGCCATGGCCAGACTATTTCCCAGCCGTACATGGTGGCGATCATGACGGAAAACCTTCGCCTTAAAGGCGGCGAGAAGGTTCTTGAGATAGGCACGGGAAGCGGGTATCAGGCCGCCATCCTGGCGGAGATCTGCCGCGGGGTCTATACCGTGGAAAGGGAAGCGCGCCTGCTCGAACGCGCGAAAAAGATCCTGTCGGAGGAAGGATATGAAAATATCGATTTCAAGTGCGATGACGGGACAAAGGGGTGGGAAGAAGAAGCGCCGTTTGACGGAATAATCGTCACGGCGGCCGCTCCCTCCGTGCCCGATACGCTGAAACAGCAGCTTGCGCCTGGCGGAAGATTGGTGATCCCCGTCGGAGCGGTATACAGCCAGATGCTCGTATCGATAGAAAGGAAAGGGGATGAATTCATTCCGGAAAATGTCTGCGGCTGTGTCTTCGTGCCTTTGATAGGAGAATACGGCTGGCCAGGATAAGTTAAGCAAGGATAGCGGAAAAGGAAGGACATGCTTGAACAGGTCACGAATTCGCTTGCGGCGATCAATAAGGAAATAGCGGTAATAGTGTTGGCGGCGCTGCCCGTTTCCGAGCTCAGGGGGGCGATCCCGGTAGCCCTTGCAATGGGATTTTCGCCTCAGAAGGCGTACCTCTTATCCTTTATCGGGAATTTGATCCCCGTCCTGCCGCTTTTATTTTTGCTGCAGCCGATATCGGCCGGGCTGCGGCATATCCCGGTATTCGAGAGGTTTTTTAATTGGCTATTTGAAAGAACCAGAAAAAAGGCATCTCTGGTAGAAAAGTTTGAAGCCGTCGGCCTCATCCTGTTTGTCGCCATACCCCTGCCGGTCACGGGCGCGTGGACGGGATGCGTTGCGGCCACGCTTTTCAAAATAAGGCTCAGGTATGCCTTTATTGCGATCGCGGCAGGTGTTGCCATTGCGGGACTGGTGGTAACGGGGGTAACCCTGGCGGGAAAAGAGATGCTTGCGTTTTTGCACTGGTGAGGAACTTAAGGCATTGACATTTTGCCCTCTTTGGACTAATATTATGTTTGATTAAGGGAGGTATTATGATTGCATATATTTTGATCGTTGTTGGTTTCATGATGAGACTCCTGCCGCACGCGCCTAACGTGGTGCCGGTGGCCGCAATAGCTATTTTTGCCGGGGCTTACCTGAACAGGAAAATGGTGCCGTGGGTGCCGCTTGCGATCATGGTCATAAGCGATCTGATAATAGGCCTCCATGGCGTGGTCCTTTATACCTGGGGAGCGTTTATCATCATAGGGTATATGGGCACGTGGCTCAGGGAACGCAGGACCCCCCTGCCCATATTCGGCGCCGCTGTTGTTTCCGCTCTGGTCTTTTTTGTTATAACGAATTTCGGCGTAGCTCTGGCATGGTATCCCCATACCTGGCAGGGCATGGTTTCATGCTACATCAGGGCATTACCGTTTTTGAGAAACACCATGATCGGCAACGTCCTGTTCGCTTTTGTTCTTTTCGGCAGTTACGAGCTTGCCCGGAAACTGGTCGGAGGATCCAGGTTCCGTGATGTTCTTTTAGCTGGTTAGGGTTCAAAGTCCATACAGGTGATCAGAAGACTTTAATAGGGAAGTCCGTGAAAGTCGGACGCGGTCCCGCCGCTGTGACCCCGTCCTTTTCCTTTTCGGAAAAGGAAAACCCTTTTAGCGTTTGAGGCCACTATCCCGGATTTCCGGGATGGGAAGGCAGCTAAAAAGGGCGGGGAAGCCAGAAGACCTGCCTGTATGTTAACAATATCCGCAAAAGCCCGGGGACAGGCTGGTCGGATCATATAGGGGCTGAAGAAAACGGTGAACCCCGCACCCGCCATTTGGCGGGTGCGGGGTTTTTTATTGTGTTTGCGCAGAAAAGGAAAAAGATGTTAAAAATATTCGGGAAGATAATATTACCGGTCGTTATAGGGGCGCTCGTTTTTGCCGGCCGGCTGACGGTCCGCGCCGAAGGTGCCGACGATAATGCCGTGGATCTCGGAGAGATCGTGGTCACGCCGTCGGGGTACAGGGAACCGGCGATCAATTACCCCGGCAATGTGACCGTAATAACCGCGCAGGATATCGAAGAATCGAACGCCAAATATGTCTATGAACTCTTGCGCAGGGAACCCGGGCTCTATGTTACCGATTATACCCACGCGGGGAAGACGGTTACCGTCGATATGCGCGGTTTCGGTGAAGAAGCCGCTCGCAATGTGCTGGTCATGATCGACGGCAGAAGGGTGAACGAGATAGATATTTCCGGGACGGACTGGTCCCAGATACCCCTCGAGAATGTGGAAAGGATAGAGATATCAAGAGGCTCCGGTTCCGTTCTGTACGGGGACAACGCGGCCGCCGGCGTGATCAATATTATCACCAGGCGCGGGAAGAAAGGCCATCACTTCAAGGGAAGTGTTGAATTCGGGAGCTACCGGTATCAGAATTATTATTGCGATGTTAACGGCGCCGAGGATTTCGCTTCTTATAATCTCTTTTTCAAGCAGGAAAAGACCGACGGATACCGGCTGAACGGCGATTATGACGGATGCGATCTTACGGGTGGGATGACGATATGTCCGGTGGAGTATCTCAAGGTGGATTTCTCGGGTGGGTATCACAAGGATTGGTACGGGTTGCCCGCGGGCCTGCAGAGAACCGAGATCGATCAAATAGGATACCGCGGTTCGACGACCCCGAACGACAGGGCCAAGACAGAAACCACTTTTTTAAGGGTACTGCCCAAGCTCAATTTCAGCAGCGAATCCACGGATCATGCTTTTGATGTGGACTTCTGGGGCAGGAAAAAGAGACTGGATTCGACCACTATTGCCTGGGGCGCGACGACATGGGATAATTCTCAGATCGACAGCATCGGCGGTTCCGCAAAATACACCAATACATATTACTGGGATGACATTACGAACAGATTGATGCTGGGCATTGACCTGTTTTCGGCCGAGAACCGTCTTCTTACCAATACTCCGGCCTGGGGGACGTATAATCAGCTGAAGATCAAAAAGCAAACCCTCGGCATCTATGCCAGCGATAACATAGAGCTGTTCGATAAGTTCATCATAAATGGCGGTTTCCGCCAGGAATGGGCAGGGTATGTTTTTGATCAGTCCGAAAACGCCGGCAGATATGAAACAAGGAACCCTGATCAGGAAGCTTTTGATATCGGAGTCGAATACAAATATCTGGATGCGGGCGGTATCTACGGCAGGTTCTCCCGCAGCTACCGGTTTCCCGCCACGGATGAATTTTACAGCCGGTGGACCGGGTTAAATACGGACCTGAAACATCAGAAAGCCGACACATGGGAGGCCGGGATCAAGGACAGGAACTGGAAATACCTCCAGCCGCGGCTGAACTTTTTCTGGATGAAGATCGATGACGAGATATTCTATGACCCGACCTCGGGACCTTTCGGGGATAACAGGAACTATGACAGGACAAGGAGATTTGGCGTAGAAACGGGTGCCGTATCGGAGCCTTTCGAATGGCTGAACACATACTGCACATATACCTATCTTGATGCCGAGTTTGACGGCGGCAAGTTTACCGGGAACAAGATTCCCATGGTTCCGGAACACAAGGTCACCTGGGGCATTAATTTTGTCCCGGTAAAGTATCTTGAGTTCAACTTTAATTCCGAATATGTGTCCGAACAATATTCCATCAATGATGATCCCAATCGGATGCCGAGGCTTAAATCACACTTCGTATGTAACGGCAAAGTTACCGCGAAATACAAGGGAATAAAAGCGTTCTTCGGGATCAATAATATCTTTGACGTGACATATTCCGAAATAGCGACTTCAAACGTAGCCGGGACCGTGACAGATCTGTTCCCGGCGCCCGAAAGAAATTATATTTTCGGATTTTCCTGTGAATTTTAAAAAAGTGTCCCGCTTGCCATAAGTTTTGAGTTGTAAATCGGAATAACGAGTATTATAATGCCGGTGTAAAACTTGCAGCTTGAGGCTCGCGGCTGCAATTAAACATGGAGTTTAACGTAATATGTTCAGTGACCCTGCTTTCAGGATAGCTCTGGGATTTTCACTGCTGGTCCACGTGGCGGTCGTGGCGCCGCACGCTTTCTTCTCCTCAGAGAAGGAGATCAAGCGCGTCGAAACGGTCGATCTGAACTATATAGTGATCGACGAATCGCGCCTGGCCGAGGAAGAAGAAGTTTACTCCGGAGGCGTTGCCGGAAAGACAGCTTCGGAGCGGAAAGAAAAGATCCCATCCTCGACCGATCGGGAGCGGTCCCTGACCGCCGCTGCGGGTGATTCAGAAGAAGAAGCGCGACCTGAGGACCGTCTTTCTCCGGAAGAGGAGAAGGCCGGGGCGGACCGGGAAGTCGCCTTTCTTGAATATTATAACCTGGTCCGCGAGAGAATACGCGCCGAGATCCATTCCGCCTCGGAAGGAAGCGAAAAAGGGGCAGCAACCCTCATGTTCACCCTGGATGCCGGCGGGCATCTTCAAGGGATCGACAGCGTGGCTTCCGACATTTCTCCCGCAACAGAGCGAAAGGTCATCAGGGGCATCAAACGGGCCCAGCCGTTCCCCTCGTTTCCCGAAGAACTGGGCCCGGACCCCGTGGATTTCCTCCTTACCGTAAAATTTTCAAAAAGTTAGAATTTTTTGTTGATTTTTCCCTCTTTCCGATATATACTTCAATTAGAGAATAGTTAAAATATTGAAATATTTGGAAAAGAAATTATTCGTAAAATGAAGGAGTTGACATGAAAAAAACAAAGCATGTTGATTTCGGAAGTGAGATCTCAAGTCTGCTCCCCCTTATTATCAGGGAAGTGACAAGAAAGCAGAGCACTGTTATCGCCAAAGGAAACCTGACGATCCCCCACATAGTCATTCTTGATCTTTTAAGAGAAAGGCCTTCCTGCAGGATGGGGGACCTGGCGAAGGCGCTTCACCTGACCATGAGCGCGGTAACGGCCATCGTGGATAAAATGGTAAAGCTTAACCTCGTGAAGAGGGAGCGTTCGAGCGAAGACAGGAGAGTTGTCCGTGTAGCCCTTCTTAAAAAGGGAAAGGAAACGGCAAGGCGCATATATGATGAACGCAGAAAAAGCGCCGATGACATGTTCTCGGCGCTGACGGAACCCGAGAGACAGGAATACCTGAAAATGCTGAGAAAAGTTTGCGATGGTTTGAGGAAGAAAAAATGAGAAATGCCGGATTCGCCATAAAATTGCTGTTCATAGCAAGCCTTTTGACGGGGCTGGGCGCCTATTGCCCCGCGCCGGCCCAGCAGGGGAACCCCGTTCCCGTTCAGCCCGAAGATACTGTTTCTTTTGATCCGGAGGCGCTGGTTTCCTGCGGCCCGAAACCCGAGGCCCCTTCCGATTTCAGGCTCGTTTCCCGGGAGGATTGCGTCAGGTTTGCCGTGAATAACAGTTTCGAGGTCAAGTTGGCAAAGCTTGACCTTTACGTTGCCGAGACGGAACTGATGTACGTGGAAGCTGTTTTTGACACCTTCTTATACGGCGGTGTGGGCTGGACCGAGGATAAAAGGCAGGAGGTATCCGTTTTTGCTCCCGATAAAGACCTGCTCAACGAATATTATGCCGGCGTTACCAAGACCCTGCCCACGGGGACGGAAGTCACGGTAGAAGCCGGGGACACGAGATTGTGGAATAATACGCCTTTTGTGGCAAAGAACCCGTCCCATACGGCCGAGCTTTCTTTTGAGATAAAACAGCCCGTGGGTAAGAACGGTTTCGGATATGTGGACAGGAAAAAGATAACCCTGACAAAGCTGGCCATCAAAAATGCGGATCTGGAGATGAAGGACAGGATAGAGGCCCTTATAGCGGAGGTGGAAAGATCATATATGGATCTTGTCTTCGCGAAGAGGTCTTTGGATATATTCACCGGGATACTGGAAAAGGCAAAGAATTTGTATGAAGTCGACAGGAAGAATCTGGATATAGGGCTGAGGGAGAAAGTGGACCTCTTTTCTTCTGAGGCGAACGTTGCTACAAGAGAAGCGGAAGTGCTTGTTGCGGAAAATAATTATAAAAGAGCCGAAGAGAACCTGAAACTCATGATGAACATGAGCGATGAAGCGCGCATAGCTCCTGCGGAAGCTTTCAGTTACGGATATATGGATAAGAGCCTGCCGGGCTGCCTGAAAGAAGCTTTTGAAAAAAGAAGAGATTACTACATGAAGAAAAGGGACGTCGAAATAATGGGCCTTAATCTGAAGATCAAGACAAATGAGAAGTGGCCCGAGATCGACCTTATCGCGAGCATGGCGATGAACGGGTGCGAAACAAAGTTCAGAAAAGCCGCGGGTAAAACGGTGGTTATGGACAATACTTATTATTATGCCGGTGTGGAATTCAAAATTCCTATTGAGAACAGACAGGCGCGCAGCGAGTTCGACAAGGCGGGGTACGAAAAAGAGAGCGCCCTGGTCAAGCTTAAAGAGGTGGAACGGACCATAATAACGGAGGTCGGGAACGCTTTCCGGAACGTCCTTGCCTACGAGGCAAGTTTAGCTTATATGCATAAAGCCGTGGAGCTTCAGTCCAAAAAGCTCGCGGAAGAAGAGAAGAGGTTCAGTTACGGGCGTTCGAACACAAAAAACATCATTGATTATCAGCGTGATCTCCTGCGCGCGGAACTTGAGGAAGCAAAGTTCATGCTGGACCATGCGCGGGCAAACATCGATCTGGCGAGAGCAATGAATGTAATTCTTGATAAATACGAGGACATGCTATGAGTCTGCCGAGGTTTAGCGTAAATAATTCGCTTTTTGTGAACCTTATTTCCGTTATCATCCTGATAATCGGGCTGATAGTGGTGTTTGGCCTGAACAGGGAAGTATTTCCCAATGTGTCATTTGACATGGTGAGCGTTACGACCACGTACCCGGGCGCCACGCCCGAAGACATGGAAAAACTCGTGACCGTTCCGATAGAAAAGGAACTCAGGGAAGTTGACGGTATCAAGGAGATAAATTCCACATCCGCGACGGGAGTGTCGCTTATTTACGTGAAGATCGATCCTGATGAGTCCGACAAGCAGAAGGTCATAAGAGACATACAAAGCGCCGTGGACAGGGCTCAGGACCTGCCCAGGGATATAGACGACGATCCCAGTGTACTGGAGATCACAAGCAAGCAGTACCCCATCATTGAGGTATCTTTATCCGGGGAGATGACCGAGCATAAACTTCGGGAATATGCCGACGCACTTGAAGACGAGATCGAGGACATAAAAGGAGTGGCGCGCATAAAGAAAAGCGGGTACAGGGACAGGGAGATACAGGTCCTCGTGGACCATGAAAAACTTGAGGAGTATTATGTTTCAGTCGATGAGATAGAGCAGGCGCTTGCCTTACGCAACGTGAGTATGCCCGCCGGCAAGATCGATACCGCCACCACCGAATACAGCATCAGGACCACCGGGGAATTCGAGACCGCCGAGGAGGTCGAAAATGTCATTATCAGGGCCAATGACGCGGGGAACTGGTTGATGGTCAAGGACGTGGCGCGCGTAGAGAATACGTTCAAAGACGAAGACGTGATCAACAAGACGCTGGGGACGCGATCGACCAATCTTATCGTGATGAAGAAGGAGTCGGGCGACGCCATAAGCATAGTAGCCGAGGTAAGGAAAAAATGCGCCGATTTTTTAAAAAAAGTCCCGGACGATCTGAAAATATCTTACGTCAACGATTATGCTTTTTACGCCAATAGACGCCTTGGCGTCCTGAAAAACAACGCCTGGTTCGCCATAATCCTGGTCATAGGACTGATGCTCATTTTTTTGCAGAGGCGAGTCGCCCTCCTGACGGTCCTGGGCATACCCATTGCGTTCTTTATCACATTCATCGTTATGGGGGCCATGGGGATAACGGTGAATCTCATCAGCATGTTCGGGCTTGTCATCGTTCTCGGCATGCTCGTGGATGACGGTATTATTGTGGCCGAAAATGTTTACCGTTACATGGAAGACGGCATTCCGCCACGGGAAGCGGCGGTCAAAGGCACGGAAGAGGTGATGGGTGCGGTCGTCTCCGCTGTTTTTACCACTATTGCCGCGTTTTCCCCATTGCTTTTCATGTCAGGGCTTATGGGCAAATTCGTGAGGAATATACCCACTGTCGTGATCATCGCTCTTCTTGCATCGCTTGGAGAGGCACTTGTCATACTTCCGAGCCATCTTGCGGATTTTGTGAAGGTCAGACGTGACGCTTCAGGCAGGCCCGTGGGACTCTCGAGGGACATGCCCTGGTTCAAGAATCTGGTCACTTTTTATACGAGGGTCGTGGAAGCGGCCATTCGCAGGAAATACAAGGTATTGGCGGGGATCACGGCGACCCTTATCATTTGCGCCGTTCTTTCCGTGACCGTCTTGAGGTTCATCCTCTTTCCGAGCGCGGGAATAAATTTCTTTTTTATAAGAGGAGAAGCCCCGATAGGGACCCCGCTGGGGAAGACCAGCGAACTTATAGCGCCCGTGGAAGACATAGTTTCCCAATTGCCGGAGGACGAACTCGATACTTACGTGACGACGGTGGGCAGGATAGAAGAAGACCGCCAGGATCCTTTTGCCGGCCAGGCGAGCAATCTGGTCCAGATAACCGTTTATCTTACCCAGGCGCAGGACCGCAAGCGTCAGGTGGACGAGATTATAGCGGAGGTGCGCGAGAAGGCAAAGGATATAAAAGGATTCGACGATCTGAGATTCGATAAACCGGAAGCGGGTCCGCCGGTAGGCAAACCCGTCGAGGCCAGAATAAGAGGCGAGAGATTTGACACGCTTGACAGGATCGCCGGAGAATATATGGACTACCTGAAGACAATGGACGGGACATCGGATATCACATGGGACCATAAGCCGGGCAAGGAGGAAATACGGGTAAAGGTCGACCACAATAAGGCCACCATGGCGGGCCTTACGATAGGGCAGATCGCAAAGACCATCAGGGGCGTGTTCCAGGGCAATATCGCGACAAAGATAAAACCGGTAAAAGCCGAGGAAGAGACAGATGTCACGGTCAGGTTTGACGAGGCGAAGGATTGCTGCGATATCAGCATTTTCGATGAAGTGCTTGTAGTTAACAAATTCGGGAATCTTATACCGCTAAAAAAGGTGGCGGAGATAGAAAAAGTACCGGGCACAACAACCATCAAACACCTGGACGGAAAACGGGTCGTTACCGCCTCGTGCAATATAGACACGGACAAGATAACGTCCCTTGAAGTCAACAGCATGCTGGAGAAAAAATTCCAGGATATCCCGGACAGGTATATAGGATATTCGGTAAAGTACGGGGGGGAGCGGGAGGAAACGATAGAGTCGCTGAAAAGCCTCTTGAAAGCCTTCTTTTTTGCCTTTTTGATCATATATCTGATACTTGCGTCTTTTTTTAAATCGCTCATTCAGCCTTTTGTCGTCATGCTGGCCATACCCTTCGGGCTGATCGGGGTCATTGTCGCGTTCCTGGCGCATGGCCTGCCGCTGTCTTTCATAGCCATCATGGGGATCGTGGGGCTTAATGGTGTCGTCGTAAATGATTCCATAGTCCTTGTGGATTTTATCAACAAGCTCCGTGCCGGCGGGATGGACAGGGCGGAATCCATCGTTAAAGCGGGCCAGCTGAGGATAAGGCCGGTCATACTTACGACCGTCACTACCGCGGGCGGGCTTTCCACGGTCGCCTACGGCATAGGAGGAAAGGATCCTTTTCTCGTGCCCATGGCTTTGGCGCTTTGCTGGGGGCTGGTATTCGCGACGGCTCTTACGCTTATCGTCATCCCCTGCATTTATTCGATCCTTGATGAGCTGGCGATCAAGATAACGCACCACACGAGCATGATCCGGACCACGAAATTAAAGAACAATAAGTGACACGACCGCGGAGGGCGGGCAGGTTGTCAGATCGCTTCCGCATAGCATGAGATAGGTGTATAATAGGTTTCGAAGGGGAGGGATCCATCAGACACGTTTTAAGAATATCGATCACTGTTTTTTTCCTTGTTTTTGTCGCTTTTTGCGCGCGCGCGGAAGAGCCCAGCGCCGACTACCATAAGAAGGTCCTCGATAACGGAGCCGCCATAGTCTCGAAGTATATGCCGGAGTCACCGCTGGTGACGGTACAGATACGCGTTCTATCCGGTCTTTCCAACGAGGGTGAATACGCCGGGTCCGGCATCTCTCATTTTCTCGAGCATCTTCTTTTTAAGGGGACCCATGTCAAGACCTCTGAGGAGATCCGCAGGGAGATCAAGGCGATGGGAGGGATGATCAACGGCTCTACGGGCCTGGATTCCGCCGAATACCATATCACTGTCCCGAATGAGAATTTCGAGAAGACGTTAAGCCTGCTTGTCGACATGGTCATGGATCCCGTTTTTGCCGAGGAGGAAATAGCGGCCGAGAGGGATGTGATCCTGAAAGAGATCAAGCTTCGCAATGACGATCCTGTGGCCAGAAGGATGCGTCTTCTTTTTGCCCAGGCTTACAGGGAGCATGTTTATAAATACCCGATCATAGGATATGAGGAAATGTTTAAGAAATTGTCGCGCGAAGACCTGCTCCGCTATCACTCGGCGGTCTATACGCCCGACAGGATAGTGATCGGCATAACCGGCGGGGTTCCTCCCGACAGGGCCCTTGAGGCTGCGGAGAAAGAATTCAAGGAGTATCAGAGAGCCAGGCCATGGCCGGTCGATGTATCCCCGGAGCCGAGACAGGTCGATGAGAGTAAGTCGGAATTTCCCGCCGATACGACACTGGGGTATCTGGCCATGGGGTTTCATACGACGAGCTTATATTCGCCCGACCTCTACGCCGGGGACGTGCTGGGGATCCTGCTGGGCGAGGGAGATGATTCCCGGCTGTACAAAAGGCTTGTGAAGGAAAAACAGCTTCTCTATACGATCTCCAGCGGGAATTATACTCCGAGATGTCCCGGTCTTCTTGCTATCACCGGCATAGGTGACCCGGATAGGCTTGAACAGGCCCGGGAAGAGATATTTGCCGTGATCGAGGAGCTGAAGAACGGCCGTATCCAGGATTCTGAAGTAGAGCGGGCCAAAAATCTGGTGCTCACGGACTATTTTCATTCTCACGAACGGATCTCCAGCATAACCAGCGCCATGACCAGTTCGCAGATCCTGACCGGAGACCCCGCTTTTTTTGAAAAATATGTGGGTAAAATAAAAATGGTCGGAATTAAAGAAGTGGAGAAAATCGCCTCGAAATACCTGATCAGGGATAATTCCACCACGGTTTTTCTCATGCCGCGGGGCTATCAGGGCGAGGTCAAGCCGCCGAGGGCGCGGAAACGGGCCGAGGAAGAGGAAAGGTCGGTAACGCTCGGGAACGGTTTGCGTATTGCCGTTAAGAAAAGAAGCCGGGTTCCCCTTGTTTCCATCACGCTTGCGATATCGGGAGGACTCAGGGCGGAGGATAGAAATGATAACGGTATATCCAATCTTACCGCCGCGGCTCTCTTGAAAGGGACAAAGAAACGCGGCGAGGAGGAGATCGTCCCCGCGCTGGAGAAAATGGGCGGCAACATCAGCACTTTCAGCGGGATGAATAGCATCGGCATCTCCATGGATGTCCTGTCCGGGGACCTGGATGCGGGCCTGGATATATTTGAGGACGTGGTCAAGAACGCCGTGTTCCCGGAAGAAGAGATCGAGAAACAGAAAAAGAAGATAATAGCATCCATAAAGGAGCAGGAAAGCGATCTCTTCGAGAACGGCATGTTCTATTTCCGGAGATTACTCTACGGGGAACATCCGTACGCCATGAGGATCGCGGGGGAGGTGCGGACAGTTGACCCGATCTCCCGGCGCGAGATCATGTCTTTTTACAGGAAACGGTTTGTTCCCGAAAATGCGGTCATGACCCTTGTCGGAGAGGTGGATCCGGGGAAAACCCTGGATAACCTGGCGAAGAGATTCGGCAGCTGGAAAGGAAAAAGCAGCCCTATACGGGAAGAAGAGGTTGTCCCGCTGGAAAAGATGCGCCAGGAAAATATAGTCATGAGAAAGGAGCAGTCCCTGTTGCTTGTGGGATTTCAAGGCGTGCGCGTAGGCGATAAGAGAAGATACGCGCTCTCCGTCATGAGTTCCATTTTGTCGGGATCGGACGGTCTTTTGTTCCACATGCTGCGGGAGGAGAAAGGGCTTGTTTATGCTTCAGGCGCCGTGAGTGTCCTCGCTGTGGATCCCGGATATTTCGTGCTGTATGCGGCGACCACAAAAGAGAACATCGAGAAGGCAAAAGAGGCGGTCCTTGATGCTCTGGGAAGGATCGCGGCCGGAAACATAACCGAAGAAGAAATAGCGTCTTCCAAGAACAAGCTGATCTCCCGGCACGCGTATTCGCTCGAGACCAATAGCTCGATATCCATGACGATGGCCCTTGATGAGCTTTACGGGCTGGGATTTCGGGATTACAAGCGGTATCCGGCAGAGATAACCGCCCTGGGCAGGGATGATATAGTAAAATGCGCCGGGGATATCCTTGACCTGAACAGGTGTGCTGTCGTTATTGTTCACCCCGAATGATACAGTCGGCCCGATCCTTACCCTTTAGGGGGGTCGGAAGGACTTCTCTAAGCGGGCTTACTTTTCCTTTACCTCTATATATCTTTAGCATATAATGTTACTTTGATTATCATACAAGATCGGTGTGAGTTGCGGCATGAGGAGGCGCGTATGGTCAGGAATCCGGCAGTATCGGGACAGTTTTATCCGGCTAACAAGGGAAGCCTTCTTGACGATCTGGAAAACATGATCCCGGATCGTTCGGATAAGATCGATGCGGTGGGCGCTATAGTCCCGCACGCGGGATACATCTACTCCGGTCCCGTGGCGGGAGAGGTTTATGCGAGACTGAAGCCCAGGAGCACTTATATAATATTGAGCCCCAATCATACGGGTTACGGTGCCCGGTTCGCTTCCTGGTCGGAGCCGTGGCGCACGCCCCTGGGAGTGGTCGATGTGGATAGGGACCTCCTGGCGGCTATGATGCAGGAAACCGGCCTTGTCACGGAAGATCCGGCAGCGCACGCCTTTGAGCATTCGATAGAGGTACAGTTGCCGTTCATCCAGAAAACGTCTCCGGCGGGGAAAATAGTACCGATGACCATACAGTACGGGAACCTGTCGGAGTATCAGGAGGTGGCCGATGCGATCGTTTCCGCAGCGAAACGGGCGGCCAGAGATGTCGTTATCCTGGCTTCAAGCGACATGACACATTATGAATCCCGTAAGAGCGCAAAAGAAAAAGATCAAAAGGCCATACGGGCCGTTCTGGCTCTCGACGCTGAAGGTCTTCTGGACGTTGTGGAGAAAAATAACATATCCATGTGCGGGTATATCCCCGCCGCGATAATGCTCATGTGCGCGAAAAAGATGAACGCAAAAAAAGCCGAACTCGTGAGGTATTCTGACAGCGGGGATGTGACCGGGGATATTACCCAGGTCGTCGGGTATGCGGGGATAATAGTGTATTGACATGAAACTGTTCAAGAAAAGAAAAATAGTTCTGGTATTGGGCGGCGGCAGCGCCAGGGGGTTATGCAATATCGGCGTCCTCAAGGTGATGGAGAAGCATTTCGGGCGCGACAGGATGCCCTTTGACATGGTCATCGGCACCAGTATCGGAAGCCTTATCGGCGCTTCTTACAGTCTGGGCATGACGCCGGAGTATCTGGAACGAATAGCGCTGGACTTCAGCTGGCCCAGCCTCGTGGACTTCGGCCTCCATCCGACCGGCCTCATAAAGGGAGATAAACTGGAGAAGATCATCAAGGATTGTGTCGACAACGGGAGTTTTAGGGATATGAAGATCCCTTTTGCTCTTACGACCACCGACATCGAGACCGGCGAGGAATTGACACATACCTCGGGTGACCTGGTGAAACTTATCCGGGCCAGTTGTTCCTGGCCGGGGGTGTTCTCGGCGGTGAGGATCGGCGGGAGATTGCTTGCGGATGGAGGCGTGCGCAACAGTGTCCCGACCAAGGCCGCGCAAGACTTCGGCGCCACCTTCGTTCTTGCCGTGAACCCCGGTTTTGCCGTCAAAAGCCAGAAAGTACACAATGCCATACAGGCTGTCATTCAATCGATGCAGATCATGGGAGAAGAACTTAACGAGTATCAGTCCGAGCTCGCGGATGTGGTCATAAAACCGGAGCTTAAGAATATCGATCAATTTGATTTCGCCAAAGCAAGAACGATCATAAAGCAGGGTGAGCTTGCCGCGGAACAATGCATGCGGAAACTTAAGAGAAAACTCTTTTTCGCCTGGCAAAAGCAGCTGCCGGGCACAGGATAATACGCGATAAGGAGATGTGGCTTATGGAGAAGGACGCGAAAAAGGTCAAGGTGGATTTCACGGTTTTTGTTTCGGGGCTGATGATGGAAGGGCTTGCGGCTCTCGGCCTGGTGAAACACCCCATCGCGGGCACGGTCCAGAAAGACCTTCAACATGCCGGCACGGTCATAGATGCTCTGATCATGCTGAAAGAGAAGACTGCGGGCAATCTGACAAAAGAAGAGCTGGACAATCTGGAGGAAGCCATCCATCATCTCAGGATGGGGTACGTTGCAAGCATGGAAAAGCCCGCCGGGGACAATAGCGAGAAAGAACCGGAAGGCAAGGAGAAAAAAGCCGGGAATGAAAAATAAGAAGTCCGCGCTTATACGTATCACGGTAAGCTTCGGCCTGCTGGGACTTTTGTTCTGGCTTATGAGGCATAATATCCGCGATATCTGGTCGATAATATCCGCGAGCAACTTGAATTTTCTTGCGGCCGCCGCCGTTTTTTTCGTGATCAACGTGGCCATGCTCGCGTACCGGATGAAGATCATCTTTCTCGGGGAGAACCTGAGCATTACTTTAAGGGAGTCGCTTGAGCTGACGTTCGTGGGTTATTTTTTCAATAATTTCATGCCGACCGCCATAGGCGGGGATATCGTCAAGGCCCATTATGCTGCCCGCACTAACGGAAAAAAACTGCAGTCATACGCGAGCGTCTTCATGGACCGGTTTATAGGTCTTTATACGTATCTGGTGGTCGCCGCCGTGGCGCTTGTCGTTGATCGCGGAAGATTTCAGCTCATGACGATCAGGATCTTGGTGTTCTTACTGGTAATCCTGGGTATCACCGGATTTGTTATCGCGACCAATAAAGCGGTTGCCCGTTTTATGGAGCGGTTTTTTGCGAGGATCAAGATGTTCCGTCTCGGCGAGCGCCTGAACGGCGTGTATAATATCGTGCACGATTACAGAAACAGACGAGATGTGCTCGTAAAGTCATTTTCCGTATCCATAGTTGCGCAATGCCTGTACTTCGGTATTGTTTACGTATTTTTTCTTTCATTGGGAGCCAGGGTAAACCTCGGAAACGTGTTTTTGATAATGCCGGTGGTCACGTTTATAAGCATGGCGCCTTCGATGGGAGGGCTTGGCGTGAGAGAGGGAGCTTTTGTTGCGTTTTTCGCGACCCTGACCGGGAAGGAAACGGCGTTCGCGGCGAGCCTGCTCTTATTGCTGGGATTCCTTTTAATAAGCGTTATCGGCGGCGTTATTTATCTGTGGTGGGGATTACGGGGGGAGAGAAGGGGGGTGTGCAGTGATCGATAAAGAGCTTTTGAAGATACTGGCATGTCCTCTGTGCAGGACGGAGGTAAAGCTGGAAGGGGGCAAGATCGTATGCACTGCTTGCGGCAGAAGATATCCGATAAAGGACGGCATACCTGTTATGCTTGTCGATGAAGCGGAACCAGCGAAGAAGAAGCAGTAGACACGTTGCTGAAAGGCGGGACAGGTTTACTGCGGTAGCATAGTCTTGGGAATAAACCAGTCCCATTTATTTTTATAAAGGCGTTAACAGTAGGAGGGGAAATGTCAAAGGTACTCGTAATTCACGGTCCGAACCTGGATCTTCTTGGCAAGAGGGAAACGGACATTTACGGCAAGGACACCATCGATGCCATTAATTCCGAGATGAAAAAGGTCGCTGCGAAGGAAGGCATTGATATTGAATTTTATCAGTCCAACCATGAAGGGGATATAGTAGATAAGATAGGCGCTACCGATGCCGACGGCATACTCATAAACCCCGCCGCGTACACGCATACGAGCGTGGCCATATGCGACGCCCTTGGCGCGAAAAAGGTGCCGTCCGTTGAAGTGCACCTGTCCAATATCTATGCCAGGGAGGAATTCCGCCACAAGTCCCTTGTGGCGCCTGTCGTCAGCGGGCAGGTGACCGGTTTCGGGAAGAACAGTTACATATTCGGGCTGCGGGCTCTGGTGGAGCTGATAAATGAATAAAAATGCCGTTCGAAGGAACGGCCTGCTCAAAAAGATAAGGCGCAAGGTAGAGCAGTCCGGACTCGACGCTTTTCTCGTAACCGGCGAAAGGGATATTTTTTATCTGACGGGATATTTTTGCGAGAAGGCGAAGCTTCTTATTGCCGCCGGTAGGGCGGTGTATTTTATCGACAGCATGAACGAGGCGCTCGGCCGGAAGATGCTTAAGGATCTCGAGCTTGGAGAGATAATAGCCGGGCAGGTCAACGCGAAGCTCAAGGATTTTATCAGGACCGGCAGGATAAGAAGGATCGGTATTAACGAAAAAAACCTTTCCGTTTCCGAATATAAATCCCTTTCGGACAAGACGTCTTTGAAATTCCGGCATCTTCCGTCCCTGATCGAGGACATGCGATGCGTGAAGCAGGAATACGAAATAGGCCTTCTCAGGAAAGCCGCAAGGGAGACCGTCAGGGTATGGAGAGAGGTCAGGAAAAACATAGAAAAGGGCATGAGCGAGAAGGATATCGCCGACATGATAAATGTCCTTATACGCGCCCTTGGCCATGAAAACGCGTTCTCGCCGGTAGTAGCGATAGGTGAAAACACGGCGTACCCGCATGCCATACCCGGTTCGAGGCGGCTGAAAGAGGGCGAACATCTCCTGGTGGATTTCGGGGTGCGGGTGGAGGGGTACTGTTCCGACTTGACAAGGACATACTCCGTGGGTAGAATAGACCGGAAAATCAGGGAGTTCCGCACGCTTGTCCATCGCGCCCACGACCTGGCGATAGAGACGGTAAAGCCCGGCGTGAAAACCGGTTCCCTGGGGGAGAGAATAAACAGGTATTTTATTAATAATAATGTAGACGGTAATCTTATCCTTCATGGACTTGGGCACGGAGTGGGGCTGGATATCCACGAAAGGCCTTTTTTCCGCGAGGAATGCAGTGAACCATTGCGCAAAGGAATGGTCATCACGATAGAGCCGGGGCTGTATAAGGGCGGGGTCGGAGGGATCCGGAAAGAGGATACGGTCCTGGTAACCGCAAAAGGATGTGAGGTCTTGACTGTATGATAAAAGCGGGACAATTGAGGCAGGGGGGGATCATAACCTATAACGGCCGATTTCATGAGGTCGTGGAAGCACGGCACCATAAGCCGGGCAAGGGCGGGGCCTTCATACGCGCGAAACTGAGAGATCTTGCTACAGGGGCCATAATCTCGGAGACCCTGAGGCCGGAAGATGCATTTGAGGAGGCGTATGTCGAACAGAAGCAGATGCAATATCTGTATAAGGACGATATCGGGTATTGTTTTATGGATGAGACCACCTATGAGCAGAGCCATATTCCCGAAGAGAAGATCGGGGACAAGGTCGCTTATCTGAAAGAGAACATGAGCGTGATCGCGAAACTCTGTGACGGCAAACTTCTGACCATAGAGCCGCCCATCCATGTCGTTCTCAAGGTAGTTGAAACGGAACCCGGCTATAGGGGAGATACCGTCTCGGGAGCGACAAAACCGGCGACGCTGGAGACAGGGAAGGTCATAAAAGTGCCCCTCTTCGTGGAGAGGGGGCAGTTTGTCAAAGTCGATACACGTACGGGAGAGTATATAGAACGCGCATAGTCCGTATATCGCAATGCGCGGTATGAGAAAAAGGGGAGCGATATGAACATCAAGAAAATAAGAGAGATCATAGGGCTGATGAACGAGAATGACCTGACCGAGATCGAGATCGAGCAGGAGGGGATCAAGGTCAAGCTCGTAAAGAAGCCGCAGGGGATCATTGAGCAGATAGTCGCCCCTGTCGAGGAAAAAGGAGGGCCGGCGCCGGTCCAGGAAGCACCGGCAAAACCCCAGATGCAGCAGAAAAACATCAGGGAGGTTAAGGCCCCGATGGTAGGCACTTTTTACAGGGCGTCTTCTCCCGACGCGGATTCTTACGTGGAAGTCGGGGACGTTGTCCGGAAAGGTGACGTGCTTTGTATCGTCGAAGCGATGAAATTGATGAATGAAGTTAAGGCGGAATTCGGCGGCAAAATATTGGAAATAAGCGTTGAAAACGCGGAACCCGTCGAGTACGGCCAGATCTTATTTTTGGTCGAACCAACGTAAAATCCGACCATTTGATTTTCACTTTTGATTATTAATTATCGATTTATATCATGTTTTCCAGGATTTTAATAGCTAACCGGGGAGAGATCGCCCTACGAATCATCCGGGCCTGCAGGGAACTGGGGATAAAGACCGTAGCTGTCTATTCCGAGGTCGATGCGCATTCCCTTCATGTCAGGCTGGCCGATGAGGCGGTATGTATAGGCAAGGCCATGCCGGCCAGCAGTTATCTGAATATCCCCAGCATAATAAGCGCGGCCGAGATCACCGATGTCGAGGCGATCCATCCGGGTTACGGGTTCCTTGCCGAGAATGCTCATTTCGCGGAAATATGCGAATCGTGCCAGATAAAATTTATCGGCCCTTCGCCCGAAAATATGAAATTGATGGGCAATAAGATGACCGCCAAGAATACGATGAAGAAAGCCGGCGTCCCTGTCATTCCGGGCTCGGAAGGAGTGCTGAAGACCAAGGAGGATGCGCTGAAAGAGGCCAAGAGGATCGGATACCCGGTCATTATCAAGGCATCGGCGGGCGGCGGAGGAAAGGGGATGCGGGTCTGTCACAATGATGTCAGGCTCGTCAGCGCCTTTCTTACTGCCCAGAGCGAAGCCGAAGCGGCTTTTGGCACGCCGGACGTATATATGGAAAAATACATCGAAGCGCCGCGGCACATCGAGTTCCAGATCCTTGCGGACGAAAAAGGGAATATCGTCCACCTCGGCGAAAGGGACTGCACCATACAGCGGCGCCACCAGAAGCTGATCGAAGAATCCCCGTCGGTTTATTTGACCGAAAAGATGCGCAAGAAAATGGGTGAGTGTGCTGTCGCCGGCGCGGAGACGGTGGATTACAAGGGAGCGGGGACCATTGAATTCCTTCTCGACGGTAATGATTTTTATTTTATGGAGATGAACACCCGCATCCAGGTGGAGCACCCGGTCACCGAGATGGTTACCGGCATAGATCTTATCAAGGAACAGATAAAGGTGGCCGCCGGACAGAGGCTCCCGTTCAGGCAGGAAGACATAGAGATCAGCGGCAACGCCATAGAATGCCGCATAAACGCCGAGGATCCGGAACACGATTTTCGTCCTTCACCGGGGAAGATATCGGCGCTCAGCATACCGGGAGGCCCCGGCATAAGGGTCGATACTCATGTCTACGCGGGATATGAGATCCCGCCTTTTTATGATTCCATGATAGCCAAGCTTATTGCGTACGGCTCGAACCGCGAAGAGACCATAAAGACCATGCAGAGGGCGCTGGACGAATTTCTTGTGGAACCGATCAAGACCACGGTGGATTTTCACAAGAAGGTGATGGTCGATTCGGATTTTCAAAAAGGGGATATTTCCACGCACTTTATAGAAAAACTTTTTCCGAAAAAAGAGGAACATTAAAGGAGGTAGAAATGAATTTTTTTAGAAGGCTCAGCGTGGTGATCTACATGCTGTTGATGCTGGGAGTCGGAATATTGCTGCTGCTGCTCTCCATCAATGCATTATCGCCGGAACAGTGGGCGGAATTGCTCAGTGTAACCAGCGAAACCGCCAGTTACAGGGTGACCGTCGGGGTTATCGGCGGCATTTTCGTGATACTCGGCATACTTGCGCCGTACCGGGTAGAAAAGAGGATAAAAAAGAACAGGACCATTGCTTTTCAGAATCCCGACGGAGAAGTGACCGTCTCTCTTTCCGCCATTGAAGAGTATATTCGCAAGATCGCGAAAGGGATTTCCGGCATAAAGGATGTCAGCTCGCGCGTTGATATCAGCAGGAAGGGCATCGATATCGTGACCGGCGTCACGATATCCGCGGCAGCGAATATTCCCGAGGTGACGGAAAGGATACAGAAGGAAGTCAAGAACAAGGTACAGGGCATGCTCGGCGTGGAGGAACAGATCAATATGAAGATGCATGTTAAGAGGATCGCCAGGGGCGTCCGCGAGGCCGAAGGTGCCGGCGAAGAGATAACGGGCGCGGAGCATATTCCGTTCAGGGAGATATAACGGGTACATTCCGGGGGAATTATCATGGATGCCAAGGAAATAATAGAGATCGTTTTTGAGGAAAGTCTCCGCCTGAAAAATGAGTTTGTTTCGGATAAGGCGAACATGGCCGCGGTCGCCAAGGCGGCATCGGCCCTGGTGGAATGCTATCGCCGTGGCGGAAAGGTCATTGTGTTCGGGAACGGCGGGAGCGCGGCGGACAGTCAGCATCTGGCAGCCGAGCTTATGGTAAGGTTCGAAAAGGAGAGGAAAAGCTTTCCGTGCATTGCTTTGACCACCAATACGTCGATCCTGACCGCGGCAGCCAATGATTACGATTTCAGCAAGATCTTCAGCCGGCAGGTGGAAGCGCTTGCAGATCCCTCCGACGTGGTGGTAGCCATATCCACAAGCGGAAATTCGGAGAACGTCATTGAAGGGGCAAGGGCCGCGCGCGTGAAAAAAGCGACGGTCATCGCTCTTACCGGAAGGGACGGCGGAGAATTGCTTAAAGAATCGGATATCCTTATCCTGGCAAAGTCGAAGAATACCGCCCGGATACAGGAAATACACGGGGTCGTGATCCATGCCATATGCAAGGTAGTCGAGGATACTTTGACGAAATGATGACTGAAAAGATAAAGACACAGGCGGAACTGGCAGGAATAGTCAAAAGGGAAAAAAGCTCGGGGAAGACCGTGGGCTTCACGAACGGTTGTTTTGATATCCTGCACCTCGGGCACGTAAAATACCTTGACGAAGCGAAGAGAGGATGCGATCTTCTCGTGATAGGGGTAAACAGCGACGGATCGGTAAAGAGGATCAAGGGAAAAGACCGTCCCGTTAATTCCCAGGAGACCAGGCTGGAAATTCTCGCGGCCCTCGAATGTGTTGATTATTTGACAGTTTTCGAGGAGGATACCCCGGAACGTTTGATAGAAACCCTGACTCCCGATATACTTTTCAAAGGCGGCGACTGGCACGAGGGCAATATTGCAGGAGCCGATCATGTCAAATCCCAGGGAGGAAAAGTAAGGGTCATCCCCTATGTGGAAGGATACTCCACGACGGACCTTATCGAAAGGTTAAAAAAGCTTGGATAACAATGGCCAGCGGCAAAAATATGGATAAAGGTGTTTACAGGATCATAGACGCGAATCTTAATCGGGTAATGGAAGGGATACGCGTGTGCGAAGATATTACCAGGTTCGCCTCGGATAATAATGAGCGTTTGACGCTCAGATTGAAAGACCTGCGGCACGAGGTATTCAATGCGATAAAGGATTTGCGTAACGAGCATCTCAAGGAACTCGTTTCTTCCAGGGATCTGAACGATGTGGGGATAAAGTCCACCGAATCCGAGATGAGCCGGGATAATCTGGTGGACCTCTTTTTGGCAAATTCCCAGAGAGGAAAGGAATCGCTGCGCGTCCTGGAGGAAGTGTTGAAACTGTTTGATCAGAATCTGTCGCAGAAATTCAAAAAATTCCGGTTTAAGCTCTATGAGATCGAAAAAGCAGCTGTTAAAGAGCTGGAAAATATACGCGGTTCTTGACGATAGTTTGTTTCCGGACAGGCGAAGGCTTCGGGAAAAATTTCGCGTTTTGCTCAAAAGTCCGGTGGACATCGTGCAGCTGCGGTCCAGAGATTTTTCAGATAAGTTCCTTCGGGCGGCAAAAGAAATGGCCGCTCAAGCGCGCAAAGGGAACGTTCCCCTGATCATAAACGACAGGCCGGAGATCGCTCTTCTGGTTGGAGCGGCCGGAGTCCATCTCGGCAAAAGCGATATTCCTGTTCCGGTCGCCCGGGAGATGCTTGGCCCTGACGCGATAATAGGGCGCACGGTAAGAGGTCCGGGAGACCTCAGATCCCCGGACCTGAAAGATGCGGATTATGTCGCTATCGGGCCGGTTTTCCGCACGCCTCTTAAGCCGGAATTAAAGAAGGTCCCCAGCTCGCGGCTCCAAAAGCTGTCCAGGGATGTCCGGATGCCGCTGGTCGCCATAGGCGGCATAAACAAGGATAATGCGGGAAAATTGGTCGCTGAAGGGATCAAGACGGTCGCCTTCGCGCGTTACGGCATTACGGAGAGGGATACGCGGAAAAAGATCAGGCAGCTGAGAAAGATAATGACCCCGGAGACAAGATGATAAAAGTTCAGGAAACACTTCTAAAGAAAGTCGCAGGAAGAGAGGACGCGAGCATTGCGGACATAAAAAAGGGTATCCGTCTGGGGCATATAGTCGTGCCGAAGAATAGGAAGCACAGGGTCGCCAGACCGTGCGCCATAGGAAAAGGCCTGACCACCAAGGTCAATGCGAACCTGGGATTGTCCCCGGGGCATTCCAGCATTGCCGGGGAGATAAAAAAGATGGAGGCAGCTGTCTCGGCTGGAGCCGACACCGTAATGGACCTGTCGACGGGGCCGCTTCTTGGAAAGCTGCGCAGGAAGATACTTGCCCTAAGTCCGGTCCCTGTCGGGACCGTTCCCGTTTATGACCTCGCGTGCGGAACAAAGAAAAAGTTTTTCTCCACAAAAGAAGGGGATTTTCTCTCGGCGCTTCAGGAACAGGCCGAAGAGGGAGTGGACTTTTTTACAGTGCATTGCGGGATCACCCTGGAAGCCATGGATGTCATATCGAAGAATCCCCGGATATTGAATATCGTGAGCAGGGGAGGCGCGCTTCTGGCCTCATGGATGATCGCAAATCGCCGCGAAAACCCGTTTTTCTCCCGCTTTGACGACGTTCTGGATATCGCAAAAAAACATGATATAGTGCTCAGCCTTGGCGACAGTTTAAGGCCGGGGGCCATTTCGGATGCCACCGATCGCCTTCAGGTGCAGGAACTTCTCATTCTCGGAGATCTTCAGCAAAGGGCGCTTTCAAGGGGCGTCCAGGTGATGATCGAGGGACCGGGACATGTTCCGCTCGATCAGATAGAGGCCAATGTGGAGCTTCAGAAATCCGTGTGTCATGGCGCGCCGTTCTATGTTCTGGGGCCCCTTGTGACGGATGCCTCGCCGGGGTACGACCATATAGCCGGAGCTATAGGAGGCGCTATCGCCGCCTGGCATGGTGCGGACTTTTTGTGTTATGTCACTCCTGCCGAGCATCTTCGTCTGCCGGATATTGAAGACGTGCGGCAGGGTGTCGTGGCCTCCAGGATAGCGGCGCACGCGGCGGATATCGTAAAAAATATTCCTTCGGCGATCAAGCGGGACAGGGATATATCAAAAGCCCGCGCCAGGCGGGACTGGAAGAAGCAGTTCGAGCTTTCGCTTTATCCGGAAGTACCCCGGAAGGCGAGAGAAGGGTCCCGCCCAAAGGAAGCGGATGTCTGCACTATGTGTTCGGAATACTGTTCCATCAAGATAACGGAAAAAAGCCTAAAAGGGTCAAGGAAAAAGAAATGAAACTGACGGTCATCGGTTCGGTAGCACTGGACAGCATAGAGACGCCTTTCGGAAAACAGAAAGAGGTTCTCGGAGGGTCCGCGACCTTTGCTTCGGTAAGCGCGTCCTTTTTCACCCCGGTAAGTCTCATAAGTGTTGTGGGATCCGATTTTCCCGGGAAATATATCAGGATGTTCAAAAAGCGGAACATCGATACCTCGGGGCTGGAACAGAAAAAAGGGAAGACCTTCCGCTGGAAGGCCAGGTACCACTATGACCTGAGTTATGCCGAAACTCTCAGCACCCGCCTGAACGTTTTCACCGGTTTCAGGCCGCGAATCCCGGCAAGCGTAAAACCTGAAGACAATCTGCTTTTGGCCAACATAGACCCCGAACTTCAAAGCTATATCTTTCATCAGATAAGACCCGGCGGCATTGTGGCCTGCGATACAATGAATCTGTGGATCGAACGCAGCAGGAGATCGCTGCTGAAACTTCTCAAGAAAGTGGATCTCTTTCTTCTGAACGATGCGGAAGCCCGGCAGCTCTCGGGAGAGACAAATCTTCTGGACGCGGCCAGATACATCTCTGACAAGGGCGCAAAAATGATCATTATCAAGAAAGGCGAGCACGGCGCTCTGGTCTTTTCAGGGGGCTTGCGTTTCATGGTCCCGGCGTACCTTTTGGAGAAGATCAAGGACCCGACGGGTGCGGGTGATACGTTCGCCGGGGGCATGCTGGGATACCTTTCGCAGAAATCAAAGATAACTGATAGCGTCTTGAGGAAATCTTTAGTATACGGCAGCATACTGGCTTCCTTTGCTGTTGAGAAATTCAGCGTGGAAGGGCTCTTGAAAGCGACACGCAGGGATATAGATAGAAGGTACAGGCATTTCGAGAAGCTGACGAGATTTTAACCGGCGGATCGCACGGGGTTTCCGCCGGCAGGCGAGCGTAGTTCAATGGTAGAACACAAGCTTCCCAAGCTTGATACGGGGGTTCGATTCCCCTCGCTCGCTCCAAAAATTATACTAACGCAGACAATAGGTCAGCATCGCCTTCGGCCGGAGCCCTTTCTTCCCTTATAGGCATTACACATCGTCCCTACACATTGTACGTTAAATTTTAAGGCACGCTGCGAACCGCTATTTATAAGAGTTTTAGGGGGTAGAGGAAAAGCGGGAAGAAAGTGATAAAAGTCAAGTTTTTTCGCCTTCCCCGAAGCAGGATGTTATAAAAAAAATTTTTTTTCTGGTGTTGACAGAACCAACCAATTAATATAATATATTGTCTCGCCTCAAGCGAACTGCAATTGTTACAATCGCTTTTATTTTTACTTTTACTTGTATTTTTAAAGCCGCACCATGTTTATCGAACCGGTATTCGGAAAAAAGTTTTTTGGACGCGAAGAAGTACTGGGTACCCTTCATAAGAGAGTCACCGCTCTAAAGGGAGGATACAGGCAGAATTTGGCCCTCACGGGACCGATGCTTACCGGTAAATCCTCCATTCTCAGGCATTTCCTGAAGAATATAAAGGATTCCGGCATTATCCCCCTGTATATAGAGATGGACGGCCAGGATTTCCAGGTGTTCTGCAAGCGGTTCATGGCCACTATTCTTTACAGGTACCTCAAGTCCGCAGGACTGAAGATAGAGGGAGATTTTGAGGCGCTGAAGAAAGTATGCCGCGAGATGATCCCCGAGACCGTGCGCTGCATGGACGGGGTCCTGAGGGCTCTCAGGCAGAAGAAAGAGGATGAGGCCTACGAAAAACTCCTTTCCCTTACGTCAGTATTCAAAACAGAGACCGGAAAGAGTTGCATAGTCATCCTGGATGAGTTTCAGAACCTTTCGGATTTTCGCCTAAAAAAGCCTTTTCAGACCTTCGGGAAGTTCATAATGGTGCAGAAGAACACGATGTATATCGTGTCGAGTTCGCAAAAGACACTTCTCAGAGAGATACTGTCCAGGAAACTGTCGCTATTGTTCGGCAATTTCGAGGTCATCGAGATAAACGGATTTGACAACCAGACGGCACGGTCATTCATTTCCGATAAGATCAGGGACCTTGATTCCTCTGGGAGCATCCGTAGCTATCTTATACAGGTCTCACAGGGTAATCCATTTTATCTCGAAGCCCTGGCGGACCGGTTCTCGGAACTGTCAAGGGAAAAGAACCCCAGGCGCGATACCAAGGAATGCCTGTTGGAAGCTTTCGCGGACCTTCTGTACAGATCGAGCGGAGTGTTGAACCAGTATTTTACAAATAACATTAATTTTTTCCTTGAGAGAAAAGCAAGGAAGAGATTTATCCCGGTCCTTCTTTCCCTGGCGCGCGGGAACAGCACGATCAAGGCCATGCAGAATGACCTGGGCAGGATAGATAAAGAGCTGGGGAGCAAGCTCCAAAAACTTCAGGACATGGACCTTATCTACAATAGCGGGGTATTTTACAAGATATCGGATAAGCTTTTCGAATACTGGCTGAGGTACGTTTATATCCTGAAAGGTCAATCTATGATAGATGACATGGATATAAAGTATCTGGAGTTCAAGCGTTCCTTGGAAGAGGATTACAAGCGTTATTGCGAATTCAGTTCCAGGGACGCGGTATCCGTGATCTCGGATCTTTTCAGAAGCTTCAGGAATGAGAAGATCCAGGTAGGCATGAATTGCCGCAAGGTACCGCGGTTTGATACCGTGGAGAGCCAGGCTCTTTCCGCGAGCGTTTTTCAGATCATCGGTAAAGTGCAGAACAAAAAATGGATATGCCGCATCAAACAGGGTGACATAGCCGACGAGCATGACATTTGTGATCTGTGGGAACTTAAAGCGAAAGATGAAAGGTCGAAGATCGCCAGGAAGGCGTTCATTTCCCTTAAGGGCATAGAGCAGAACGCTTTTCTCCTGGCAAAAGAGCGGAATATATGGGTCTGGGACATGCAGCAACTTAACAGGATCCTTCGTTTATTTGGAAAGTTCGAGCTGGTGCTATGAAGATAGGTGTCATCGCTGACACGCATATTCCCGTTTTAGCCAACAAACTTCCCCGAAAAGTCTACGAGTATTTCAAGGATTGCGACCTGATAATCCATGCCGGCGACCTGGTAGAGATGTCGGTACTCGATGAGCTCGGGAAGATAGCGGAAACAAAAGCTGTTTGGGGAAACATGGACAGTTATGAGGTGAAACGGTGTTTGCCGGAAAAGATCCTTCTGGATGTAGCCGGCAAAAAGATCGGCGTTGTCCACGGAAGAGGCCCGGCCTTTAAGGTTGTTAAGATAGCAAGCAGGGCCTTCAGCAAGAAACCGGACATCATAATCTTCGGCCATTCCCATACCCCGTTCAATGAAAAAAGAGACGGCACTCTTTTTTTTAATCCCGGCAGCGCTACCGATAATGTTTTCCCTCAGAACTGTTCGTTCGGTATTATTGAGATCGATGGCGACCGGATCCGGGCCGAGATCATCAAGATCGAAGAATGAAGCCGGAATATTTGATTTTTAGTGAATGATATGATCTGGTTTGAATTTTTGGCCTGCGCGGCTTTACTGACATATTTCGCCTATAGCCTGTGCAGGGAAGGGGCCATCGTCGCGGAGAAGACCCATCTGGCCGAGGGCGTGATCGGGATGTTTTTTCTCGCCGTGGCGACATCTTTCCCGGAAATAGCTACGGGGGCGACCGCGGTATTCTCTCTCGGCAGGATAGGGCTGGGATACGGGGATCTCGTAGGTTCGGTGATGATAAATCTGATGATCCTGCTGGCGTTGGATTATTACCAGGGGAAAGGCAGGATCCTTCTCAGGGTTTCTCCCCTGAACCGGCTGACCGGTTCTTTCAGCCTGGTCGTTGTTTCAATAGTGCTGGTCGTCGCGATACTGCGCGTATCGGCCATAGCAGTTCCCGCCTTCGGAAAAATAGGAGCGGAAAGTATCCTGATCCCCTGCATTTATTTTGTGTACCTGGGGATCATACGCAGGAAGGGCTACGAGAGGCGGGAGGGGATCTACCATCCCGGGAAAGAGCCCTTCTGGCAGATATGGGCCAAGTTCGCGCTGTTCCTTGTCGTTGTCATGCTTCTAGGCGTGTGGATGGCAAAGATAGGTGACAGGATCGTTCTTGCCACGGGTTTGTCCCAGACCTTTACCGGCGCACTTCTTTTGGGATTTGCTACATCTCTTCCCGAAATAATCGTTTCCTTTGCCGCATTAAAGGCGGCTTCCGTGGACATGGCAGTGGGCAATATACTTGGCAGCAACCTGTTCGATGTCTGCGTGATACCTTTTCTGGATGTCCTGAGCAAGAAGCCCATTCTGGGCATGTTGACCGCCGGGCAGCTGATCGCGACCGCGCTGGCTCTTGCGCTTTCGGCCATAACCGTCCTCGGGCTCTACCTGAAACGGGATACCGGGGGCAGGGTCAGCTGGGATACCGCTCTAATTTTTGCTATAGGTTTTGCCGGGTTTGTGTTATTATATTTTATCGGGTGACCAATCATAATAATAGGTGTGGATTCCCGCTGGAATTTACCCCGCACTTGATGCGGGGCGGGAGTGATAGTGCTGAATCCTATGGCTAATCAAATACTTACGCGGGAAGAGATCGAGAAACGTGAATATGAGTCGCTGGCTCCCTACGCGATGAAGAGCGCCGAGACGGGAGGGCGCCAGTATAAGGAAAAGGAACATCCCTACCGCGGTATCTACCAGAGAGATAAAGACAGGATCATCTATTCTACCGCTTTCCGCAGGCTTGAATATAAGACCCAGGTTTTCGTAAATCATGAAGGAGATTACTACCGCACCAGACTTACCCACACTCTCGAGGTCGCCCAGATCGCAAGAACGATAGCCAGATCGCTGCGTCTTAATGAGGACCTTGTCGAGGCGATCGCGCTGGCGCACGACCTCGGCCATACCCCGTTCGGTCATTCCGGCGAGGATACCCTGGCGGAGCTCATGAAGGATCACGGCGGATTCGACCATAATACGCACGGGCTGCGCGTGGTGGACGTCCTTGAAAAAAGGTATCCTCACTTTTGCGGGTTGAACCTGACCCAGGAGGTCCGCAGGGGCATCATCCGCCATTCGACCCCGTTCGATAAAAGGAGAATGGGAACGACCGATGTCCCGGGTCCGTTCCTTCTTGAGATACAGGTCGTCAATGTCTCTGACGAGATAGCGTATGACAACCACGATCTGGATGACGGGTTGAAAAGCGGTCTTTTAAACGAAGCAGATCTGAACGGTGTCCAGCTGTGGGATGAGGCCGTATCCGATATCGAAAAAGATGCTTCGGATATTGATGGACAGATCAGGAGGTCCCGGATAGTGCGCTACCTGATCAATTTCCAGGTATCCGATGTCATTAACAATACCCTGGCCCGCATCAAGGACCTTAATATCAAAGGTGTGAGCGATCTGGAAGGACAGAAGGAACAGATCCTCGGTTTCAGCGAAGGGATGAACGCGAAATGCGGGCCCTTTAAGGAGATCCTGAACGATAAGCTTTACAGGCATTATCGCGTCATTTGTATGTCAAATAAGGCCTCCCGGTTCTTAAAGGCGTTATTTCAGGTCTATTACGATAACCCCCAGCAGCTTCCTCCTCAGGCTCTGGAGAACATCGAAGAAACGGGTAAGTGCAGGGTCATCTGTGATTACATGGCCGGGATGACGGATCGTTATGCGCTTGATCAGTATAAAAGATTCTTTGAACCATACGAAAGGGTGTAGGTCCAATGGCAAAGGGAAAGACTAAAACAACAAAAGGCGGAGATGAAGAGGCCCTATATGCGGAAAGGCTGTTTTTGCAGCTTAAAGAGAACTGGGATCTGCGTCGGGAGATCTCGGCCTTCAGCAAATATTTGAAGCACCCCGTCTGGGCGATATTGCCGCGGCTTCCCGAGAAATACGGGGAACTCAAAAAGACGGGGATAGGGGATGCGGTCAAAAAAGCGGTAAGAACGCAGGACCAGCTTCGCGAAGAGCTTACAAAAATACTGAATTGCATGAAGAAATCCGGAAAGAGCAAGGTTCTGGAGCAGTTCACGTATAGCAGGAAATGGAATGGTCTATGTTTTCCGCTTGTGTCCGAAAACGATCTTTTCGGGTTCATCATCCTGTGCGGCCTAAGAAAACCAATGCCTTCGGAACTGCGGGAGATATTCGTCGCATTTACCGATGCCGTGATCCGGGAGAGCCGCAGGGAAGTTGAACTGGAGGACATAAACAAGACTATGAGACCCAGGGCCGTCGCCCTTTCCACGGTCCATACGGTGCACAGGCTGATGACCTCCACGCTTGACATGGATGAGCTTCTCCCGCGGATCGCAAGACTTTCGCTTCAGGTAATACGGGCTAATCGCTGTTCCATAAAGCTTGTCGATAAAACACGGAAGGTCCTGTTGCCCAAGGCGACCATCGATCTCAGGAAGGAAAAAGCCAGGCTGAAGAAAGTGCAGATCGGCAGGTATGCTCCCGGCAGAGCGGTTAAGAAAGAGATGTCGATCCGGAGCAAGAATTATCTCGCAACCCCCATGATAGACGAGAACGTGGTCGGGGTCATAACGCTATATGACAAGCTTGACGGGAAAGAGTTCACGCAGTTTGACGAAGAAATAATGAAGACGCTGTCCGAACAGGCGGCTATAGCTATCAAGAACGCGCAGCTCTTCAGGGAGCAGGCGGACCTGACGCTGAGCAGCATCAAGTGTATCGCGCGTCTTCTTGAGAACAGGCCCCACGGCGTGCAGCGCGCGGAAGCATCATTCATAAAACTTATCAATATCATAGGTCCCAAATTCAATATGAATGAAAGTGAGATAAAGATGCTTCAGTACGCGGCGATGCTGCATGACGCGGGACAGATAAGCATTCCGGAGAAAGTTCTGGCCAAGAGAGGAGAGCTTACAGGGCGTGAATACGACATCGTGAAAATGCATCCGTTGAAGGGGGCAAATATACTGTCAAAATTCAGGCCGCTCAAACCAATAGTTCCGATAATACTGTATCATCACGAGAATTATGACGGCACGGGATACCCCAAAGGGCTTAAGGGCAAGGACATACCCATGGCGGCCCGCATCCTGGCGGTGGTCGGAGCCTTCGAGGCGATGATCACGGAGAAACCCTACCGCAAGGCGCTTTCCGTAAAAGCCGCGGTAAAAGAAGTGCAGAAAAACAAGGGAAAGCAGTTCGATCCTCGGGTTGTCGATGTGTTCTGCGAGGCCGTTCAGAGGAAAGACGTGATGAAGCTTTTAAAGAAGGAACTGGGGATACGTGAAAAATAAACTGCAGAAAGTGCTTGAAGACAAGCTCGCCAGGGACATACTGGTCTTTTTCTATCAGAATCAGGCCAGCGTCGACAGCGCCAGCGGCGTGTCGGCCTGGGTGCATGATGACAAGAAAAAAGTCCGGTTCATGCTGGACAATCTGGTCACGCTCGGTGTTCTGGAAGAGGACAGCACGGGCTCGACAAAGGGATATTCCTATACCCGCGATAAGAAAGTGATGAAGATCGTCAAGGACCTTATGGGCGATGTTTAATTCTAAGAATCCAACCTGTTTGCGATCTTTCCGTTTCCGTCTTTTAGTATTTTTTCTTTTGTCCATCCTTGCCTGTTTTATCGTGGTCCTTTGCCTGGACAGGATAGCGGCCTTTTCAATCAATAATTTTACAGATCATAGATTGACCTACGACAGGTGGGGAGGGAATCTTTTTGACAGAAGCGAGGTCGAGGGACTGGACCTTGAGCTTAACGAGGGAACATTTGCCGTTATTGCCGAAAAAGCCCGTTTTGATCTCAGGACGCGACAGCTTTTCAAAAAAAGACAATTTGTTCTGGAATGCGAGATGGAAGGAGTCTCTTTTCCTTCTGCGGATAAGAGCAGGTCAGAACCCGCCCTGGTCGAAGAAGGGGCAGGGGAGGCTTCTTCCGACAGTATCCTGGCGATCCCCTTCAGCCCGGATCAGAAGTATGACCGAATGGTGTTTACGGTATTTTTGGATAAGGGTGCCGTTCGGGTGGAGGGTTTCGAGGCGTATTCCGAGAACGTGCGGATGAAAGGGGATTATGTTTTTTTCAAGGACAAGAACGAAGTTTCCGTTGACCTGAAGATATCCTTTTCCCCGGATATATCAGCCGCACTTGAGGGCAGTATAAAGGAAAACATCCTGTCTCCCGACGAGGGTGGATGGTACAGCACGGTGATCAGCTACAGGGGTAATCCGACATTCCTGCGCGCTCTCTTCTCCCTCACAACAACATAACAGGATAGGGACGTTTCTCAAATTGAACCCAGACCGTAAAAAGTTTTGAACTTGGACCTGTCCCTGAAGTCAATCTTAGACCTGTCCCTCGATAGCTTGAAAGGCTAAAAAAGGGGAGGGACAGGTCTGGGAACAAAAAGGGGGACAGGTCTGGGAATAAAACTATTTACGGTCCAGGAACAAAATGGAAAACGTCCCTGATAATCTAATAGCATTCGAAAACAGGTTTCCCTCTGGCATTACATTTGATACAACCCTTGCTATTTCCGGGCAATATGCTAAAATATAGCCCAAATGGCAGACGATTTTCAAAAAGACTTCTTTGAGGATCAATTTTACGCAAAAAAAGGCAGAAAACCGCATCTGTTGGAGAGGTATTACAGGCAGAGGTTTTTGCCGCATATAAAGATACCCATTGAATATACGGTTATAAGCGCTATTGTCATATTGGTCCTGATGATCATCTCGTATGCCGTCGGTGTTGAAAGAGGAAAAAGGATCTTGGTGGCAAGACCTGCGGAAGTGCAAGAGCTGGTTCCCATTGCGGAAGAACAGGTTTTATGCGAGATAAGCGATAAAGATCTGCCGGAGGCAGAACCGGAGGGAGAGGAACCCCCGCCCAAAACAGCTGAAAGGTTCGTTAGGGAAGAAGCGGAGGGGAAGGTACCGGCTCCTGAGGAATCGGCTTATGCCGTACAGTTGGCGTCGTTCAAGAATGAGCGCTCCGCGAAAAAAGAAATAGACATGCTGAAAAGCAAGGGCATCAAGGCCAGTATGACAAGAAAGGGAGAATGGTATCAGGTGTACGCCAGTGGATACCGGACTATTGATGAGGCAAAAAGGGCCAAGAGGGATCTTATTGCGGATTATGAAGATTGTTACATAAGAAAGATGAAGTGAGGAGGAAGGAACATGTCGCAACATTCAAGTTTAAAGGGAGGCCAGGAGGGAGCAAAATTCCGTTCGGTCCTGAAGCGGTTCGAAAAGATAAAGGAACTGTTTGAGAAGGAAAAATGGGACGAAGAAAAAGATTCCGTCTATGGCCTACCCAAGATAAAACGCATTAAATTCAAGGTCAAGAAAGTCAAGGCTGCTCTGGAAGAGGGTGTTCCCGCCGAAGGTGCCGCTGCCGAAGCGGCTGAGGGGGCTCCCGCAGCGGAAGGTGCTCCGGCCAAGGAAGGCGCTCCCGCCAAGGAAGGCGCTCCCGCCAGGGGAGCTGCCCCAGCAAAAGGGGAAGAGAAGAAGGGCAAGGGGAAGAAATAGTTCCGTCGGGCAGTAAATAATGGTACAGGAGATAAAGATGGTGTCTTTTGAAGATTTCAAGAAGCTAGATCTCAGGGTTGCCAGGATCGCCGATGTTAAGGAACATCCGAATGCTGATAAATTGTATGTTATTCAGATCGAGATCGGGAGCCAGACAAAACAGATTGTTGCCGGTGTGAGGGAAAATTATTCCGCCCAGGATCTGGTCGGGAAGAAAATAGTGGTTATTGACAATCTGGAATCGGTCACGATCAGAGGCGAAGAATCTCACGGCATGCTGCTTGCTGCCAGCGGAGAAGGCGGTCCTGTTATTCTGGTCCCGGATCGCGATGTTCCATCGGGAACGCAGATTTGCTAGCTAAACAGGTTATATGTTTGAATAATATGAACATTATTATTCCCAATGAAGCCTATTAGCGCCGAAGAGATGGCGGAGATCGACAGGAAGGCCCGGGAGGATTATGGCATCCCCCAGGCCATTCTCATGGAGAACGCCGGCCGCTCAGCTACTGAAGTTATTCTTACCGAAACCGATTCACTCAAGAATGAAAAGATCGCGGTCTTTTGCGGCAAGGGGAACAACGGCGGGGACGGTTTTGTGATCGGGCGGTATCTTGCAAACAAGTCTCCAGGGCGTCTGACTGTATATGTTACAGATCCGGCAAATATCAGGCAGGGCGCGGCACGCGATAATTTTGAGATTATTCGGAAAATGGGGCTTGACATACGGCTGATAAAGGATTTTCTGGCGTCCGCGGAGACCGCCGGGGATTTTACGATAGGCGTGGACGCTATCTTCGGCACGGGATTCAGGGGGGAACTGCCGGAAGAATATGCATCTCTCGGGAAATTTCTAAACTCATGTGATATAAGACGTTATGCGATCGATGTTCCTTCCGGATTGGATGCGACGACAGGCGTGGCGTCAAAAGATTGCATTAATGCCTATAAAACCATCACTTTCGGTCTGCCCAAACAGGGGTTTTTCATTAAGGACGGGCCGGATGTTTGCGGCGAAGTAATAATCAGGGATATCGGCTTTCCGCTGGCTCTTCTTGAGCCATATATGTAGCTTTGGTATAGTACCCGTCCTTCTTTCTGCAGGAATAATAAAAAGTCAGCAAAATTCACCCCGATTTTTGCCTTTTTCCACCTTTTGTGCTATATTTTACCCGATCATGAAGGCGTTGGGGCACGCTTGAACGTGCCCTGTTGTTTTATGGGGGTATAAGGCGATGAGGAGAGTAAGGGTAGATCTTGGCGAGAGGGGCTATGATATACTGATAGGAGCGGGCTCAATAACAATGCTGCCGCGCCTGATCAGATCTATGGGGTTTACCGGCCCTATCGTGGTCATAACGGACAAGGTGGTCATGTCAAAGACCGCCCGTATCACGGACCCTGTGTTTAAGCGATTGGCCAATGACATTTTCCGGATAATCGTTCCCAGCACGGAAAGATCCAAATCCCTGAAAGTTTTCCAGAAGACGATCCACAGGATAAGCAGGAAGACAAAAACGCACCGCCCCTTGATCATAGCCTTGGGTGGCGGCGTGGTAGGGGATCTTGCGGGTTTTGTCGCCGCCACCTATAGAAGAGGCGTGCCGCTCATACAGATCCCCACTACTTTGCTGGCGCAGGTGGATTCCGCCATAGGCGGGAAAGTGGGGATCGACATACCGGAAGCCAAGAATCTGGTCGGGGCGTTCTATCAACCCCGGGCCGTGCTGATAGATACGGATTTTCTTCAGACACTCCCGCGGCGTCAAATACGGAACGGTCTGGCCGAGATAATCAAGTATGCAATCATCAAAAGCCGGAACTTTTTTGTCTTTCTTGAGAATAACATGAAAGATATTCTGTCGCTTAAGAAGGGACCGCTGGAGAAGGTCATATACGAATGCGTGTCCATCAAAGCGGGGACGGTGGAAAAGGACGAGCTGGATAACAAGGATATCAGGATAGCGCTGAATTTCGGGCATACCCTGGGACATGCTATAGAAGCAGCTGCCGGCTATTCCAAACTCTATAACCACGGGGAATCGATAGCCGTCGGCATGATCCTGGCGGGTGAGATCGCCTTGCGACTGGACATGCTAAAGGAAAAAGACCTCGACAGGATCAAAAAACTCATCAGAAAAGCCGCGCTTCCCGTCCGGGTCCGCAGGATATCAGTGAAGGATATCATGAATTCCCACGGATATGACAAGAAATTCATAACCGGGTCTAACCGTTTCGTCCTGCCGAGGAAGATAGGCTCAGTGGAGGTCATCGAAGACATACCGGGACTCTTGATAAGGACCGTTTTAAGAGAATATGTCGACTAAAAATCTTACGACCATCAACATTACTTCATCCCGAAAAGACCAGGTCATCGATATTACCAAGGATGTCGCGGTTTTCGTGCAAAAAAGCGGGATCCTTAACGGTATTTGTTTTGTATACGTGCCGCATACGACAGCCGCGGTTACCATAAATGAAAATGCCGACCCTGATGTGAAAGCCGATATTCTCAAAGGTCTGGAGGCGATAGTGCCTGCCGATCTGGACTATGACCATGCTGAAGGAAACTCGCCGGCGCATATCAAATCCTCGATTATCGGGAATTCCGCAAGTGTTTTCATTAAGAACGGACAGCTTGTTCTCGGGACCTGGCAGGGGATCTATTTCTGTGAATTCGACGGTCCCAGGTCAAGGACAGCGCATGTCAAGGCAATGGCCGGCTGACCGTTCGGCGAACGGAGAGATATGAAACAGCATACTATCGAGTTGAGAGTGAGATACGAAGAAACCGATCAGATGGGAGTTGTTTACTATGCTAATTATCTGGTCTGGTTCGAGGTAGCAAGGACGGAGTTTTTTAGGGTCAGAGGGGTCGAATACAGGAAGATCGAGGAACAGGATAAGATCTATATTCCCGTGGTAGAGGCATACTGCCGCTACAGATCTCCTCTAAGATATGACGACCTGGTGACGGTTACCACGAAGTTGACGGACGTGGAAGGCACCAGAATAACGTTTGAGTATGAGGTAAAGAAAGGCACTAAGATCGCGGCAACCGGCAAAACGAAACACGCCTTTGTTAACGAGAAAGGAACGCCCATCTCCATTCCCGCCAAACTCAGGGAAGCTTTTTCTTAATAGCTGCATTCCGGACTAACGAAGTTTTAATTCGAACTCTTCCCCTTCGGAAGCGAGCCTGACACTGTCAGGGAGGATCTTGATAACGGAAAACCCGTTGATGACGTCGCCTTCAGAGACCATTGTTCCGTCGAGTATGGCCTGAGGCAGGGTCGGGGAATACATAATGCCGTTAAGGACGGGAGTGTTTTTCGTTCTGTGGAAGCTGCCAGTACTTTTTCTGGCCGAAAAAGCGTCTGCGGTTTCCTCGGGTAAACCTTTATCCTCGTAGGGTTTACCTTCTTTTTGGATCGCGGTCTCTTCAATATCTGCCGTAAGATCTTCCTGTGCGGCTGGAGGGGCTTTCGGTTTTTTGGCGGCCGGGGGTGTTAGTGCCGGAACAGTTGAAGGGCTTCTGCCGTGCAGCAGGAGGCCGATCGAGATCCCGAGCACGAGCACCACAGCGACAGAGATGACGAGGGGTGAGATCTTGCGCAGTGCGATTTCCTTTTGCCCGGCAATGTCTGTTTTCGAGACAAAAATATCTCCGGAGGATGCTTTTTTGTTTTCTTGCCTTTCCGCGCGCATTTCCTGCGCTTTTTTCAGTGCTTTGCTTATTATGCTCATGTCATGCAGTAACGAAACTGAATTGCCCCTCGACTTCTTCTATGCTCTTTTTGATAAGGTCTTCCCCTATAAAATGCGTTCCCTGGACAAAACCGAGAAGAAGCGCTTTATCGCAGATGATGTTGATGACGCGCGGGATCCCCGTAGAATAAGAATAGATATGGTCAAGAGCTTCAGGAGCGAACGTGATGCTCTCGGCAGCTCCGGCTATGTTCAGGCGGTGTTCTATGTATTTCTGGATTTCGTTTTTTTCAAGTGCCTTTATATGGAAGCGGACGCCTATACGCTGCCTCAGCTGTACCAGGTTCGGAGAGTTCAGTTTTTCGCGAAGCTGCGGCTGTCCTACGAGTATTATCTGCAGAAGTTTTTCCTTCTCGGTTTCAAGGTTGGATAACATCCGTATCGTTTCCAGGGTGGATGAACGCAGGTTCTGTGCCTCATCGATTATCAGTACCGTATTATTGCCCCTGGAAAGCTGTTCCAGGAGAAAATCGTTCAGCTGGCGGAGGAAAATCACCTTGCTGCGGCGCTCGGGAATAATGCCGAAGTCGTTTATTATTGCTTCCAGGAGCTGGTTTTCCGGGAGGTTCGAGTTGAATATAAGAGAAGTTTTCGTGCTGTCATCAAGCTGGTTGAGTAAGGCCCTGCAAAGGGTGGTTTTTCCGCAACCGATTTCACCGGTGATTTCCACGAAGCCCTTTCTCTGATTTATGCCGTATAAAAGGTGGTTAAGCGCTTCTTCATGGGTGTGGCTGAGATAAAGGAAATTGGGGTCACTTGTTACGTTGAAAGGATTTTCTTTTAACCCGTAAAATTCCAGGTACATGGGGGGATCGACCTCCTTTTTGTATTATACGCTTAAAAAGTGTTATGTAAAGTGAAATTTGCCTCACTAGCAAACGGTCAACGAAAGTTCTACAAAATGCTTGAATTTACGGTTCCGCTGATGTATAGTGAGACTGTCATGATATGGGAAGGCATAAATCAGAGGAAGTTCCCGAGAGTCAGTTATAGGTGCCTGATAAAGGTTTCAAAAGACGGCCGGGAAGAGGTCATAGAGACTTATACCGAGAATATCGGGGCCGGCGGGATCTGTGTTGTTCTGGAACGAAATTTCGGGCTTTTTGAGAATGTGTCCCTGGAAGTATTTCTGGAGGACAGCGGAAATCCGATTTTTTGCAGCGGTACGGTGGTCTGGGTGGTTAAACGGCATCCCGCGACTCATGAAGAAGCGGTCAAATACGACACGGGTATCGAGTTCAAGAATATGGCGGACGAGGACAGGGCGCGCGTATCGCAACTCGTTGAAAGCCTTTTAAAGACCGAGGCTTGACATTGTAAATTTCGCATGATATACTTCATGGGAATATATTAAACGGTATATAATAGGTTATATTATTGGTAGATTAGGAGGAGGTGAAAGAAGAACATGAAAATAGCAAAAATTCTGTTTGTTTGCTGCGTTGTCATAGCTATGGTAGGTATGACTACCCAATGTTATGCACAGGATCCTGCCAAGAAACTCGGCAGAGGTTTAGCTAATATTCTGACCGGTTGGGTAGAGCTTCCTAAAAATATCTATGAGACAAGTGTTGAAGAGAACGTGCTTTCCGGCCTCACGATGGGCCTGGCAAAAGGTGTTGGTATGACGATCGTCCGAACGGGCGCCGGCGTATATGAGACAGTAACGTTCCCGTTCCCGATACCCGAGGATTACCAGCCTGTCCTGGAGCCCGAATTCGTATTCAGCGAATAAACTGCAGCAATGATTTGATTGTAAAATAGAAGGGGAACGATTTTAGGTCGTTCCCTTTCTGTTTTTCGGGCCTGTCATTGCTTAACGTCAAGCAGCCTACTGGAAGTATCAGCCAGAAAAAAAATGGCCCGGCGATTGATCGGCCGAGGTTTTATATAGACAGGGGGATCGATGGGGGAAAAGAGAAGGTTCATGCGTTTTAACGTGTTCATGGATGCGATATGTCGCAGGAATGGAGCGCTGAAAAAGCTGAAAGTCAATAATTTCAGCAGAGAAGGTATCGGCATATTGAGCAGGGAAGAGTTCAATGAGGGCGAAGATCTTGAAATAGAGATGATGATCCCGGGCGATAATATTCCCGTCCTGTTCGAGGGTGAAATCGCCTGGACAAACGGCCCGACTTCCGATAACGGGCAGCATAAAGGCGGCATTAAATTCAAAAAGATCAGTAACGGTGACAGGGGCAGGGTTCTTGAATATATCTATCAGAATTGGATAGCCCCGGCTAAGGCTGAGATATAATAAGTAAAAATGGAGGGAAAATGGGTTCTGCTGAAGAACAGCGCGAAAAACAGGAAAAACCTGCTAAGGAAGAAGTAAAGAAGGATTCCGCGGGCAAGGAAGAAACTGCTCCTTCCGAAGGGAAGAATTCCGGAGACAAGGGCGCCGAAGGCAAGGAGAGGGCAGAAGAAAAGGCGGAGAGACCCGCTGAAGAAAAAACGAAAGAAGAACCAAAGGAAGAACCTAAGGAAGAGCCGAAGGAAGAACCTAAGAAAGAAGCGAAAGAAGAACCTAAGGAAGAACCTAAGAAAGAACCTAAGGAAGAAGCTAAGAAAGAACCGGAAAAAGAACCTAAGGAAGAAGCAAAGGAAGAAGAGCCGAAAAAAGGAAAAGCCAAACAACCCAAAGCCAAAAAACCGCCCAAACCTACCGAATGCGCAGGCTGCGGAAAAAACTTGCGCAAGAAACTTTGGTATTACCGCAACGGCGCCTTTTACTGCACTAAAAAATGTTATAAGCGCAAAACTGAAGAAGATCGGAAAAAAGCGGCGGAAGAAGCCAAAAAGGCAGAGGAAGAGGCTAAAAAGGCAGCAGAGCAGAAACAGGCCAAGGCCGAAGAGGCCAAGCCTGGGGAGTAAAGTTAAAACACGGATTAAACGGATAACCCGACAGGTCTAAAGGCTCCGTTTAATCCGTTTTTTTAGCGCCCTTCAAAGATCATGCCGAGTAAGATTCTTGTAAGCAGTTGTCTAACGGGGGAAAAGTGCGCGTATGACGGCAAGGACCGGACTGTCAGCGCGGTCAGGGAACTGTGCAAACGTTTCGGATGCGTCCGCGCATGTCCTGAAGTAGACGGCGGCCTGGGGTGTCCGAGAGAATTTCACGAGATCACGGGGAATACGGGCGAAGATGTGCTGGACGGAAAGGCGCGCGTTCTGTCTTTTTCCGGAGAAGACCGCACGGAACATTTTATACGCGGGGCGAAAGCTGCGCTGAAAAAAGCTCTTCGGAACAGCGTATCGATCGCCGTGATGAAAGCCCGCAGCCCTTCGTGCGGCAGGGGCAGGATCTATTCGGGTAAGTTTGACGGAACGCTGTGTGATGGAAACGGCGTGACAGCGGCGCTTTTAATGAGGCACGGGATCAAGGTGTTCACCGAAGAGGAGATCGGCCGAATCGAACAGGAATTATTAGATGCCTGATGATGCGGGTGAACACCGTTGAAAAATAAACGGGGCGTGTTATAATAATGCTGTCATGAAAGATGACTGTATCTTTTGCAAAATAGCGAACAAGGAGATAAAGGCGGATATTGTTTTTGAGGATGAGGAGACGCTTGGCTTTAAGGATATCAAACCCCAGGCTCCGGTCCATTTCGTTTTTATTCCCAAAAAGCATATCGATACTTTAAATGACATCTCTCCGGAAGATGCCGCGCTTTTGGCAAGGATGCTGGTCAAGATCAAGGACATCGCCACGGAGAAGAAGATCGCCGAGGATGGGTACCGCGTGATAATCAATTGCAATAGGAACGCAGGGCAGGAAGTTTTTCATCTGCATTTCCATCTTTTGGGAGGAAGATCATTCTCATGGCCGCCGGGTTAAGATGCAAATAGAGCAAAATGGAGGATTAGAATGGTTCAAAGAAGAGAACGACGAAGATTTCCCCGCATAAAAGACGAGAATATATCCGTCCAGTTGTCAGGAGAAGGTTTTGACACGATCACACAAAGTCTCGACGTCAGCGCTTCGGGAATATACTGTAAAACAGACAGACATATACCCGTGATGACGAGGGTCCAGGTTGTTCTTTCTCTACCCGGCAAGACAAAGACATCCATTCCTACCACGATGAATATCGATGGTGTTGTTGTCAGGGAACACCCGGTAAAGAAAGACGGACGCGTGCAGCATTATGACGTCGCGATTTTTTTCAATACCCTTTTACCCAGAGAGAGGGAAAAGCTCGTCCAGTATATCAACAAAAGATCGGAATAACAGCTCTCGGTGCAATGATCGTTACAAAACATTTATCAGTCAAAACCAGGGGAAATACCGACGTTATTGATATAACCCCGGATTGTCAGGAAATAGTGGAAAATACGGGGTTGAACAGCGGTATCGTGACGATATTCAATCCCGGATCGACCGGGGGGCTTACCACGATCGAGTACGAACCGAATCTGGTAAGGGACCTTAGAGATGCCCTGGAGACAATAGCGCCTTCCGATAAAGTTTATGAACACAGCAAGACATGGCATGATGACAACGGGTTTTCACATATCCGGTCATCCCTGATGGGGCCATCCATAACCGTTCCGTTCGAGAACAAGGAGCTAACCTTGGGAACCTGGCAGCAGATCGTATTCTGCGATTTTGATACCCGCCCCCGCAAACGCCGATTAGTAGTCCAGGTAATGGGAGAATAATCTTTGTATGGGCGTTCTGTCAAGGCAAAAACCGGTCAAGTTGATAGCAAGTATAATCTTCAAGGAAGAGAAGCGCCGGGAGTACGCTGAGAAAAGACTGGAAAGGATCTACGGCGCTCTGGAACCGCTTGAAAAGATCTTGCCTTTTGATAAAACGGACTACTATTACGAAGAGTTCGGCAGGCCGCTGAAGCGAAAACTTGTGTGTTTCAAAAGACTTCTCGGCACGGAAAAGATCCCCTCGGTAAAACTGGTGGCAAATAAGATCGAGAATAGTTGCCTGGTAAACGGCAAGAGAGTTATCAATATCGACCCCGGGTATATTACCGAAGCAAAACTGGTTCTTTTGACCACAAAAGATTATAGTCACAGGGTCTATCTAGGCAGGCGCGTATTTGCCGAATCAACGTTGCATTTCCGCGACGGGACTTTCAGGTCCTGGCCCTGGACTTATCCGGACTACGCCTCGCAGGAGCTGATATCCTATTTCAACGAGGTCAGAAAACTCTATACGGAGGACATCAGGGAATGTCAGGGACGTTTCTCAAATTGAACTCAGACCGTAAAAAACTTTGAACCTAGACCTGTCCCCAGAGTTAATCTTAGATCTGTCCCCGATAGTTTGAAAAACTAAAGAAAGACAGGTTTGATAACAAAAATAGGGACAGGTCCGGGAACGAAAATGGGGACAGGTCTGGGAACGAAAATGGGGACAGGTCTGGGAATGAAATTGGGGACAGGTCCGGGAATAAAATCGTTTACGGTCTAAGAACAAAATGAGAAACGTCCCTATTGACATATTGACACGGGAGAGGAAATATGTTAATATATGAACAGATGTTCAAATATAGTCATATATGCAAGTAGACAGGTTGTGTGCGGGGAAGATGATGCGGGAAAAAATAATAGAAGACATAAAGAAGGAAATGGAATCCCAGGAGGTCGTCGATAAGCTGTCGAGGACGTTCAGCGTGCTCGGGGATTCCACGAGGACCAGGATAATCTTTGCCCTGTCAAAGGCGGAGCTATGCGTTGCGGAGCTCTCGCTGCTTCTGGGCATGAGCCATTCCGCCATATCGCATCAAACGCGCGCGCTTAAAGACCTGGACCTGGTAAAGTGCCGCAGGGAAGGGCGGAGGGTTTATTACTCGCTGGATGACAGGCATATTGAAAATCTTTTTAAAGAAGGATTGAAACATGTTTTGGACAAGCTGTAAGGATCGCGAAAATTCAGGAGATCAGGGATGAAAGAGATGTATTTAATACAGCTCAAGGCGAAGCAGACGGCGATCGTAAAAGAAATAGTCGGCGGTTACGGCGTTATTCACCGGCTGGAGGCCCTGGGAATAAGACCGGGGAAGAAGATCACCAAGATAAGTGCGCATTTCTGGAGGGGGCCGGTTACGGTAATAGTTGACAAGACAAAAATTGCTATCGGCCACGGTATGGCCCAAAAAATCGTAGTAGAGGTCTAGTATGTCCCGGGCAAAGAAAAAGATACTTCTCATGGGTAATCCCAACGTGGGAAAGAGCGCTGTATTTTCCAGGCTGACCGGGGCCAGGGTCACGATCTCAAATTATCCGGGAACAACGGTCGAATTCAGCCAGGGATATATAAAACTCGGAAAAGACGAGATGGGTGCAGTCCTGGACGTACCGGGGCTTTATAACCTGAGGTCTATTTGCAGGGCCGACGAGGTTGCTCTTGAGATGCTGAAGGAAGGGGATATTGTCATTAATATCGTCGACGCGACAAATCTCGAGAGAAACCTTTTTCTCACGCTGGAATTGAGGGAAAGGAATGTCCCCGTGATTGTTGCGCTTAACATGTGGGATGAAACACGCCACAAGGGGATAGAGATAGATGTTGAAAAACTCGAAGAGAAGCTCGGGATCCCTGTTGTTCCCACGTGCGCTTTGACCGGCGTCGGCATAAAGGAATTAGTAGAACGCCTGAAAGGCGTCGTGAAAAAGAATTTTGCTCCGCTTACCAGGGATCAGAAATGGGAAGAGATCGGCGCCATACTGAGCGCCGCCCAGAAGTTGCATCATCATCACCATACTCTTCTGGAAAGGTTCGAGGATGTCAGCACCAGGCCTGCCACGGGTCTGCCGATAGCCGTTTTTGTCATCTACCTGTCCTTCAGGATAATACGTTTTATAGGAGAAGGGCTTATCAGTTATGTGTTTAACCCGTTATTTGAAAAGGTCTGGCTGCCGCTCCTGGAGAGACTGAGCTCCATAATGGGGGCAGGAGGTTTCGTACACGATATCCTGATCGGCAGGCTCGTAGAAGGGAATATAGATTTTATGCAATCTTTCGGGCTGCTGACCACGGGGCTTTATGTTCCTTTTGCGGCGGTGCTGCCGTATATCCTGAGTTTTTATTTCATGCTGGGAGTCCTGGAAGATCTGGGGTATCTGCCGCGTTTGGCTACCCAGGTGGATAATCTTATGCACCGTCTCGGGCTTCACGGTTATGCCATTGTGCCCATGATACTGGGGCTTGGCTGTAACGTCCCGGGTGCGCTGGCATTGCGCCTTCTGGAAGGCAGGAGAGAAAAGTTTATCGCGGCGACGCTCATGGCTATAGCGGTCCCGTGTATGGCTCAGACAGCGATGATCGTCGGCCTTGTGGGCGCCAGGGGCGGGGGTTATGTCGCGATGATATTCGGCATCCTCCTGGCGATTCTTATAATAAAGGGCCTTTTGCTGAACCGCTTTATGAAGGGAAGCAGCCCGGAGATATTGTGGGAGATACCTCCCTACAGGATGCCCCGCCCCATGGCGGTCCTGAAAAAACTCTGGATGAGGATATCGGGTTTCATACGGGAAGCCGTTCCGCTTGTTCTGTTAGGAGTTTTCGCGGTCAATGTTCTCTATGTCCTGAAGGTGTTCGATCTTTTGTCGCGTGTTTTTTCACCGGTCCTGAGCGGGTTGTGGGGGTTGCCGAAGGAGACTATAGCGGCAATGCTGATAGGTTTTTTGCGTAAAGACGTGGCGGTGGGCATGCTGGGGCCGCTGGGTTTGACGACAAAACAGCTGATCATAGCGTGCACCATACTTGCCATCTATTTCCCGTGCGTGGCAACTTTTGCGGTCATGGCCCGCGAATTGGGGGCCCGGGACATGGCAAAATCCGCGAGCATCATGATAATGACCGCCCTGATCGTCGGGACGATTTTAAATACCTTTCTTCCGAGTTTTTAGATATCCCGATAGGGTAGGATAGGTGTGGGGAGCTGGAAGAGATGAAGATTCTGGAAAAACTCGACAATATCTGGCGTGAAAAACTGACCCGCAGGGATTTTCTTAAAAAATGTCTTGCCGCCGGTATCGGGATGGGGGCGTCCCTGTATCTTTTTGATTTTTTGTCCAAATATAAGGCCTATGCCGCCATCGGCGAGAAGAGGGGCATGCATGAAGCTCTTTTCTACGAGAAGGTCTCAGACGATGCAGTGAGGTGCCTGTTGTGTTCCAACCAGTGCATGCTGTCCGACGGGCAGAGAGGCTTTTGCCGCGTCCGGGAGCCCGCCCGCGGCAAGCTGTACACGCTTGTCTATGAACTGGTGTGCGCCGTTCATATAGATCCGATAGAAAAGAAGCCTTTATTTCACGTGCTTCCCGGCACGAAGTCGTTTTCGATCGCAACGGCCGGATGCAATTCCCGGTGCAAGTACTGCCAGAACTGGACGATCTCACAGAGAAGCCCGGAGGAGACCTCCAACCAGCGCCTGAGTTGCCAGAATCTTGTCGCGAGCGCTTCCGCGAACGGATGCACTTCCATTGCCTATACATACACCGAGCCGGTAGTGTTCTACGAATATGTGCTTGAGGCATCCAGACTTGCCAGGAAAAGCGGCATACACAATGTCGTGGTTACCGGCGCAAAAATAAATGCCGAGCCCCTCAGAGAATGGTGCAGACATATAGACGCGGCGAACGTGGACCTCAAGGGTTTCGACAACAAGTTCCTGAAAGAGGTGTGCGCCCAGAGGCTCGAGGACACCCTTCAGACGCTTACCATCCTGAAACAGGAGGGGGTATGGGTCGAGATCACGAACCTTATCGTTCCGACCCTTAATGACAATATGGACGATATACGCCGCATGGTAAAATGGATCAAGGGCAACCTTGGCCGGGATGTGCCTGTTCACTTTTCGCGCTTCTGGCCGCAATATAAACTGAGGTCGCTTTATCCTACTCCGGTGGAAACACTGAGGCGGGCCAGGGACATCGCGATGGAAGAGGGCATGCAGTACGTCTATATCGGGAACGTCCCGGAGATCGGGACCGAGAGCACAGTATGTCCAAATTGCAGGAAGACCGTCATAAAAAGGATCGGTTATGCTGTTCTCGAGAACAACATCACCGGCGGGACATGTAAATTCTGCGGACATAAAATACCCGGGATATGGAAGCAGCGAAAGGCTGTTGAATCGTGAATTTCAAAAAGACCGTAACATTTTCCATGGTAGTGACGGGGGCTTCCGCCATGGCGTCCCAGATAGTTTTCATGAGGGAATTCCTGGTAGTATTTTACGGAAATGAGATATCTATCGGGATCATTCTTGCCAGCTGGCTTGTCTGGGGAGCGTTCGGCAGCGCCGTTCTGGGCCGTTTTTCCGACCGCGTTCGCACAAGAGTTCGCCTGTTCGCGATATGCCAGTTCGCCCTGGCCATTATCCTCCCGGCCACTCTTTTATTCATCAGGCTGGCCAAGATGCTGATGGGAATAACGACGGGAGAGATCATTGGTTTCCCGCCTATGATGCTGTCGACGTTCGCGATACTCTGTCTGTCGTGCACCGTAATGGGGTTCATGTTCAGTTTGGCGTGCCGCATATATCGCGACGTTATTGACAGTCCCGCCGGAGGAATTGCCCGCATTTATGTCATGGAAGCCGTGGGGGCGCTGTCAGGCGGCCTTCTTGTGAGCTATTTTCTGATCCGTTACATGTCGTCCTTCAGCATATTGTTCCTTCTGTCTTTCTTGAATCTCCTGGCTTCGGTGATGATGCAGCGTTTCAGCGAACCGTTCAGGATGAAAAAGGCCTTTGTCGGTCTTACGGCGGCCTTTCTTGCCCTGGGCATGATTGCGGTATTTTCAGGCGGGGCAGGCCGGATCGGGCGTTTTTCCCGGGAACGTCTGTGGTCCGGCTTTAATGTTGTCGAGTCGAAGAATTCCGTTTACGGCAACATTACGGTCACGCAGAGAGGAGGCCAGCGTTCGTTTTACGAGAACGGTTTGCATCTTTACACGGTCCCGGACCGGCTTTCGGCCGAGGAAGCCGTTCACTTTGCTCTCCTGGAGAGCGAAGATCCAAGGGACGTGCTTTTGATAGGCGGCGGCGTCGGGGGGCTCCTTGGCGAAATATTGAAGTATCCCGTCAGGAGGGTCGATTACGTGGAACTTGACCCTGAGATCATAAATATAGCGAAAAAGCATCTTGCCGGAGAATACACGGCGGCTCTTGATCGTCCCGAGGTGAACATTATCAATGAAGACGGCCGTTTCTTTGTCAAGAAAGCGGCGAGATCGTATGATTGCATCATAATAAATCTCGGAGATCCTTATACGGCGCAGCTTAACAGGTTTTATACGGTAGGTTTTTTCAGGGAACTGGACCGGATATTGAATAAGAAAGGCGTGGTATCGTTCGCGCTTACGTCTTCCGAAAATTATATAAGCGGGGAGTTACGGGATTATCTTCGTTCGATATTCCTGAGCGCCCGCAGGGTTTTCAGGGATGTTCTTGTGATCCCCGGCGACACGGCGTATTTTCTCGCGTCCAATGCCCCGGAGGTCCTGACATGCAACAGTGACGTGTTGATGGGGCGCATGAAAGCAAGGGGCGTGGATGCCACGTACGTCCGCGAGTATTATCTTTTTGATAAACTTTCCGAAGGGAGAGTCAGCTACGCCAGGAAGATGATAGAGGAGAACGTGGATGTGGGGTTGAACAGGGATTTCAAGCCCGTTTCATATTATTATTCAACGGTATTTTGGAGCACGCATTTTGACACGCCCGCCTTTCGCCGTGTATTGCGCGCGGTCACGCCGCAGAACATATGGCTGGCGGTGTCGTTTTTCTGCGCGCTTATATTACTTTTAGGATTTTGGCGCAGGAAGAGGCAGAAAAAAAGAGCGGTTCTCCTGGCCGTCATGACGACCGGATTCGCAGAGATAAATTTCCAGATAGCCGTTATACTGTCGTTCCAGGTCATATACGGTTACGTGTTCTACAAGCTGGGGGTCATCATTACGTCCTTCATGATCGGCCTGGCGCTGGGAGGATGGATGATCGCCAGGAACATGAACCGTATAAGGAACGACATGGCCGTTTTCTCGTGGACGCAGGTAAGCATATGTCTTTATCCCCTTGCTCTGCCGCTGATTTTTCTGTGGCTGTCGGGAGCGCGGACGGATACGGTTTCATGGCTGGGAGCGAACCTTATTTTTCCGTTCCTGCCGGTCGTATCCGGGATCATAGGAGGGATACAGTTTCCTCTAGCCAATAAGATATACCTTGAGAACAGGGACGAGCTGGGCCGTGTTGCGGGCCTGAGCTATGGGCTTGATCTGTTAGGGGCCTGCGTAGGGTCTTTTCTGGCCGCCGCATTTCTTGTCCCGATCCTCGGCATTTTTCAGACCTGTTTCCTGGTGGCCCTGATAAACGTGACGGTGCTGGTGAGATTGTTGCTCAGGTGAGTTGTTTCTTGTGTAAATGCGTAAAGATGTTATACAATATATAATTACTTCTGCTGTACCTTTTAAGAGCGAGAATAGAAAGTAATGAAGCCCGATCATATAAGGCGGAATGTCACAAGGATACTGGAGGAGCTTCCGGAAGGCGTCGAGCTTGTGGCTGCCGCGAAGACAAAGACCCCCGAGGAGGTGCGCGAGGCTGTCGCTGCGGGGGTGAAGATAGTGGGCGAGAATTATGTCCAGGAGGCAGCGAAAGCTTTTAACGTTGTCGGGCATAAAGCGAAATGGCACTTCATCGGCCATCTGCAGAAGAACAAAGTTAAGAAAGCGGTCGAGATATTCGACATGATCGAGACGGTCGACTCCGCGGATCTGGCGGAGGAGATAGATAAAAGGTGCCGGGCGATAGGCAAGGTGATGCCGGTATTGATCGAGATCAACAGCGGAAAAGAGCCCCAGAAGTTCGGCGTGCCGCCCGGGGACGCGGGCGCCCTGGCGGCCAGGGCAGCGAAATTTCCCAACATAAAGGTCATGGGGCTGATGACAATGGGGCCGTTTTCGGGGGATCCGGAAGACGCCCGCTCTTATTTTATCGAGACAAGGAAGGTCTTTGAGGAGATCAAGGCCGCGAAACCGTCCGGCGTGGAGATGAGGTATCTTTCCATGGGCATGACGAATTCATACCGGGTAGCCATAGAGGAAGGCGCGAACATAGTGAGGATCGGCACGAAGATATTCGGAGAACGGGAGACATAGAAATGTACGCCAAGGTTTTGTATGATAACAGGGCAAAAAGGGGGTTGCTGTCCGGTCAGGGGTTTTCCTGCCTGATCGACGGCAAGATCCTTTTTGATACCGGGGAGGCCCCGACCTCTCTTGTGGAGAATATGGATCGCATGATGGTTTCCGCATCCGAGCTGGAGGGCGTGGTCATCTCTCACGATCACTGGGACCATACCGGCGGGTTGTGGGAGGTCCTGAAAAGAAAAAAAGGGCTTAAGGTCTATGCGTGCCGGGCATTCAGCAAAACGTTCAAGGATTGCGTGAAGGAACTCGGCGGAGAACTTATCCTGGTGGACGGGCCCACGGAGATCACGAAGGATATCTTCGTGACGGGAGGGATAGACGGCGAGTACAAAGGCGAGAAGATAACCGAACAGGCGCTGGTCGTAAAAGGAGATAAGGGGGCATCGGTTATAACGGGATGCGCGCATCCCGGCATCGTGAACGTCCTGAAACATATCAAAAACAAGCTGGGGATCAGGAAGCTGTACATGGTTTTCGGAGGATTCCATCTCGAGGGCATGGACAGGGAGGATATCGGCAGGATCATTTCCGATTTGAAAAAAATGGGCGTGGCAAAGGCCGGGCCGACGCATTGTTCCGGAGAAAAAGCAAGAAGGATGTTCAGCGGCCAGTATCAGGATAATTTTGTCGCCGTTAAGGCGGGGCATATTATTCATCTTTAAAACACGACTGAGGTTTTGAGTGGAACAGAGCAGAGATATCCCAAAAGACATTTACGACGTTGTTATAATAGGGGCCGGTCCGGCAGGCTTAACGGCCGGGCTTTACGCCGCAAGGGGACGCATGAATGTCCTTCTTCTGGAAAGTCTTACCGTCGTCGGTCAGGCGACGACGACGGAGATGATAGAGAACTATCCGGGCATAGAAAAGACCACCGGACCCGAGTTCATAGACGCGCTTAAAAAACAGGTCAAGACGTTCGGCCTGGAATGCCGCCAGGGGACCGTGAAGAGCGTATCCCGCGGCAAGGGAACGGATGTGCCGACATGGCGGGTCGAAGACGAGAACGGCGCGCACGAAGCACTTTCCGTAATAATCGCCAGCGGCGCCCACCCCAGGAAACTGGAGGTCCCCGGTGAAGAAGAACTTTTCGGGAAAGGCGTTTCCTATTGCGCCACGTGTGACGGCGCGTTTTTCCGTGACAAGGATATCGTTGTGATAGGCGGAGGCGATACCGCCGTGGAAGAGGCTTTATTTCTGACCCGGTTCGCGAAAAAAGTGACGCTTATACATCGCAGGGACCGTTTACGGGCGGCCAAGGTCCTGCAGGAACGCGCGTTCAGCAACAAAAAGATGGGGTTTGTCTGGAATTCCGTCGTGGAGGATATAAACGGCGCTGAGAAAGTCGAAAAAATCGGTGTCAAGGACATTAAAACAGACAAGAAGGCCGATATTGCATGTGACGGTGTATTCGTGTATGTCGGATGGCATCCCAATACGGATTTCGTCAAAGGCTTGGTGGACCTGGGTGAAAAGGGCCGTATCATTATCGACAGCGAAATGAAAACGTCGCAGGAGGGAATATTCGCCGCCGGCGATTGCTGTAAAAAGCACCTTCACCAGATAGTCACTGCCTGCGGGGACGGCGCGGTGGCGGCTTTTTCCGCCCAGCGCCATGCGGAAGAACTTAAAGGTACAGCATATAAATAAAAAGAAGGAGGAGATAAATGCGTTCAGATCAGATGAAGAAGGGCGTTGAAAGAATACCGCATCGTTCTCTTTTGAAGGCGCTTTCCTATACCGACGAAGAACTGGCAAGACCCATCATCGGCATAGCCAATTCCGCCAATGAGGTCATCCCGGGACATAAGCATCTCGGCAGCGTGGCAGAAGCGGTCAAGGCCGGCATAAGGATGGCCGGGGGCACGCCGATGGAATTCAATACCATAGGTGTTTGTGACGGCATAGCGATGGGGCACGAAGGAATGAAATACTCGCTTCCGTCACGCGAACTTATCGCTGATTCCGTAGAGATAATGGGAATGGCATATCCGGTGGACGGTCTTGTCTGCATCTGTGACTGCGACAAGATAGTGCCGGGGATGATGATGGCTATGCTCAGGCTCAATATTCCCGCTATACTCATGAGCGGCGGTCCCATGTTGGCCGGATGCGTGGACAAAAAAGCAGTGGATCTTATAACCGTTTTTGAAGGCGTGGGCGCGCTGGAGATGAAAAAGATCACTAAAGAAGCGCTCAAGCAGCTTGAGAACGAAGCGTGTCCCGGCGCAGGCTCGTGCGCCGGCATGTTCACTGCCAATTCCATGAACTGCCTGAGCGAGGCGCTGGGGTTGAGCCTGCCGGGAAACGGGACGATCCCCGCGGTCATGGCGAAAAGACTGCGCCTTGCAAAGACCGCGGGCATGAAGATCATGGAACTTGTGGCAAAAGATATCAAGCCCAGGGATATCGCCACTCAGAAGGCTTTTCATAATGCTATCGCCGTGGAGATGGCGCTGGGCAGTTCTACCAATACTGTCCTGCATCTTCCGGCTATCGCCAATGAAGCGGGCATCAAGCTGGACCTTAAGCTGTTCAATGAGATAAGCCGGCGCACCCCTAACCTGTGCCGCATGTCGCCGGCAGGAAGGCAGCACCTTGAAAATCTGGATGCCGCAGGAGGCGTACCGGCCGTCATGCGGGAGCTGGATAAAAAAGGTCTGCTGGATACGGGGGTCATGACAGTTACCGCGGCGAGAGTAAGGGACAATATCCGCGAGGCACGCAACCTTGACCCGGAGATAATACGCCCGATAGATTCGCCCTATTCGGCGGACGGCGGATTGAGCATTCTCTTCGGGAATCTTGCTCCCGACGGAGCGGTCGTTAAAACCTCCGCCGTGGACGAGAGCATGCTTTCTCATGAGGGGCCCGCGCGGGTCTTCGATTCCGAAGACGGGGCCATGAAAGCCATACTCGGAAAGAAAATAAGAGAGGGCGATGTGGTCGTCATCCGCTACGAAGGGCCAAAGGGCGGCCCGGGCATGAGAGAGATGCTAGGCCCTACTTCCGCTATTGTGGGAGTGGGCCTTGACAGGAAAGTCGCGCTTGTAACGGACGGACGATTCTCCGGAGGGACACGCGGCGCCGCGATAGGGCATGTTTCACCCGAAGCCCAGGAAGGCGGCGTTATAGCTGTGGTCGAGGAGGGGGACAGGATAAAAATAGATATACCCAATAAGCAGATCGAGCTTATGGTAGATAAGGGAGAGATCGAAAAGCGGCTCAAAAAATGGCAACGCCCCGGTTATAAGGTGAAAAAAGGGTACCTGTACAGATATGCCAGGCAGGTAACCTCAGCCTCGACCGGAGCGATATTCAGGAAAGATTAACAGCAGGATGAGAGATTATAAGTTCTGTCCCATGTGCGGCGCCGGTCTTGAATGGAGCCGAATAGACGGCCGCGACAGATTGACCTGCAGGAAGTGCAGCTGGGTCGATTACCGTAACCCCATTCCCGTGATAGCCTGTCTTGTTTCCAACCGAAAGGGTAAAATTCTTCTGATCAGGAGAGGTATCGAACCGTCCAAGGGAAAGTGGGCCCTGCCCGGCGGGTTCATCGAAATTGATGAGACGCTTCGGGATGCCGGGTGCCGGGAATTGCGGGAAGAGACCGGCCTTGAAGGCAGGGCCGGGCGCCTGGTCGGGATCCACATGCAGGACAGCCGGATGTACGGATCTGTCCTGGTCACCGGCATGGAATTCATCGTAGAGAGCGAAGACATTGTCGTCGGGGATGATGCCATAGACGCGAAATTCGTATCTCCCGAAAGATCTTCGGACATTCCTTTTGTAAGCCATCGCAAGCTTATAGAAGAGTTTTTAGGGCGAGGTTAATTCGCACGCATGATTTACTTACGCTGTCGCGTTCGTAAATCATGCGCTCATTAAGGAGGGCAAAATGCCAGTTATGGAGATAAGCGTTGTTCCGCTGGGAACAAGGACCACATCGATCTCCCGCTACGTAAAGCATGCGCTGGATACGATCAAGAAGGAGAAGGGCCTGAAGTCTGAGCTTACCGCGATGGGGACACTGGTTGAAGCGAGGTCTGTGGACAGGTTGATGAAGGTTGCCGGCAAAGTCCACAAAGCGGCCTTTTCCTCCGCCGGAAAGGGCAAAGTCCAGAGAGTGATCACCACAGTGCTTATTGACGATCGCCGGGACAAAAAAGTGACCATCGAGGGCAAGGTAAGGTCCGTGACCCGCGGGAAAAAGAAGTAACCAGCAGGTACGTTTAAACTCAAAATTCAACCCGACTGAATCGACCGGGTTGAAAGCAAGCAGGGGCGAACCGCTTCAGGACGCCCCATATTTTTTTTGCAATTGTAAACCGAAAATGATAAACTTGTTTACAATATGAATATCATCGGGACCGAGAATATTTTATCCCTGCCCCTGACAGATCTTGTTCTGCTTGCCAACGAGGCGCGCCGCAGCGGTGTAGGGAATCATATAGAGATATGCGGTATCATCAACGCCAAATCCGGCGCCTGCGGCGAGGATTGTAAATTCTGCGCCCAATCGGCACATTACTCCGCACGCATCCATGAATACCCCCTGAAGGACAAGGAAGAGATCATAGCGGCAGCCGGAACTGCCGAAGGTAACGGGGCCGCGCGGTTCGGCATTGTGACAAGCGGTAAAAGGCTTATGCGGGAAGAGGTCAAGGTCATAGCCGGCGCAATAAAGGGGATCAGAAAAAAAACAGGCGTATTACCCTGTGCGTCACTTGGCGCGCTTGATGAGGAATCATTTGGCATGCTCAAAGATGCCGGCCTTTCGCGTTATCACCACAACATAGAGACCTCCGAACGTTTTTATCCCGCCATAGTGTCCACGCATGATCACAGTGAAAGGGTCAGTACTGTAAGGACAGCAAAGAAGATGGGTTTTGAGGTGTGTTCCGGCGGGATATTCGGCATGGGCGAGACCTGGCAGGACCGCCTTGACATGGCGCTCCTCCTGAAAGAGCTCGAAGTGGATTCCGTACCGCTGAACTTCCTTGTGCCCATAAAAGGGACTCCTTTGGAAGATGCGAGCGGGATCTCTCCGCTGGATGCCGTAAGGGTGGTAGCGCTTTTCCGGGTCATGCTCGCGGATAAGACAATAAAGGTTGTTGCGGGCAGGGAGACCGTTTTAAAGGATTTTCAGGGTTTGATGTACACCGCGGGCGCTAACGGTATGATGGTGGGGGGTTATCTTACCGTTGCCGGCCGCTCACCGAAAGAGGATCATGTTTTGATCGGGGAGATACAGAGACTATGGAGCGAAGAATAAGCAGGTTTCTTAAAGAAAGGGAGCAGGAAGGCCTTTTGCGGCATCTCACAACGGTCGAGCCCGCCGGCGGGGGAAGGATACTGGTGGATGGCCGGAAATATATAAATTTTTCCTCGAATGATTATCTTGGCTTGTCCGCGCATCCCGGATTGTCAAGCTCGGCGGCGGAAGCCCTTTCCCCGGCTGTCGGGGCCTCGGCGTCACGGCTCATGACAGGCAGCACCCGGTTGCATCGCCTCCTGGAGGAAAGGATGGCGGGTTTCAAGGGCAAGCCGGCTTCCCTGGTCTTTAATTCCGGGTACCAGGCGAATGTCGGCATCATAAGCGCTCTTTGCGGCAAGGATGATTGCATTTTTTCCGACAGGCTGAATCATGCCAGCATAATCGACGGCATCCGTCTTTCCGGGGCTAGACTGTTCCGGTTCCGGCACAATGACGCGGATCATCTTGAAGAACTGTTGAGCCGGGAAAGGAATAATTACGCCGAAGCGCTTATTGTCACGGAAACCGTTTTCAGTATGGACGGTGATCTCGCTCCGATCGGGCGGATCGGCCGGCTGAAAAAGAAATATGATTGTGCGCTGATGGTGGATGAAGCTCACGCGACGGGTATATTCGGGGAGAGAGGCAGCGGCCTGGCAGAGGCGAAAAACGTAACCGGCGAGATCGACATCATCATGGGAACGTTCAGCAAGGCGCTCGGGGGATTCGGCTCTTATGCGGCGACATCCCGCGCGACGAGGGATTATCTTGTCAACACATGCCGCGGCTTTATCTATTCCACGGCTCTGCCTCCTTCGGTCATAGCGGCTGATCTTGCCGGCCTGGACCTGGTAGAGACCGAACCTCATCGCCGGCAAGTTCTTTTGGAAAGAGCTTCTTATTTCAGGGATAAGCTGCGGGCGAAGGGGTTTCATGTCAGAGGTGATTCACAGATCGTTCCGATAATAACGGGGGCAGCGGAGGAAGCCGTCCGCATGAGCGAATTTTTGAAAGAAAAAGGCTACTGGGTCACGCCGGTAAGGCCTCCGACGGTTCCCCGCCGGCAGGCACGGCTCCGGATATCGCTGACCTTCGACCATACAAAAGAGGATCTGGATAAATTTGTGGATGATATCAGCGGGTTTTAAAGATGGATAAAAATATTGTAAACGGAAATTTTTCCAGGAACGCGGAAAGTTACGACGACTATGCCGCCGTTCAAAGGAAGTGTGCCGAAAAACTGATAGGGCTTATCGGAGAAAAGCCCTTTTCAAGCATCCTCGAAATAGGATGCGGAACAGGTATATATACGCGGCTGTTGCATGATAGGTACGGGGATGCGGAGATAACCGCAGTCGATATCTCGGAAAAGATGGTGGAGATCGCGCGGGAAAAACTCACCGGCAAAAACATAAGTTTCATGATTGCCGACGGAGAACAGATAACACCGGACGGAAAACTCGATCTGATCACTTCTAACGCGAGTTTCCAGTGGTTTGAAAACATCGAGGAGACGCTTGAACTTTTCACCGGCGCCCTTGCCGATGGCGGGATGCTGTGCTTTTCGATGTACGGGCCGGAGACGTTTAAAGAGTTCAGGGAAGTGCTGGGGGTCCATTTCGGGCGGCACCGTGGCTTAAGTTCCGGCAAGTTCCCGTCCCGTAAAGAAATGGAAGGCATCCTTAAGAAGTATTTCAGGAGATTTGAACTGACTGAAGAGCGCTTCAGCTCGGAGTTTCTCTCGCTCTGGGATTTCCTGCGGGACGTAAAGAAAAGCGGGACCAGAGGGGAAGGGCTCGGCGGTATATTCCTGGGCAAATATGTTATAAAAGAGCTGGAGAAGACCTATATCGAAAGGTTCGGCGGTATCGCCGCAACGCATCACGTGTATTTTTGCAGGGCGCAGGTGTAGCCGGTCATGAATAATGCACTGTTCATAACGGGAACGGATACGGGAGTGGGCAAGACGGTCATCACCGGACTTCTGGCAAGACTACTTACGGAAAGAGGCATAAAGGTGATCACCCAGAAGTGGGTCCAGACGGGATGTGCCGGTATCTCTGAGGATGTTGCCGCGCATATGAGATTCATGGCCGGTGACGAGAAGCATATGGAGAAATATCGTTCCGATATGGCGCCGTATGTTCTGGAATTTCCGTCGTCGCCGCATCTGGCGGCTCTGCTCGCGAAGATACATATAGATGCCGGCAGGATAGAAAGTTCCTTCCGGCGCCTCGCGGAAAAATTTGATTTTATAATCGTTGAGGGAACCGGTGGCCCCCTGGTCCCCCTGAACGATGAAGAGATGATAGTGGATGTCGTGAAGAGGCTCCGCCTGAGCGTCCTGGTGGTCGCCGAGAACAGATTAGGCGCGATAAACCAGACACTGCTGACGGTGAACGCTTTAAGGGAGAGGGATCTTGAGGTCGTGGGTATAGCGTTCAACCGGTTGTCGGAAAAAGGGGACGAGATCATCTTTAAGGACAACCTTCGGATCGTAGAGACTCTCACGGGGGAGAAGGTTTTTGGCGAACTTCGCCGCTGCACTGACGCGCAGGAACTTTATAGGGCATTTTTACCGATCGGGGAACGAATCCTTAAGGAGCTTAAATGAAAGGCGGGACAGGTTTACTGCAGCAGCATAATCTCGGGTTTAAACCTGTCCCTGCATTTTTACTTTTATGAAAAATGAGTTGGTCCGAAAAGATCTAAAATATGTCTGGCATCCGTACACCCAGATGAAGGACTGCGAGGAATTTCCTCCTATCCCTATAGCGAAAGCCGAAGGGGTCAAGCTCTACGACCACGACGGGAATTTCTATTACGACACTATCTCCAGCTGGTGGTGTAACGTCCACGGGCACAACCACCCCGCGATAAAATCCGCCGTGAAGAAGCAGCTGGATTCGCTTGAGCATGTTCTTTTCGCGGGATTTACGCACGAACCGGCAGTGGAACTGGCTGAAAAACTTGTCGCGATAGCGCCGGGAGATCTTACCAGGGTATTTTATTCCGATAACGGTTCTACGGCCGTAGAATCAGCGCTGAAGATGTCCTTTCAGTACTGGCAGAATACGGGGAAAAAGGGGAAAACGGGCTTTCTCTCTCTTGATATGGCGTATCACGGCGACACTATCGGGACCATGAGCATAAGCGGCGTAGACCTGTTCAACGAGAAATTCAAACCTCTGCTGTTCAAGGCGTTTAAGGCGCCGACACCGTACTGCTACCGCTGCCCTTTCGGCAAGAAAAAAGGGGAATGCGCGCTGGAATGCCTGCGCCGGGCAGAAGAGATATTAAGAGGCAGTGCGGATGAAATATCGGCTGTCGTGATAGAGCCCGTTCTTATGGGCGCGGCCGGAATGATCGTCTATCCGGTCGAGTACCTGAGAGGTATATGGGAACTTTGCAGGAAATACAATGTTCATTTTATAGCCGATGAGGTCGCCACCGGGTTCGGCAGGACCGGGAAGATGTTTGCATGCGAACATGCCGGGGTGGAGCCGGATTTTATGTGCCTTTCCAAAGGGCTTACCTCGGGATATCTCCCGATGGGAGCCACGCTCACCACAGAAAGAATATTCGGGGCGTTTTACGATGACTATGATGAGCTGAAGACGTTTTATCATGGCCACACCTTTACGGGCAATCCGGTGTCATGCGCGGCTGCCGTTGCGTCGATAGACCTTTTTGAACAGGAGAATACTTTGGACAGCGTAAGCGCGATAAGGAGCGAACTCGAGGCTTTCTTAAAAGAGCTCTCGGAGCTCCCCATAGTGGGAGATACCCGGGGTATCGGCGCAGTTGGCGCGATGGAACTGGTCAAAGATAAGAAAACCAGGGAACCTTTCGGGGTAAAGAAGAGGATCGGACTGGAAGTCTATAGGCTTGGGCTGGAAAAAGGACTGCTTCTTCGTCCGCTCGGCGATGTTATCTACCTTTTTCTTCCCCTGTGCATAAAGCGGGAAGAGCTGGATGACGTATTGCGGAGGACAGCCGATGTCATGCGTTCTGTGACACGAAAGTAATGCTTTTTTTTGACGGATTCCTGTTCCCAAATGCGAATTTATCTTGTAGAATAAGTATAACTTATGCCATAAATATGTGGAGGTGAACATATGAGTGTCAGGTCCGGCAAAGGAGATAAGGGGTTTACAGATCTTTCGTTCCATAAGCGCATAAGCAAGGACAGCATTGATATGGACGCGATAGGGGATCTGGACGAACTTGACAGTTATCTCGGGCTGGTCAAGAGCAAGATGAGGCTCCGAAAAGACAAAGCCGTTCTTGAGAAGATACAGCATGCGATATACACGATAATCTCGGAAATAGTGATCGGCGCCGAAAAGAATAAAAAACTCGGGCCGCTGCTAAAGGAAGAAGACGCCGAATGGATCAAGGGCATGGTTTATCAGCTTGAGCAGAAAGTGGAGATCGAAAGCTGTTTCTATCTTCCCGGCGACGGAGAGCTTTCCGCGATCCTGGACGTGACCAGGACGGTAGCAAGAAGGGCGGAAAGAAGCGTTGTCGGGTTGTTCCAGAAAGAAAAGATCAGGAACACGCACGTCCTTACATATCTTAACTGTGTCTCCGATGTTCTTTTTATCATGGCTAGAGAGAAAGCGGGAAAAAAGGGCAAGGTCAGGCCGAAGGCGGGAAAAACAGGCAGGCCCGGGAAGAAAGCGGGGGGAAAAGGCATGGCTGCAAGAAAGAAAAGGAAGAAAAGTGCAAGATAAGTACGATTATCTGGTGATCGGAAGCGGGGCCGCCGGACACGTATCGGCCATAAAGGCCGCACAGCTGGGGTTAAAGGTCGCCGTTATCGAGAAAGACGATAAGATGTTCGGCGGGGTATGTCTCAACGAGGGGTGTATCCCCGCAAAGTCGCTCTATCACAGCGCAAAGATCTTTGACATCGTCAGGAAGAGCCCCGAATTATGCGGTCTTGAAGTGCGGTGCGGCGGTGTCGACATGGCCAGATTTGTAGAGAGAAGCCGGGAAACCACCGAACAGCTTCGGAAGGGACTTTTTTTCCTTTTTAAGAAGAACGGCATAGACCTTATCAAGGGCGCCGCGAAGTTCGCGGACAGGGAAACGGTGAGCGTGCGCGCGGAGAACGAAGAAACGCTCAGCGTGAGAGCGCAAAAGTTTTTGATCGCGACGGGATCGACCCCGCGCTCTCTGCCGAAGGCGCCGTTTGACGGCAGGCATGTGATAACGAGTTCACAGGGAATACGGCTGGATAAGGTGCCGCGGAATATACTGATAGTGGGGGGCGGGTCCATAGGCACGGAGTTCGCGTCCTTTTTTAGTATGATAGGAACCGAAGTAGCCATAGTTGAAGTCGAGGACAGGCTTCTTCCCGCGGAGGACCGGGAGATATCCGGGCGTTTCCAGGCGGTATTTAAACAGCGGGGAATAAGTGTTCATGTTTCAAGCCGGGTAAGAGATGTCTCAGTGGAGCCCGACGGCACAGCGGTAACGGTCGAAGGAAAAGACGGCAAAACGGCCGGGAAATATGAGATGGTTCTGGTTTCCATAGGCCGGACCCCCGCTACTTCCGGTATAGGGCTGGAACAAATAGGGGTCAAGACGGAAGACGGGGGATACATACCGGTGGATTCAAGGATGCGGACGAACGTGGAAAATATCTATGCAGCCGGCGATGTTTTACGCACGCCCATGCTGGCGCACATGGCTTATGCCGAAGGTGAGACAGCCGCGGAAGCGGCCGCGAACCATAATCCCGAACCGATTGATTACAGTTCCGTTCCGAATGTCATATATACCGATGTTCAGGTAGCGAGCGTGGGAATGACCGAGGAAGAAGCGGGGTCGGAGAACGTTGATTATACTGCCGGGAAACATTTTTTTAAAGCCAACGGAAGAGCTGCGATCAGTTCGCAGACAGAAGGTTTTATAAAGGTCATTGCCGATAACAGTACGCGGAGATTGCTGGGAGTGCATATAATCGGCTACGAAGCCGCTGAACTGATCCATGAGTTTATCGTGGCAAAGAGAGCGGGGCTTTCCGTTGAAGAGATAGGAAAGACCATACACGCGCACCCCACGTTCTCGGAGACGGCTGTCGATGCCTGCAGGGCGGTCTTCGGCAAACCGATACACGGATGATCGGCTTAATTCAAAGAGTGCAGCACGTTCCCTACCAGGGCCCCTCCGCCCGGTGTGGATCCTCCCTGTACGGGAACATGCTGCACTCTTAAAGATAAGGACAGCAAGATCTTTTACACTATCGCTCCACATAGACCTTGCTAACATCTTTGCGAGATAGTACCATATATATGTCATGGAAATCACAATAGTACTTTTATTACTGGTCCTCATCATCCTTGTCGCCTTTCTGGCGTGGAAGACACGCGGTACGGATAAGGGGAAAGAGCAGGTCGAATCCATTCTCAACGAAAAATTCATAGACTTTTCCGACAGGATACGCCAGACCATGGACAGGACCCGCGAAGAAGTCGAAAGATCCAAGGATTTTCTTTCTAAGAACGCGCTCAAGACCCTGGAGCATATATCGAGCATGAACAATATTGTCGGGAACCTGGTGAAACAGCAGGAAAAAGCACAGCAGCTGGGGCAATCGCTTGAATATCTGCTTCAGGCGCCAAAGCTGAGGGGCAACTACGGCGAGACCGTTCTTGAAGAGATGCTGGAGCGCATTTTGCCCAGAGGCATATGGGAGAGGCAATACGCGGTAGAAGGCGGCGAGAAGGTGGATGCGGTGGTAAAGTACAGGAACGTGGTCGTCCCCATCGATTCTAAATTCCCGAAAGAGGATTATCAGAAATATCTGGCTGCCGGCAATCCCGGAGAGAAAAAGGCGCACTGGGCAAATTATGAAAAAGCTTTGAAAACGCAGATCAACTCGATAAGGGAAAAATACATCAAACCCGAGAAGGGGACCACGGAATTCGCGCTGCTATTCATCCCTTCCGAATCCATCTATTATGAGACCATAGCCGAGAAGAATTATCTTGGGGACCCGTGTCATATATATGAATACGCCTCCGAACGCGGGGTAGTGCCGGTAAGCCCCAATACCTTTTATGCATTTCTCAATATCGTGCTGCTCGGCATACGAAATCTCGAGATCGCGCAGGAAGCCAAAAAACTGCAGGAATCCCTTTTTAAGGTCGAAAAGGATTTTAATTTCTTTTACAAGAAGTTCGAGACGATAGGGGCAGCCCTTGATAAAGCCTCGGAAGCTTACCGTACCGGAGAGGGGCATGTTCAGCGGTTCAAGAGGAGCTTGGATTCGACCCTGAAATTGGATAAGAATTTTCAGGCGGAGGCGGAACGTGAATTCCTCACGGAACAGAGGACAGAGGACAAAGGCAAGGCTTGAAGATCGGTCTTTGATCGGAGAGGTGTATGCGCAAAAAGGCGATGCTTTGGGAAAAGCTGGAGGGGAACAAGGTCCACTGTTTTCTTTGCGCCCATCATTGCAGGATAAACGAGAACGGTTTCGGTTTTTGCGGAGTAAGACAGAATATTAAAGGAGAGCTTTACACGTACACCTATGGGAAGGCGATCGCCAGCCATGCTGACCCCATAGAAAAGAAACCCCTTTATCATTTTTTACCCGGCACGTATGCTTATTCCATAGCCACGATCGGATGCAATTTCCGGTGCCCCTTTTGCCAGAACTGGTCGATCTCACAGGTTAAGGCGAGAAACGAAGATATAGAGGGTTATGAGATGAAGCCGGAGGAGATCGTTGCCGAAGCTTTGCGTAATAACTGCCGGAGCGTATCATATACGTATACGGAGCCGACAATATTCTTCGAGTACGCGTATGATACGGCGAAGATAGCGAAAGAACACGGCCTGTATAACACTTTCGTGACGAACGGGTTCATGACAGCCGAAGCGATAGAAAAGATACGGCCGTATCTGGACGCGGCGAACGTCGATCTCAAATTTTTCAATGACGATACGTATAAAAAAATATGCGGGGGGAGACTGCAGCCCGTCCTGGATTCCATAACGAACATTAAAAAAGCGGGGATATGGCTGGAAGTCACTACCCTTGTCGTCCCGGGGCAAAATGATTCGGATGAGGAGTTGCGCAAGATAGCCGCCTTTCTGGGGGCGGCCGGCAAGGAGATCCCCTGGCACATAAGCCGTTTTCATCCGGATTATAAATATCTGGATTCATATCCCACCCCGATCGAGACCATGGAAAGGGCCCGGGAGATCGGAAAAGAGGAGGGGCTTAAGTATGTTTATCTGGGGAATGTCTATACCCGCGGGGAAACGATCTGCCCCGGCTGCGGGAACGTTCTGATCGAAAGAACGGGTTTTGGGGCCAGCATGTCGGAGAGGTTCCTTAAGGGCGGCAAGTGCCGCAAATGCGGCACTTCCATCGAAGGCGTTTGGGAGGGGAGGAGGATGCAATGAAGAAAGTCGGCATCGTTATTCTGGTGGTCTTTATAGCGTTCGCGGGCGTTGTTTACTATTTTCGGTACGACATCTTTCAGTTCTCCGCGGAGTCAATTATAAAGAAAATGCTCCCGAAATACGTGTCCGTCAACAGGATCATTTTTGATCTAAAGAACGGTGTTATGCAGGTAAAGGGTTTCGGCATAAAGAATCCGAGAGGATTCCAGGACAAGTTCCTGGCCAGCATCGATTCCGTCACCTGCAGGTACAAGATGCGGGGAAAGACCATCCTGGACGGGATAGAGGTGACGGATATCGAGGCCGACGGTCCGGTCATAAATATCGAGCGTCTTTCCAACGGACAGCTCAACGTTAATGAAATGGGAAAGATGATGGAGACCGAAGAGAGGAAAGAGCCGGTAAAGCCTAAGGCGGAGAAAAGGGAAAAAGCGGCATCCGGCAAAGGGATCTCGGATATAATAAAACTGACCAATACGATCAATGTCACCGGCGGCAAGCTGGCGCTTTTGGATAAGGCCGTATCGCGGCGCCCGTATCAGTTGACCTTTGAGGGCGCCAGCGGGAACATAACGCTGGATCTCAAGCGGGATTATAAGGGTGTCCTGTCAGCGGCGACAAAAGGAAAGGGGTTTATAAACGGGGACCCTGCGCAGACAATCGACTGGACCATCACCCTGAATCCGCAAACGGAAAAATTGACCATGGGAAACCGGTTTGAAGTGAATAATGTGGATATTCTCCTGTTCAAGCCTTATTACGATAAATATTCCCCGGTCGATATCGAAAGAGGCAGGTTCTCCGGGACCCTTGTCTTCGATTTTGACAACGGGAATATAGGCTCGATGAACACCATCGTTCTTACAAATCTCAGATTTACGGAGAAGAGAGGAGGCGTGGCTTCGGGGTTCTGGGACGTAAGCGTAGCCGACATTATAAAGTACCTGGAGACGTCGTCGGGAGATATAGTTTTTGATTTCAAGATAAAAGGCGATATGGAAAATCCGCGGTTTTATCCCGGTCCGCATGTCAAGCAGGCCATTCAGAGCATGGTGGTCGACAAGGTCTCTGATCTGTTTAAGGAGCAGGAAGGAGGCGGCGCCGAAGGCGCTAAGAGCGATACCGAGAAAGTGGTCGACGTTATCAGGGGTCTTTTAAAAAAATAAAGGAGGGAAATATGGTATTGATTGTGAAATTGCTCTCGATCGCTATAATTATTTACGGGTGTCTTTTGATGCTGCGGCCCGGCATTTTGAAAAAGGTCCTGGAATACATAAAGGAAGGGAACAGGGCTTATATCGCCAGCGGGATCAAAGCCGTTGTCGGGATATTTTTCATGATCGCGGCTTCTAAGTGCAGTATTCCCTGGATCATCCTGTTCTTTGGGGCGCTTGCCGCCCTCAGCGGGATCGCCGCGTTCGTGATCAAGAAAAAAGTCATGGTACAGATACTGGAGTGGGCGGAGAAAAAGCCCGTCCGGGCTGTAGGGGTGATCGCTCTGATCATGGGCGTATTACTGGCATTGGCCGCGTAGATATACAGGCAAAGAAGGTCATTAGAGCTCGGCTTGATCGCTTTGAAGGGAGGCGTATGAGATACGGTTTCTTCGCAAAGTATCTTGTCTTTCCGTTTTTGTTTTTTCCCCTTTCGATACTTCTCTTGACGGGGATTGCATACTGCCTTGAACTTAGAAGCGGCGCTTTCGAGGGCGGAGGTAATATCCCCGCCCGCTATACCTGTCTGGGGGAAAATGTTTCCCCCGGTCTCAGCTGGAGCGGTGTTCCCGCGGGGGCGCAGAGTTTTGTGCTTATTATGGATGATCCGGATGCTCCGGCGGGGACCTGGGTGCACTGGGTGATCTACGATATCCTTAAAGATGCCGGTGGATTGAAGGAGAATGTTCCCAAAAGGCCGGTTCTGGCCGATGGTGCCAGGCAGGGCATGAACAGTTTCCGACGGGTAGAATACGGCGGTCCATGCCCTCCCCCCGGACCCGCGCACAGGTACGTTTTTACGCTATACGCGCTTGATGTCGTTCTGGGTCTTGCCCCCGGCGCCAGTAAAGAGACGGTCATGCGGGGCATGAAAGGTCACATACTTGGCAAGGCGACCCTTACAGGCATGTTCGGGAGGTAGATGAGGCTATACGGCAAAAATCCTGTGCTGGAACGCATCAAAACCCGCCCCCGGTCCATACGAAAATTGTATCTGCAAAAACGGACGGACCTTTCCGAGATCGTGCGGGAAGCAAAGCAGGCCGGCCTGACGTTTGAATCGGTTGACAAAAACTGGTTTAAGAGCAAATGCGGGGATGCGCATGCTCAGGGTGTCATGGCCGAGGTGGAAGAATTCAAGTACGCTCCTTTTACTGAGATCCTGTCCGAATGTCTGGAAAGCGTTTCCATCCCGGTTTTTTTGGACGGCGTAACGGACCCGCAAAACCTGGGTGCCATTATCAGGAACGTGGCCTGTCTGGGCGGTTTTTCCCTGGTCTTGCCGGAACATGGGTCTGCGCATGTAAATGAGACGGTTTTACGGGTAGCCAGCGGCGGGGAAAACTATATCAGCATAGGCAAGGTCACGAACATCGCCGGAGCGCTGAAAAAGATAAGAACAAAAGGCGTATGCATAGCGGGCGCCTTGGCCGGGGATGGCGACGATATACTGAGGACCGAACTTGTATTCCCCCTGGGCATTGTTATCGGCTCCGAAGGAAAGGGGATAAGGCCCGGGCTGCAGAAATACCTTGATGTCCGATTATCGCTGCCCATGCGCGGAGCGCCTTTGTCTTATAACGTGGCTGTCGCCGCGGCACTATTTTGTTATGAAATAAGCCGCCGCCGGTAGGGCGGAAGCGGCCAATTTGGAGGTTTTATGAGCGATAAGAATGTGCTTGATTTTCTTGCTGAGGCCGGGATGCTGAAGCGCGTCAAGAGAAGTGGATGGTGGATGGTCGGCATTCCTTACGACGAAAGCGTTGCGGAACACAGCTTTCGATGCGCGGCTGTCGGGTATATCCTGGCAAAGATGGAGAATGCCGAGCCGTATAAGGTCCTCATGATGACGCTTTTCAACGACCTGCATGAAGCCAGGACGGGCGACTTGCATAAGGTAGCTCACGGGTATTTGAACGTGAGAGAAGGGGAGAGCAAGGCGTTCGCCGGGCAGATAGAAAACCTCGAGAAAGGGATGAAAGAAGAACTCAAAAGAATAAAAGAGGAATATGATGCTCAGGAGACGCTCGAATCCCGCGTGGCTCGGGATGCGGACATACTGGAATGTCTCCTGCAGGCAAAAGAATATGTCGACATCGGTTTTCCCAACGCGGAAAAGTTCTTTAAAGCGGCTCCCGGGCATCTTCGGACGGAAAGTGCGCGCCGGTTGTGGGAAAGCGCAAAGCCCTGGGACTCAAGCGCGTGGTGGGGGGAACTCGGCAAATTCGAACGGTAATCATGGAAAAAGCAAGTAAGACGAAACTAAAGCAGGTGCGTGAACTTATGCGCGATAGGAAGGTGCGCGACGCGAGCGGTTTGTTCGTGGCTGAAGGCCTCAAGATCGTCACGGATATGGTCCGGAAAGGACATGCTCCGGATTCAATGATCATCTCTCGTGATTTTGCCGGGAAAGAGGAAAATAAGGACTTTTTTCGCGACATGCAGGACAGGCCGTTTCCTGTTTTCGAAGCCGGCGATGCCGATTTTGAGAAAGTATCCTCCCTTCAGCATTCACAGGGGATCATGGCTGTTATGAAACAGAGTGAACGTTCGGAGGGTGTGCCTGTCGGGAAAGAGGATGCACTCCTGGTTTTATGCGACGGCATCCAGGATCCGGGAAACCTTGGCGCGATGATCAGGACCTCAGTCGCGTTCGGGGTTGATTCAATGCTGTTTATGGGAGAAACAGCGGATATTTACAATCCCAAAGTGATCCGGGCGTCGAGCGGGATGATACTCGATATTCCCGTATATAAGTGCGATATAGCGGAGCTGGATCGTTTAAAGAAAAAAGGCTATCACCTGCTGGTCAGCAGCCCGCGGGAACAGGGAAGTAAGGATATTGCCGATGTGACGGGAATCCCGCCGCCATTTATTATTGCTTTCGGCAGTGAAGGGAAAGGCGTCTCCGGCGGAGTCTCGGACAGGGCAGACGGATCCTTTCATGTTCCGATTTGTGAGGCAGCCGAATCCCTTAATGTTGCCGCCGCCGCCGCGATATCGTTGTATGTGTTCGCAAGGATGCGGGAATGACAAGCCAAGCACCCGTCAGGATCACGAAGGGGGAATGATGAAGTCATGCCGCGAAGAGCTGTGGTTCAAGACGCCGGATAGAAGAAATTACATTAACATAACCCCAAAAGTGCAAGAGATCGTCCGTAAGAGCGGTATCAGGGAAGGGTTATGCCTGGTTAATGCGATGCATATAACGGCCAGTGTTTATATAAATGATGATGAGCCGGGGTTGATAAAGGATTACGACGAATGGCTGGAAAAACTGGCCCCCCATGAACCCGTGGAGCAGTATCGGCACAATGTCGGTGAGGATAACGGTGACGCTCACATGAAAAGGCAGATAATGGGGAGGGAAGTAGTCGTCGCCATTACCGGGGGCAAACTGGATTTCGGCCCCTGGGAACAGATATTTTACGGGGAATTTGACGGCCGCAGACGCAAAAGGGTCCTTGTGAAGGTCATCGGGGAATGAGCGCGCCCGGCCGCTTGGACAGCGCCTCCTAACTGGTTTTTTTCCGGTGATATGGTATACTTTACGGTGTAAAAGCCCTTCGGAGAGAGGGTTTCAGTGGGGCAGAGAACAGGAAATAATATGCAGAGAAATAACATGGAGAATATTGAAGAGTTGTCCAACGAGGAGCTTAGAGAGCTCATTCTTGAGCAGATAAAGGATCTGGGTATCGACCTGGATACCGTAGAGATCGTTGTGACCGGCGGCCCGAAGGTTATTTTAAAGGGCAAGGTGAATTCCGACAGCGAACGGGAAATGATAAAACAGACCATAATGGACATGGTAGGCATAGATGATGTTATTGATGAACTGGTGGTTATCCAGGGAGTGAACGACAGCTCCGAAGATGAGGAGTCACGCGAGGAATCCGAATTGTATGACGAGGATGAGGAAAATATAGGCACGGAGGACGCTTTCCAGTCAGTCGAGGATGGAATACCGTATATCCCGCCGACAAGTCCTACATATCAGGAATCTCCCAAGAAAATAAAATGGAAGAGGCAAAAAAAGAAAACGCAGTAGACCAAGGCGAAGAGCTCCAGTGGTATTTCAGGCCATGGGTGATAACGGGAGCGATATTTCTTTTCGGCCCTCTGGGATTGATCCCTTTATGGTTCCGGCCGGAGACTAGGATGTATCTAAAGATATTCATTTCCGTTTTGGTGTTTGCAGGGACCATCTGGATGACGGTCGAAGCCACAAAGTATTATCAGAAGTTGCTGCTTCACTACAGAGAGTTAGCCGAAGTCGTCGCAAGCATGTGAAAGCGAAAGGGGATGAGCTTATGTTCGGACTGGGACTGCCCGAGATACTATTGATACTTGTCATCGCGCTTCTCATTTTCGGAGCCGCGAAACTGCCCGAAATAGGAAAGGCCCTCGGAAGGGCCTTGAGCGAATTCAAGAAAGGCACACAGGAATTCACGGAAAAAGATGAAGAAAAAAAATAGATCCCTCGTCCGCTCCATGCGGACCCGGGATAAATTCGGCCATGCAATTTATGCCGCTGTCACTCCATAAGTTGCGGCCCCACTTAACGAATGACCCCCCTTTACGCCGAAGAGACGAAAAAACTGGATGTTATAACCCACCTTGAGGAGTTGCGCCGGCGGATATTATGGTGCCTGGCGGTCCTCGGGCTTGCCGCTATTATTTCGTTCGCGCAAGGCGGCGCCATCATGGCACTTGTAAAAAAACCCGTTACCGGCCTTGTCAGCGAACTTATTTTTATCAGCCCTACCGAAGCATTCGTAGCGTACATAAAAGTCGCGCTTCTTTGCGGTTTTGTTATATGTTTTCCCGTAATACTTTATCATACCTGGGCGTTTCTGTCTCCGGCCTTGCCCGGCAACGTAAGGCGGCGTGTTGTCCTGTGGCTGTCCCTTGCACTGGTGCTTTTTTTGGGGGGCATAACATTTTCTTATTTTGTGGCCATTCCCATGTCGCTCAGGTTTCTGATAGGTTTTGGCAGTAAGATAGCGGTTGCAAGGATCACGCTCGGCAGATATATATCTTTTTTCGGGGCCCTTGTCCTGATAGGGGGCATTATTTTTGAGATCCCTATCATCATAGGGCTTTTCACCGACGCCGGGCTTTTGAGAACGAGTACATTAAGACGAAAAAGACATTACGCGATCATCGCGATCATGATCTTCGCCGCTGTTATTACGCCTACCCAGGATATCCTGAACATGCTTCTTTTTGCTTTACCGATGATGCTTCTTTATGAGGCCGGTATTTTTATTGCTTTATTGATAGAGCGCCGTAAAAACCGCCGCTGACTCCCCGCCGCAGTTAATTAATCAAAAGTTGCCTTCCAGAGTCCTACATGATATTCTTTAGGTGAATATAAAGTTAGAAAAATAACAGGTATTTAAAGGCAAACCACTCGAAAGAATGGGACGCAAAGCCAGGGCCTAAGCTTTTGAAGAAGTATGGCCGGCCGGTTGCATTACCGTGTAGCCAAAGCCCATTCGTTTTCGAATGGGCTTTTTTTGAGGTGATGTACGATGAAGAAGTTCTGCGGCAAAAAAGTAAGAGCGGTCTTTTTCGTAGCCTTTCTTGTTATTACTTTCGTTACCGTGACTACGGAGATAAGTTCTGACGCGTCGTTTGTCTGTCTTACGGGTATTGCGTCCTGGTATTCGGAATTTTCACCCGGCATTAAACCGACCACCGCAAATATGGAGGAATTTGATCACAGCAAGATGACCTGTGCTGTCTGGGGGGTTCCGTTCGATACGATGGTCGAGGTGACCAATCTTGACAATGGCCGGCGGGTGCTTGTCCGGGTGAATGACCGGGGGCCTGCGAAGCGGCTGTGCAGAGAGGGGCGTGTGATCGACCTTACCATGGCCGCGTTTCAAAAGATAGAAGAACTTGACGCGGGACTCGCCAGAGTGCGGGTACGCGTTGTCAAGTAGCCCACGTCATATCTAAGTCATATCTAAACAGTTACCAAAAATCATTTGTTTTTTTTCGCATAACCAGTATAATTAGTGGTGATTTTATTATATTTACGGTTTCGGGAGAAATGCATGAAGTTCAAGACCAGGATTTTTTTTATCTGGGCAATGTCCGTTTTTATGGTGCTCGGACTGACATCCTGTACCACCACCCATGTGGCGACACCGTCGCCTGACTCCGCGGCATACGATGTTTCCGCCGTCCCGTCCCCCATGAGGCACGGGATATATCACTCCGTGGCTCCGGGAGAGACACTCTGGCGCATTGCCAAGATGTATGATGTGGATGCCGAAACGGTCAAGGAAGTCAACCGCATAAGCGATGTCAGGGACCTGGATATCGGCAGGCAGCTATATATTCCAGGTGCTTCCAGGAGGAAGCACGTGGTGACACTTTATCCCAATAAAAAATGGAAATACATAATCATTCATCACAGCGCGACCGATTTTGGTAATTCCATGCAGTTCAACAGGGCCCATTTAAACCGGGGATGGGAGGGAGTAGGATATCATTTTATTATCGACAACGGCACTTGCGGCAAAGGTGACGGGCAGATAGAGACATCGCCGCGCTGGTTGAAACAGGTCAATGGAGCTCATTGTAAGGCGGGCGAAATGAACGAAAAAGGAATAGGCATCTGTCTTGTCGGAAACTTTTCCAGGGACAAGGTATCCGCCAGACAGATGGATTCGCTGGTATATCTGGTAAACAAGCTTCGTAAATATTACAGGATCCCAAAGAGGAATATAATGGGGCACGGTCAGGTTCCGGGAGCCAGGACCGAATGTCCCGGCACCAAATTCCCGTGGAAAAGATTCCGGACCCGTCTGGGCGGATAAAAACGCCGATCCCCGGACTTTCTTTTTGTCCTATCCGATAAAGCGGCAACTCCCGTGTAAAATATCTTGACATTTCCGGAAAAGAAGTTACTATATACCTTGCGCGTAATTGCGGGTATATACTCAAAAACCTCGATGCGCCCCGTGGATATATGACCGACTATGAGACAAAAAGGAAGACCCAGAAAAAAGAAGATCATTCACGAGCAGCCGCGGATCGATCACTTCAGCCCGCGCGGGCGGCCCGGTCGTCCGGATGAAGCCATTGTCGCCATGGAAGAATACGAAGCGATACGCCTGCATGACTTTCTCGGCATGCAACAGAAACAGGCGGCCCAGATGATGGGTATTTCCCAGCAGTCGTTCAGCCGTATCGTCAGGGAGGCCCGTAAGAAGGTGTCCGATGCTATCGTGAACGCCAAGATCATACGTATCGAAGGCGGCACTTTTGTGAACAAAAGATCCATGGATATAGCGGATAAACTTAAACGCAAGATGGTTAAGGTATAGAGGGGGAGCGATGGAAATAAAGGAACACCTTAAGGAAAACGGACTGACGCTGTCTCTGAAAGGAAGTTTTGATGAGGCGAGCAGCCCCGAGGTGGAGAGAAAACTTACAGAAGCCCTGTCTCAGGACATAAAAAGCATATGTTTTGACCTGGGCAAAGTCCCGTATATCTCCAGCGCCGGCATCCGGGTTCTCATTATCGCGTATAAAAAAGCAGTAAAGAACGAAAAAAAGGTCCTTATAGGGGATATGTCCGCTAAGGTGGAAGAGATACTTGAAACTGTGGGCATTCTTCCGCTGTTTGCGATCCCCGGGAGGTAAGCTTGTGGCCCCAAAACATGAGATATACATGCTGCGCGCTTCCATGGTAAGCCTTTTCTGTAACGCTGTTCTTTTTGTTATAAAATCCACAGCGCTCATGCTGGTGAATTCTCTTGCAATAGCGGTGGATCTGGGGATATCTTTTGTCGCATTGATCGTATCCGTCATACTTTATTATTCAGTAAAACTGGCTAACCGCCCGGCCGATCTTATTCACAATTACGGGTACGGAAAGGTCGAAAATGTCTGTGAAGCCCTTGAAGGAGTTGTCCTGATAGGCATAGCTTTAGCCATGTCCTTTCAGGCGGTCGTCCACATGCTTCATCCCCGGCCTCTTGTCATGCCATGGGTAGGTCTTGTTTCCTGCGTGATAAACTCGATATTGAATTTCGGGGGAGCTTATTACATTATAAGGATGGCGAGAAAAAGTGACTCTCCGGCCATATATGCAGAAGGCATTCATTACCGCATGGAAGGGTTTATATCGGTCATGATCGGAGCATCGTTTGTTCTTTTCATGTTTTTGCAGGCAAGTGGCTACGGAACGCCGGCGAGATATGTCGATCCGATCGCTGCGCTCCTGGTAAGCATGATATTGATAATCCCTTCTTTCAAGCTGGCGAGGAATTCGTTTTTCAAACTGCTGGACGCCTCGGCCGGAGAAGATAGTCAGATGGAGATATTGAAACAGCTCGGCAGGCACATAGACCGGTTTTGCGAATTCCGCGACCTGAAGACCCGGACCGCGGGACGAAATAAATTTGTGGAATTCAAACTGGTAGTCCCCGAAGATATATCTTTCAGGAAGGGGCATGAGATCGTGAGCACCCTTGAAAAAGACATCAAAGCCGGTATACCGAATTGCGAAGTTCTTATAAAAATGGAGCCCTGCAAAAAGGATTGCGAATACGTCAAAAATGGGGAAGGGTGCCTGTATCTATAAGTTAAGCTGAAAAATACCCCCCAAAAGTCCTTAAAAATGCCCTTGAAAATCCCCTGAAAGTGCCTAAAAATAGGGGATTCCCCGCCTTAGTGTAAAATTTCAAAAAGTTAGTTATATTTTTGGGTTCCTTATATATATTATGATATACTATTAACGGCACGGCAAATCCAATACGAAATGAAGGAAAAGTGCGCCTGTGCCAATTTTTTATTACTATTATTAAAAAGTTTTAAAAAGTTTTTTCCGATGTTTTAAGAAGCGTGTAGCCGGTAGGTGCCCAAAATGAACGCAGGTGGTAGTGAAAATTTAAAAAGCTCTAATAATAATCATTCAGGGGGAGAAGTTTATTATCCTGGGAATGATTATATGCACCCGGTAAGTTTTATCGAGGTGCAGTCAAATCGCCGCAAGAGGATATGGCTTAAGGTCATATCCTTTTTTGTTGCTTTTGTCTTCCTTTTTCAGCAAGTCGCGTACTCATGGGACCTGCCGCATGCAAGACCCGCGCCGGTGACCGCTAGCGCGCTGGACCAGATCAAGGAAGCCCTTGATGCCGGGAAAGATGAGATCGAGGTTACGAATTATGATCTCCTGTCTCGTCGATGGCACCCAAGCGGCATAAGAAAACTTCTTCCCAGCGCCAAGGAACAGGAGCAGACCGGAAAATATGCCCCATTCTATCTTAAAAGCCAGCAGAGCAAGCACGAAGAGATAATCCGCCAGAAACAGGATAAGGAAGACCTTGTCGTTCAGCTGCAGCGAAAGCCCAAAGAATTCGAAGAAGATATGCCCCTGAAAAAGAAAAAAGGAGGTGAAGGAGGCGGGGCCGTAAACTTTACCCTCACCGCGCCTGATGATATAGACATGCCGCATAACCTGAATTATTTTGAGTTTCCTGAGGAAGACCAGACCTCGAAGTATGATATAACCAGGATCAATATCGACCAGTGGAAAAACGGTGCCGAAGAAAAGATAGATGAAGAAACGGGCGAAAAATACTGGGTAGGTTACGGCGACGGCGACGCGGGCGATGAAAGGCGTATCCAGATCATCATGTACATGGGTGAGGGCGATGACAGGAAGATCGAAAAAATACTTCTCGGTTACCGCATGACAGCATCGGGCGCATACGAACCCAAGTACAGGACCGATTACACGTATGAAGGGGATGATATAAAGGAGACCCGCAAATACGATATCTCGGGCGGTGCCGATCGGCTCATTGAGCTGGCCACTTATATAGGGACGGAAGATAACAACCACGTCAAGAAGATCGTTTATTACGATCTTGCCGGAACTATCAACAGGAGGCGCGATTATAAGTACGAGGATGATGCCCTGAGGGAAACGCTTCTCTATGAAACAGATTCTGAGAACGAAGGCGAAGGGACCCTTCTTCAGAAAACGGTTTTTGTCGGCGAAAAAGACAAGGAAGTCGCGGACTATTCGCAGAACTTCCGGAATGACGGGACCGTAAAGGACACGACCATCTCTTATTACAAGGACGGCAAGAGGGCAAGTGATCTCGAGGGCGAGGAGCACAGGTACTCAAAATCCGGGGACGTGAAGTATAAGGGAGATCCCGACATAAACGGCGACGGCGTGATTACCGAAGATGAGCTTGGCAGCGCTGTTAAAATATCGATGACAGTATATGATGATCTGCACAGGCTCGCCGGGGAAGAGGTATCGGACTTCACTGTCAACTACCGTTCGGATGGAACAGTGAGCCGCACCACCGTATATCTCTACAGTGACGGGCACAGGGCAGGCGATGCGAATTACAGGGAATGCCTCACGCGTTCCGCTACTTACTACGGTGATCTTGACAAGGACGGGGACGGCAAGATAAGCGACGCGGAACTGGCCGACGGCGTAAAGCTGTCAGAGACCTATTATCATACTCTTTACCGCTTAAAGGGCGAGGAAAAATCGGATTACACCGTAAAATATAACTCTAAAGGCGAAAAAACCTCTATTACCATTTACGAATATGAGAATGCGGACGGCGATCTTGTCAGGGCGGAAGATGCCGCCACGGACGATCCTATGAAAAAGAGCACCGTTTATACCGCCGGCTCCATCGCGGCGGGCGAATACAACGCCGACGGCACCTTGATGGAAGGGGAAGACGGGCTTATAGCCGATCCGACAAAGGTATCTGAGACATTCTACGAAGGGGACGTCGGCGAGGAAAAATCCGATTACACGATAAAATACAATTCCAGGGAAGACAAAAGCGCTATCACTATTTACGAATATGAGGCCGCGGGAGGCATTGTCAGAGCGAAGGATGCCGGCTCGATCGACCCCATGAAAAAGAGCACGGTTTACACCGGCGATTCCATCGCGGCGGATGAATACAACGTCGACGGCACTTTGATGGACGGCGAGGACGGCCTTACGGACACTCCCATAAAGATGTCCGAGACCTTCTATGAAGGGGACGTCGGCGAAGAAAAATCGGATTTCACCGTGAAATATAATTCCAACGGCAACAAGACCTCCATTACCGTTTATGAGTACGAAAGCGCGGGCGCCCTTGTCCGGGCAAGAAGCGCCGACGTAGAAGATGCCATGAGAAAAAGCACGGTTTACACCGCCGATTCCATCGCGCCGGCTGAATACGATCCCGCTGACGGTACTCTATTAGCAGGGGAGGACGGCCTTACAGATACCCCGACAAAGATGTCCGAGACCTTTTATAAGGGTTTTGCGACCGAGGAAAAATCGGATTACACCATAAAGTATAATTCCAAAGGTAATAAGACAGGTATCACTATTTACGATTATGAGGTCGCGACAGGCCTTGTCCGGGCCGGCGAAACCTTCCCGGAAGATGCCATGAAGAGAAGCACGTCCTATACTGTCGCCTCCATAGCGGCGGGCGAATATAACCCGGACGGCACCCTGAAGGCCGGGGAAGACGGTCTTATAGACGGCGCGATAAAAGTGTCCGAAACTTTTTATGAAGGGAACGTCGGTGAGGAGAAATCCGACTATTCGATAAAGTATAATTCCACGGGCGAACTGAAAACTTCCATTACTATCTACGAATACGAAGGCCCGGCGGGCCTTCTCCGGGCCAGGGACGCTATCGGGGAAGATCCCATGAGAAAGAGCACGACCTATAACAGGGCCTCCATCGCGGCGGGCGAATACAACGCCGACGGCACCCTGATAGACGGGGAAGACGGCCTTACGGCCGATCCGGTAAAGACATCCGAGACTTTTTATGTGGGAAGAGTCGGTGAAGAGATCGCCGATTATACTTATAACTACACGGGTGACGGGACAAGGGTGCGGACCGTAAGCGTATTTTATTACGGTGCGGGGAGGAACAGGGCAGCTGACGCGGATACCCTTGATGCCATGGTGGCGTCCGAAGGATACAGGACTGATGATATCACAAAGATAAACAGGGATATTGCGGACGGCATAGCCGATAATCTCCTGAGTGAGACTTTTTATGTCGGTGAAAAAGAAGAGGAAATATCGGATTATTCCTATAACTATAAGCTTGGTGACGCGTCTATCGTGAAGAATACGTCGATCTTTTTCTACGGCGCGGGCGCGAACAGGGCAGCCGACGCAGATACGCTGGACGCGATGCTAAAGAGCGAATCCTTCAGGGGTGCCGTGACGGATGTGGATGAGGCGAAGATAACAGGCATTACTTATTATACGGGCGCAAAGGGCGAGGAAATATCGGACTACTCGCACTCCATGAAGTACGGCGAGAGGGCGAATGTAAAGGCAACGAGTGTTTTCTATTATGAGGACACAAGAGCGGAAGGTCTTAGTGCGGAACAGATCCTTTCGGCCGCGATGACGAAAAGCGAGAGTTACAGGGGCCAGGCGGATGTAACGGACCTTCTGAGCGAGATAGCGGATCGCATGTCGACCACATATTATTACGGCGTGAAAGGCGATGAAGTGGCGGATTATTCGCGCAACTACAAGCTTTTTGGCGCGGGTGCGGGGGAGACGGTCAAGACGACAGGCGTCATGTTTTATGAAAGCGCGGGTGACGGCAGGGCGGAGAACCTGACGATAAACGAGGTCGTCTCTTCAGCCATGATAAAGAGCGAAAGCTATCGCGGCGAAATAGATGTAGCAAACCTTGCCGGCGAGATAGCAAACCGCATGTCAACCACTTATTTTACAGGAGACAAGGGCGAAGAGATAGCGGATTACACACACAACTATAAACTTTTTGGTACGGGAGCCGGAGAGACGGTCAAGACGACAGGCGTCATGTTCTATGAAAGCGCGGGTGACGGCAGGGCGGAGAATCTGACATATAACGAGACCGTCACTTCGGCCATGGTAAGGAGCGAGAGTTATCGCGGCGAGGTGGATGTGACAAACCTCGCCGGGGAGATAACCAACCGCATGTCAACGACTTATTTTGTCGGGGATAAAGGCGACGAGGTCGCGGATTATACACATAACTATAAACTTTTCGGTACAGGCGCGGGAGAAATTGTCAAGACAACCGGCGTGATGTATTACGAGAGCGCAGGCGATGGCAGGGCATCCAACCTTACGGTAGATGAGATCATCTCCTCGGCCATGGTAAAAAGCGAAAGCTATCGCGGCGAGGTAGATGTAGTAAACCTTGCCGGCGAGATAGCAAACCGCATGTCAACCACATATTTTGTCGGTTCAAAGGGCGATGAGATAGCGGACTATTCCCACAATTACAAGCTTTTCGGTGCAGGAGCAGGAACAGAGGTTAAGACCACCAGTTACATGTATTATGAGGATATCCGGGCGGAAGCTCTAAGTGCCGAGCAGCAGATATCGGCTGAGATGACCAAGAGCGAAAGCTACCGGGGCGAGTTCACAGGCATAAACGCAACAGTGGACAAGAGGATGTCAACGACCTATTTTATCGGAGCCAAGGGCGACGAGATAGCAGACTACTCTCATAATTATAAACTTTTCGGCGCGGGAGCCGGGGAGACGGTCAAGACGACCGGCGTTATATACTACGAAAGCGTGAATGATGGCAGAGCAGAGAACCTGACAGCTGAAGAAACCATTACTTCAGCCATGGTGAAAAGCGAAAGCTACAGAGGCCAGGCGGACGTAACGGACCTTGCCTCCGAGATAACCAGCCGCATGTCGACCACCTACTTCGTGGGATCCAAAGGCGACGAAGTGGCCGATTACTCCCATAACTACAAGCTCTTCGGCGCGGGAGCCGGGGAGACGGTCAAGACGACCAGCTACATGTATTACGAGGATGCAAGG
>Ga0180432_10000169_pt1 | contig 104699 bp, 82 predicted proteins | sample SS_ome_10_FD_132414 | JGI IMG/M metagenome (GOLD analysis project Ga0180432, IMG submission 132414) | Hypersaline lake sediment archaeal communities from the Salton Sea, California, USA - SS_1_MS_2 metaG | ecosystem: Environmental > Aquatic > Non-marine Saline and Alkaline > Hypersaline >... | reverse complement strand
GAGCGCAAAATCATCCACTGCGACATCAAACCGTCGAACTTGTTGCTCAACGACAAGGGCGTGGTCAAGATCGTCGACATGGGAATGAGCCGCTTGCAGGACCCCGACAAGGCCGGCGAGGGTGCGGGCGGGGACCAAATCCTGGGCACGGTCGATTACCTTGCCCCGGAGCAGGCCCTGGGGAGCAAGGACTTCGATCACCGGGCCGACATTTACTCGCTTGGGTGTACGCTCTACTTTTTGCTGACGGGCCGGCCGCCGTTTCCCGAGGGCTCGCTGCACGAGAAACTGATGAAGCATCAGACGGTGGAGCCGGCGCCGGTTACGGAGTCCCGCTCCGACCTGTCGGAGAAGCTGGTTGAGGTCTGCGAGAAGATGATGGCCAAGGAGCCGGCCGGGCGGTACCAATCGGCGGCGGAGGTGAGCAAGGCCCTTGCGAAGCTCCCGCTGCCGAAGCGCCGGGCGAAGCCGGCGGCACCGTTGAAAAAAACGACGGCGCCGTCGAAGCCGCAGGAGCAGTTGCCCGTCATCGACGTGGGGGATTCGAGTTCGAGTGTGATGGCGCGGATAACGCCGCGGGCCGGGTCGGCGAAGACCGCGGCGGACAAGGGCGGCAACGGCTCCGGTAAGCGAACGGCCGCGCGCAAGCCGAAGTTCCTCGAAACGACGAAGCAGAGGATGATTGCCGGATCGCTGGCCGCCGGCGCCATACTTGTGCTATTGGCGATCTTCCTTCCCTTCATGCTCGATTCCAACGAGCAAGGCCATGATGACGATTGGCTGGTTGTGAAGGGTCAACAGCCGGGCGGGAGTGGAACATCGCCGCCTATTGCCGGCCCGGATACCGCCAATGCAAGCACCCCCGAGAAACACACGCTCGTGTTCGATTTCGAGACGGGTGACTTGCAGGGATGGAAGGTGGTCGAGGGGAAATTCGACTACCTTGTTTCCGATCGAGCCACGTTCCACAACACTCCGAACGAGGCGTACAACAAGCAGGGGAAATACCATCTCACCACGCTCGAGGCGGAGTCGGGCAAGGTGGGCGCCGACAAGATGACCGGCACGGTCGAGTCGCCGGTCTTTGTGCTGGACAAGCCGGAAATATCAATGCTCGTCGGCGGCGGTTCCGGCAACGACACGTATGTCGCCATCTGCACGCTTGAAGGCGAAGAATTGAGGAAAACCAAGGAGGGGCAACCGGCCGAGACCATGCGGCGCATCCAGTGGAAAGTACCGCAACTGGTTGGCGAACCGGCCTTTCTCCGTGTGGTGGACCGGGCCACCGGCGGTTGGGGCCACATCACGCTCGACGATTTCCGGGCCGACGGCCGGCTGGACGCGGCGGCCACCGAGAAGCGGTTCGCCGCTTTGGCGCCCAAACCGGCCGATTCGGCCGAGACAACATCTGGTTCGGCGGTTTTGATCAAGCGGCATGAAATCTGGCAATACCTTGCCGACGGCCAGGACGCCCCGGACGGCTGGACGAAGGCGGACTTCGACGCTTCGGGCTGGAAGACGGGAGCCGCCGGTTTCGGCTACGGCGATGACGACGATCGCACCAAACTGGACATGAAGGACAAGTACACCAGGGTATACATCCGAAAGACCTTCGACGGCAAGGCGGCCGCCGACGCCGAAAAGATGATCCTCAGTATCCGCTTCGACGATGCCTTTGTCGCTTATCTCAACGGCAAGGAAGTTGCCAGGGCCAACGTCCAGGGAAGCGGCAAGGATGCTTCGGGAATCGCCACGCGCGAGCCGGGCGACTTCGAGGAGTTCGAGATCAAGGATGTCCGCTCGCTGTTACAGCCTGGGAAAAACGTCTTTGCCCTGGAGGGACATAACAGGAGCCTCGACAGTTCCGATTTCAGCCTCGACCCGATGGTGTTGGTCCAGAAGGGCAAAGCCACGACCCCGCAAGCGGTTGCGGCGGTCGCGCCGGTTGCCGAGAGAAAACCCGATCCGACCGAGGTCAAGGAGACCGCGCGACGATCGGCGCTGCAAGATGAGAGTAACCTCGTCTTCCTCAATATGGACGAGGGGTCGGGCAAGCTGCTCGACGAGTCGGGCAACGAGCACCACGGAGAGGTCCGAGGTGACGTTACCTACAACCAGCCGGGCAAACAGGACGGCGCCGTCGGCCTCAATGGCGGCCATCTCGCTCTCCAAGGTTCCCAGGTACTTAATCACGGCGCCGACTTCACCTGGACCGCATGGATCAAGACGACGAACGGCCGAGGCACGATTTTTGCCTTCACCGGCGAAGGCGGTAAATGGCCAAACGGTGGAAAGTGCCTCTTCCTCAAGGGCGGGAAACTCCATTTCGATTCCTCCAACGTGGGCTGCCTCTCCTCGCAACAGGCGGTTAATGACGGAGCATGGCACCTGGTCGCCGTGACTGCGAAATTCGAGACCGACGGCGACAAGGACACGGTCACGATTTGCGTCGACGGCAAACAAGTCGCGCAAAAGAGCGATTGGAACGTCAACAAGCACAATGAGGGCGACTTCGTCTTGAAGGTCGGGTTCTGCAACGACGATTTCGGCGAGGGTGCCTTCCGCGGGCTGATCGATGACGTGACCGTCTGGAACCGCGTCCTGAAACCGGACGAAATTTTCGCTATCGGCAAACCGCGAGCCGCCACCGTCTTCGGAAAGTTGGGAAAAACCGGCAACTTGCCGCCGATTGCGAAGGGCGAGGAACCGTCGGGTAAACACGTGCTCGGCGAGATGGTCTTGACGCCCGAACAGGAAGAGGATGTCCGTGTGGAACTGCTCGGCAGCGCGCAAGCCATCTGCCCGCCCCAGCAGTTCGGGCTGCAATACGACAACGACAAGGAATTCTGGATGGTCAACCTGTTTGGCGAGGACAAGACGGGCGCCCCCACGAAGATGCCCGTCGCTGCGATCGCCGTGCGCGATCAGAAGATACTCTTCCACTGGGCCCCGGGCATCGTCCGAAAAGACGCGAATCGCCTGCTCAATTGCGGGCTGGAAATCACCGTCGACGGCCGGTCCCGTTTCCTTCCGCTGGGCCGGATCGAACAGGTGGAGCCGGTCGTCATCGATCTTTTCCAGGGAGGCGGCAGGGTCATGCTGCCCGAGGACCGGCTGCCGAAGCTGGAGTCGTTGCGGCTGGAGATCGCGCGTCTCGACGGCGGGTTTCCCGAACATCGAGTCGCCCCCGGCACAACCGTTGCGCCCAATGGCGAGGCGACCATCGTGTTCGATCAAAAGGACTTCCCGAATTTCTGGCTGTACCTGGTCTTCAACTGCAAGTCGCACCCCAAGGTGGAAGTGGCGGCGGTGATCAACTACGAGTGGGAACCCATGAAACTGACGGCCCCGCGCCCGTTCAAGGCGGGTCAAGCTCTCCGTGTGATACAGAGCATGATGGTGGAGGAGCGCCGCCTCGTCAACGAATTGACGTTGGCCGACCCGAAGGACGGCAAAAAGCTGAAGGACATCAAGAACCGACTCCAGCCGATCCAGGAGAAATTGCGGAAGTTCAAGACGCTCAGCGACATCTACGCAAAGTCCAAGAACGAGCCGGTCAAGCTCCAGTTCGGCGTTTTCTCCGCCCTCGACGACAAACACGGCGTCCCGTTGATGGTATCCATACCACTGAAAGAACTCGAAGCCGATGAATCGGCCCCATCCGATGAGGTACAACCATGAACCACGAGCTGCACACGGAAAATGGGAACTCGCCGGGGCCTCGCTCCGGCCGGCCGAGCGAGGTCATCGACCGCCGCGAGTTCCTTCGCAAGACGGCCGTTGCCGGCGCCGGAGCAGCCGCCGTTGCCACCGGGCTCCACGCGGCCGAGTCTTCCGGCGATCCCTTACCGATGCGGGTCCTCGGCCGGACGAAACAGAAGATCACCATCCTCGGTCTCGGTACCGCGCCGGTCGGGGAAGGCCCTGTCGATGTCACGCAGGGCGTGCGGATCTTCCGTGAGGCCGTCGACCGCGGCGTCAACTACATTGATACCGCTCGCATCTACGGCAACGCCGAAGAAATACTCGGCCACATCATCCCCAAGCGCCGCGACCGGCTCTTCGTCGTCTCGAAGGTCTCGACCGCCAAGGCCGACCGTGCCGAAAAATCGCTGGCCGAATCGCTCCGCCTGCTGAAAACCGATTACCTCGACCTCGTCCACATCCACAGCGTCGGCAGCAAGAAGATCGACCAGGTGCTGGCCGCCGACGGGGTGCTCGACTACCTGTTGAAGCAGAAGAAAGCCGGCAAGATCCGATTCATCGGCATCTCGGGCCACAACCGCCCGCCCAACTTCCTCCGGATGCTCAAGACCGGGCAAATCGACGTCGTCATGTGCGTGATGAACTACGCCGACCGGAACATCTACGGCTTCGAGACCAAGGTCCTGCCAGTAGCCCGAAAGCAAAACGTCGGCGTGGTGGCGATGAAGGCATACGCCGGGATCAAGGGCGGCTTTCCCAATCACCGCAACGCGAAGGTCGGTTGCGCGACCCCGCCCGAACGCCTGCCGCAAGCGATGGCCTACGCGCTCGATCTCGAGGGCGTCAGCGCGGCCGTTGTCGGTCCCTACACGGTCGAGCAGGCCACCCAGAACGTCGAGTTCGCCCGGAAGTACAAGCCCCTGACCGACGACGAGCGCGCCGATTTGCTCGCCTACGGCAAGGAGATCGCTCCAAAGCTCGGCCCGCGCTACGGACCCGTGGAGTGACGGCGCCAAACAATGCAGCAGACGCTGCGGTTGCCGCGGGGCAAACCGCAAGTCTCTGCCATGTCAATGGTTGAGGGTTGGGCAGACTCGTCCCAGGCCAAAACCCCCGAAAGAAGGGCTCATTGGGCACGAAGTTCGCCCTGCGAAGGTCGAATTTTTCTTGGCAGAAAATGCCCGAGTCGATTACGATTATCGGTGTATTTCCACCTTCTCGGGCCAGGGAAATCGCCAACTTGTAGTGTCGGCCGCTCCGGAACGCTGCCGCTCTGGGTCCACTTTCTCATTTCGCGGAGGAGAAGAGGCATGTTGAAGCACCTTTCTGTCTGTTGGTCCGCGGCCTTCTTGGCCGGCGGTCTGCTCGCCGGGGCAATCGCGGCGGAGCCGGGCGCGGAAGCCCGGTTGGAAACGTTCTCTCACCCCGACGGCGAGAACTTCTTCGCGCTGAGCTTCAAACCGGGTGCGATCAAGCCGGCCGGGCCGCGCGACGTCGTTTTCCTGTTCGACACGTCAGCGAGCCAGACGAGTGATTTCCGCACCGACGCGCTCGACGCTCTTCGAAGCGCGCTCGCAGAACTTGCACCAAATGATCGCGTGAAGCTCCTGGCCGTCGATCTGCACGCCGCCCGGCTGACCGAAGGCTTCGTCGCGCCGGACGGCAGGGAGATGGCCGAGGCGCTCGAGAAGCTCGACCGGCGCGTCCCGCTCGGATCGACCGACATGGAGAAGGCGCTCGTGGCGGCCGCCGACAGCTTCGCCGACAAAACGGCCGACCGCAAACACGGCCGCGCCGTGATCTACGTCGGCGACGGCATGAGCACCGCCAACCTGCTGGGAACCGAAAAGTTCCAGAAGCTGGTCGACAAACTGACCGGCGAACGAATTCCCGTAAACAGTTGCCTGGTCGGGCCGCGGCTGGATCGTCAACTCCTCGGCGCGCTTGCGGGCAAGACGGGCGGGAGGATCGTCGAGATGGGCCCCGACGCAGGAAAGGAGCTTGCGGCCGCCGCAGACACCACGGTGCTCTGGCCGTCGGAAGACGTTGCCTGGCCGACCGGTATCGAGGTCTATCCCGCCCGGGTGCCGCCGCTTCGAACGGACCGCGACACGGTCGTGATCGGCGCTGGCTCGAAGAAAACCCCGTTCCGCGTCCGGATGAAGGTCAGCGGCCCAAGCGGCACCCGGACACTCTCGTGGACCGTCAAGCCGAGCAAGTCGAGCGAAGACAACAACTACCTGGCTGAACTGGTTCACCGCGCACAGATCGACGACGCCGCGAGCCTGCCGCTGATCGGCTCGGAGAGCCTCGATCAGGCCCGCCGGGCGATCAACCTCGGCGTTCGCAGCGCCAGCCACCTTGCCCGACTGGCGCTGGCCGGCGGCAATCTGGACCATGCCGAGTGCCTCGCCGGTGAAGCGCTGCACCGGGATCCGGGCAACCCGGAGGCCCTGGCGATCCAAGGCGCCGTGGTCAGGCGTCGCAATCAAGGCGGCGAAGCGGCACTCCCAAAACCCGCTCGAATCGACCTCAAAGGCGATGCCGGAAACGTCGACTCCCGCGACGGTGAACTGGCCGGGCTCTTCGGCCGGCAAGAGAAGGTAATCGCCCAGATCACCCAGGCGACCGTGCAAAACGCCATCAACAACGCCCGTTTCCAAATGGCAAGGGATCCTGAAGGCTCCAAGGAGAACCTGAAGCTGACTCTCGAAATGGTCCGCCAGACTCCCGACATCACACCCGAGTTCCGCGACCGGTTGACCGGCGTGATTCAAGCTGCCGTACAGGCCGCCGGCCGCCGGCAGATCGAGCTGGAACAGCGCCGCCGGCAGCGGCAGGAAGCCATCGCAGCGTCCAAGGAACGGACACTGGTTAGCGAAAACCTCCAGCGGAAACAGCAGAAGGTCCGGCAACTGATGGAACGGTTTAATTCCTTGATGGACGAAGGACGGTATCGCCTTGCGGAGGAAGCGGCCGCGGCCGAAGCAGCGGCCGAGGTCCCCGAGTGCCCCGTTCCCGTGCTGGCCACGCTCCATGCCCGTATGTCCGGCTACCATCACGACGCGATGCTCACGCGGATTGCCCGGCAAAAGGGCGTCGTCGACACGCTCTTCCAGGAAGAGAAAGCGCACGTTCCGGTTCCCGACGAACCGCCGGTCGTCTATCCGGAGTCGGGCATCTGGCAGGAACTCTCTGCCCGGCGCACGGAGAAGTACAGCTCGATGGACCTCGCCAGCCGGAATCCCGTTGAGAGGAAGATCGTCGACGCGCTGAAATCGCCCACGCAGTTCGATTTCATTGCCACGCCGCTGCAGGACGTGGGCGACTTCGTGGGCGACCTCCACGACATCGAAGTACAGCTCGACCGCAGGGCGCTCAGCGACGTGGGCATCGAGACCGACGAGCCGGTCACGATCAACGTCAAGGGGGTCTCGTTGCGATCGGCCATGCGACTGATGCTGCACCAACTGAATCTGACTTACACCATCCAGGATGAAGTGTTGCTGATTACCACGCCCGAGGAAGTGGAGAACCGGTTGACGACCCAGGTCTTTCCGGTGGCCGATCTGGTAATTCCGATCCGCGACCCCGATTTCATGGGCGGTTTCGGGCAATTAGGTAATTTCGGGCAGTCGTCCGGGACCTTCGGGAGCGGCAACATGCAGAACAACCAGCCCGGCAGTCTGTTCCCGGGAATGAATCAAAACCCGGGAATCTTCAACATTGCACCACTGGTGCGGCAGCCCCGGCTGTGATCGTGACTACGCAAAGCAGGTTCACTCGTAACTTCGATAGCCGGCCCGCAACGCGGGGCGGAGAGCAAGAGCAGAGCACGGCCCTACTTCTTTCCCGCCGGCAGGCCCTTCAACGCGTTCGCCAGTTTCTTGCGGTAGTCTGCCTTGTTGACAACGTCCCATTCGCGAATGCGGCTTAATGGGCTTGCGTTGAACGTCTCGAAGAATGGGGCGAACCGCTTTGCGGCAATTGCCTGCAATTCTGCGTTCTCCGGCAGTTTCTTCGCCGCTTGCAGCCGGGTACGCTCGAGGATTGCGTAGTCGACGCTCATCCGCGAGAGCTTGACTCGCTGCAGCACTTCCGGCTCGCCGGCCACCTGCCGTTCGGCCTGCTGCCAGAGCTTGTCGGCTCCGATCAATAGTGCATCGTTCAGGTGGGGGCTCTCGGGCCCCGCCCAGATGTTCACGTGGATGTTTTCTTTCTCGGAGCGGTCGTGGAGCGTGTCGATATATTTTCGTATCGGCCCGGCTGCCTTGCCGTAGTAACCGTCGAGGAATTCGCTCATCGCCGTCTCTTCGTCGTACTCGGGGTTCCAAAGGAACTTGGCGGTCATGTAGCCGCCTAGCTCGGCCAGCTCGCTATTCGAGGTGTTGTACGTGTCCTGCTCGAAGATACCCTTGACGTTGTGCCGGACGAAGAACCGTATGTTGTCGTTGCGGACCCGCTGATTGGGGAACGGCAGCAGGTAGTGCCGGAAATCGGTCACGTAGTCCCAGGCCCAGAGCCGGTCGGCCACCTTGGCCCAGTCGGCGGCGTCGCGGCGGAACTCTCGATTGGCCTTGCTGTCGCACGTGGCCAGCGGGTGCGAGAAGCAGCACTCGATCGAACAGAGCCGGACGATCACGTTGGGGCGCGGCCGCATCGTCTTCGGCGCCCGCCGGGTCCACTGGTACGCCAGCGTCTCGACCGCCTTGTCGGGGAACTCCTTCTCGACCGCTTCGGCCACGCGGTTGACCAGTTGCAGCACGGGCGCCATCTGCGTTCCTTCCTTTTCGGCCAGCGCCCGGCACTTCTCGCACTCGCAGTAGTTGTGCCAGTCGTTTTGCGAGACGGAGAAGACGAAGGCGTCGGGCTGCTCGCGCATGGCCTTGCGGATTCCCTCGGCGCACAGCCGGATCACGTCCTCGTTGGTGCAGCAGAGTTGCGAGCGATTCTTGAGCCGCTTGCCTTTGACCTCCGAGAAATATTCAGGGTGCTTGTCGAAGTATTTATCCGGCGGTACGAGCCGGTTGAACGTATGGACGAAGAAGCCGCTGCCGAACTTGATCTTGCCGCCGTGCCCGGCATCCAGCCGCCCGGAGCTGGAGTTCACGCGGTTTCGCGCGCACCAGTCGCCGTCGAAGCAGTCGAAGGTGAACGGCTCGCGGTACTCGAGCACCGGTACTTGTCGTTCGTTGATTGCCCCGAGGACGAGTTGCGTTTGCTTCGGAATCCTGCTCACCCCCGGTGCGAACCACCGGCAACCCAGATGGTCTTCCAACAACCCGTAGGCGCCGTACACATTTCCCCGCTTGTCGCCTCCGGCGATGACGAGGTGCTTGCCGACGGTTCGGATGACGTATCCTTCATGCCCGAGCGCCCCGAAATCGATGGCCGTGTTGAGCTTATCGAGGTGCGAATTGTTGCCCAGGATGATCTCGCACTCGCCCATCGGCTCCTTGTCGGAGACGATCGGCAGCTTGGCGCCGGTGATCTGTTCGAGGAACACCTTGAGTTCCTCGGCGCCGTGTCGCGTGGAAGGCGACGCGTCGTCGGCCACGACGATCCGATAGGCCGATTTCCCGTTCTCGGCCAGCACGCGTTGCTCCGCGCCGGCGGTGCGGCACGACACGGCGCAGAGTGCCGCCACCGCCGTCAATATCAAATTCATCTTTTTCATGATAGGACCTGTGTTCCAACGGAACCCCGGCACGCAGTGCCGGGGCTTTTGCTCTCAACTCTCGACTCTCGACTCTCGACTCTCGACTCTCAACTCTCGACTACACTCTTCTCAAGTCGTCAAACGGCGGCCACCACAGCGGCAATTGGGGGAACAAGATTGGGGCGACCTGGCGGGCGAGGTTGGTTGAGGCCGCTACCCGGCCGTCGGCCAAGGCGGCGTCCCAGTCGAGTTGCCCGAGCAGCGACCGGGTGAAATCGGCCACATTCATCTGCAAGTAGCTGCGTCCCAGTCGCCGCGAGACGATCTTCACACCCGATTGCGTAAGCGAAAGAAGGTATTTCTTGCGGTCGACGGTCAACCCGAGCTCCAGCGGGCGTGTCAGCCCCGCTTCGTTCGCACGCCGCTCGAATTCCTCCCCCAACAGGCGAAGCAGCTTCAACGGGGCGAGCACTCGGACCATGAAGACCTCGCCTTGATCCGATTCGCGGCAGCAGTGTTTCCCTCCCGCATGGAGGAAGAGCTTGTGCAGATTGTCTGTCGGGGGGGCGTGCAGGGTAACGCAGTAGCGGTTGTGCTCGATCGCGTCGCCGCAGGCCCGTCTGAGCAACTCGGCCGCCGCCTTGTGCCGGTCGGGTGCCGTGGCCAGCTCCAGGATGTCTTCCCCCTTCGTGACGGCGTAGCCGACGATTCGGGTGCTCACCTCCTCCAATTCGAGCAGCTCGGGGCCTTCCAGGGCAACGTAGACGTGGTCGTAGGCTTGGCGGCGGATCAGCCACTGCCAGTAGGCTTCGGTCCGCTCCAGTGCACCGACGGCGCCCGGCACGTTCTGGTTGTAGATGCGGGCTAGGGCGGCCTTTTCCCAGAGCCGCCACGGGCGGATTTGGAACCGCGGCCGCCGCCGGTGCCGCGGACCGCGATCGAGCAGCTTGGCGAGCACGTTTCGGGCGTCGGCCCGGCTGTAGCAGTGCCGGCCGCACAGGGCCCAGCCGGTATGACGGAAAAAATGGGGAATCGACGTCCGCAGCCAGCCGATCAATGCCCCGCTTTGGACCATCTGCTTCTCGGCCGCCTTCAGCAGAAGGCTTGCTTGTCCGCGGCTGCGGTATTCCGGCAAGGTGGCCAACCAGTGCAGCCCCGCCATGGGAATCGACAACGAGCCGAATTGCATCGTCCGGTGGGTGATTTGCACGTGCGACGCGATATGATGGTTGCGCCGGATCAGCAGGCGGTCGGACGGCTCGTAAAAGGGGTCTTCCAGCGAGGCGTTGAATTCCTCGCGAGTGGGGGCTTGAAAGATGGGTTTCAGAAAGAAATAGACGGCCGCGTGGTCGCCACCCTCGGCACGGGCCACGGGCAAACGACAACGGCGGCGCCGGGTCTTCCGACCCAAAGTCGCCGCTGAATTGCCGGAAGAAACGTCGGCACACATCCGTGCGGACCCTTTCTTCGAGTTCCGATCATTCCTTTGTCTTTACGTATCAAACCATATTTGCACACTCCTGGGAAGTAGGGGCGGGGGAATTTTTCGGAAATTTTTCCGGGCCGGATAACGGACCTGCTGCCGCGAACCCCGTTTCCCCCTTCACTTCCAACAACGAACGGCAGTCTGTCTCCCCCGAGTCCGCTGCCGCGAACCCCGTTTCCCCCCTTCACTTCCAACGGGCAGGGTCGCCATGCCCCTCTCGAAGCCCCCGAAACCGGCCCGGCCACTTTTGAAATCCGTTGAACCGACTCGGCACTCGATATGTCTTGATAGGAGGGATGAATTCGTACTCCCAGGCAATCGCACACCCCATGCCGCAACTCAACCACGCAGCATGAAACTCGACTCATTTACAACAACTTTGGGGCTGCCGATAAATAACTTCCCGGATTCAAGAACAAAGAAGGGGGCACCTGCCCCGGCTCATAACCGAACGAGCCGAGTGCCGGGGGCGGGTGCCCCCTACTTTCAATCCAAATCGGAAAGTTATTTATCGGTCGCCCCTTTCAGGGGCCAAGTACCCTAGTGCTTTGTCAAGCCTAAGAATTGGGGTAGCTACGCTCGCCAGAGCGTGGGATTTCCACGGTCTGGCGACCGTGGCTACCCCAATTTCAAAATCTGACAGAGCACTAGTACCCCATGTCACTTGAAACTGTCAGTACGATGGCTCTCCGAAGCCGTCGACAAACCGCGTCGGCCTCGGAGGGCCAACGTACAAAATCAAATGCAATGGGGTACTAGGCTGATCGTGGCGCCGCGGCATCCAGTACGCGGTCCAATTCCCAGAAAAGGTCCTCGACGTGCAGCGGCTTGGAGACGACTGCCGCGGCTCCGGCGTCCATCGCGCGACGGTGATCTTCGATCCGGGGAAAATCCACAATTGCGATGACCGGCGCCGGCCTAAGCGTCGTGCAAAGATGCGCCAGTTCATCCCGATTGTCCCCTTGGAGGCCGGAACCGTCGAACATCGCGGCGGTTGCCCCTTCGACCCGGGCCGCGCGCGGCGGACGGAGCCAGACGGTCGAACAGCCAATGCTGCGGCAGGCCGCCGAGAGCCAGTCTTCCATCTCGAAGAGCCGCGTGTAGATTGCGATCAAACCCTGCCTTCTCGTAAGCGCATCATCGGAAGCCGCCAGTAGCCGCTCCTCTTCGGTTGCCGTGACGGGCAGTGCCCAGGCGGAACTCTCGCCGCGGATCATGTGGCCGAATTGCTGATGGCATCGTGCCCGCCACTGGTGCCAATAGACCCGGATCACACCCGGCCACGGTTTTCCCGTCCGCATTTCCCCTTCGCACCAGCTTCCCATCAGCCCCAATATGCGGGCCAAAGGCGCCAGCCGCCGCAAGCGATCGACGCCCCGGTGCGAGAACTGCGACGGATAGGCTTGGGCGATCACGATCGCATCGGGGGTGTGCTCACCGCCGCCCAGCGCCGCCGCGGCTGCTTCGGTGTCCGGCAGGTGCGCCACGCGACCCAACGAGTCGAGCGACGCCCGGGCGTCGCGAAACTCGGACCGGTTAGTGTCGCCGATTAGAAGGATACTTAGCTTGGACACGTTAGGGTCTCACTCTTCAAGATGCGTGCATGGCGCGCGCATGTTCAAAATTCGAAATCCGAAGCACGAAATTCGAAACAAATCCCAAATTCCAATGACCAAAAACCGAAATGACCCGGATTTGGTTCGTTAGGACAAACAGGTTAGGATAGTCACTCTGGTTACAAGCACTGTTCAGTTTCCGCAATCAACTCGTGAACGGCTGCCGCGTCGGTGGCACGGTGCAGTCCGCCGAGAAATCCCGGCAAGGTCAGCAACCGGCTCAATCGGGCAAGGGTCCGCAGGTGCCCGCGATCTTCCATCGAACAGATCAGGAAGAAAACATCGGTCATCGGCACACCCGCGCCGAACGGAATGCCGCTGGTCGTAATACCCAGTGCCAGGAAAGGTTCGGCAAGTATCTTGGCCATCGGGCGGCGGGGGTGCATCAGTGCGACGCCGTTCTCCAGGGCGGTGGGGTGCATGTCCTCGCGGGCCTTGACTGCCTCGGCCATTGCCTTGGGGTCCCAGAGCAGGCCGGTGGCGGCCGCCAGTTCCGTCATCGTGTTGATTACGGAATTTCGGGTTCTCGCGGGCAGAGGGAGGGCAATCGCATCGACCGGCAGCATTTTGGCGATGGAGATTTCTTGTTGCGATTCGGTGGGTGCGTTGCGGTCGAGGGTCTCCTCGACCTCGACCAGCTCGCCCTCGTCGGAGAGTCCGATACGTGTTTCCAACCAGTGATGAATTTCGACCTTGGCGAACCGCCATTGGCCGCCTACCTTTCGCCCGGGCAGTTTGCCCCGATTGGCCAGCTTGGCCACCTGTTGGGGGGTGAGGTGCAAGTAGGCAGCCAGCGAGTCGATATCAAAGTCGGTGTATGGCATGGGGGGGGCTCTTGGCTAGATCGTGTAGATAAACCATGTTGCCCGATCAGGCGTGGCGTGTCCAGATCTATTGGGCTTGACAGCGAAACGAGAATGAAGACAATCCGGCCTCCACTCAGGTAGCATTCTTCATGGGTACAATACATACCCCGATTAGGTGCATCTCACCCGATCAGGTTTGAGCCAATGGATTGGCCTGTGCCCTACACATCGAGACTACTGCCGCCTTTAGGCATGGAGGCCTTGGGCAATGCAAGTTTGTCCCAGCTTGGGATATCACGTCTGTTTGCGTTCGCTGTTGCCGGAAGCCCGGTTCCTCGGGGCCGACGATATCGGCGTTGACCGCTGCCGTTGCGATTCGCGGGAGGTCGAGCCGGGCGATCTGTTCGTTGCCCTGCCGGGCAGCCGCGTTGACGGGCATGATTTCGTCGCCGAGGCGGTGGCCGCCGGCTGTTCGGCCGTCCTCGTCGAGCGACCGGTCCCGGGTGTTGAGTTACCCCAAGCCATCGTTCCCAACGCCCGAAACGCCTATGCACGCATTTGCCAGGCCCTAGCCGGCAATCCAAGCCGATACCTGAAGACCATTGGGGTGACCGGCACCAACGGCAAGACGACCACCTGTTGCCTGATCGCCGGCGTGTTGACGGCTGCGGGACACAAGACGGGTGTGCTGGGCACGCTCGGATACCTCGACGGCGATAGAATCGAGGAATCAACGCACACGACGCCACCGCCGAGGCAACTGGCCGACCTGTTGGGGCGAATGGTCCGTCACGGATGTTCCCACGCGGTGATCGAGGTTTCCAGCCACGCGCTGGAACAGTCGCGCGTTGCGGGCGTGCGTTTCGATGCGGCGTGTGTTACCAACGTCAGCCGCGACCATCTCGACTATCACAAGACGATTTACGACTATCGGGCGGTCAAATCGAAGCTGTTCGAGCACCTTCCGCCGGAAGGTCTTGCGGTGATCAATGCCGACGATCCGACTTCGGCCGGTTATCTCGGTCGACTCGACGGCCCGGTGCTGACGGTCGGCATTCGTTCGGCTGCCGAAATCACGGCCGTGCCGGTGGAGCAGTGCATAAGCGAACAGACGTTTCTGCTGACCGCCGGCAGCGACACGATGCCGGTCCGCACGAAGATGATCGGCACGCACCATATCTACAACTGCCTGGAAGCGGCGGCAGTAGGGCTGGTGTACGGGATCGATCTGGCGACGGTCGTGCGGGGTTTGGAGTCGGCCGATCAGGTGCCGGGCCGGCTCGAACGAATCGAGTGTGGGCAGCCGTTCGGTGTGTTTGTCGATTATGCACACACACCCGACGCCCTGACCGGCTCGTTGCGGGCATTGCGGGAAGTTGTCCGGGGGCGGTTGATTTGCGTCTTCGGCGCCGGCGGCGACCGCGACCAGTCGAAGCGGCCGCTGATGGGGCGCGCCGTGGAACGTGACGCCGATGTGGCCATCGTTACCACTGACAACCCGCGGACCGAAGACCCGCTCGAGATCATCGACGACGTGTTGGAGGGATTCCAAGATCCGGACAGTGCCGACGCCGTGGTGGATCGTGCCGAGGCGATCCGCCGGGCCTTGGCCGACGCCGGGCCGGGCGATGGTGTCCTGATCGCCGGCAAAGGGCATGAAAACTACCAGATCGTCGGCGAACATCGTATCCCGCTCGATGATTGCGAGATCGCACGCCAGTGGCTCTACGAGGTTCAACCGTACGCAAACACAGGAATCTGACGTGAGTACAGTCGACGAGTTCAACAGTGCGATTGGCGGCAGACTCCTGCCCGAGGACGGCGCCGGCGATCCCGCGGCCACCCGCTTGGGAGCAATCGTCACCGATAGCCGTCACGTCGAACGGGGGGACGTGTTCTGGGCAATCCGGGGACCGAATCACGACGGGAACGACTATGCCGGCCGGGCATTCGAGCGCGGAGCCGCCGGCGCGGTCGTGAGCAGAACGGTTGACGTGCCCGAGGGGCGATGGGCTGCCGTTGTCGACGACACCACTGATGCCTTGTGGCGGTGGGCCGAACACCGGAGGCGGCACTTCGCCGGTACCGTCATCGCCGTGACCGGAAGCGTCGGCAAGACCACCACACGGCAAATGATCCACACCATTCTGCAAACCCGCTTGCGGGGTACGGCCAGCCCGCGGAACTACAACAACCATTTCGGCGTGCCGCTGAGCATGTTCGCCATGGAGCCGGACCATGATTACGCGGTGCTGGAGCTAGGCGCAAGCCGCAAGGGCGAAATTGCCTCGCTCGCAGAGTTGTGCCAGCCAAAAGTCGGCGTGATCACCCAGGTCGGCGATGCCCATCTCGGCGGATTCGGAAGCCGACAGGGGATTGCCGAGGCCAAGGCCGAATTGCTGGCCGCGTTGCCCTCCGACGGCCGGGCCGTGCTGGGCGATGATCCCTGGCTGCGGAACGTCGCCGGGGCGTCTCAAGCGGCAATCACTTGGGTCGGCACGTTTCCCGATTCTAATCTCGCGGTAACCGGCGTGGAGAGCACCGACGGGTGTTTGAGCTTTTGCATCGATCCGGGACAGGAACTTCCAGTCAGCATCACGCCGGGAACCGCAGGCGTTTCTCGGGACCGCGTATCGCGCCGCGTGAAGTTCAACATCCCCGTTTGGGGACGCCATCATCTCACGTCTGCGCTGATTGCCGTGGCGGTCGGGCGGATGATGGGGTGTGACTTGGAGGAAATGGCCGGCGTGCTAAAGGATTTTCACCCGGTGCCCATGCGGTGCGAGGTCGTTCAAATCCGCGGCGCCACGGTTATCAACGACACCTACAATGCGAGTCCCCTGGCGATGCGGGCGGCACTGGAATTGGTCCATGACTTCACGGTCAAGGGGCGGCGGATCGTCGTGATCGGCGACATGGGCGAGCTGGGCGATGGGTCGGCCCTGTTGCACTGGCAGTTGGGCAGGCAGATCGTTGCCGTGGGCGCGGCCGAAATGCTCATCGCGTGCGGGCAGTTTGCACGGCACGTGGCCGGTGGTGCAAGGGCCGCCGGAATGCCTTCGGTTCGGGCGATCCCGTGCGACACCGTGGACGAGGTCCTGCCCTATCTCGGCCAGGTGATCTTGCCGGGTGACGTTGTGCTGGTCAAAGGCTCTCGGATGATGGCCATGGAACGAGTTGTCGAGGCGCTGGAGGACTATCCCCGGCGCCGCAGCGCATAAGGAAAACAAATCAGATAGGAGACAAACTACTTGTGAGTTCCATCGTGCGCGTCGGATTTGCGGGAATCCGACACTACCCTCCCTCCTTGGGTAGGAGCATAATCTTGCCGGCCTCGCGGTATCTGGGTCGACCGCGCCGGCGAGTGCTTCGCGATGGAGCTTAGGACTGAGCGCCGGGGCGGCGCGTCGCGCCGTCCCGGCTGCTCAGGGATACAAGGGGAATGGCGAATAGCGAATTAAGAATAGCGAATGAAGAATTGCCGTTGACAGTTGCCCCATTCGCTCCCCCAGACTGCATCATTCCCCTCTGCTCATTCATCGTTCGCTATTCCTCAGTCCTAATTCGCACCCGTTGTGGAAACCCGGATTTTCGGGTGCCATGCCCACGCTCGCGTGGGCATGGCACCCAACTTTCCGCAACAGAAACTAATTCGCTATTCTTAATTCGCTATTCTTAACTCCCCCATGCTTCTCTGGCTGCTGGAACAACTCGGCCTGCTGTGGCCCGGCGCCGCTGTGGCGGATCGCTTCGCGGCGTTGGAAAAGATCACCTTTCGCGCGTCGCTGGCTGCGATGGCAAGCTTTGTGCTGGCCGTGGTGCTCGGACCGCGGATGATTGCCTGGCTCCGCGGCCGGTTCCACGAACCGATCAAAAGCGATTCGGCCGAAGTCGAACGGTTGCACCGGGATAAGGAGTCTACGCCGACCATGGGCGGGTTGTTCCTGGTTGCCGGATTGATTGCCGGTGTCGTTCTGTTCGGCGATCTGGGGAACCGCTATGTATTGGTGGCATTGCTGGTCGTCGGCGGCTTGGCGCTGGTCGGGGCCGTCGACGATCTGGTCAAGCTCCGCGGCACCACAAACGGCATTTCCGCCCGGAGTAAGCTGGCCGGACAACTGATTGTTGCAACGTTGGCCGCCGTGCTGATTTACCAGCACCACGCCGACTTGCCCGACGGGTTGATATTGCGGCTGCCGCTGGCGGGAAATGGTCTGGGACTTGGAACGTGGTTCATCCCCTTGGCGGTCATCGTGATTGTCGGCTCGTCGAACGCGGTGAATCTGACGGACGGGCTGGACGGGCTGGCCGGCGGGTGCCTTGTCTTCGCGGCCGGGGCCATGACCCTGGTCGCCTATGCGAGCGGACACGCCGAACTGGCTGAGTATCTTGGCATTCCAAGGATCCCCGGCGCCGGCGAAATGACTGTTCTTGCCGGTGCCATGATCGGCGGCGTGCTCGGGTTTCTCTGGTTTAACTGTCACCCGGCCCAGGTCTTCATGGGTGATACCGGCTCGTTGCCGTTGGGCGGTCTGCTCGGGTTGATGGCCGTCGTCACCCGACAAGAGTTGCTTCTGTTTGTGGTCGGCGGCGTGTTTGTCGTCGAAGCAGTCAGCGTGATCCTGCAAATCGGCTCCAACCGGCTGTGCGGGCGGCGAGTCTTCCTGTGTGCGCCTCTCCATCACCATTTTCAATTCAAGGGCTGGGCGGAGAATAAGATCGTCGTGCGATTCTGGATCGCCTCGGCACTTTGTGCGCTCTTGGGGATGGCAACGCTGAAGCTGCACGTGCAAGAGGACGAGTACACGGATAGTAGCAGGCACACTCCGCGTGCCGTCCGCAGCGCCGCCGGAAGCGGATCCCCCCTAGATATAAAGCCGCGACCGTTGGTCGCGCCGAGTGACGCTGGGGACGACTTCTGGTGATGCCGGGCGCGACTAACGGTCGCGGCTTTATATGATCCGTACTGGTTCTCTTAACGGCGACATACCATGACACATCCACTGCACATCGTTTTCACCGGGGGCGGGACGGCGGGCCATCTCTTTCCCGGACTGGCGGTGGCGGAACAACTGGCCGCCGGGACGCCGCAGGTCCGGATCACCTTTGCCGGAAGCGGCAAGCCGCTGGAACAACGGCACGTGGCTGCATCCGGATTCGAGCACCTTGTTGTGCCGTGCCGCCCGTTCTCGCTGCGACTGCGAAAACTCTTCGCATTTGCCGTTGAAAACGTGGCCGGCTGCCTCGCGGCCGGGCGATTCCTTGACGAAGAGCGAGTCGATGCGGTCGTGGGGTTGGGTGGCTATGCGAGTGTTCCCATGGCCCGCACGGCGGCACGGCGCGGCCTGCCGCTGGTCTTGTTGGAGCAGAACGCAGTCCCCGGCAAGGCCACGCGATGGCTCTGCGGCCGGGCCCGGCTGGTCTGTGCCGCGATGGCCCAGACCCGCGCCAACCTGCGCTGCCGATGTCCGGTCCGCGTTTCGGGGAACCCGATTCGCGCCGGCTTCGATGCCAGGACGCCGGGGATCGCCGACCGGGCGGTTTCCCCCTCCGCCGTCGGCCAACTCCTCGTCCTCGGCGGCAGCAGCGGTGCCCAATCGTTAAACGAAAACGTACCGCGCGCCCTCTACAAAATCGGCGACCGGTTGGTCGGCTGGCGGATCATCCACCAATCGGGCAAACGGGACTACGAGGCGACTCGCACACTGTATGCCAAGTTCGGCATGGACGTGGAAGTCGTCGATTTCATCGACGAGATGCCCGATATGCTGGCGGCGACCGATCTGGCCGTATGCCGGGCCGGGGGAACCACGCTGGCCGAGTTGGCCGCTGCCGGGGCGCCCGCCGCTTTGCTGCCTTACCCCCTGGCGACGGCGAATCACCAACGCGCCAATGCCGAGGCGTTTGCATCGGCCGGCGCCGCAGTGATGGTCGACGAGCGGGAGGTATCCACCCGGCTGGACAACCACCTGGCAGGCGTACTGTCAACTCTTCTGGCCGACCCTGCCAGGCGGGCCCAAATGTCGGCCGCCATGCGCCGCCTTGCCCGGCCCAATGCCGCAGCCGACGTGGCCGCCATGGTGCTGGAAGTGGCCGGCGTATCGCTGCGGGGTGGACGGCTGCGGGCCGCTGCGTAGCGGGAAATCCCCCGGGAAAATGCACTGCGGATAGGAAAAAGCCGCTCCGCATGGTATCATAGCAATTTTGCTCAAGAAACCGCTGGATTTCTCCGGAAGACCAATGCTCCGCTGGCGGATACTGCTGGGGATTCTGATCGTGGAGGTCTTGGTCGCTTTTTGCTGGCTGGACCACTACTTCGAGCAAGAGTACTTATGGCACCCCGGAATATGGCTGCTCCCGCTAGCTGTCCTCTTCGTCTACTTGGGTGGTCGCGAGATACTCCAGTTGGCGGCGACCATCGGTATTCATCCACTGCCATGGACCGTCCACGTTGGAAACCTCCTCTTGCTGGGCAGCAATTGGTTTGGGTTGAAGTGGGATATTTGGGGCATTTTCCCGTCCGATTTCGAGTCGTCTCCAGCCAATGAGCCGCTATTCGCCCTGGCCATTGGTGTGCTTTTGGTGTTTAGCGGTGAGATGTATCGCTTCCAGAAACCGGGGGGTGTGCTGGCAAATATTGCCGTCGGGGTGTTCACCATCGTTTACATCGGCTTGATGATCAGTTGCATGGCCCAACTTCGGATTTATCGGGGGGTCTGGGGGCTGGCCTCGTTAATCATCGTAGTCAAAGCGGGTGACATCGGGGCTTACACCGTTGGCCGTTTGCTGGGACGCACCAAGATGGCACCCATTCTCAGCCCCGGCAAGACCATCGAAGGGGCGATCGGCGCCCTGACGTTTGCTTGCTTCGCGTCCTGGCTCACGTTCGTTTGGCTGATACCGGCGACCATTCCCGGAGGGGGCGGGTCCGGTCTATATTGGGGGTGGATTCCCTTCGGATTGTTGGTTGGGGCCACCGGCATGTTGGGTGATCTTGCCGAATCCCTTATCAAACGGGATGTCGGCCGGAAAGACTCGAGCAGTTGGCTACCCGGCTTTGGTGGGGTATTGGACATCCTCGATTCGGTCCTCCTGGCCGCTCCCGTCGCTTGGTTTTGTTGGGTCCTGGGATTGGTGGGAAGATAAATGTTGCCGACGCGGGGGGGTTGAGTACAATAAGAGTTAGCTCGGGTATCACTATTCCAGACAATATGTCACTGTGTTGACAAGTGACCTGACCGGATTGGCAAATCGGGGATTCTTTGCCGGTCGGCGGGATCGTTTCGGTCACTTTCTGGGGCGATCGCCCGCAAAAGCTGTTGATTTTCCGTTCGAGAGGTTATTATGGAGAGTACCCTTGTTGACACGTTGGACGGGTTCTCCGTGATGACAAGGTGTTGGGAGGCATAATGCGATGTCCATACGCGTAGTCTGCCCGAACGGGCATGCGCTAAAGATTAAGGACAAGTATGCGGGCAAGGCGGGGTTATGCCCTATCTGCAAGGCCCGCATCAAGGTCCCGCTTCCCGAAGTGGACGTGCTGCCCGAAGAGTCGATCATGGATATTCTCCAACCTCATGAGTCGGGTCTCTCGGGACTTGCACTGGAAGTGCCGGATTTCAACAGCGAGCCGGCCGATCAGTGGCCTACTGACAAGACGGACAAGACGATGAAGGTGTGCGCGAAGTGCCACAAGGAAATTCCGACCGAAGCGCATGTCTGTCCATATTGCCACACCTATGTCGCCAAGTTAGCCGACTTATGATGATTTTTCGAGTTCTCTTTGTCCGGTAGCGTATGGCCAGGGCGCCGACGCTGACCTTGATGATTGAAACCGCCATATCGGTTGTCAGTTCCAAGACGCTACTGACGTTGTTTGGTGCTTGCGACCAACACCTGCGGAAAATCCGCGACGCGTTGGACGTGAGCATTTCGACGCGGGAAGGGCAAATCCATATCGAGGGAGACGCCCAGGCGGTTGCTGCGGCCACCGAGGTGCTGGAACAGCTTCGCACCCATGCCCAACGCCACGGCGAGTTGGCGCCCGAGGATATCGCGCGGGTGTTGGCTTCAAGCCGCCCCGGCGAATCATCCTGGGAGTGTGCTCCGATAGAAGTGTTCACGGCAGGCCGCCGGATCCGGCCGCGCTCGGCCGGCCAGGCGGGGTATATCGAGGCGGTCCGCAAGAACAACGTCGTCCTTTGCGTCGGGCCCGCCGGAACCGGGAAGACCTATCTGGCCGTGGCGATGGCTGCCGCCGCCCTGAAGAGGGAAGCGGTCCGAAAAGTCGTGCTGGTTCGGCCGGCAGTCGAGGCCGGCGAAAGCCTCGGCTACCTGCCCGGTGACTTGCAGGCCAAAATCAATCCCTACCTTCGACCGTTGATGGATGCGCTGGGCGAGATGATGGACTACGACCTCATCCAGCGATACAAGGCCGAGGACGTAATCGAGGTCATTCCGCTGGCCTACATGCGGGGCCGAACGCTCAACGAGGCCTTTGTCATCCTGGACGAGGCCCAGAACACGACTGTCCCGCAAATGAAGATGTTCCTGACACGGATGGGAAACGGCTCGAAGATCGTCGTCTCCGGCGATATCACGCAGGTCGATCTGCCGTCGCGTAGCCGGAGCGGGCTGATCGATGCGTTGGAGCGACTTCGGCAAATCGATGGCATCGCGCCGGTGAGGCTCACGGCGGCCGATATTGTCCGGCATCCCTTGGTCCAGGAAATAGTCAACGCCTACCAGCGCGGTTCCAAATCGAGCCGGCGGCGCCGGGCAGGGGAGCAGGGGAACAGGGGAGCAGGGAAGCGGACGAGCAGGAAAGCAAGCGAGCCGTAGCGTCGGAAAACAATATGCAATTTGCGACGACACGAACGCAACCCGTCAGAACCACCGGCAGGCGGCAAGAGATAGAAACATGCTGAGTCTCAGAAATCCAAGACGCCGTTCTCTAGACGCCTGCTCGCCCCCGCTCGGCGTGAAGCCCGCCGACTACTTACCATCGGTTTTTCTCCTGCTCTCCTGCTCTCCTGCTCCCCCGCTCTTTACGAGAACCCCGTAAGCCGACCAACGCCATGCCCGCCAACGGTCAAAAACGAACCCGGTCCGAGCGAGTGGCCTCGCTGGCACTTCCGCCAAGCCAGTGGGAGCGGACGTGGGCGAGCCTCAGCCGCCGGGATATGCTGATCCGCATTGGAATGGCCCTGTTGGCTTCGCTGGTATTGTTGGCGGTAATTCGCGGGTGGGACCCGCCGTTCCCCTACCGGAAGAACCAAACGCCGCAGCGCGACATTGTTGCCACGGTACCTTTTGCCAGGGTAGATCTGGAGGGAACCAAAGCGGCGCGCCGGCACGCGCGGAGTCAGGTTCGCTACACGTTTGCTCACGATCCGGAGTCGCTGGTTCAACTCCGCGCGTTGTTGCGAAACACGATTGTCGAGGTAACCGGCGCGCCGACCTTGGACGATCTGGACCCGAAGGTTCGCAAGGTCTGGCCGGAATTCCAGCCGCCGCTACCCGAGGATGCCAGACCACCCTCGCCGGCCGAAGAAGAAAAACAGTTCCAGGAGTTTCGCAAGGCATTTGCCGGCAAGGAGAATCTTGACCGTTTCGATCAGGCCCTGGCTGCTGCGTTCGATCCGCTGGAAAAGCGAGGATTGCTCAAGGGCCTTCCGCAGGAACCGGAAAAGGGAAATCAGGAAGAAATCCGCGTGCACCCGGCGGGGCAAACCGAACCGGTCGAGGTGGTCAAGGTCAGCGAAGTGATGATTGGCGATGGGACGGCGGTACGCGAGTCTCTGCTGAAAAACGTCAAGCCACCCGAAGTCGCCGAACGCCTTTTTGCGTGGCTCCAACCCAAACTGCCGGACGCCGCAACGCTTACGCTGGACGATCTTGACAAAACAAAGGAAGCCATGGAAAAGGCGGCCGAGGACGTCGAGCCGAAAATGCTCAACTACGACGAGGGCCACATGCTCGCGAAAGCCGGGAAACCGCTCGACGGAAAGGAACTCGAACTGCTGCGATTGGAGTACCGGGCGGCCATGGCGCAGCGGCCGCTCGGCTTGCGGCTTGCCAGAGCAACCGCCGTCTCGGCCATGATCTTCAGCATGCTCGTCCTCTGTGGAATCTACATGCGCTACCGGCAACGCGGACCGCTCGCGAAATTGACGCGATTGACCACCATCCTGCTGATGGCCATCGCCACGGTGGCCCTCGCGTGCTGGGCTTCCGGCTACGATTCCCGAGCCGAACTCGTCCCGCTGATGCTCTTCGGCATGACCATGTCGATCGTCTACCGCCAGGAACTCGGCCTGTTGCTCTCCGGTGCGGTTGCCCTGGTGATTGTCCTGGCCGTCGGACATGGATTCTACGAGTTCGTTCTGTTGATGGGGGTGACGACCGTTGCCGACCTGAATATGGGGCACATCCGCAGCCGCAGCAAGCTCATCTACATCGGGCTCTTTGCCGGCGGCGTCGCGTTCTTGTTGGACGTCGGGTTGGGGCTGATCGATAATCAACCGCTCGACGGCGGTTTGTTCGTTGGGGCCGTGTGGAGCGGTCTCTGGGCCGTCGCCGCCGGGTTCCTCATGACCGGTCTGCTGCCGTTCGTCGAACATCTCTTCGGCGTGCTGACCGATCTGAGCCTCCTTGAGCTGGGAGACGTGGCACATCCGCTCTTGCAGGAGCTTGTCCGCCGCGCGCCGAGCACCTACAACCACTCGGTTGCCGTCGGTTCGATTGCCGAGGCCGCCGCCGAAAGTATCCATGCCCGGGGTCTGCTGGTCCGGGTGGGAGCTTATTTCCACGATATCGGGAAAATGCTCAAGCCGGGGTACTTCGCCGAGAACCAGGCCGAGGGAGCCAGCGCGCACGACGACCTCGTCCCCACCATGAGCACGCTGGTGATTATCGCCCACATCAAGGACGGGGCCAACCTCGCGCGGCAGCATCACGTTCCCCAGCCCATCATCGACCTGGTCGAGCAACACCACGGCACGACACTGGTCGATTTCTTCTACGGAAAAGCACACGAACAAAAACAGGCGGACCCGAACGGCGGGGACGTCGACCAGAGCACCTACCAGTACCCGGGTCCCAAGCCTCAAACCAAGGAGGCCGCCGTGCTGATGCTGGCCGACAGCGTCGAAAGCGCCAGCCGCACGCTGGTGGAACCCACTCCTGCACGCATCGAACGGCTCGTCCGCGAAGTCGCCGAACGCCGACTGCACAGCGGCCAGTTCGACGAAAGCGGCCTGACACTGCGGGAACTGCGTACGATCGAGAAAAGCCTCGCCATGTCGCTGATTTCGATTTACCACGGCCGGATCAAGTATCCCGATCAGCAAACCGCGTAGGGAGGAGTCGAGAATGGCGAGTCGAGGATGGAGAGTCGAGAGTCGAGAACAAAAGCCCCGGCACTGCGTGCCGGGGTTCCGTTGGGTCGGGATAAACGTGTCCCGGAAGCAATAAACCGCGAATGACAATCACCATCGACATCGCCAACGAGCAAGACGTTGTCCCGCTGGACGAGCAGCGCATCCGGGATGCCGTGCTGGGGATACTCGACGATGAGTCGATCGGCGAAGCGACCGTCAGCGTGGCGGTCGTCGACAACCCGACGATCAGCCGGTTGCAGGGAGAGTATCTCGGCGACGACTCCCCGACCGACGTCCTCAGCTTCGTCTTGGAACGCGGCGAGTCCAGCCTGGAAGGGGAAGTGATTGTCAGCGGCGAGACGGCCGCCTCGGCCGCGCCGCAATATGGCTGGCCGGCCGAAGACGAGTTGCTTCTCTACGTGATTCACGGCACCTTACACCTGACCGGCTACGAGGATACGACGGCGGAATCGCGGGAGGAAATGCGCCGCCGCGAGCAAGCGCACCTTGCCCGGTTCCGTTTGACAGGACGCTACGACGATTAGAAAGGGGAGGCAACAAGATCTCGTGAGTCCCGAGATGCTATTCTGGCTGTTTTGGCTGGCGGTGACGGGCCTGATCGTGACTTGCCTCGCGGCAATCGGCGCCCGGTCGCTGGACAGGTTCTCCCCGCACGAGCTGAAGGAAATCTGCCGCCGGCACAAGTCGCTCGACCGGCTCGGGTTCATCCTGCGGCGGCACGACCAGGTTGCTCTGGCTGCCGAAACACTCCAAGTCATTGCCACCGCCACCTTTATCGGGGCCGGGATGTTCTGGGCATGGGGGGAGTCGCACAGCGACGGTACGCCCCACCTCTTCCTGCTCTCCACAAGCGTCGTCATCGGCGCGGCTGTCCTGCTGGCCGTCGAAATCTGGATCCCCTGGGCGGTCGCTCGATTGTGGGCCGAACCGTTCCTTTACTACACCTGGTCCGCGTGGCAGTTCATCTTTTACCTTCTGTGGCCCTTGGTCTTGGTTGCTCGATTCGTCGATACCCTGCTGCACCGCCTCGCCGGCCGCACGCGGGAAGAACCCGACGAAGAGTCGTTCGAGGAAGACATACGCACGATCGTTACCGAAGGGCATCGCGAGGGGTTGCTCGAAGAGGACGCCCGGGAAATGATCGAAGGCGTTATCGAACTGGGCGATGCCGACGTCTCGGAGGTCATGACCCCGCGGACCGACATGGTCTCGATGCCCAGCTCGCTGTCGTGGCAGGAAGCCGTCGAATTCGTGATCGACGAGGGCCTTACACGGATCCCGGTCTACGGGGAGAACCGCGACGACATCATCGGCATCCTGGTCACCAAGGACCTGTTGCCGGAGGTGGCCAAGAGCCCCGACGTGCCGCGCCCGCCTTGGACCGCCTTGCTGCGAGATCCCTATTTCGTGCCCGAGACCAAACCGATCGACGTTTTGCTCCAGGAGTTCCAGCAGACCCGTAACCACATCGCCGTTGTGCTGGACGAATACGGCGGTGTCGCCGGGCTGATCACGATGGAGGACGTCCTGGAAGAAATCGTCGGCGAGATCATCGACGAATACGACAAGGACCTTGTGGAGGGCATCCGTGAGCTGGACGACGGCCTGATCGAGGCACTCTCGAAGGTCCACATCAACGAGATCAACGAACGGCTCGACCTCGACCTGCCCGACGACCGCGAGTACGATACCATCGGCGGCTTCGTCTTCAGCGAGCTGGGCCACATCCCCGCCGTCGGCGAGGAGTTGGTCTACAACGACGTCCGCATCACGGTCCTCGAAGCCACCCGACGCCGGATCGAACGCGTCCGGATCGAAGTCCTCGATCGCACCGGGCGCGACACGGCGTAGGGTTGCGATCCTGCCATTTGGTTTTGAAGACGGCTAACGATAACGAACAAAACCCCATGAACTCCAAAGAGCGGGTGCTCACGGCCGTTCGGCGGGAGGTCAAGAGAATGATTGAAGTGCTCGGCCCCGGCGGTTTCGTCCTTGCGCCGAGCCACGTGTTGCAGACCGACGTGACGACGGCCAACGTCCTGGCATTGTACGAAACGGGCCGCGAGTACGGTGCGCTCTCATAAAGCCGCGACCGGCGGTCGCGAAGACCCCGGGGAAACGTTTCCCAGTTCGTTCTGTCTTGCGGCAGAGACAGCCTGCTGCTACCCTTCCCACTTCAAAACCGCCCCGGTGTCGGCGCTGGTTGCCAGTGCGGCGTATTTCGCAAGGCACCCGGTCTTGAAGCGTGGCTCGGGCGGAGTCCATTTCTGTTTGCGTTGGGCGAGTTCTTCGTCGCTGAGGCGGACGCTCAGCTTGTGACCGGGGATGTCGAGTTCGATGATGTCGCCCGGCTCGACGAGTCCGATCGGTCCGGCCACGGCGGCTTCGGGGCTGATGTGGCCGATGCAGGCCCCGGCCGTCCCGCCGGAGAACCGGCCGTCGGTAATCAACGCGCACTTGTCGCCCAGTCCGACGCCCTTGATCGCCGTGGTCGGTGCGAGCATCTCCTGCATTCCGGGCCCGCCGCGGGGGCCTTCGTAGCGGATGACCACCACGTCGCCGGCGGCGACCTTCCCGCCGACGATCCCGTCGTAGGCGTCGGTTTCGGCCTCGAAGATGACGGCCGGGCCGGAGAACTTCATCATGTCGGGTATGACCCCGGCCGCCTTAACGACGGCCCCGTTCGGCGCGAGGTTGCCGTAGAGGATCACCAATCCGCCCTCTTCGCTGTAGGCATTGTCGACCTCGCGGACGCAATCGTAGGGATCGAATCCGAGGTCGTCGCTCGATAGGTCACGGATCGACGCGGTGGTTTTCTCGACGCTCATCCCCTCCAGATTCCGTTTGCCGGTTCCGACAACGGCGGCCAGCTCCAGCGCCTCGGGCAAGGCGGTTTCCGCCCGGATGTCGTAGTCGCCGATATTCTCGCCAAGGGTTTTTCCGGTAACGGTCGGGCAATCGAGGTTCAACAGCCCGGGCCGGCCGCGGTCCACACTGCCGAGGATCGTGTGGATCCCGCCGGAGTTGTGGACGTCCTCGACGTGGTAATGCGAACTCGGGGCGACCTTGCAGACGTTGGGGGTCTGCTGGCTGAGCCGGTTGATGCGTTCGACGTCGTACGCCACGTCCGCCTCGTTGGCGACCGCGAGCATGTGCAACACGGTGTTGGTGCTTCCGCCCATGGCCATGTCGAGCACCATCGAGTTGTCGACCGACGCCTCGGTGACGATCTCGCGTGGCAGGAGCCCGTGGCCTTCACCCTTTTTGTCGAACTCGACGACCATCTCGACGATCCGCGCGGCGGCACGCTCGTAAAGTTTCTTCCGCTCGGCGCTGGTCGCCAACAGCGTTCCGTTCATGGGCAATGCCATTCCCAAGGCTTCGCACAGGCAGTTCATGCTGTTGGCCGTGAAGAGCCCGGAGCACGAGCCGCAGGTGGGGCAGGCAATCTGCTCGATCTGTAACAGCTCTTCGTCGGTCATCTTGCCGCCGATCTTGGCCGCCGCGCCCATGAAGACGTCGATCAGGTCGACGGTCTTCCCGTTGGGCAGCTTTCCGGCCTCCATCGGCCCGCCGCTGACAAAAATCGTCGGGATGTTGCACCGCACGGCGGCCATCAACATGCCGGGGATGATCTTGTCGCAGTTCGGGATGCAGATCATGCCGTCGAACACGTGGGCCCGGATCATCGTCTCGACCGAATCGGCGATCAGCTCCCGGCTGGGTAGCGAAAACTTCATGCCGGTGTGGCCCATGGCAACCCCGTCGCAGACGCCAATCGTATTGAACACGAACGGTACGCCGCCCGCACCCCGGATGGTCTGCTCGACGAGATTGCCGACCTTGTCGAGGTGGACGTGGCCGGGAATCACCTGATCGAAGCTGTTGCAGACGGCGATAAAGGGCTTGTCGAAATCGTCTTCGCCGACGCCGCACGCCCGGAGCAGGCTTCGGTGAGGGGCCCTGGCATCACCCTTCTTGATGGTGTCGGATCGCATGGTGGAAAGTCCTTTCGTGCTGAAAAAGCAGAATTTCGTATTGTACGGCACGGGGCGGCAGAAAGGTAGGGGGGGAGTCGCTTGTGGGTTGGCAACGGCGGCGCAATGCGGCGTGGGGCTCCCCACCGCTGGCGTTTTGTCCCGCCAGACGCTATCTTCAAGGCGCGCTATATGTTTAGCCGCCGTCGGCACGACGGCGTAAAATGTTTAGCCGCCGTCGGCACGACGTAAAATGTTTAGCCGCCGTCGGCACGACGTAAAATGTTTAGCCGCCGTCGGCACGACGTAAAATGTTTAGCCGCCGTCGGCACGACGGCGTAACCGGGAATGGGCGAGTCACACACCGGCCGGCGTACCGTCGGCCGCTAAACGCGAAAGGACCTGGCCATGCGATATCTTGTTCTTTGCATCTGCGCTACTTTGGCAGCTTACCCCGCGTTTTGTGCGGAAAGGAAAGACTTCACCCCGCTGTTCGACGGAAAGACGTTCGACGGCTGGGAAGGCAACCAAAAGGTGTTCCGAATCGAAGACGGGGCCATCGTCGGCGGGTCGCTCAAAGAGCGAGTCAAGCACAACGACTTCCTCACCACCAAGAAGGAATACGCCAACTTCGAGCTGCGGCTGAAGTTCAAGTTGCTGGGCAACGGGACCAACGCGGGCGTGCAAATCCGAAGCCGGCGCGTGCCGAACCATCACGAGATGATCGGCTACCAGGCCGACCTGGGCAAAGGCTGGTGGGGATGTCTCTACGACGAATCCCGCCGCCGGAAGGTACTGGCCGGTCCGCCCAGGGACGAGCGGGCCAAAATCATCAAGAAGGACGATTGGAACGAGTACGTCATCCGCTGCGAAGGCCGGCGGATTCAGCTCTGGATCAACGGAACGCAGACGGTCGACTACACCGAAGAGGACAAGAAGATCGAGCAGAAGGGACTGATCGGTCTGCAAATCCACGGCGGCCCGCCCAGCGAGGCGTGGTATAAGGATATTGTGATCAAGGAATTGTAGTGGTGGGTGGTGGGGCAGAGCCGAGCATAAAGCGCCGACCGTTGGCCGCGCCAAGGGTAGTGGGGTGTTATACTACTTCAGCACCCCAAGATATTTCTTGATATGTTTTGCCAAAGCGTTGTCTATCTCCGTATGGCGTGGAACAGGCTGCTTTTGTCTGGTCTTTGGATTCATGTAGATGTCGTGGTTCGCACCAGGACGCAAATAGACACATCCGCCTGCAACCAACTGGCGAATGAGTTCCTTTCGCTTCATAAGGCTATTTCTTTCACTTGGTGCTCTTCGGGGACTTCATCCATAGCCATGGAAAGATAGGCATCCTTGATATTCTCCTCCAACTCTTCGATGGTTTCCCCCTGGGTCATTATTTCAGGATGTTCAAGAAGCTTGCCCAACCAGAATTTTTCCCCTTTCCAATAGACCATGTTCATTTTGGTGTGCATCTGCATCCTCCGCCTGCTGAGCCCCCATACATTGTCTTGACGAACCGGCTTACGACCGGATCGCATGGATGATTATCGCTGGAAGGAGCCTGCATGTCAAGCATTGGGAGATACTGCACCCCCTATCATTAGCCGGCGTTTGGGTATCAATTCGATCCGACCCGCCGTCGTTATGAGCACACTTCAGGTGCGACAACGGCCGGTGGTTTTCGACGTAAATTGCTGCTTTCAAACCACTTCTGCACGGGTTGCTCGCCGTTGGCACGCAAAATGCACCTTGTCAATTCCGGGAAAAGTCCCCATAATCAACTGTGGCAAGGTTGGCGGAGTGCTTTGGGGGACGAGTCCATGAGATGTTTGCTTGTCATATCTGGAGCGGTGATCCTGGCGGTCGTTGCGATGGCTGCGTCGGCGACGGCCCAGCCGTCCATTCCCAAGATCGCACCCGGTGTCGAGCGGCTTGTCCAGGGTATCCAAGAGCGGGTCGAGCGGAGAATCGGCGACGCCAGATACCGTCGCGACAGGTCCCGTTACTACCCCTGGCAGCCCGGCCCCTATCCGTACCCATATCCACCGTACGATTATGGCTATAACTACGGCTATGGCTGGGGCGGCTACGCCCCATACCCGTACTATCCGCCGTATTACAATCCGTATCCATATCCGTATCCCTACCCTTACATTACGCCGCTGGCCATTCCGAGCGAAACGCTATACGGGCCGCAGGCGATGCTGCGTTTCATGGGTCTGGATAATTGGCTGGTGCCGCCGACGAACTTGAACGTCATCGTGGCGCCCAAGAAAAACGCGGCAGCCGGCGGCGCGGTCAACCCCGGACAACCACCGGCGCAACCGGCTCAGCCACCGGCCCAGCCGGGACAACCACCGTCGCAACCGCCGCAACCACCGCTGCAACCCGGTCCGGTACCCGTACAGCCGGCGCCCGGCCCACAACCGCCGGCCGCAGGGCAACCAAACCCGCGGCCGAACGAACAAACGCTCGGCCTGGCCTGGAAGTTCATCGGCTACGGCGACGCCCATTTCGGCAACCAGCGATACCCCGACGCCAACGTCCGTTACCGCAAGGCGACCCGCGTCGCTCCGCAACTGGCCGACGGCTGGTTTCGACAGGGGTTCGCCATGACGGCCATGCAGCGGTACGACCTGGCCGCCCGGGCGTTCAAGCGGGGCCTTGTGCTGGAGCCCGACTGGCCGAAGTCCGATTTCCGCCTCGGCGAACTCTACGGCGGAAACAATCTGGCCAAGACGGCCCACATCGACGCCCTGGCCGACGCCGCCGTCAAGGCGCCGACCAACGCCGATTTGCTCTTCATCGTCGGCGTGTTTCTCCACTTCGACGGGCAGCAGAACCGGGCAAAGCCGTTCTTCCAGCGGGCGCTGCAAATGGCCGGAGCGGACGGGGAATATCTCAAGGTGTTCTTGAGATAGAAGACCCTACACGTTCGGTATCTCATACCCTTCGCGTCGTTCGCGGGTCATCCGCCAATTCTCGTTCGCTTCGTCGCAATTGGCGAACTGCTCGGCCTTGGGGTCCCACTCCCTGTGGCAGTTCTTGTGTCAATCTCCTCGCCCGGCGTGTATCGGATGCCGGCAACAGGCAGGAAGTTGTTTGGTTGCGAAGTGCTGGATTTGTGGTACCATAAGTCCGGTAACAATGTCAAACTCTGTCCGAAAACCCGTACGGCAGCCTTCCGGGACCGTCGTGCAACGGGCTGCGGCAGACCACAACATGAAAGGACGTAGCATGTACTGTCGAAGGTGTACGGTATCGAGTAAGCGTCATTTTCTGCTCACCGCGGCGTTGATCGCAACGGTCGGATCCTTGGCTGCCCCGGCCCAAGGCCGCAACCCGACGCACGAAAACGTCAAGTACGGCCCGCACGAACGCAACGTGCTCGACTTCTGGCAGGCCGAGTCGAAGAGACCGACGCCGGTGATCGTCTATTTCCACGGCGGCGGGTTCAAGAACGGCGACAAGTCCTCGATCCGCCGGAGCCGGGTCATCGACAAGTGCCTGCAATCGGGCGTCTCGTTCGCCGCGGTGAACTACCCGTTCCTCGCCGACGACCGATCGTACGTCGACATCATGCGCCACTGTGCCCGGTCCATTCAGGCACTCCGGGCGAGATCGAAGGAGTGGAACATCGACGGGCGGAGGATCGGGGCCTTCGGCGGTTCGGCCGGGGCACTGATCTCCGAGTGGATCGGGTACCACGGCGACCTGGGCAACCGCAACAGCAAGGACCCGGTTGCCCGGTTCTCGTCTACCTTGCAGGTCGTCGGCGGCATGAACCAGCCGATCGGGTCGCAGTTGGTGATGGTTCACATGCGGCGCGGCGGGCCACCCCTGTTCCTCTATACCAGTGCGGGGAACAACGACAATGTCCATCACCCCAAGAACGCGAAGATGGTCAAGGGCGTGTGTGACTCGGTGGGCATACCGGCCGTCATGTACATCAAGGGCGAGAACCCGCCGCCGGGCGGCGACGCCCACGGTGCCCTGCTCGAGTTCTTCTTCAAGCACCTCGGCGTGGAGCCGAAGGAACTGAAGAAGTAGGTCCACAACTTGATGCCCATAATGCTGCTGAGATGCCATAAGCGTCATCCGGGCCGTTCTTTTCTTTCGCAATTTAATTTGCAGTATCCCCGCAAGAAAACATGCGCGCACGGCGCGCAGAAGTTACGATGTAAGACTCCAATCCCTCCTGCCGGGTTATGTTGTTCCGGCCAGAAGTCTTGTCTTGGCAGAAAGAAGTTCCAAGAAAGGCGGCCTATTGCTTGATCCATCTGCCGGATGTTTCCTATAATACACTTGAGGGCTATTTTTTGGAGATACGTCCAACCCAATCTTCCAATAGCCGGGGGACAACGTCTCGCCAGGGTGACCCAAACCGCTCTCCATACCTGACCTCCCAATATCACCCTGCCCCGCATTGCGTGCCGGCTATTGGGAGCCGTTTTTTTTTGCGCATTCGGACATGACACCTTCGGCGTTGCCCTCGGGCGATTGACCCACCACGGCCCCGGACATTCCCGAGCGAACCAGGTACCGCAATGTATAGTTTTGTCGGCCCTCTTGATTTTGATGACCCCCCCAACTTCATCGAGATCAGGCAGAGGATTGAAGACCAGGGTAAACACATGCTGACTTTGGGGGAATTGATTTGTCTGTTCAACAGGGTTGACAGCGATTCCGACGAACAAGTAGTCAATGTGCTGAAATACAACTTCATATTTTCCAATACGGGTATGTTGTGGACTCCTGCAAAGGTCTACGTCAAGGACGATCCGGACATTGAGGACGGCCAATTGCAGATGGACGAGGTTGAATTTGACATCGGACTCGAACACGACGACGACCCTTCGATCAGATGTCTTTCCACAGAAAAGCTGGACGAACACTGCGGCTCTCAGCCCCACGACGCGTTAGCCGGGAATCCCTACGTTGTTTTGCAGGCAGGAGAAGAGGGCGCCGTGCAACTTGCACAAGTTGCCGCGAATCGAGAACAGGGCGCCTACATTACCTATCTCCCGGAACCGCGGCCGAAGATTATTGCCCTGTCTCTGGGAGGGATCAGTTCCGTGCAGAGAATCTTCGACAGGATAACCGTCGGCTGTCTGGACGCCACGGCAAGGGGTTTTGGAGTCGCGGCAGAAAACAGCGACGGCACTACTTGAGAGCGGCAAAGTGCCTTGCAACGACCAGGCACGTTTCATAGCGGTCTTCCGGCTTTTTCGCCATCATCTTCCCGCACGCTTCAACCAGCGCCGCCGGCGCGTCGGCCCGGAACGTACGGATACTCTCCGGCTCCGCGGATTGGTGCTTCATTAGTTTCTCGGAGAGCAACCCTTTCGGAAACGGAGGTTGGCCGGTCAGGAGGAAGTACAATGTGCAGCCCAGGGAGTAGATGTCGGCTCGCCGGTCGATATCCATGCTTCCGAAGGCGCATTCGGGGGAGAGGTAGTCGATGGAGTCCAGCATGTGTTTGTTGTCCGAGCTGCCCGGACGGCCGCTCTCCTGGAGCCCGCTGAGACCCAGATCGACGATCTTGACCACGCCGCTGCGGTCGACCAGGAGGTTGGACGGTTTGACATTTCCATGGATGAAGCCGTTTTCGTGCCCGTGATGGAGCCCTTCGGCGGCCTGGCGGACGTAGTCCGCAGCCAGACCGTAGTCGAGCGGCCCTTGTGAACGGACGATCTTATCGAGATTGTGCCCGTCAACGTATTCCATGACGAGGTAGTAATGCTCGCCGGACTTGTCGACGTTGTACGCGCGAATGATGTTGGGGTGTTCGACTTCGGCCAGGGTGCGTGCTTCGTCCAAAAAACGCTCGAGCAAACGGCTATCGCTGCTGAGGTCCCGGGAGATGACCCTGATGGCGACGCGGCGTCCCATCGTGACGTGTTCGGCAAGGAAGACGACCCCCATATTGCCGCCGCCGAGCAATCGAATCAGCTTGTGCTTGCCGAGCAGGAAGGAACTCCGCCCGGCCGCCAACTGGGTCGCTTGCCAACCGGTGAGCACTCCGGCCGTTACCAGTCTCTTGGCAAAGCTCCTGGCATCGTTTAAGCTGCGGGCAGCCTGAAGCCGTTCGGCATCGAGAAGCTGGCTTCTTTCGAGCAGGTCGAGAAACTCTTCCGCCGTGGCGGGCGGACCGCGGCGAACCTGCGACCCCCGATCGTCAACCGAACCCTCCTCGGCCCCGACCTGCCTGCTTGGTGATCCGGTTTCGAGGATCGCGATACGCCGTTTGACCTTGTTCAAATATTCGTACAGTCTCTCCAGTTCCGTCTTCTGCCTGGTCGATTCGTACTTGGTGGAGCCGCCGGAAACCTTGGTCCGTGCGGCCCCCCCAATTTCAACCACATTGTCGCCCACATTGACCCCGGATTCCCCCGTTTGTTTCTCGGACGAAAGGAGCCATCCTTTGCCGTTGCAGGCATCACAACCCTGCTCGTCCGCTCTGCCTGAACCCCAGCAACGCCGGCACAGAACGCGCCCGTCGTCGCGGGGCTCCTCCATGCTGAACAGTCGTGGCGTGAAATCCGACATCTCAGAAGCTGCTCGAATGTCCGGGGAACAACCAAAACCTCTCTGCCCCCCCTCTTTAGGCGAGCGGCAGGTGCAGATTTTCCGTAGCCACGGTCGCCAGATCGTGGATGGAACCGCATTCCACCGTCTGGCGACGGTGGCTACAGGTAAATTCTCTTCCGCCGCTCGCCTTATTCCAGTGTACGAGATGGGCAACCGATCTTGAAGGGTTCCAGGCACTCCCTGTGAGAACGGCACCCCCCGGATATAGTAGGAGGGGGCACCTGCCCCCGGCTCTCGACCCTCGACTCTCAACTCTTGACTCGTACTATGCACCGATTGTCACCTCGTCGACTTCAGCGCGAAGGATTTCCCGCTTCCAGCCGACTTCGTGGATGGGCCAGCCTTGGATGGTACGGGTGCCCTCGTAGGCATATCCCGTCCGGGCGTCGGTATGTACCTTGCGCCAGCACTCGATTTCGGGTGGCGACGGCGGCGGCACCCGGCCGGACACGTTGCTCTGGCGGAACGAAAGCTCGCCGTGGTCGAAAATGCTGATAATCACCGACGGTGGGCACTCCAACATCCGCCGGGCGATCAGCTCGTGGCTGGCCGTGGCGTAGCGCGATTTCAGCTCCAGGAGGTCCCAGCCGCAGGCGGCCCCATCGGCCGCAAACCAATCGGCGGGCAGCAGCAGACGCCCGGCCAACCGGTTGGCGGCCGTTTCCCGGGCGTTGGGGAATGCCTCCCGGGGATCGACCCCCAATTGCGCGAACACGCGATGGGCCGTGTGCTCGCCGATTTCGTGGGCGACGGCCCATTGTCGGCGTTCAGGCCGCGGATCGTCGTGCAGCAGGATCGCCGGCCTCGGGTCGGGCGGGCGGTGGGCGCCAAGCCGTACATACCGCGCGCGGCCCCGCTGGCGGTCGTCCGCCGCCACGGTGATGCCCAATGCCCGGGCCACCACAAACGCATCGACCGGGGGGCCATCGACCCCGGCGGCGGCCAGCGTCTCGCCGACAACCGCATCGAGCACGGCGGAGAGTTCTTCGCGCGGAATTTCGGCAAGCATCGGAGGCTACCTCCTCCTTCTCAAGCACCCGTACGGGACCCGAGCCGGAAAATATACAGGCGTATAGCATACCATTTCCCCGCCGGGCGCACAAGTACCCGGGATATTGGCCGGCAGAATCGGGGATCAAGGGCTGGGGGGGTGGGGAAGGGGGCAGGGGACAGCGGGCAGCGAAGAGGGCGAGGAAACGGGAACGACCCGAAGGGCGATTTACGTATCCAGACATTCTTGGTGGTTAGACTGCTTGACACGTTTCTGATTCACGATATACTACCGGTGCCCACAACCCGTAATATAGTGGCCCGCTCTTTGAATGGTGGAACGTGTCGCCCGATGAGTGATCTCCCAAACTTGACACCCGAACAGGTCTCGGACCTTCTTCCTGAAGCCACCGATATCGAGGTTATCGGTAGAGGTGGACAGAAACTGGTGTTCAAGGGAACGATCGACGGACAAGTGTACGCGCTCAAGTTTGCCAGGATGCCCCAATTGCCCGAGGAAGCCGAAGAGTTCGACCCTGAGGGGATCCAGATGAGCGATGTGGAGGTGAGGGCACAGCGCGAGGTCGAAACGATGTACGAGTGTACGTCGAGACATATGGTCAAACTTGGACCTGTGGGGTTGAACTTCACTGCAATCGATGATCAGGAACTACTCTACTTCTCTGAAGAATACATTGACGGGGGCAACCTGCAGATACGCTTGCGGTCTGGAAGGTTCCCATCGGGGGAAATCGTGAAACTGGGACTGCATATTACAGATGCAATCCAGGCGCTATGGGAACGGCGCAAGATCCATCGCGACATCAAGCCAGCGAACATCATGCAGCGGGGTGACGACTATGTGTTACTGGACGCGGGGTTCGCGTTTGACGTGGTTGGGGATTCATTGAGCATCGGGCCAGTTGGAACGCCTCCATACTTCTCCCCAGAACAGTTTGACTTCAGTAATCGTCGTACGGTCCTCGACTTTAGATCGGACTTGTTTTCGCTCGGTGTCACGATGTATCAGTTGGCAACAGGCGAACATCCCTTTTGGGCGCCCGGCGATACTTCCCAGTCACTGTACAACAAGATACGAACGCATAATCCACAGCCACCGAGTGACCTTGTTCCCGGCTTTCCTAATGACCTTGATGAGATTATCCTGCGGATGCTGGCAAAGTCACCGCACTTGCGATATCGGCGCTGCCGGCAACTAATCGATAGCCTAAAGGAAGTGTGATTCACTATGGCACTCTACATCCAACACGGTCACGGCAAATCGGACAAGATCACCGCGGCTCTCGATGATGGCGCGATTGACGGTGTGATCTTTGGAGCCCGCAATGAGAAGCCTGATAAACTGCGGGTGTACATCAAGGAACTCCGTAACGTTTCTGAAGACTGCGTATTATTGCTCGATCCGCAGTTCTATGTGAGCACACTCAATCCACCCAACGACCGGTATCTACCCGAATATCCTTACTACTCACCCGGGCGCACGGCAACAAGTTTCACCAGTGGTCGTAGCGTACGTCGATATGTCAAAGAAACGCTGGATTGCCAGGTTGAACTTGGTGTTGATCGCCTAGTCTCTCCTACAGTCATTTTCGACTTATTCTCAGATCGCTGGCACCAAATCGCTCTCAACTTGGCGGACGCCTCCCTTGAATACCACGCCGGGTTAAGTGACCCGCCGCCGTTGTTGTTGAGTTTCGTATTTGCCGAGGAGGCTCTCGCAGGCATCAATGATATCAATCGCTTTCTGGATACGATCACGCAAGATAATTGGGACATGGAAGGTTTCTATTTTATCGTCGGCAGGAATGACCCTAGTTACAATCAATGCTTTGACAGCGAGAGGCTTGCTAACTTCCTGTACTTGGTGTATGCACTGGGACAGATCAACGGGCTTCGAGTTATCTGTGGATATACGGACTTTGTGGGGATTCTGTTGAGGGCTGCTGGTGCGGAGGCATTTGCCACAGGATGGTCGCAATCTTTGAGACAGTTTGATCAGCGATCATTTATTAGTCGCAAATCGGGTGGTCAACCTGCTCGCGAACGGTATTCGTCGAGTCCGCTGTTGAACTCAGTGCTCTTGACTGAATTGCAGACCGTCTATGAGGTCGGTTATCTCACCAACGTTTTGTCGGGCGTGCCCCTAGACGATGCAATTACGAGTGCGGCAGATCCTCTAGCGTCTGATTGGACTAGGGCACTTTCGCAGCAACAGCACTGGCAGACGCTTGCCGTGCTAGACGAGACATTGTCTGGTCGCGTGAGGAATGATCTGCGGGAAATTGTCCGGCGTCTGGAAAACGCGAGTGGTCTCTATGCGATTTTGCAGGGAGGGAGTGTCCAATTCGGACGATACACTGATGGTCGTCACTTGCCGGAATGGGTCGAGGCGATTCAAACATTCCGGCGAATGGCCGGATTCGCGTCACCTTAACCAACCAGCATCCCTAATGCTCGGATAAACCCCGCCCGAGAGATCGGCTGACGCTTACGGGATGGCAACACTCTTTGGGATGTTCCATCCACGTCATGTGTTAGTAGGCCAACATTGAACTTTTCGAACTGGTCCAAGGCGCCATTCACCCTCGCTCCTGCTTCGGGTGGCATGACCACAAAAACTCGATGTGAGAAAACACGATACCGCTTAGCCTGGTAGAAAGCCCGTTTCCAGTTCTCCAATTTGAATTCAAATGAGCAGATCTCAATTTCTGGAACGCTGAAATGAGGTCCTAAGGTATAGCGGCCCATCCCTAACTCAGCGGCCAGACCTGCTTCGATGAGTTCCAGCAACCAACGACGAAACGTCCGACCCGCAACACCGACCCGATCTTGAAGATACGACTCCCGCCTGGGGGCCCGGGGTTTGAGTAGACCCAAGATACGACTGCAAGTTGGTTGCCGGAGTAGATCAGCCGATTGATGTACCAAGTCACTTGGCCAGTCACATGCGGTACCAGCCCAAACCCAATCCGCTCGGCCCTCCGAACAATCACTTTCGAGTTTCGTCATAACCCGAAGAGTTGGAGTTGGCTGGGACCACAGCGACGGGGAAGCCGATTCAAGGAAGCTCTGGCGCAGCTCTTCTTCGAATCGGAATGACATGTGAGCGTCCCGTGACGGCCAAACGGAGGTTTCTAGCTAGTTCCCTATCGACTATTCAACACGTCAAACGCTTGCGAATCACATAAACTGGGATCATTATACGCGCCGTCGCCATAACGTCAATCGACACAATGGGTTGCATTCGGTTTGTGTAGCTTGAAATGTCAGAATGAGCATAACTAAGCCCCCCCATGTGTGTGGCTGAGGATGCTCCGTTGGAACGGCAGAAGGTTCACAGCAGATGCCGCGCTTTTACTTCGAGATAGCGGTTCACCAGCGGGGCGGTCATGCCTTCGGGAAAGACGTCCAGCGAGAGGACGCCTTTGCTTTCGAGGTCGGTTAACACCTGGTGTCGCCAGGCGAGGATTTCGGCGGCGGCGGCGGCCGGCCAGAGTTGGGCGTCGGTCGGCTCTTCCGGCTCGACGGCGTCGAAGAGCCGTCGGTCGCGGAGCAAGACGCCCAGCGGCAAGTGGCGGCCGACCAGGTTCGCCAGGTAGCGATGGATCTGGTTGGCGTTGACCTCGTCGATCAGGTTGGTGATCAGCACGACCAGGGACCGCCGGCGGCAATGGGAAGCCAGGTAGCGGAACGCCAGGTCGTAGCGGGATTCGACCAGGGCGGGGAAGCGGTCGAACGAGGCGTGCAGCAGGCGGTTCATCTGGTTCATTCCACCCTTGGGCGGGATGAACGTATGGATCTCGTCCGAGAACATGACCATTCCCACAGCGTCGTTCTGCCGCAGCGCGACGTAGCTGAGCATCAGCATGGCGTTGAGCCCGTGGTCCAGCAGGCTGATTCCCTCGGCCTCGTTGGTCATCATCCGGCCGCTGTCCATGAGGAAGACGATGCGCTGGGACTGGCTCGACTGGTACTGGCGGACGGTGAGCTTGCGTCGTCGGGCGGTGCTCCGCCAGTCGATGTGCTTGTAGTTGTCGTCGATGGTGTAGTCGCGGAGGCGTTCGAAGTCGTGGTCCTGGCCGATGCGGCGCGTGCGGCGGACGCCCAGCAGGTTCAGCCGGTCGGTCCGCGCGAGCAGGGCGTATTGCGAAAGCTGTTTCATGTCGGGGTAGACATGGAGCGCCGTCTCCAGCGGATATTCAATCAGGCGTTGCCAAAGCCGCCACCGGCTGAGGACCCGCAGGTGGACGCGGTCGACGACGAACGCGCCGCGCTGGCTCGCCCGCAGCACGTACCGGAGCGTCCACCGGCTTCGGGCGTCGAGCCGCCGGGTGAATTCGTCCGGCTCGGGGTTCAGCGGATGCGGCACGCCGTCGCGGACCGTCACGTCGTAGCCCTTCATCGTGTGGTTGACGAGCGTCAGCTCGACCTTGTGGGGCTTGCGCAACGAGACGATCCGCCCGGAGGTCCGCTCGACGGAGAATACCTTTTGCGCCGGCAGGCTGAGCAGATCGAACAGCGCCACGCTTGCCAGGGCCGCGTCGAGCACGAGCACGATCGGCCATGCCGCGGGCGCCGCGGGCAACATGGCGGTCAACAAAACCGGCGCCAGTGCGACCCAGACCAACGGCGTGCGGGGATAGATGCGGAAGAACCACGCCAGGATCCCAAACGGCGAGGCAATGATCACCAGCTTCAGAAGTACCGTCGCGAACGGGGTCACAGGCGGGGTACCTCCACCGATTTCATCAATTCGCCGAGCAGGTCGTCGACCGAGTGGCCTTCGACTTCCGCCTCGGCCGAGAGGATGACCCGATGACGGAGAGTGGGCAGGGCCAGCTCGACGATGTCGTCGGGGACGGCGTAATCGCGGCCGTGGAACGCCGCGAGCGTGCGGGCGCCCTGCATCAGGGCGATCCCCGCCCGGGGCGACGCACCCATGTGGAACTGCGGCCACTGCCGTGTCTGCCGAACCAGCGAGTTGATGTAATGGAGCAGCTTCGGATCGACCGTCACCCGGCCGTTCGCAAGCGAGGTCTGGAGGATTTCGTCGGGGTCGGTGACCGTTTCGAGCTTGTCGAGCCGTTTGTCCAACGCCACTTGCACGCCGTGCATCGACAGAATATCCGCTTCCTCGTAGGTCGACGGATAGTCGATCACCAGCTTGAACATGAACCGGTCGAGTTGCGCCTCGGGCAGGTTGTAGACCCCTTCCGACTCGATGGGATTCTGGGTGGCCATGACGAGGAAGGGACGCTCGACGCGGTAGCCTCTTCCCTCGACGGTAACGCGATACTCCTGCATGATTTCGAGCAGGGCGGCGTGCGTTTTCGCCGGCGAGCGGTTGATCTCGTCGGCCAGCAGCAATTGGGTGAAGACCGGCCCGGGGCGGAAACGGAACTCCTGCGTCTTCATGTCGAAGATCGGTGAGCCGGTGATGTCCGACGGCATCAGGTCGGCCGTAAACTGGATCCGCCCGAAACGGCACCCCAGAACCTTGCCCAGCGTGCGGACGAACAGGGTTTTTCCCAGGCCGGGCACGCTCTCGATCAGGACGTGGCCGTTGGAAAACAGCGCGACCAGCGTGCCCAGCACAAGCTCTTCCTGGCCGACGAAGATCTTGCGGATCTCGGCGGTGATGCGGTCGAAGAGTTGTTTCGTGGGGGAATCGGACGCCACCGGCGGCGCGACGCCGGGCGGGGCAACATCATCCACCGGAAGCGGGTCCGGCGGTTGGCCTGCGGGTTGATCGGTCATCGTTGTGTTTTGTGATTCGGGGGAGGAAAAAGGGAGATAGGAGGTTTCTTCTTCGGGTGTGCATGACGGTGGGAGAAGTTCATTCGGTTGCTCTCAGTAGACGGCCAAACTCCTCGGTGCTGCCGATTTCATCGAAGTTGTGCACTGTCCCATCCGCAGTCAAATAATGAAGTCCCTTTCTATGCCGGCTGTTTTTCAATCCGTTTTCGGCACGAAAAAGAGCGATGGCTTCGTCCACCGAGATGTCTCCCGGTTCGGTCCAGTAAATTCCGGAGTCGGGAACCTCGATCACGACAATTTTCTGCGGCGTCTCTTTTTCCGGGTCGCGAATGTGTCCTAGACGGACTTCGGACCACACGGTGCCTTCACCCACGACGGCCAGGTACGAGGTTCTTCCGGCATCTTTGGCGGCGAAATCGCTCGGGCAGGAGAACGATCGGCTACAACCATCAGCTATCACTGAACGGTTGTGAGGACTGTCCCATGGTTCGTCGAGCCTGTAAGCAACATCGAGGTGTTGACCCAAAAGCAGGATCAACACTCGCCAGCTTACCACCGGAGCGTCTGCTGTGCATTCATCAGCCAATGGTGGATACGTGCCATGCACCGCACGGTAGTTTCGCAGGAGAGCGCCGATTCCGTGCAGGTTGCCGACACACACGTTGCATCGTCCTGCTTCCCAGCCCCGTGTCCATAATACCGCCAGAACCACGGCACAGCCGAGCAGCACCGCGAACAAGAGCGAGTTCGGTGACAAGCGAATCGAGTGCAATCGTTCTGACTTACCCACGCCATTCGCTCCCTGAGCTGCCAAGAGTGCTTGGCTACATCTGCTCCTGATACCGTTTGGCCTATTTCTTCTGCAAAATATCCTGGCTGGGTTGAGTGGCGATTCCGACGTACCACTTGCCACCCGGACCATACCAGACCCCAGCCATGTTGACAATCCCGTCGAGCTTGATGCCCTCCTGCTCGATTTCAAGTTCGCAGGCTCATTTTTGGCGAAGAGAATAATTATAGTTGCAGAGCCTCCCACAACAAGCCCCTCACTCCCCCTTCATGATTCGTTGGCAGTGGCGCAGACGCGTCCTGGCGTAGGTCTGGTTGCCCGACCGCTGGAGCAGCTCGGCCATGGCGCTGAGGTGGAGGCCGAAATCGGACGCGCCTTCCGCTTCGAGGGTCCGCGGGCGTCCGAAGATCGGGACCTTCGAGAAACAGAAGATGATTCCGGCCACGGCCAATTGCAGGAGGATCCAGTTGGCCGGGAAGATGCTGAAGATTTCCATTCCGGTGGGCGACCTGGCCGCGGGATCCTCGTCGTAGATGGGCGGTCCGCCGGCGCGGCTTTCGATGAAGACGACGTCCTGCGGGACCGGCCCCACTTCGTCGATCAGTTTGCCGGCCAGCTTCCGGTGCTCGTGGTTCACCAGCGGCAGGTTCAACAGGAACGAACCGTTGACCACGACGATTATCTGGTCTCTTTCACCCCTGCTGACGAGCACGTCCCCTTCCGATTCGAGGAGCACCTCGGCAAAAGGTGAGGCTTCCAACCGGCCGTTCAGCTCGATTTCCAGTTTTGCGGGGTCGATGTCCCCGGACCAATCCCCCGTAAGCGTGCGGACCTTGCGGGGTCGGTTCTTGCCGTCGACGGCGAACCACTCGCAGTTTTTTTCGATGGGCATCGCGGTCCGCGAGGTCTGAAAGTCGGCTTTTGCCTCGGACAACCGTTTCTTGATCAAGGGCGCCTGGCCGGCCGGGGCCCCCGGCAGGATCTTGCTCAAGTACGACTCGGCGGCGTCGTAATCGCGTCCGACGTAGATCAGCGTCCGGCCCGGATCGGTGTCGAGCCACCCTTCGAACCACTGGCGGGTTTGCATGCGCGGCGGTTGGAAGTCGTCGGGGAACCAGACGATGCAGTCCGCCCGCTCGGACAGCCGGGGTGTCAGCTTGCTCCGCGATCCGACGCGGTGTCCCGCCCGCTCGAACATCGTCTGCAAGACCCCGGTCCCGTTGATGCTCTTCGACCCGTTGGACGTCTTCCCCCGGCCGTACGACGTGTCAATACCCTGCCGGCAACCGGCGGCCAGGAGGCAGGCCAGCGCCAAGAGCAGGGGAGCAGGGGAGCGGGAGAGCAGGGGAGCGGGGGAGAGAGGCTTTTCCTTGTTGTCGTCGCCGGCCATCATCTGTCTCCTGCTCACTTCAGTATCCATTTACTGGGATCCGTCAGCATCCGTACGAGCCTACCCAAAATAGCGTCATGCTCCTTGTAAATCAGGTTTCGCAATTCGTGGGTTTTCTGTAAAAGAGGAACTCCCAACCAGTTAGGTTGAAAACATGGAAGTTACTGGAAAGGAGTTCCTCATGAAGCTTGCCAGGATGGTACAGGAAAAATGGCGTGGATTTCGGGAAAACCGTCGCAAAGCAATCCGGAGGGTGGCCAAACGCCATCCGGATGGAAATACCCGCCGCCGTGCCCAGATTATCATGGCTCTGGTGCAAGGCAAGTGGACTGCTGACATCGCGGAGATTCTACAATGTTCCGATTCACTGGTCCAGAAGGTGGCTCATCGCTTCGACGAACAAGGTGAAGCCGCATTTGCTGACCGACGGGAGGACAATGGGAAAACGGTGGTTACCAAGGGGGTTCAAAACGTGGTTTGGGCGATGGTGGAACGGACACCTCGGCAGTTCGGCCATCGTTGCCCGACGTGGACGTTGGAACGGTTGGTCTTGGTGCTCAGGAAGCAAACCGGTGTCCGAGTGAGTGTGACGACGATGAGCTGCTTTCTACGGCGTCTAAATTAACAGCCAACAACAAGGTTGACAAATGATACTACATATGATATCATTCTCATGAGGAGTTTCTTGCCATGGACGACCCGTTGCCGAAGTTCATTCTGCTTGTACCCCTGTACTACAACGATGGAAGAAAGGTCCCCGAGCAGATCATTCTGGACTTCCAGGAGAAACTCTTTGCTTTGGTCAGTGGATTCACGATCGCCGGTACGGTCCAGGGCGCCTATCGCATGGAAGACGGAAAAAGGCAGATGGACCATTCCTTGCAGATCCGGATCGGACTGAAAGAGGAGTACCTTGCCGATCTTGAGCGAGTGGTTGCTGAGTTGGGAGCCGAGCCTGGTCAAGAATCGATGTATCTAGTGCTGCGTCAGAATTAAGATTTGGGGTGCCACTGCTGGCTAGTCCAGCAGTGCCAACGGTTTACGACACGGACAACCCCAAAATTAAGACTTGACAAAGCACTAGAGCGTTCGGGAGGGATGATCGATTTCAGGTTTCATTCTTCCCGAGCCTTCGGAAGGAGAATAGCCATGAGCAATAAGAATGACCTGCTTGAGAGTGTAAGAAATGCCGCTTCCTCCGCCGAGAATTGGGCCGACCTGTCGAATACTCGGTTCAGTCCGCTTGACGGATTGATGACGAAGGCGTATCCGACCCGCGAAGAGCGAGAGGCTTTCATGAAGACGAAGGAGTACCGGGCAATCCGGGAATTGCTCCAGTCTCTGATGCGGCAAAGCGGTCTCGTTGACGACGCCACGCCAAAGAAAAGCGGCAAGTTTGTGGTGCGGCTTCCCAAGTCGCTGCATGGGGCACTTGAGCAAGAGGCCAGGGAAGAAGGAGTCAGCCTGAATCAGCTTGTCGTTGCCAAGCTTGCAGTACAACTGTCAAAGCTTGTCTGAGAACGTGTTTTGAAATACAATACGGCCGGTACGACGGCCTTCCAAGGCCGTCGATTGGCAGCGGCCCGACACACGCGACGGCCTTGGAAGGCCGTCGTACATTGATTTCAAAACACGTTCTGAGGGACGGCACGCTGAAATGGCTTCCATGGCCCAAACATACTCGGAAACGCGGGACGAATACTCGTAATCAGGAGACACTCACCTATGAAATACACAATCTATCTGCTGGCGGCGATCCTCGAAATCGCACTTCTCACAAATACCGTACGTGCCGGGCAACCCCGCCCGAATATCCTCTGGATCACCTGCGAGGACATCAGCCCGAACCTGGGGTGTTACGGCGACGAGTTCGCCATTACGCCGAATCTGGACCGGCTGGCCGAGCAGGGCGTTCGCTATACCAACGCCTTCGGGATCTGCGGCGTCTGCGCGGTCAACCGTTCGTGCCTGGCGACCGGGGTCTATTCGTGTGCCCTGGGGTCGCACGGCATGCGGTCGCGGATCACCTTGCCGGAGAAGATCAAGTGTGCGAGCGAATACCTCCGCAAGGCGGGGTACTACTGCACGAACAACTCGAAGACCGATTACAACTTCGCCGTGCCCAAGGATGCGTGGGACGTGTGTAGCGGCAAGGGCCACTGGCGCGGGCGAAAAGCCGGCCAGCCGTTCTTTGCCATCTTCAACTTCACCTGCTCGCACGAAAGCCAAATCCGCTGCAGCGAGGCACGCTACGAGCAGCACATGAAGGGGTTGCCGACCCAGTGGCGACACGACCCGGCCAAAGTCCCGCTCCCGCCGTTCCATCCCGACGTGCCCAAGGTCCGCAAGGACTGGGCACGATACCACGACATCATCACCTCGATGGACCACAAGGCCGGCGAGATCCTCAAGCAACTCGAAGAGGACGGCCTGGCCGACGATACGATCGTCTTCTTCTATTCCGACCACGGGGCCGGGATGCCGCGGTGCAAAAAGTGGATCTACGATTGCGGCACCCACGTGCCCTTGATTGTGCGGTTTCCCGAGAAGTACAAGGACCTCGCCCCGGGCAAACCGGGCACAGCGACCGACCGGCTGGTCAGTTTTGTCGACTTCGCCCCAACGGTGCTGAGTCTCGTCGGACTGGCGATCCCCGAGTACATGCAAGGCCACGCCTTTCTCGGCAAGAAGGCCGGCAAGCCGCGGGAGTACGTCCACCTGATGCGATCCCGCATGGCCGAACGTTATGAACTCGTCCGCGGCACGCGCGACAAAAGGTACCTGTACCTCCGCAACTACATGCCGCACCTCACCCGCGACCAGCACATCTCGTACACCTACCAGATGCCGACGATGCAGGTCTGGCACCGGATGGCTGAGGAAGGAAAGCTCAAAGGACCGCAGCGGGACTGGTTCTCGCCGACCAAACCGCTCGAGGAGCTGTACGATTGCCGGCAGGACCCGTGGAATTTGAACAACCTGGCCGGCCAGCAGAAGATGAAGCCGGTGCTCCAGCGGATGCGGGAAGAGCATCTCCGCTTTGAGCGGGAAATCCGCGATCTGGCGTTCACGCCGGAATACGATATGGCCTTGCGGAGCAAAGGCGGGGCGGAGTACGACATGCGCCTCGATCCGAAGAAGCACCCCTTCGAGCGGATCCACGCGGCGGCCGAGCTGACGGGGCGGGGCGAACGCGAGCTGCCGAAACTGATCGGACTGCTCGGCGACGACGCCCCGGCGGTTCGCTGGTGGGCGTGCGTCGCCCTGACGGCCATGAAACAGAAGGCGAAACCGGCCGAAGCGGCGTTGAAAAAGGCGATTAAAGACAAGTCGGTCGTTGTCCGCATCGCCGCCGCCGACGCCCTGGTCGCGTCGGGCAGCGACGCCGACGTGATGCCCGTCCTGACCGAAGCCTTGAAGCACGAAAGCGAATGGCCCAGGCTCCGTGCGTTGAACGTGCTCGACAACATGGGCCGGTCCGCCCGGCCGGCGGCGCCCCAAATCAAGCAGGCGCTGAAACTCAAGAGCCGCTTCGGCTACGATCACCGGTTGTGTAAACAGCTTCTTGATAAGTTGGTAGAATAGAGCCATGCGTCAGAGGAAGTTCCCTGTATTTCTGTTTCTGTTGCTCTTCGGCGGCGTTTTCGCCACGGTTGGCTTTTGCGTTGCGTTTTTCGTCGGCCGGCCGATTCTCAACAAGGCGAAGGCGAGCGTCGACTGGCCGACCGTCCAGGGTACGGTCGATTCGTCCGAGGTCGTCCGCTCGCGCGACAGCGACGGCGACACGATGTATTCGGCCGAGGTGGTCTATTCCTATACGGTCGACGGCCGGAAGTTCACCTGCGACACGGTCTGGTTCGGCGGGGATTTCCGTTCGTCGAGTTCGAGTTCGCACCACAAGACGGTCCACCGCTACCCGGCCGGCCGGCAGGTGAACGTCCACTACAAGCCGGACGATCCCACGGTGGCCGTGCTGGAGCCGGGCACGAAATGGAGCAGCTATTTTGCCTGGGGCCTCGGCTGGCTGTTTTGCACGATCGGTCTCCTTGTTCTGGGGGGCGCGGCGATCCGGGCGCTCGTGCAACTGAAGACCTGGGCAACCGGCGGCGCCGGGGACGATCCCTACGCCGATACGTTCGACCGCGAGTCGTCTCCCTAGCCCGGGTGTCGGCGCGACCGCACTCTACCCCTCTGGCGGGTGGCTTCGGCGGGTTTCACGCGGCTATTTTCCGCCGGAAAAACGCCCCGGGAGCTATTCTTCGTTTTCCTGATCCGCTATGCTGGCCTACGAGGCCGTGCTCACGGCCCCGAGAGATACTTACTTGTTGCGGTCGGAGGATACCATGGATTGCACGCTGCCGTTGTTGTTTAGCGCCGCCGACAACTTGATGTTGTTCGTCGGCATCAGCGTTTTCGTCCTCTTCGCTATTGTGGTGGCCATCATCTTGCTGATGTACGGCGGGATCTGGTTCCAGGCCTACATGTCGAACGCGAACGTCAGCCTGTGGAGCCTCGTCGGGATGAGCTTCCGTCGGGTGAACTCGCGGGTGATCGTTCAGGGGAAGATCATGGCGATGCAGGCGGGCATCGGCTCGGAACGGGAGACGGGCGTAACCACCCGCCGGCTCGAGGCCCATTACCTGGCCCGCGGCAACGTCCCCAACGTGATCCGCGCAATCATCGCGGCCCATCGTGCCGACATCGATCTCGACTTCGACCGCGCCGCGGCGATCGACCTTGCCGGGCGCGACGTGCTCGAGGCGGTCCAGACGAGCGTCTATCCGCGGGTGATCGATTGCCCCGACCCGAGGGTTTCTCATAAATCGACCCTAAGCGCAATCGCGAAAAACGGCGTCGAGCTGAAGGTGCGTGCCCGGGTGACCGTCCGCACCAACCTCGAGCAACTCATCGGGGGAGCCACCGAAGAGACGATCATCGCCCGGGTCGGCGAAGGCATCATTACGTCGATCGGCTCGGCCGACGCCCATCTCGACGTGATGGAGAACCCCGACAAGATTTCCTCGGCGGTGCTCGAGCGGGGCCTCGATGCCCAGACGGCGTTCGAGATCGTCTCGATCGACATTGCGGACATCGACGTGGGGCAGAACATCGGCGCGCGGCTCCAGGCCGACCAGGCGGAGGCCGACATGCGGGTGGCCCGCGCGAGGGCCGAAGAACGCCGCGCGATGGCCAACGCCCGCGAGCAGGAGATGAAGGCCCAGGTCGCCAAAAACCGGGCCGCCGTCGTGCTGGCCGAAGCGGAAGTGCCGCTGGCCATGGCCGCCGCCTTCCGCGAGGGCAATCTACAAAGCATGCCGCCGGGGGGACATTAGTTGGACAGCGCCCGTTGAAATGGAACCCGGCCAAGGAGGCATTCATCGGCGACCCGATCGCCAACCGCTGGCTCGACGCCCGCCATGGACAATTTCGTAGGGTGCGGGAAACGCACCAACGCTTTGCAACTCTTAGAGGTTGCTCAGAAATAAGTTCGGCAATTGGGTCTATAAAGCCGCGACCGTTGGTCGCGCCCCGCGTTACCAAGAGCCGTTCCGAGCGCCGCTCGGCGCGACCAACGGTCGCGGCTTTATACCGTGTGGCATCTGTACTTGTCGAAGTTGTTTTTGAGCGATTCCTTAGCGGAAAACCCCACGAAGGAGGGGCTCAACGAACCGATAGACCTTCTTTGGCGCAGTTTTCCGGCCGAAAATAGGACGAAATCCTCCGTCAGAGGGTTTTTCATCCAATTTTGCGCGGTATAATTGCGCGAAAAGCCCCCATACCTCCTACTGGGCAATCAACCAGAAGATCAACCAATGCTTATTGAATTTCGAGTTGAGAACCACCGATCGCTGCGGGATGAGCAGGCCCTCTCTCTAGAAGCAGCAGGGCGGATTGATGCATCATCCGACGTGCCGCGTCGCGTTGCCGGTTATCGTGAGAAACTGCTCCCTGCGGCGGTGATTTACGGTGCAAATGCCAGCGGCAAGAGCAATGTATTGGCCGCGCTGGCCTTCATGCGCGAAGCCGTTGTATCTTCACACCGACGATGGCAGCCGGGGGGTGGGATTCCTCGAACAACGTTTGCGTGGGGACCTAAACGCAGTGAACCGTCGATGTTTGAAGCTTCGTTCTTGGTTGGGGGAACCAAGTATGTATATGGATTTTCTGTAGACGACGAAGTCGTGCAGGAAGAGTGGCTATTTGCCTGGCCCAACAATCGCAGGCAACTGTGGTTTGAACGAGAAGGCAGCCAATTCAAGTTTGGCGAATACTTCAACGGGCCCAACGAATCTGTAAAACAGGTCACTCGTCCGAATGCACTGTTCTTGTCCACCGGCGCTCAACACGGACATGAACGGCTTACGCCGATTTACGCTTGGTTTTGCGGAATCATCCCCGTGAACATTCCAGGTCGTGGCTATCCAATGTCGTACCGAAGGGTTATGTCGGACAAGTTCTCCTCGCCCGACGACCAGCAGCTTCCACCCCTTCCGAAGGAAGAAGTGGGCGACACTTTGGCAGGACTTATTCGGCGGCTACTGAAAGAGGCAGATACTGGTATTATTGACGTAAGGAGCATTGATTCTGAAGAGAAGATCAACGGTCGGACGCTTCTGCACCGGAATATTGTCTTGCAGCACCAAACCAGCGACGATGATTCTTGGCTGCTGTTGGAGGAGGAGTCGGAAGGAACAAAGACACTCTTTCGAATGGCGCCCCCGGTCTTTCGAGTTCTCGACTCCGGAGGGCTCTTGCTTGTCGATGAGTTGGAATCCAGCATGCACCCTTTGCTGGGGGCGGCAATCGTGAAAATGTTCAACAGCCCCAAGGCAAACCCCAGGAATGCTCAGATCTTGTCTACGACACATGACACGAACCTGTTGGGAACGACGCTTGGCGAACCGCCGCTGCGGCGCGATCAGGTTTGGTTCACCGAGAAGGATAAGGAAGGTGCTTCGAAGCTCTATCCCCTGACGGATTTCAAACCCCGCAAGTCGGAAAATCTGGAGCGGGGGTATTTGCAGGGGCGGTACGGTTCCATTCCGTTTCTGGGCGACATCGCGTGGATAACGGAGTAAATCGCAGTGGGCAGAAGAAACCGAAAGCGCCGCCCGGCCAGACGGAAACCCTTCAAGGACCCAAAGCCGATCATTCTGATTGTTACCGAGGGCGAAGTAACCGAGCCGGAGTATCTGAATGGTTTCAAAGAAGCTGCCAGGAATCCGCGAGTCCATATCCGAGTGCGAGGCGGCGTTGGTGTTCCGAAGACGATTGTTGAATGTGCGAAAGGACTCAAGAACGAGGCGGAGAAACAAGCTCGGCGGGAGAAAGACCCCAACCTTCGCTATGATGAAGTGTGGTGCGTTTTCGACGTTGACGATCACCCGAGTATCCCGGACGCGAAGCAAATGGCGCGAGATAACGGCATTGAACTCGCAATTTCCAACCCGTGTATCGAACTCTGGCTGTTGCTGCATTTCAGAGAGTCACCCGGAATGAAGCGCGCACATCAATTGCTGCCAATGCTGAAACGATACATCCCCAACTACGACAAGCATGTCGATTACTCCAACTACGTGGACGGATATGAAGTGGCTGTTCAACGGGCGTCGCGTCTGGATGCGGATGCCCAGGCGGATAACGACGAAGGAAGAAACCCGACAACCGGTGTCTGGCGACTGACCGAGAGTATTCGCTCCGACGCGTGAGCAGCTTGGAAACCAGCGAAGTCAAACCAGCAAAGGAACTCGAATGAAACGCCGTGACTTTTTGAAATCGACCGGGGCCGCGCTGGCCGGGTCCGTGCTGTCGTCTGCCGTGGCGGCCGAAAACCGTAAGCGGCCGAACATCGTCTTCATCATTACCGACCAGCAGTCGGCCGGCATGATGAGCTGTGCTGGGAATCCCTGGCTGAAGACGCCGGCGATGGACTATATCGCAGGCAACGGGGTCCGGTTCGAACGGGCCTACTCGACCAACCCGGTCTGCTGCCCCGCGCGAATCGGCTTGATGACCGGGCGGTTTCCCGGCTCGTTCAACACGCCCCAGGGGACTCCGGCACGCGAAAACGGCGGCGGGATGCGGGTTCGCCAGATCTCGCCCGAGGTCCAAAGCACCCACATGGCCGCGTATCTCAAAAAGGCCGACTACGAGATGGCCTACGCCGGCAAGGTCCACCTGCCCGGCCCGCTTGCTCCCAAGCACCTCGGCTTCAACGTCCTTACCGGCAACTCGCGGGAAGACTGCGCGCAGCAATCGGCCGATTTCATCCGCCAAAAGCACCGGCGACCCTACTACCTGGTCACCTCGCTGATCAATCCCCACGACATCTGCTACTACGCCATCAACAACTACCGTTTCGGCCGGGCGAACGCCGAGAGTCGGGGGCGGGGCGGCCGTGCCAACGAAATGCTGCTGGCCGCCATGAAGATGCCCGGCGGGATCACCGACGAGGAGTTCTTTGCCAAGCACTGCCCTCCGCTTCCGCCCAACTACGAGCCGCAGGCCGGCGAGCCGAAAGCGGTCCGGCGGCTGCTCGAACAGCGCGACTTCCGCATCCGCGCCCGGCGGGAATACAACGAAAAGGACTGGCGCCTGCACCGCTGGGCCTACCACCGCCTGACCGAGCGGGTCGACCGCCAGGTTCAGACCGTGCTCGACGCCCTCCGCGAAAGTGGCCAGGAAGAAAACACCATGGTCGTCTTCACCAGCGACCACGGCGACATGGACAGCGCCCACCGGATGGAGCACAAGACGGCCCTGTACGACGAAGCGTCGCGCATTCCCTTTCTGGTCATGCACAAGGGGACGACGCCGGCCGGGCGGGTCGACGACCGCCACCTGGTCTCGAACGGCCTCGACCTGCTGCCGACCGTCTGCGACTACGCCGGCATCGGCGGTGCGAAGGCCGACCCCCGCGGCCGCAGCCTGCGCGCGCTGATCGAGGGCAAGCCCGCCGGCGATTGGCGCGAGACGCTCGGCGTCGAGAGCGAAATCGGCCGCATGGTCGTCGGCGACCGCGCCAAGTACGTCCGGTACGACTTCGCCGGCCGGGAGGAACAACTCCTCGATTTGAAGAAGGACCCGGGCGAGACCCGCCACTTCACCAACGACCCCGACCACGCCGCGCTCCTGGCCGATTTGCGCACATCGTACAACGAGCAGTGGTTCCCCGAGACTTAAATAACAGGAGGTCCTCTCATGACTCGAAAAGAACACGTTACACGACGCCGTTTTGTGAAAGCGGCTGCGGGGGCCGTCGGCGCCCCGATTATCGTTCATGCGGCGGCGATTGGGGCCGGCGGGGCCACCGCGCCGAGCGAGCGGATCACCCTCGGCGGAATCGGTGTCGGCGGGCGGGGGTCCGGCGTGTTGCGGAGTCTGGCTGGTGCGGGGGGGCAACCCGTGGCCGCGTGCGATGTGCAACAGTCGCGGCGCGACCGGGCCAAGCGGGCGGGCATGGACGTCTACACCGACTTCCGCGAACTGCTCGCTCGCGACGACATCGACGCGGTGGTGATCGCCTCGCCGAGCCACTGGAAACCGTTGCACACGATCGCCGCGGCCAAGGCGGGCAAGGACGTCTACTGCGAAAAGCCCATGTCGCTGACGATCCGCGACGGCCGGGCGATGGTCGATGCGGTGCGGCGCTACGGCCGCATCTTTCAGCACGGCACCCAGCAGCGCAGCAGCCGCGAGTTCCGCTTCGCCTGCGAGATGGTCCGAAGCGGGCGGATCGGCAAGCTGAAGAAGGTGACCGTCTACGTCGGCGGGCCGGGCCAGGAGTGCTACCTGCCGGCGGAACCGGTCCCCAAAGGCATCGACTGGGACTTATGGCTGGGGCCTGCCCCGTGGCGGCCGTTCAACGCCAGGCTCGTTGCCACCTGCGGCGGCTGGGAGGGATACCGCGACTACTCCGGCGGCAGTCTGACCGGCTGGGGAAGCCACCATTTCGACATCGCCCAATGGGGGCTGGCCGCCGATGAGACCGGGCCCGTGGAAGTCATCCCGCCCGACTGGAAGAAGACCAAGGGTGTGACGTTCATTTATGCCAACGGCGTGCCCGTTTACCAGGACGGCAGCGACCGGACCTGGGCCGTGATGTTCGAGGGGACCGAAGGCAAGGTGGCCGTCAATCGCGGCAAGCTGAAGACGTGGCCGGATAGCCTGATGAAGAAACCGACCGCGCCGGACGAGGTAAACCTTCCGAAAAGCAACAACCACGGCGCGAATTTTCTGCACGCGGTCCGCACGCGGGAGCCGGCGATCTGCGACGTGGAGATCGGCCACCGGACGATGACGGTCGCCCACCTGGGTAACATCGCCTACTGGCTCGGCCGGACGCTGAAGTACGACCCGGCCGCCGAGCAGTTCGTCGGCGACCCGGGAGCCGACCGATTCCTCGACCGCCCGCGCCGCGACCCGTGGACGCTCTAGTGCCGTATGACAATTGAAACTATGGGTGCCATGCCCACGCTTGCCGTGGGCATGTTTGTGGACGTTGCAGAACATGCCCACGGCAAGCGTGGGCATGGCACCCGACAACCCACAATCTCAGTTGTCGCGAGGTGCTAGCGGACCGTTGAAAAAAGGGACGGGGCGATGGGCGACGTCAATCAAATCCTCTTCATCGAGAAACACATCCACCAACTCCGCGGTCCCTACCTCGAAGTCGGGGCGAAGGACTACGGGAGCACCCAGGACTTGAGGTCGCTGGTGGCAAGCGACCAGCGATACACGGGCGTCGACCTGGAGGCCGGGCCGGGCGTGGACGTCGTCGTCGACCTTGCGAAACCGTTCGACGAGGTGGATGCGAAGCTCGAAGGGGCCCGGTTCGGCACCATCTTCTGCCTAAGCGTCCTGGAACACTGCCGGCGGCCGTTCGTCATGGCCGACAACCTGACGCGTCTGCTGGAGCCGGGCGGCCGGCTCTGCATCTCCGTCCCGTTCGCGTGGAAGTTCCACGGCTACCCGTCCGACTACTGGCGTTTTACGCACGAAGGCGTCAAGATACTGTTCCCCCGTCTGGCGTTCGACCCGGCGGCGACCGTCTGGGCCACTTCGCGGAAAGGCGACCTGAGGCCCATCGACGAGCAGATCGGCCGAATCCCCTTCAGCTCCAAGGCACACCGGCAACAGGGACATGTCTTCCGGGGAATCGTCGCGAAGATCCTCCAATCGTTCGCCAGGATCGGCATCCTGAGATGGCTGGCCGGATACCCCTACGTCCTGGCCCCGGCCAATATCTTCATGATCGGAACACGGGCGTAGACCCCGTAGCTGTTGCGGGGGCCAACTCAGACATCTTCAGGGGAAATATCTGCGCGGGCCGCGTGGCGGATGGTCAGGACGACAACCGCATCAGGGCGAATCGTGAAAACGGCCCGATGAGTAGGGCGGGAGCCCAGGCCGTAATGGAGTTCACGGATATCATAGGGGAAGCGTTCGTTTTCCCGAGCGGGCGGGTGGCGTTCCGGTTGATCCGCGAGCGACTCAAGGGCGTCGATGAAGCCCTCATACCATCGAAGAGCCTGCTCCGAAGAACGGTGTTCTGCCCACCACGCGGCAGCATCGTGCAGATCCGCCTTGGCTCTGGGCAGGATGATGACCGACCGGCTCATTGGCGCGAGGGGAACCCCAGGTCCTTTCGAATGTCGGCATCCGCTTCGTCAACGGGCTGCCCCAAGCCGGCTTCCATCTGCTCGATTCCCTCTTGAATGGCAGCCATGTCTTCCTGCTGCTTCAATGCCTGCATGGCCCGCTGGTGCGTCTCTTGATCCACAAGCACATAGACCTTGTTGGTCTGCTCGTCTTCGACGCAGACCGGTTGCCCACGGCCGGCGGAGATCGCTTCTCGTATTTCGTTCGTAATCTTTGCAGTCATATTGATAGTATAACACAACAGACTTGGGGAAACATCGGCATTTGCCGCAATCGGCAACAGCGGTTACAACTCGGCCGAGGGGGGACCAGGTATGCCGCGGCGCACAGCACATAGCCGCGGGGGTGGGAAATTCGGCTTTCTGCTTTCGCAAGTTGACGCTGTGGTGGGGTTGCCTATGCTGACCGTGATAGGACCCCGCGCCAAGTCGGCGGGGAATCGCCGAGTGGTTGGCGGGTTTGCGTTTCCAGAGAGATTTCAAGCGTAATTGCACCCCGGCATATCGACGAAATCCGCGTGTTCAACATTCATAGCACGATCTTGTAGAACCACTGGTTATCCCTCTCAATCAATACTGTGACATTTGACGACATCATCGCCGACATTCCCGCCGATGCGTACCGGGAGGCATGCCATCTCGCACGCAAAGCCGCCGCCGATGAGAACTACGGCAACCCCGATGCTCGCATCCAATTCGACTCCGAACTCCCTCACGAAATTGAATCGCGTATTTGGGAGTCGCACGAATCGGACGCCACCAAACTCGATCTAGCGATCCGGGCGTATGAGGAAATGCCCTGCTATGGCCATGCCATGTATTTCTCGATGTATCACTCTGATTTGTCCACCAGCGCTCGTGAGAGATTCTGGACATGGTTCCGGCGCATGCTTTCCGGCAACGACAACACATTGTCGCGCCCCCTCGAATACTCGTTGTGGTGTGATTACTTCGAGGCCGAGACTGACCGTGCAACTGAGACATGGTCACGCCTCGTCGATGACAAATCAGCACCGCGTTTGCTTCAACGCGTCCTCATTGCATCCGGACCTGCACCCTATTCTCTTAAACATGAGTTGTATCAACGGCTTACTCCCGATCCCGAATGGCATTACTACATCTATCGCAGTATCATGCACAGCATGTATGATGTTTATGGTCGCATTAACTTCTATCGCGCGAAACAAGTGCTCAAATGCCTTGACTTGCCCAGCAGCACCGAACACTTAGCGGACGTCAAGAAATACATGAAAAACGTACGCAAGAACACGTCACCAAAAGGTGAATGATGAAGTGCATACAAATACGCAGCATAACACACGGATACACCGGGACGGCGAAGGTGAGCGAACTCCCGGCCCGGTGATCCGAATCGTTCGGTGGACGGGCTGCACCCGAAAACGCTTTGCCTGTACTCGCCGATGGACTACTCCGTGCCGTGTGAATGTGGCGGAAATCCGGCCGTTTCTGGAACTGCGGCCGGCTCGGGAGTCGTAATCGCAGCTTACGGGGTCACGGCAGGGTTACGAAGCGGAGGAACGGATGGCGGAACTCGCGGGCCTCGACCGCCTTGCTGAGAGTTTCGTTCGCCTGCTGCCGGATCCGGGCGTTCTTCTTGCGAATCTGGCGATTGATCACGTCCTCGATCGGCCGCCGCGCGGCGTTGAGCAGGTCGTTCGAAAGATCGAGCCCGCGCAGCGCGATGCGGATATCGAGCACCTCGGGCGGTTTCACGGAGACCCGATCCTTCGACTTCTCGACACGAACCTCGCCCACCATGGAAAGCTCGACGGTCGTTGTGAAGCCGGTCGACGCGCTTAGGCGGTCGGGGATTTTGTAGTTGACCCGGCCCTTGACGGGAATGCTCGCCTCGACGACGAACATCAGCACGCTCGAGCCGCGGTCGAAATGGCCCTTGAGGTGCGGCATGTGCGTGATGCGGACCTCCGGCTCGCCGGCAAGCCGTGCCTGCACGCGGTACTCTTCGCGGTAGGAGAGGACCCGGTGCTTTTTCTTTCGGCCCGGATCGCGGAGCGTCGGGGCAGGCAGCTCGATGTATTTCTTCTTCCGTCGCGATTCGATTTTGTCGTATTCCTCGCCGTCGAGCTTCTGCACCACGAGCCCGACGATCAACGGCGGCAGCGCGGACCGAACGGTGCTGGGGACCTCTCCGGCGCGGTAGATTTCGACGGCCGGCCGCGGCCCGTCGGGGTCTTCCCGCCCGGCCGCTCCCCGCACACCGTGAACGAGCACGACGCGTCCGTCATGGGTACGCAGCGACACCGAATCCCCCTCGCTGGAGAGCAGCTCGAAGGTCTCGCGTTCGGCGGGAAAGAGCCGGTCGGCGAGCACCGTGCCACCGCCGGCCGGACGCAGGAACTGCCCGCCGGACGCCCGGAGCACGACCTTCTCGCCGGCCCGGGCAGATGTCCCGGCTGCGGCGAGAAACAGTGTGAGAACGGCAACAATTTTCGGCATCGTCTCCATACGACTTCGCTTTCTTGGAGTGCGGTGACTTGTCACCGCTTTCTCTTTCCAGGACGATTTCTTCGCGGAAGACTACGTCTTGGCAGTGGATGCGGAAAGAAATCCAAAGCGGTGACAAGTCACCGCACTCCACAGGCATTCTTTCACAGCCGCGTTGCGTCCCGGCTATTGGGTCCCCCAACGGGCGAAGAGCGAGGATTCTACACGGAAATGCCGGAATCACAAACACCCATTTTGCACGTATTTCGGCCCATTCCGGGAATTCGCTCTCGCCCCCGCGAACATCCGTGTTTAGCCGCCGTCGGCACAACGGCGAGCGCGGGAATTGGCAACGCACAGCCTGGCCGACGTGCCGTCGGCCGCTAAACGATCGGGCGTTCAAGACCGGTAAGCCGGCACCGAACCGCTAGCCGAATTTGTAGTGCTTGCGGATTGCCTTTTTGACTTTCCAGGTGCAGTCGAGCCCTTGGGGAAAGGTGACGTAGTCGCCGGGGCCGAACGAGACGGTCTCGTCGGCCGATTCGACGGTCACTTCGCCTTCCATGACCAGGCAGGTCTCCGACTGGTCGTAGTGCCAGGGGAACTCGGACGGCTCTTTCTCCCAGGTGGGGCAGGCCTTCATGGCGGCCTCCTCTTCCGGCGTCGGTTTGCGGACTTCGATCGGCATTGTGGATTCCTCCTTCCGGCAAACAGTTCTATTAGTGTGCGTTGCGGCAAGTGGGGTGCCATGCCCACGCTTGCGTGGGCATGCGGCCGTTTCTCCGGGGTTCACAACATGCCCACGCAAGCGTGGGCATGGCACCCAGCGACGCCGGAAACGGCTTTTGGTAACGCGGGGCGCGACCAACGGTCGCGGCTTTATAACATGTGACATCCCACTACTCACTACTCACCACTCACCACCCAACGCTACTCCATCTTGAGATCCGCGGGCTTCACCCCCTTCTTAAACTTGCCGAAGCCAAACGGCAGCGGCTTGAACTCGCCGACGATGTCGACGCAGCTTTTCTCGGGGATCTTATCCTCCAGGCCGATGCACCAGTAGGCGCCGTTGACCAGCATGCGGCGGGTGCCCTCGCTCTCCATGTCGGTCGAGGCCCCCATCGTGGTGTTGAACACGCGCCCGCCTTTGTACGTCCGGGTCCAGGCGACCGGCATCATCGGGTCGTTCTTCTTGCCCTCGACCGGCTTGTCGTCCGGTGTCATTCCGGCAAGGACCTGGCCCATGATGATGTGCTTCGTGTCGCCGGCAAGCGGGAGCCGGACGCCGTAGACGTCGGTCGGTCCCCAGATGTCGCCGTCCTTGATTCCGCGGACAATCGGGTGATCCTTGGCGCCTTCGGCGATCAGTCCGCGGGTGCTCTCCTTGCCGTGATGCCCGTGGTGGTTGATCCAGGTCTCGCCCAGAACCTGTTTGCCGAAGCCGTCCTTGTAGTCCTCACCCCGGTTGCGGAAGCTGTACTTCTGATACTTCTTATTTTTTTTGATGTTGAACGCGTGGGTGGCGGTCCGCATACCCATCACAGGTTTTCCAGCCTCGACGTAGTCGACGAAGTGTTTCATCTGTTCGTCGGGCAGATCGCGGAACCGGAGATTGACGATCATCAGGTCGGCATCCTTGAGGGCCTCGAGACCGGGGATGTTGTTCTGATTGACCGGGTCGATCTCGCCGGTCTTCGGATCGACGGCGAACAGCACGGTACACTTGAAGCCGTGGTGTTTTGCGAGGATTTTTCCCAATTGCGGCATGGCCTCCTCGCTGCGATATTCTTCGTCGCCGGAGACCAGCACGATGTGCTTGCCTTTGCCGGGGCCTTCTTTGCCCTCGTAGACAACCCAGGGGTCGGCGGCGCCGGCCGTGTTATTGAACATCCAGCTCGCTCCGATCAGTGCCAGGGTCAGTAGTCCAGTCGTTCGCATGATGTTTTCCCTTTGCTAAGTAATGTTTTTTCAGTTTCTCGCGGAAGTACGGCACAAATATCGTTTTCGCGGCGGTGCCGTGGCACAATGTCTCGGGGCCGCAGAGTCGTCCGAATCTACCCTGCCATGGTACCCGATCGGAATCGGGGAAGCAAGACAGGGCGGCGGACGGCACACGGAGTGTGCCTGCTACTATTTCTACTTCAATTCCTTGATCTTGATATTGCGGAATTCGAGCGGCAGGCCGTGGTCCTGAAGCCCGACGTAGCCTTCAAGCGGCAGGCCCTTCTTGCCGGTCTTGCTGAGGTCCAGGTCGATGATCTGCTCGCCGTTGAGCGACACCTTCATGAGGCTTCCCTTGCAGGTGACGATCATACGGTTCCACTCGCCGGCCGGTTTGGACATGTTCTTGCTGGGCCCGGTGGTTCCGATCACTCCGCCGCAGTCGTGGGCGCCGAGCTTCTTCTTGCCGTGCGAGTCGAGGATTTGAACTTCGATCCCCTTGCTGACGGGGTTTTTGGTATCTTGCACGCGGACAAAGACGCCGGAGTTTCCGCCCTTGGGAATCTTGTATTCCAGGTCGAGCACGAAATCGCCGTACTTCTTCCCGCTCCAAAGGTAGGCGTCGTAGCGTTGCCATCCCCTTTCGCCGGGCCGGGGTTCGATGGCCAGGACGCCGTCGGGTTTAACAATCCAGTTGCCGGTCGTTTTCAGACCGGTCAGGTCCTTGCCGTTATACAGGGGCGTGAACCCTTCGCTGTCCGGCTCGGCGGCGTACCCCGGGGAACCCAAAATCACCGCGGCCAACAGCACCACGGCTGCCAACGTCATTCCGCTGCGAGTGCTAAACATGTCTTCTCTCCTGATAGGGGTGTCGTTGCTTCCCACATGCTACTGTACGTCGCTACCAAGGATAACATATGGTGAAGTCCGTGTCTACTTCCGGCCTCTGGGCAGTACTTTCTAGGACTTTTGTAACTATTCAGCCATCTGAAGTAACTCGACACGGACGAAGGAAAAGGGAAAAGGGGAAAGGGGAAACCAAGGGGGCTGTATTACAGTCAAGCCCGGATGACGCTTACGGCATCACATCAACCCGGCTGCTTAGCTCATACTCTTGAATCGACAATTCTCCTTTTCCCCCTGCTTCCCATTTTTCCTCCTCTCACACTTCGCTTCAGATAGCTGAAGTGTTACGATATTTCGTCTGTTGCCGCGAGGTTTTTCCAATCGCGAACTGCGCGACTGTGTCGCGCCCCTGCTGGGCATAGCCCCCGCTAACTTCACCACCGGCCAGATGACGTATCAACTCCGTCGCTTGCGGCTCCGCGGTTTGATTCGTCGCATTCCGAAGACGCACCGCTACGAGGTGACCGAACAGGGGCTTCGCACAGCGACGTTTTTCACAGCGACGTTTTTCGCAGCCAGTGCTTCGTGCGTCCTGCATCCGTTGGCCGCCACACAGCACAATCGGTTATTTTCCGACATGCCGATGCGCCGCATCCTCCGCGAAGTCTACAACGCCTTGCCCCAACTCAACCACGCAGCATGAAACTCGACTCATTTACAACAACTTTCAGGGGCCAAGTACCTTAGTGCTTTGTCAAGTCTTAATTTTGGGGTTGTCCGTGTCGTAAACCGTTGGCACTGCTGGACTAGCCGGCAGTGGCACCCCAAATCTTAATTCTGACACAGCATTAGATCGGCGTGTACGGGTCTTATCGTTGCCATCCTTGTGTATTTGCCCCGTCCCGGTTGCGCCGCTGCTGCCGGCTTGTCCGCCGGCACATCGCGCAGTAGAATGTCCGGCGTGCGGCGTGCTACGCCTCACCTCGTTTCTTCCCCCGGCGGCGTGTTGTGCGGGACTCGTTCCGCTGCGTGCTTCTGCGGCCGATAGGAGACGACCGAATGCGATGGGTTCGAGTCGTATTTGCCGTTTGCCTCTTGCCGTTTCCGGCGGGCGTTGTTTCGGGCGCCGACGGGAATCGCCTGGCCTATCTCGACGAATTTGCCGACCCGTACTGGCCCGGGTTGCAGGCGGCCCGGCTGGTGACGCCGCAGTGGATCGGCGAGCCGGGCGTCGAGTCGGTCGTGGTCCTTTCGACCGACGACTTGCGCGACACGGCCAAGTATGAGAGCTACCTGCGGCCGATCCTCGACCGGCTCAAGAAGATCGACGGCCGAGCGCCGGTCAGCATTATCACGAACAGCATCGATCCAAACGATCCGCAAGTGAAGTCGTGGCTGGCCGAAGGGCTCAGTATCGAGACGCACACGACGAGCCATCCGTGCCCTTGTCTTCAGGGCGGCGATTTCGCCCGTGCCAAGGCGACGTACGACGCGTGCGTCGACCTGCTGATGCGGATTCCCGGCGGCCGCCCGGTGGGGTTCCGGATGCCGTGCGGCGACTCGATGAATTCGCTCAGCCCGCGGTTCTTTGCGGAGATTTTCAACAAGACGACCCCGGGGGGCAACTTCCTGGCGGTCGACTCCTCGGTGTTCAATCTCCCGACGCCCGGCGACCCGGCGCTGCCGCGCGAGATGGTCTTCGACCCCGATGGCCGCGAAAAATTCCGCAAATACGCCCCGGCCGACCGGAACTTCGTCAACATGATCGAGGACTATCCCTATCCGTACGTGATCGCCCGGCTCTGTTGGGAGTTCCCCATGGTCATGCCGAGCGACTGGCAGGCACAGCACCTCCACAAGCCGAACAATCCGATCACCGTCCGCGACCTGAAGACGAACATCGACATCGGCATGCGGAAGCAGGGCCTCAGCGTCGTCATCTTCCACCCGCACGGCTGGATCCGAAACGACCAGGTCGTCGAGCTGATCGACCATGTCGTCGAAAAACACGGGAAGCGCGTGAAATTCCTCAACCTCCGCGACGTGGAGCGGCGGCTGACCAAGAACATGCTCGGCGGCCATCCGCTGCGGGCCTCCAACGGGCAGGACAACGGCGTCCGCGTGTTGGACGTCAACAACGACGGCTACATGGACGTGGTGATCGGCAACGAGAAACTCCGCCAGACGCGAATCTGGTCGCCGAAGACTCGAAAGTGGGCCACGACCGATTTCCCGGCCGAGATCGTTTCGGTCGACGAAAAGGGCAACCGCCGCGACGCCGGCGTCCGTTTCGGCGTCTTACGGCAGGGTGCCATGCCCACGCTTGCGTGGGCATGTGAGGCCGCGAAGGAGCATGCCCACGCAAGCGTGGGCATGGCACCCGGCGGGTTTGTCAGCGTCCTGATCCGTAATGAGAAACGCGCGGGCTTATGGCACTTCAACGGGCAGCGTTGGGTAGCCGACCCCGACGGACTCAAAGGGCTCGACAATCTCTATACAAGCAAGAACGGACGCGACCGCAGCGTCCGGTTTCGCGACCTCGATCAGGACGGGCAGTGCGAGTTGATCGTCGGCAATGACGAGCAACGAGCCGTTTATGCGTGGTCGACGAAGCCGCGCGGTTGGAAACGATTGCCGTTCGTGTTGCCGGAGGGAGCTGCCGTCGTCGGCGCAAAGGGCCGCGACGCCGGGCTGCGTTTCGTCGACGTCGACGAAGACGGGCGGCTCGACGTCCTCTTCTCGAACCACGAGCACTACTCGCTGCACCTGTTCACCTCGATGAAAGAGGGTTGGCGATGCGTGCTCTCGGGCAAGCGGGGTGAAAAGGACGCCGAGGAGGAGATTCCTCCGATCGTCCGCACCGACGGCACCAACAACGGTGCGTGGTTCAAGTACCGGCACATGTGGGTCCAAAACGAGGAGACCGGCCGGCGGCTGCCGCATCACGTCGACAGCCGGTCCTTTATCGATCACCTTCTGCGGGACGAGTTGGAGCCGCCGGCCCGGCCGCCGCAGGGTTCGTTGGACGGAATGCGGCCCCGGAGCGGCTTTCAGGTCGAGCTGATGGCCCATGAGCCGACGGTCATGGACCCGATCGACATCGCCTGGGGGCCGGACGGCCGGGCATGGGTCGTCGAAATGGCCGACTATCCTTTGGGCATGGACGGCCGGGGGAAGCCCGGCGGACGCGTCCGCACGCTCGAAGACACCGACGGCGACGGACGCTATGATCGCTCGGCGCTGTTCCTCGACGGGCTGAACTTCCCCAGCGGCGTGATGCCCTGGCGCAACGGTGTGCTGGTCACCGCCGCGCCCGATGTCTTCTATGCCGAGGACACCAACGGCGACGGCCGGGCGGATGTCCGCCGCACGCTGTTCACCGGTTTTCACGAAGGCAACCAGCAACACCGCGTGAACCATCCCCGCTGGGGACTCGACAACTGGGTCCACGTCGGCAACGGCGACAGCAACGGCCTGATCCGTTCGCTGAAGACGGGCAAGGCGGTCGACATTAGCGGGCGCGATCTGCGGATTCGCCCCGACGACGGAGGGCTCGAGGCCCAAACCGGGCGGACGCAGTACGGACTGAACCGCGACGACTGGGGCAACTGGTTCGGCTGCAACAACAACACGCCCGGTTGGCACTACGTGCTCGACGATCACTATCTTCGCCGCAATCCGCACGTGGCCCCGCCCTCCGGCCGGCGGAATCTGGCCGGCTCGCGCGACGTCTACCCCGGCGGCCGCATCATGACCCACTGCTACATCCCGCAGAAGACGCCGCCGGAGGGGCGGCCCGGGGCGTGGACCTCACTGGCAGGCATCATGGTCTACCGCGACGCACTGTTCGGGCCCGACTACGCGGGCAACGTCTTCATGGGCGATTCCGTCTACTGCGTCATCCACCGCAACATCCTGGAGCCCGACGGCGTGACCTTCCGCGGCCATCGCGGGCCGGGCGAGGAGAAGTCGGAGTTTCTCGGCTCGGCCGATCCCTGGTTCCGCCCCGCGACCATACGAACCGGCCCCGACGGCGCGCTCTGGGTCGCCGACATGTACCGCTACGTGATCGAACACCCCGAGTGGATCGACGACCGGCTCGAAAAGACGCTTCCCTTGCGACGCGGGCACGACCTGGGCCGCATCTACCGGATCTACCCGGTCGGCAAGAAGCCCCGGCCGATCCCGCGGCTCGACAAGCTCGACACGGCCGGGCTGGTTGCCGCGCTCGATCATCCGGGCGGCTGGCAGCGCGACATGGCCCACCAGATGTTGGTCTGGCGGGCGGACAGCGCGGCGGTCGGGCCGCTCGAAGAAATGGTCAAGGCCGGCAAGCAGCCCGTTGCACGGTTGCACGCCCTGTGCGTGTTGGACGGCCTGGATGCGCTGCGGCCGGAGATTATCCGGCGGGCACTGGCCGACGAGCATCCCGGCGTGCGGCGCCGCGCGATCCGCGTAAGCGAGCCGCTGCTCGACGAGAATCCGGCGTTGGGGGAAGCCCTGCTGAAGTTGATCGGCGATCCCGATCCACTGGTGCAGGTGCAACTGGCCTACAGCTTGGGCGAGTGGCACGATCCGCGCGCTGCCCGGGCCCTGGCACAAATGGCCGTCCGCCGTGCCGGCAACCCGTACATGACCGCCGCGGTGATGAGTTCGGCCATGCCGCACGTTGCGGGAATGATTGCCGAAGTGCAGGCGCAACCCGAATCGGCCCCGAAGAAAAAACTACTCGCCGCGCTTACTAAGCTGGCCGCCGACATCAAGGCCCACCCCGACGCCGTCGCCGAACTCGACGCCGTGCAGAGCGGACCGCTACGCTTGCAGTCCGAGGCCCTGGTCAGCGTCGAAACCAGCCCCCGAGTCAAGGCCGCGATGGAGAGGTTCCAGCCGGTGCTCGACATGACCGGCGACCCCGTACGCGGCAAGGAGGTCTACGTCGAGGCCACCTGCTCGATCTGCCATCGCATCGAGGACATCGGAGACGAGCGGGGACCCGACATCAAAACCCTGGTCGACCGCTCGGCCGAAAACCTCCTGGTCGGGACCATCGATCCGAACCGCGCGGTCAAGGAACGCTACCTCGAATACACCGTTGAGACGGCCGACGGAGTGCAACTGAGCGGCATGTTGATGGACGAGACCTCCGCCAGCATCACGCTGGCCAAAAGCGACGGCAAGCTGGTGACCGTGCTTCGCCGCGACCTCGAAGAAATGGTCGAGAACGGTCGTTCGTTCATGCAGGAGGGGCTCGAAGAAAAGCTCTCGCTGGGGGACATGGCCGACCTGATCGCCTACATGCGCAAAGCGACCGGGGCGGCGGACCAACCGCCGCAGCGCAACCGGCCGCGCCCGGTCCGCGCCGGCGACGGCGGCGTCCTGCGGATCCCGGCCGACGCCGCCGAGCTGTTCGGCCCGAAAATCATCTACGAAACAAAGTACGGCAACATCGGGTGGTGGGACCAACAAAACGCCTATGCCGCCTGGACCATCGAGCCGAAGCAGCCGGGCATCTACACCATCTGGCTCGATTGGGCCCATCCCACCGGCGGAAACCGGTTTGTGATGCGAACCGGGACACGGTCGTCCGGCGGCAAGGTCCCGTCGACCGGATCGTGGGACAACTACCGCTGGGCGAAATTCGGCACGATCTTGCTCCACGAGGGCCGGCAGCGGCTCGAATTCCGGCCCGATGCCGGGTTGTCCGGCCCGCTGATCGATTTGCGAAACATCGTGCTGGTTCCCAAAGACGTGAAGTGGCAACCGCCCAAGTAACACGGCCGTTGGCGAAATGGGCGGCAAGCGGTGATTGGCACGCAAATTGCACATTAAAACTGTTTTCGGAAAACCGGTGCCAAAATGGCAGCCTTTCCATTGTCCTGAGTGACTGGCATATAATGCCGCGGCGGACCACGATGCGAATTGGTTTTGTCTCTACCTACCCCCCCATCGAGTGCGGCATTGGGACCTACACGCAAAACCTTCGCCGCGCGCTGAAAAATCGCCCCAACGAGACGTTTGTGGTGAGCCAGTTCGGGGCGCAGGGCGAAGGCGTTTTTCCGGTCTACCAGCCCGACTCGGCGACGCTGGCGGCGGACGTGTTTTACACGAGCACGCGGATGACACCCGACGTGATGCACATCCAGCACGAGTACGGGCTGTTCGGATCGCAAAAAGGCGCGGCGGTGTGCGAACTGATCCTCCGCTACCGTTTGGTCGACATCCCGGTGGTCACGACGCTGCACACGGTATACACGGAACTGGCTTCGGACGAGCAGATCGTGCTGCGGCAGATTCTCGCCGAAAGTGACGCGGTGATCGTTCACGAGGAGTTCCAGCGAGAGACGCTCGAGCGGTATTTCGGGCAGAGCAGTAATATCCACGTGATCGAGCACGGCATTCGGGAGATCGAGCCGATTCCCGACGCCAAGGAGAAACTGGACCTTGACGGCAAGAAAGTCATCATGCTGTGCGGCTACTTCCGGCCAAGCAAAGGATTTCATCACATTCTGGAGTTCTTCCCACAAATCTGTCAGGCGGATCCCGACGCCTGGCTCGTCGTGGCCGGTAAGGTCCGCGGCATCGAATCGCGGGACTACCAGCACGACCTGTTCACGAAGCTGAGCGAGTCTCCGGTGGTAAACCGCATCGTGTTTCTGCGAGGGCAATTTCCACAGCACACGTTCGACACGATTCTGTCGGCGGCGGACTGCGTGGTGCTGCCGTACGAGAAAGGGTCGCAGAGCGGGATGCTGGCGCAGTGTTTCGCCCTGCGTCGCCCCGTGGTGGTGTCGGGTTTGCCGGCTTTCAGAGCTATCATCGAGCGCAGCGGCGGCGGTCTGGTCTGCGAAGACAACGAGCAGTACGTTTCCTCGATTCTGCGGGTCCTCAACGACGAATCGCTGCACCGCCGGCTCCGGCAGAACATCGACCGGTATGTCAAGGAGCGCGCCGGCTGGAGCCACATTGCCCGCAAGCACATCGACGTGTATCATCAGGTTATCAAGGTCCCCTATGGAAAGGCCCGGTACGTGTACTTTCCGGAACCGGAGACATAGAGATCTCCCCTGATATCAGGAAGCCGCGATGACCAAACCGCACATCCCGTTCATCCGTTACGCCAACAACCCGATTCTGACTGCCGACGATATCCCGTATTCGTGCAATGCGGTATTCAATGCGGCGGCGTGCAAGTGCGGCGACAGGTACGTGCTGCTGTTGCGGGTGGAAGGGCTCGACGGTCATAGTCACCTCACATTGGCGTTTTCCGAGGACGGGTGCCGTTTCAAGGTCGACGAGCAGCCGTGGATTACGTCCAGCGACGACCCTTACTACAAACCCTTCGAGCGGTACGGCGTCGAAGACCCGCGGATCACGCAGATCGACGACACCTATTACGTCACATACACGGCGTACGGCCCGCACGGCCCCCGCGTTGCCATCGGCAAGACCGTCGATTTTACGGCCTTCGAGCGGATTGGGCTGGTCACCGAAGTGGACAACAAAGATGCCGTGCTGTTTCCCGAACGGATCGGCGGCGACTATGTGATGCTCGACCGTCCCGGCGGGATGGGGGGGCAAGCCGGTTCGATCTGGATCACCTACTCGCCCGATCTCGTACACTGGGGGCGTGCGCAGGTGGTCCTTTCACCACAGGCCGGCTGGGGGAACTCGAAACTGGGCGCATCGACGCCGCCGATCAAAACCGACCACGGCTGGTTGGTCCTCTACCACGGCGTCCGCGTGACGGCTGCCGGCCGATTGTACCGGGTGGGCGCCGTCCTGTTGGACCTGAAGCGGCCGGAGCAACCGCTCGGCTACACCCCCCACTTCATTTTCGGCCCCGAACAAACGTACGAACGGACCGGCGACGTTCCCAACGTCGTGTTCCCTTGCGGCCACGTCGTCGAACCCGACGGGACGCTGAAGATGTACTACGGCGCCGCCGATACCTGCATTGGCGTGGCCGAAGCGGCGGTTGAGGAACTGTGCGAACTGGCATCCGGGCGGCCTGTGTAACCCGCAAGCCGTCTTCTCTCTATTCCAGGGATGCGGCACCGATGCCGATCCCGGCTCCACGGACCCTGTCTGCTGTAAGTCCCTGTGTGACAACGGCTTAGAACTGTCATGGTCTCGGTGACGTCCCTCGAAGGGCGAAGGGCCGGCCGAAATCACCCGTTGTACGTCCCGGCTTGTCGCGTTAGAATCTCCGCTGAAGGGGAGTGGATTATGTCCATACTCGTCACCTGTCCAAATGGGCACAAGCACAAAGTTAAAGATCGCTACGCCGGGAAACTCAGGCTTTGTCCGGTTTGTAGGGCGCCCATTCACATTCCAGGGAAGGATGAATTATCCACGAAGATTACTACAAAGAAGCCGAACAAGGACTCGCCGAAGACCGCTGGCAAGAAGAAATCAAAAGATGCCCCAAAGCCCGCTGACAAGAAGAAATCAAAGGACGCCCCAAAGCCCGCTGACAAGAAGAAATCACAGCGGTTTGACGACGATGACATCCTGGACATCCTGATGGACTAGCAGTCGACAGCACTGCGATCCCACCACCCATCACTCACCACCCGCCACTACTCACCCGAACCCCGCCCGGCGTCTGGAACGCGATCGCATCAATGAAGCACGACACGCACGATTCTCTTTGTCTGCTGGGAACGCTTCTGGCCCGCATCTACAGGTCCGCAGGGTGGTCGGGTGCGGAACAGTCGCCGCAGGAAGCCGCCACAGAGGCCATATCGTCCGTTGAGAACGCACGCAAGCTGATTCGGGGCTTGGGGCACGAGATCGGCCGGAATGCCGCCATGAAAATCCTTATGGTGCTGAACAAAATAGATAAAGAGTTCGCCTATCTCAAGCTCGAGCTTACGTATATTGAAGAGAGTCAGGTATTGCCCGAAACCATGAAACGGGTCGATCAGCACGCGGAGTGGAAAATCAACGAGGTATGCGAACACTTCGGCGAGGACCTCCGCCTCTGCGAGGAACACGTCTTGGCCGTCGCGCAGCATCGGGCCGGGCCGCCATCCGATCCGGGTACACCGCGCGTCGAGGTAAATCCCCAGTCGGGAAAGATCGCAGTAGAGGGCAGGAAGTACGATGCGCCCGACCACCTTTGTCAAATCGTCAAGGCATTGGTCGACGCAAAGGGACTGAATGTTGCCGGCGCCGAAATCAAGAAGCTTCCCGGTTGCCGCGGAAAGAATATCTGCCGGGAAATCCGGGCGTTGGAAGACGCCGTTCCTCCTCTCGCAAAGTACCTCACGTGCGACAAGAATACCTATCGGCTTCGTGAGTCGGTCGACGGGTCATGAACTGATCCACATACCCGCCTGGTAGGTCGCCAGGGCCCCGCAGTACGCGAGTATTGTCATGTAGGTGAAGGTGAACATCGGCCACCGCCAACTGTTTGTTTCGCGCCGGATGACCGCCAGCGTCGCGGCGCATTGGCAACACAACGCAAAGAACACGAGGACCGACAGCGCGACCGGCAGGTTGAACACGGGCCGGTCCGTGCCGTCCCACGTGACCGTGCGCAGCTTCGCCTGCATTTGCGTGAGCCCTTCTTCCGATTCGACGTCGATGTCTTCCCCGAGGTTATACATGACCCCCATGGTGGCCACGACGAGTTCCCGGGCGGGCAACGAGGCGATCACCGCACAGCCGATGCGCCAGTCCCAACCGAGAGGCCTGACGGCCGGTTCAATCACGCGCCCCAACCTTCCCAAGAGGCTCTGCCGTTGGTAGGCGCCCGTGATCTCATGATCGATCCGGTTGAGTTGTTCCTCGAGCGCTTTCCGGGCGGGATCGCCGGGAGCGAGTTTTGCCTGCTCGGCTTCGAGTTTCTCGATTTGCGGCTGAAACGGCGCCTCGACCGCCTCGGTGTTGTGCGGATAGTAAAGCGCGGCCCACACGAGAATCGACACGACCAGGATCAACGTCCCGGCACAGCGGAGAAAGACCCAGCCGCGCTGAAACACGCGATAGAACACCGTTCGCGGCGACGGCCACTTGTAGCTCGGCAGCTCCATCAAGAACGGCGGCGTCTCGCCGCGGAACATCGTCCGCTTGAAGATCAGCGCGGCGACCACCGCCGTGATGATTCCCAAGAGATAAAGCCCCAGCAGCGTGAGCCCTTGCACGCTCAAATGCCAAACGAACATCTGCGAAGGCACAAACGCCCCGATCAGCAACGCATAGACCGGCAGCCTGGCCGAGCAGGTCATCAACGGAGCGACCAGAATCGTCGTCAGGCGGTCACGTTCGTTCTCGATCACCCGCGCCGCCATGATACCCGGGATGGCACAGGCAAACGACGAGAGCATGGGAATGAACGATTTCCCGCTGAGGCCCACGCGGGTCATGAGCTTGTCCATCAAGTACGCGGCCCGGGCGATGTAGCCGCAATCCTCCAGCACGGCGATGAAGAGAAAAAGGATCAGGATCTGGGGCAGGAACATAACGACGCCCCCGACGCCTCCGATCACCCCATTCACGAGCAGGCTCCGCAAGGCCCCTTCGTCCATGAGCGACTCGACCCGGCCGCCCAACAGATGGGTACCCGCTTCAATCACCTTCATCAGCGGCTCAGCGCCGGTGAACACGGCCTGGAATACCACAACCATCACGGCCGCAAACAGGATCGTTCCCCAGAAACGATGCGTCAGGAGCCGGTCGATCCGGTCGGTCGCGGTCGCACGGTACTCGCTCGGTTCGGTCACGACACCTTCGAGCGTGTGCCGGGCCCAATCGTATCGGGAGGTTGTTTCGATGGCCGGTACGGCACAGTCGGCGTCGGCGAGCCGCCGGCGCGACGCTTCCAGTTCCTGCCGCAGCCGGTCGTCCGCGTGCGAGAACAGCGCCTTTTCGAGATAGCCGCCTACGTCCAACAAGAGGCGGCGCAGAAGGCAATCGGGAAGCGGCTCCTTGTCGTCGGCAAACTCCGCCACGACCGTCCGCATTCGGGCGACTTCGTTCTCGAACGGCTCGGGGAAGGGCGATTCGTGCCGGTGCGGTCCCTCGCGGACCACTTCCGACAGTGCCGCCTTGAGCTTGTCGATACCGATCCGCCGGTTCGCCTGCGTCGGCACCACCGGGATCGCCAATTGGCCGCCGAGACGTTCCAGGTCGATCTCGATGCCGTGGTCCGCGGCCACGTCGAGCATGTTGACGGCAAGGATGGTGGGTATCCCCAACTCCAGAACCTGGCTCAACAGATACAGATTCCGTTCCAGGTTGCCCGCGTCGGCAATGCAGACGACCGCGTCGACCGGGGCATGGTCCTCTTGTCGCCCGAGCAGGACGTCGACCGCCACCATCTCGTCGCGCGAACGCGGGGTAAAACTGTACAACCCGGGCAGGTCGATCAACTCGTAGCGGCAACCGGCATGGTTCATCTCGCCGGTCTTTCGCTCGACCGTTACACCCGGGTAGTTTCCCACGTGTTGGTGCACCCCGACCAAGGCGCCGAACAGCGTTGATTTGCCCGTGTTGGGATTGCCGATCAAAGCGACGGAGAGCGAGGTCTTTTCGGCGGGGATAGACATGGGACGAGTCGACACAACTAGGCCGTCGTGTCTGGTTCGACCAGAATCCGCAGCAGATCGCCGGTCCGGCAGCAGACCTTGTTGCCGGCCAGGCGGATGATGCACGGGTTGCCCTGGCGAAACATCTGAATTCGAATGCCGCCGCGCAGGCCAAACTCCTCGAGGCGGTGTACGTTGTCGGGATGGCCGCTGATCCGGCGAACCATGGCCGTTTGTCCGATCGGCAAATCGCGAAGCGGGATGGATTGATCGATCATTGGTATACCCGACGGTCGTGGGCGACAACCGCAACTGAGACTCAGTCTCACTATCGGCATTGTAGCGTCTCTTTCTACTCTTACAACCCCTTTTAGAAAACTTTTCGCCCCGGCAGTGGTTCAGGACAACCTAAAGTCTTACGCTAAAACGATTTGCGGCCGGGAAAAAATCGGGGGCGGGATTTGGCGTACTTCTCTTGGCCATATCTCATCGGGGGGGCATGACAGCTTTGGCAATCCTGGCCGGCCAGTTGACACGGCACGAAGACGGGATTATGAGTGGTCAATGGTCTGTTGTTGGAATCGTCCCCGGCGGACGAGCAACGACCACCGGTTGTGCAACTTGGTGTTGCCTATTGCAGGAGAGAGATGATGAGAATTGCACGAATGGTCTTGGTTCTGGCCTTGGCAACGTTGATTGCCTGGCCCCTTTTCGCAGCGGAACCCAAGAAGAAGGAGCGTAAGAAGAAGCCCCCGCCCTGTCCGGCAGCGAAGCAGGTTGATGGAATGGTGAGAACCCTGACGTTGACCGACGAACAGAAGACCAAGCTCGACGAGATCAAGAAGGAGTTTGGGCCAAAGCTCATGGCGGCCATGAAGAAGATGGATGTTCTCACGCCGGAGCAGAAGAAGGCCAAGGCAGAAGCGGCCAAGAAGGCCAAGGAGGCAGGCAAGAAGGGAAAGGAGGCACGTGAGGCCGTCGACGCGGCGGTGAACATCACCGACCAGCAGAAGGCCGACATGGCCGAGGCCAAAAAGGAAATGGGCGCGATCGGGAAGGAACTCAAAGAAAAGGTGATGGCCGTGCTGACCGACGAGCAGAAGCAACGACTCAAGAAGCCCAAGGCGGACAAGAAGCCCAGGGCGGACAAGAAGCCCAAGAAACCTGCGAAATAAGGCTGAATCGGATCGGACGCCTCGGAAACCAGGGCGGAGTTGACGGGAGGGTCTCGGTTCCAGGATCGGAATCGGCCCTCCCTTTCTTACCGGGGCGTCCTACCCAGGGTGCCATGCTTGCGTGGGCATGGCTGCATCGGTCGGCCTGCCCAGAATTCCTACCCCGCCGGTCGAAAAGCCTCTTTTGTGCGGTGTGGCTGCCTGTCGTACCCCTTGCAGTTTCTCGACAAATCCGTGACAATGAGGTAGGTCACTATAATTCCCCCAAAAGGGGGTGCTTTTCCGCTGGTCATTTTTGGCGGAGGGGAAGAATCATGGCTGAACAAGACAAGAATGAAGAGACGGTCGAACAAGATCGGGCCGATCGGAAGCAGGCGATCCTGATTGCCGCGGCGACGGGTGTCGTCGTCTTTGCCGTGTTGACAGCGGCGATGTTGGTAGCCAAATCGGCGTTGGGCCCGTCGAAGAAGAGTACGCCGGTGGCGAAGGCGCCCCAAGGGGCGGCGGAACCGACCGGGACGTCGCAGTCGGCCCCGACCCCGCCCGACGCGTCCCCGCCTCCTAAAACGCCTCCGGCAGCGGCCCCCAAATCGCCCGCCGCGACCGCGCCGAAGGATTCACCGCTGCCGATCCCGGGTCTGCCGCCGGTGGAGCGTCCCCGACCGATCCCCGGGATGCCGGCGCCCTCTCCAGAGAGCCCGTCATTCGATTCACCCGATGAGGGCAAGATTCCGGAAAGCTCATTCATTACGGGCGAAATCGTGCCGCTGGACGAGAGCATCCTGAACCCGACGGAGGAGGACTTCCGTCGCCGGAAGGCAATGGAATTGGAGAGTAGCCTGGATTCGTACCAGGCGCGTCTCGCGTCGCTGGAAGCGGGAATTGCCAAGTGCCAGGAAATGGGCGACAAAGCCACGGTTGCCGAACTCGAAGCGAAGGCCGCCGAAACCCGCGCGAGCATTCAAGAACTCCAAGCCAAACTCGCCCGCCTCGGGCCGGTAGGGGACGACCCGTTTGCAAAAATCGGAACTTCGCCGCGCGTGGCGGGGCATTCTGCGAGGCCCTTCCCGCGGCCTTCCCCGCGCCCGTCGCGGAAGCGGGTGGCGGTGCCTTCGAGCGAATTGCAGCAGGAAGCCAACAAACAGCTTGAAGAAATCTACGACTTCTCGAAACCGAGGAAGGACGAAGAGGAATTGGCGCTGGCAAAGGAGTTGTACGGGCTGGGCGTCAAGGCCCCGGCCGGTTCCGCCGAGAAGTTCGTCATCCTCCGCAAGACGGCGGAAACGGCCAGCACCGGCGGCGATGCGGTGCTGATGCTCGAAGCGGTCGATAGGATGGCGCACAACTTCGAGATGGACGGCCTGATGGCAAAGGGGACGCTGCTGAAGAAGTTTGCCAAAGGGGCCACCAACTCCAAGAAAATCGGATCGCTGGTGCGGGCCGCCCAGCGCTACGCCGGCGAGGCGATCGCTGCCGGGAAACCCGACTTCGCGCAGGGGGTGGCGACGCTGACGTACCAGGCCAGCCAGCGGCCGCAAGGCAAGGAATTCCGCAAAGAGGCCCTCGAGTTCCGCCGCAAGGTGCAGAAAGCCTGCGGCGATCAGCAGAAGCTCAAGGACGCAAAGACCGCCATCGAGGCCGACCCGGAAGACAAGGACGCCCATCTCGCGCTGGGGGAGCTGTACTGTTTCGGCCGGGGCGATTGGCCCCATGGGTTGCCCCACCTGGCAAAGGGCAGCGACGCCGGCCTTGCGGCAGCGGCCAAGCAGGAGCTTGCCCGACCGACCTCGGCGGCCGGGCAGGCCCGGGTGGGCGATGCCTGGTGGGACGCAGCAAAGAGCCGAACGGACGACGAAAAAAAGAACCTCATGCTCCACGCCGCGGAATGGTACAAGAGGGCGCTGCCGGGGCTCAGCGGCCTCGACAAGGCCAAAGTGAGCAGGCGGCTCGGTGAAGTCGGGGAACTCGTTGGGCCAAAGGCCCCCAGCGAGCCGAAAGAAAGGGACAGGGGAAGGCCAATTCGCACGAGACCCACGACACGATCGAGACGTCCCCCCGACGCCGTCCAGTTCGGTGGGCATTGGTACAAGGCTTTCCTGGCCGAAAAGGGGACCTGGGCGCAGGCCCACCAGGCCTGCCAACAGATGGGAGGGCACCTCGTTTGCGTCGAGAGTGAAGCGGAGAAGCATTTTGTCAGTAAGCTTGCCGAAAGTGCGGCGTGGGTCGGCGCCCTGAGCAATGCGCAAGGGCAATGGTTCTGGGTAACCGGCCAACCCATAGCGTCCAGGTATTGGGAAAACGACTACCGACCGCGCGAAGGGGCTCGCGCCATGGTGCAAAGGGCCGCGTGGCGTGATCGCGGCCATACGGACAGGTATGGTTTCATCTGCGAATGGGATCGCTGAACAGGAGTGAATATCCCAAGCCGGAGTAGGTGAAGATTCGTTAGAACGGCACCAGAAGGGACCCTATGTCGGCCGACAACCCTGAAGTAACGAAACGGCTGGAATTCGCCCTGGAGGTCACGCGCGAGGCGGGTTGGATTACGCTCGAGCATTTTCGCAGCGACGACCTGCGCGTGGACCGCAAGGCGGACGATTCGCCGGTGACGATCGCGGACCGCCGGGCGGAAGAGCACCTGCGCCACCGGATCGCCGAGGCGTTCCCCGACGATGGAATCATCGGCGAGGAGCTGCCCGAGGTGGCCGGCGCGAGCAGCTACCGCTGGATTCTCGATCCGATCGACGGGACGAAGTCGTTTATCCACGCCGTGCCCCTTTATACGACGCTGGTGGCCGTCGAGCGTGAGGGCGAGCCGCTGTTGGGCGTGATCCTCGCGCCGGCGACCGATGAGTGCGTCTACGCCGCGATAGGGCAGGGGGCCTGGTACGTCCACGGCAAGCTGCCGCCCAAGCCGGCAAAGGCGAACGACCGGGGACCCGTCTCGGAATGCCTCTTCGTCACCAGCGAAGTCTCCTACTTCGACGAAATCAGTCGCCGCGACGTCTATCAAAAACTCGAAGCGACCGCGCGGCTGACGCGATCCTGGGGCGATGCCTACGGATACCTGATGGTTGCGACCGGCCGGGCCGAAGTCATGGTCGATCCGGTCGTCAGCCTGTGGGACCTCGCCGCGCTGTTGCCCGTCGTCGAAGAAGCCGGCGGGAAGTTCACCGATTGGGAAGGAAAACGGACGATCCACTCGGGCCAAAGCGTGGCCACCAACGGACGCGTCCACGACGAGGTGCTGGCGGTGTTGATGGGGTAGGGCAGAGGGGATCGGGGAGAGGGCTTCGTCAGCCGCCGAACGGGTCGCTTTCTGCATCGCCGCCGCCGAACGGGTCGCCTTCTGCCGGCTTGTCTCCAAACGGGCCGTCTTCTGCCGGCTTGTCTTCAAACGGGCCGTCTTCCGCCGGACCTTCTGCTAGCGGCGCATCCTTCTTCGGTTCCTGCTGCGGCAATCCCTTTTGCACCACTTCCTTGTCCTCTTCCTCTTCTTCCTTGATGACCAGACCCATGCCCGGCCAGTCTTTGATCTCCTGCCAGAGGATTCGGTCGCCGCGGAGAAACCAGACGTAGAGTTTGCCTTTTTTCGAGAAGTATTCCAGCGGCAGATCGAGGTGCAACAGCCCCCGGTTCATCGACCAGGAGTCCAACAGACAGAAGGCGGCGATCGAGCCGGCCGGGCCTTCGTGGGGCTGGAACTTGTGTGCGATGCAGACGGCCGGCCTGGCAAGCGAGTTGCGATGGCCGATGATCTCGAACTCGATCCCGTGGTCTTTCATCTTCGCGCGGCTGCCGTAGCTCAGCGCCTGGTCGCGGCAGCGGAAGACATTGATCTTGGTTTCCGCCTTGAAGAAATCCGGAACGAACATGATCGGCTTGATCTCTCTGACGTTGGGTTTCTCGGCGGTGACCAGGCGGACCTCGATCGAAGGATCCTCGAAGGCCTTCCAGGGATAATCGACGACGAGCACCCGCCGACCAAGTCGCCCATCGAGGATCGTCACGTAGTCCGTGTTCTTCTCCATCCGAACGCGGACCTTCTCGATGGGGTCCCGCTTCACTCGAGGCGTGATGGGAATCGGCGGGTCGTCGAACGGGTCTTGGGCAAGTGCCCCAGGGCAAGCCAAGATCATCAAGGTCGACAAGAGAATCAGGCGATGGAACATAGACATGGAACCTCTCATTACTGTCTATTGTAACCAGATTCCGGCTTCAAGGGGGGGGCGAATCCAAGGAAGTTCCCACTTGCATCGCCCCGTCGAGCGGATATATTGAACCTTTCTCAAGTCGAGCCTCTTGCGTTGAGGGAAGTTCGGATGGCCCAAGTATGTGAAGTATGCGGCAAGTCGGTCAGAATGGGGAACCGGGTGGCACATCGAGGTAAGGCAAAATACCTCGGTGGAGTGGGGACCAAGATCACCGGGATCGCGAGGCGGAAGTTCAAGCCGAATCTGCAAAAGGTCCGTGTCACGACCCCCAACGGGACGCACAAGACAGTGCAGGTCTGCACCCAGTGTATCCGTAGCGGGGCGATCACCAAGCGGATCCACCACGCCCCCTTCAAGCCGCTGAAACCGGCCGAGAAGAAGAAATAAGTGAACTGCGGCCCTTCCCGCCATGGCAATCTCCCGCGAAGACGTTGAGAAAGTGTCGTTGCTGGCCCGGTTGCTCCTCTGCGAGGAGGAACTCGACAAGATGACCGCGCAACTCGGCGAGATTCTCCGCTACATGGAACTGCTCGATCAGCTCGATACCGACCGGGTCGAGCCGATGGCCCACGCGCTGGATATCTCGAACGTCTTCCGCGAAGACGAAGTGAAGCCGAGTCTCGATCGCGAAAGCTCGCTGGCCAACGCCCCCAACCGCGACGAGGAATGTTATCGGGTGCCGGCGGTGTTGGGGGAGATTTAGGGATTAGGGATTAGGGGCTAGGAGGCAGGGGCGGGGAGGGGTAGGGGCGGCCGAAGAATAACTTTCCGGAGTCAGGAATAAAGGAGGGGGCACCTGCCCCCGGCCCATAGCCAAACGAGCCAAGCCCCGGGGGCGGGTGCCCCCTTCTTTCAATCCAAGTCGGACAATGTCGCTAACCGATCACACCGCCACCGAACTCCTGGCGCAACTTGCCTCGGGCGATCTCGCCTCGGTCGAGATGACACGGGCCTTTCTCGACCGGATCGAGCACCATGACGGCGACGTGAGGGCCTTTCTCCGCGTCGATGCCGAAGCGGCCCTGGCCCGGGCGGAAGGGATCGACCGGCGGCGGAAGGAGGGGAAACCGGTCGGACGCCTCGCCGGGTTGCCCGTGGCCGTAAAGGATTTGCTCTGTACTGAGGGCGAGCCGACCACGTGCGCGTCGCGGATGCTCGAGAACTTCCGCCCCCCGTACGACGCGACGGTCGTTCGCCGGCTCAAGGAGGCCGACGCCGTGCTGATCGGCCGCACGAACATGGACGAGTTCGCGATGGGCGGGTCGAACGAGAACTCCGCGTTCGGCCCGGTACACAATCCATGGGACCTCGCGCGGATTCCCGGCGGCTCCAGCGGCGGGGCGGCGGCCTGTGTCGCTGCGCGAATGGCGCCCCTTGCGGTCGGCAGCGACACGGGCGGATCGATCCGCGCCCCGGCCGGACTCTGCGGCGTCACGGGCATGAAACCGACCTACGGCCGCGTGAGCCGTTACGGGCTGGTCGCGTTCGCCAGCAGTCTCGATCAGATCGGGCCCCTGGCACGGACGGCCGAAGACGCCGCGCTGCTGTTGGAGGTCCTGGCGGGGCACGATCCCCTGGATTCCACGTCGGTCGACGTGCCGGCGCCGAGCTACACCGAGACGGTTGGGCGGCCGCTCGAAGACCTGCGGATCGGGATCGTCCCGGAGCATTTCGGCGAGGGGCTTGACGGCGAGGTCGAGGCGGCCGTCCGCCGTGCGGTCGAGGTCTACGAGTCGCTCGGGGCGACGGTCCGCGAGGTTTCGCTGCCGCACGCCGAATATGCGGTGGCCGCGTATTATATTATTGCCCCGTGCGAGGCCTCGAGCAATCTCGCCCGATACGACGGCGTGCATTACGGCCGGCGGACCGACCAGCAGGAGATGCTCGCCGAGCTGGAGGCCCAGCGCAAGGGGCTCGCCGCCTCGGGCGACAAGGCGGCCCTGGAGGACCTCGACAACGCCCTGATCCGCATGTACCGCCGCAGCCGCTCGGAGGGGTTCGGGCCCGAGGTGAAGCGCCGCATCATGCTGGGGACCTATGCCTTAAGCGCCGGCTACTACGAAGCCTATTACATGAAGGCCCTGAAGGTCCGGCGTCTGATCCGCGGGGATTTCGACGCGGCGTTCGAGCAGGTCGACCTGATCGCCGGGCCGGTCACGCCGACGCCGGCGTTTCCGATCGGCGAGAAGATCGACGATCCGCTGGCGATGTACCTGTTCGATCTCTACACCGTCAGCACGAACCTGGCCGGGATCGCCGGGATGTCGATTCCTTGCGGCTTCAGCAGCGACGGCTTGCCGGTCGGGTTGCACCTCCAGGCGCCGCCGTTCGAGGAGGAGAAGCTGCTCCGCGGGGCGGCCATGTTCCAGCAGGCAACCGATTGGCACGCCCGGCGGCCGGCTTTGGCGGAGCAGTAGCGGAAGATCCGATCGAATTCCCCTGCATTTCTCCACCGGGTCAAGCCCGGCGGTGGCCAGGTTGTCGTTTACAGTTTGAGTTAGTACAATAGCGACTATGACCATCGCATACGAACAACTCCTAAACCGCCAATTGCAGTGGGCACTCCAGGAGGGGAGCATGCACTTCGAAGAAAAGAGTGCCGTCCATCACACGCTGCGAAAGATTACCCGGCGGCTTGCGGAATTGAAAATTCCCTACGCTGTGGCCGGCGGCATGGCCCTGTTCTTCCACGGCTTTCGACGTTTTACGGAAGATGTAGACGTTCTTGTCACCCCGGAGGGGCTTCAGCAGGTCCACGAGCAATTGGAAGGGCTCGGGTACGTGCCCTTGTTTGCCGGCAGCAGGAACTTGCGGGACGCCGAGTCGGGCGTGCGTATCGAATTCCTGGTGTCCGGCGATTTCCCCGGCGACGGGAAACCCAAGCCGGTTGCGTTCCCCGATCCCGGCGAGGCGAGCATCGAAAAGGACGGGGTGTGCTGGTTGAATCTGCCGAAACTGATCGAGTTGAAACTTGCGTCCGGCATGACCAATCCCGCCCGCCTGAAGGATCTTGCGGACGTTCAAGAGCTGATCCAAACGCTCCGTCTGCCCGCCGATTTCGCCGGCCAATTGGATCCGTTCGTCCGAGAGAAATACGGAGAGCTTCACACGTCCGTGCAGGGACCTTCCGGGAACATCTCCGCTTGAGCCCGCTACTTCGGGGGGTGCTCGCGGGCATCGTCAGCTCTCTCGCCCCGGTTTCTTGCCGATAATGTCCCCTAAAATATCCCTCTGCCGATCGTCCTACGCCTTGACACTCTGGGCAAGCGTAGTAGGATAATTCCTTTCGGGGGGAGGTTGGAAACCTTCCGGGTTATTAACGGCTCTACTTAAGAATCAGTGAGGTGTGTGATGCGAACTCAGTTTCTCTCGGCGTTGGCGGTACTTCTTGTTATCGGGTTGATCGGCTGCAAGGGCGACAAGGCCGACAAACCGGCCGAGGGGGATGCGGCAAAACCCGCCCCAACGGGAACATCGGATACAAAAACACCTGCTGGTACGGAAACACCTGCCGGTACGGAGACCCCCGCTGCGACTTCCGCCGCAGCGCCCAACGGGCTGGATCTCTCGTTGGTGCTCCCGAAGCACTTTTCCGCAACGGTCGTCCACCCGTCACGGGCCGCGAAATCCCCGTTGCTGACCCCGTTCCTGAAGCAGGCGGAGGTGGCGGGCATGATCCAGACGTCGGGACTCGACCCGGCGAAAATAGAACGCATGATCGTGCTGGTTGCCGTTCCGCCAACACCGGGCCAACCTCCTACAGGCCCCCCGGACATGCCGACGGTCATCATCCAATTCACGGAACCGGTCGACGCGAAGCAATTGCTTACCCAGGCCGCCGGCATGGCGCCGGTGCCGGAGGGCGCACCCCCGGTCGAAATCACCGAAGAGAAGCTGGCCGACGGTAAGACCGCCTACAAAACCGAGATGGCTCCCGTCTTCGCGTATATGAAAGACGACAAGACAATGGTCGTCACCGACGAGGCAACGTATGCCGAGACGAGTGCGGCCGCGGGCAAGGCCGGCCCGTTGAAGGAACGCCTCGGCAAGGTCGACCTCGGCGCCGATGTCATCGTCGTCTCGGCGCTCGAACCGGTGCAAGGGATGATCGGAAAGGCCCTCGAAGACGGCAAGGAGCAAATCCCGGACGAAATGACCGACTTCGCAACGATCCCCGAAAAGCTCAACGCCGTTACGGCGTCACTGGACCTTTCGGGCGCCTCGGGCGGAAATCTCCTGAACGTCGTCCTGGAAGCCAAAGACGAGGCGAGTGCGAAAGAGGTCACCGACCTGGCGATCGGCGCGCTCCAGATGGGAAAGATGATGTATGCCGGTGCGAAAGGTGAAATACCTGAAGAGGCCAAGGCCCAGATGGGCCCGATGATCGCCTTTGCCGACAAGACGATCGCCGGCATCGCCATCAGCCAGGACGGTACGGATGTGGCCATCGCCTTGAAAACGCCCGAGGGGCTCGTCGAGATGCTGCCGCAGTTGGTTGCCATAGCGCAGGCGAGGGCGGCAGGGGGCGGCGGCGGAATCGAAATCGGGGTCCGGACGTGGTCCGACCCGAGCGGCCAGTTCCAGATCGAGGCCACGTTTGCCGACTTCGCGGAAGGAAAGGTCCATCTGGTGAAGGAGGACGGCACCGAACTCCAGGTCCCCCTCGATAAGCTGTCGGATGCCGACAAGGAATACGTCAAGCAACTGATGGACATGATGAACGCGATGCCGCCGGGCAAGATGGGACCGGGCGACATGCCACCGGGACCGGGACCGGGACCGGAACCGGGCGACATGCCCCCGATGGCACCGGGCGACATGACCCCGCCGGCACCGGGCGACACAGCCCCGAGCAAACTCGACGACATCGCGCCGCCTGCGAAGATGTAGCCGAGCCCGAGCAGGCCGCGAGGCCTGACCTTCGATTACTCCCAGAGACTTTCGTCGTCGATCGGCGCGGGCTGTTCCTCCGGCTCGTCGAGGAGGATATCGCCACCGGCCAGGCTGCCGCCGAAGGAGTCCGACGCGCCGCCGTCGTCCGTTTCGTCGGGGCCGATGCTGTACAGCAAGTATCCCGTTGCGTCGAGGCGGTAGACGAGCGGCTCGCCGCCGAACGGGTCCTCCGGCACCTCAGCCAGATACTCGGGCGCCAGGTCGCCCAACGCGCCCGGCGGCTTGCCGTGGTCGGCCTCGTAACAGCGGATGGCCAGGTCGGTGATCAACAGCCGGAAGTAAGCCCGGCGACGATTGTCCCCGTCTTCGAAGGCTTGTTGGTCCCACTGGTCCGCACCGGTCACCCGCTCAAGAAGCGTAGTAAGCCGGTGCAGCCAGCCGAAGGACAGTTCTACCCAAACACGATCTCGGGCAGTGTAGTCTTCGAGAGGTTCCCGACCGGCATTGAGCGATTCCAAGGTGGCGATCAGCTCACGACATTGCTTCGTTGTCAAGGAGTGTCGCAATTCCGCCAGGCGAGCCATGCCAATTCTCTCCCACGCCCAACCCAGAACCGCATGTATGATCAAGCCGCCACATTCCCATGCTCGGCCCATCCGAATGGCATCCAGGTAGGCTTCAACAGCATCGTCTGTGCGGCCTTCCATTTCCGCGAGCTTTCCTTCCGCCGCGAAAGTCCTCGCAAGCGACCGCGTTTCCTGTATGCGGACAGACTCCAAACTCGGGAGTCCATACGTGACGGGCACTTTGCAGTCGCGTCCCAGGCCGATCCGCGCCTTCCGAAGGACGGGTTGGCACTTCGTCGTGAATGCCTTCAACTGGGCAGCCGTCGCAATATCGGCGTCGGGAACGAGCATATTCTTGAGTTCTCCGGCTGCCGCTGCCAGATCATCGTATCCGTTCGGATTCGGCAGCACGACCTCGGGGACCCGCGGCGGAATCGCAATCACCCAGTAGACGACGGACAGTGGAACGACAACGATTAGCGTCAGCAACACAAGGGCCGTCCTGGCGGTTCGGCGAACTCGCGGGTGCTCAGTCGGGCCTCGGGCGAAGTAGTCCGACGCCTGCAAAAGCATAAGCCATCCGCTCATCAATGCGGCGGGAAAGTACACCACGAGCACAATCAGCCGCAGCCAAAGTCGCCTTCGCGTAAGTCCAATACCCGCCGCCGCAAGCGTCGAGAGCCCGAAGATGAGACCAACAATTCCGAGCGTTCTCCCAATAATAGCCGATGCGGGGCGTGGCTGCAGCAGCGTCGAGAGACCCAGAATATATCCCCACCCTTCCCAATTCTGCGGTGGCATGCTCGCCAAGACTGCGGAAACCACCGCAACGACTACGGTCAACAGCAAGAGATCACGGATCGTGAACTGGCTCCAACGGGCGTCGTTGCCGTCGGAGGCTTCCTTCCGTCGGCGGAAAATGCGAAACGCCATCAGTGGCGCAACCACCACGACCGACTGGACCGTGAAGATCAGCAGCAGGCCGTACGCCGACATCACAAGCGTGAGCGAAAGGACCGCACCGAGCGCGGCGATTCGCCAGAACCAGAACGTCCGTCCCAGCCCGGCCCAAATCGCGACCACCCCGACCACGCTGCCGGCCCCGGCCAGAAGCAGCCAGAAGAGAATCAAGACTTCGCGATCGAGGAGGAACATGCCGGTTACCCGCGGACTGGCCAACGTGCGACCCGCTACATCGTATCACGCAGGGCAGGGCAGGGGAAGCGCGAAGCAGCAGGCAGACTCCGTGTGCCGTCCGCGGCCCCGTCGAAACGTGTCGCGCACTTTCCTACAAAGCCGCGACCAGTGGTCGCGGAGAAGCGGGGCAGTGCGTGCGGAACCGAAAAACCGGACGCCGCAATCTCCGCCGTAGAACAGCGTGAATTGGGAAACGTTTACCCGGGGTTCCCGCGACCAGTGGTCGCGGCCTTACAACACGAGGACGACTTCTCCCAGATTCAGCGGACGGCACACGGAGTGTGCCTGCTACTTTTCTTGACTCACCGGCGAATCTCCACCGAGAAATCGGGATCGTCGCCGTGCAGAAACGCCTGGTAGTTCACGCGGTTGCGGAGCCGCGTCTGCTCGAAGCCGGTGTCGGTATCCAACAGGCCCAGCTCGTACGCCAGCCGGTCGGAATGACCCGGCAGCAGCACGCGGTAGTCGTACGGAACGCGGCCCGGGACCATGCGGTTGATGTGGTCGCGGATGTTCGTCGTGCAGTTGTTCGACAGCGTGTCGTAGAATTCCGGCTCGTGGAACAGCTTGTTCATCCGCTGCGCGACGTCGACAAACAGCGTGCGGACCTGTTCCGGGGTCGCCCGGGCGCGGTGGACGTAGACGTCGGCCATGTTGTGCTTGGCGTTGCGGAGGATGAAGTCCCGCTCGTCGACCAGGACGTACATGAGTTCGTACTGGCGGAGGAACCCCTTCAGGGCGTGGTATCGCTCGCCGCGCTCGCGGCGGATTTCGACCGATACGACCACGTAGTCGCGGTCGTCGAAACCGAAGCTCAAGGCCGTATGGGCGATCTCCGGCGTGTCGTTGAACGGGACCACGACGAAATCGACCGACTTGAGCCCGTCCAGATCGAACGTCTTGTCGTAGTGCGACACGTCGTAGTCGTCGATCGTCCGGTAGGTGCTGTTGCGGATGTTGTGCAGAGTAACCCGGTTGCCATCGAACTCGGCCCAGGGCAGCACCGCTTGTTCCGGCGCCCAGTCCCGGTCGTTCGACGGTTTGAGCGTCTTGACCAGATCGGGGTTGATCTCGAGCGACGGCAGCATCGGCCCGGCCGATTCCTGGTCGGGCGAGATGGGGATTTCGGCCGATGCGGGCTTCACCGGCGACGCGGCCGGCGGCGGGGTCGAGGTGCTCTGGCATCCGACCAGCGCCAGGACCAGCGCAGCAACACCCCCCCCGCGCGCGGCAAGGCTGCTGGCACGGCCGGTTCCAATGCGGCGAAAACTGCGAGATTTGGGCATTTTTCGAGGAAATGCAGGTCGGGCAGGGGGGGCGCCCAACGGCGTGATAAAGATGAGAGACGCGGCTTTTACCCTAAAACGCCGTTCGTCGCAAGGTTGTTATCGGTACAATGGGCACTATGCAACATTTAGCGGGCGGGCTTGCCCGCCGTTAGCCTCTCGTTCCCATGCTCTGCATGGGAACGCCTGCATGGGAACGCACTGCCGCGATGGTCCGCGTTGCCCAGCCGCGAGGGATGCAGAGCATCCCGGCATCGGGTCCCCATGCAGAGCATGGGAACCAGGCTACAACTAACCGGCATTTTCCGGCCGATTTGCCCTTTTTCTGTAAAACTTCGGCGTCGAGGTGCAAGATATCCGGCCGCGGGGAAACAATACCTTCAGAAGACGGCCGACCCCACGCCGGCCGGGGGTCTCGAGCGAATCTTATCGGCTTCGGGACCGAATCCCTTGCCTATTTTTACGCACATTCTCAAGGAGAAAATCTCATGCTGGTGGATGTCCATCAAATCAAGGATCGTGTTGCCCTGCAGGCGGAGAAGGTTCATCGCCTCCGCGCCGAGTTGGGCAAGGCGATCGTCGGACAGGACGAGATGCTTTCCCGGCTGCTCGTGGGGATGCTGACCCACGGCCACATCCTCTTGGAGGGTGTCCCCGGGTTGGCCAAAACAACCGCGATCAAGTCGCTGGCCCAAGCGCTGGCGACGAAATTCAAGCGGATCCAGTTCACGCCGGACCTGTTGCCGGCCGACCTGATCGGCACGATGATCTACGTGCCCCAGGACGCAACGTTCCGCACCCGAAAGGGCCCGATCTTTTCCAATTTCATCCTCGCCGATGAAATCAACCGGGCCCCCTCGAAGGTGCAATCGGCACTCTTGGAAGCCATGCAGGAACACCAGGTCACCATCGGCGACAATACGCATCCGCTCGAAGGCCTGTTCCTCGTCATGGCCACGCAGAACCCGATCGAGCAGGAAGGGACCTATCCGCTGCCGGAGGCCCAGGTCGACCGGTTCATGCTCAAGGTGAAGATCACCTATCCCGAAGCGGACGAGGAGCGGAAGGTCATGGACCTGGCGCTCGATGGTTCCGGGCCGGTGATCAATCCGGTTCTCACCCCGGCCGACATCGCCGAGATGCAGGACGTCGTCAAGATGGTCTATATCGACGAGCAGGTGAAGGGCTACATTCTCGATCTGGTCAGGGCCACCCGGCTGCCGGCCGAGTACGGCATGTCCGACCTGGTTCCGCTGATCGAATACGGGGCCTCGCCGCGGGCGTCGATCTACCTGGGCATTGGCGCCCGGGCAATCGCCTTTTTGGGCGGGCGCGGATACGTCACCCCGCAAGACGTCAAGGACATCGCCTACGACGTGCTGCGGCACCGCGTCATCCTGACCTACGAGGCCGAGGCCGAAAAAACCACTTCCGAGGACGTGATCAAGACGATCTTCGATACCGTCCCCGTCCCGTAGGAGACAATTTCAGTATCCCGGCTGCTGCCGGCAGCCGGGATGCTTGCCAGGGCCCGGAGTTCGGGGTTCAGGGTTGACAATTCTTCCATGCTGCGATTGACCCCCCAATCTTCTGAACCCCGAACCCCGGGCCCCGGCCGCGACCCTAACTCCAAACCCCTAAAACGGCCTGACGCCACAACCAAAGAAATTGAAAATTGAAAATTGCAAATTGTAAACTGCAAATTGGTTCGAGCTTGGGTCCGGTCAATGGCCTTGCCGCACATGGCTGCGGCTCGACCCCACTGCAAGCCGATTCCCAGCCAGGACTTCGCCGATCTTCAATTTACAATCTTCAATTTGCAATTTTCAATTTGCAATATCCCCGCGAGATAACATGCTCGCACGGCGCACAGAACTTGCAACGCAAGCCCCTAACCCCTAGCCCCTGAACATCCCATGGCCGAGCAAGAAGTTGCAGAAATCCTCAAAAAGGTCCAGCGGATCGAGATCGTGGCCAACAAGGCGGTGAACGAACTGTTCGCCGGCCAGTACAAGAGCGTGTTTCGCGGCCGCGGCATGGAGTTCGACGAGGTCCGCGAATATCAACCCGGCGACGACATCCGCACGATCGACTGGAACGTCACCGCGCGGACCGGAACCCCGTTCATCAAACGGTTCTGCGAGGAACGCGAGCTGACCGTGCTCTTTCTGGTCGACGTGTCGGCCTCCGGGGCCTTCGGCTCCGGCAACCAGTCGAAGCTCGACATGATGATCGAAGTGGCGGCCATGCTGATGTTCTCCGCATTGAAGAACAACGACAAGGTGGGGCTCCTGACCTTCTGCGACGACGTGATCGACTACTTCCCGGCCCGCAAGGGAAAGTTCAACGTCCTGCACCTGATCCGCCAGCTCGTGGCCGCCGAGCCGATCGCCAGGGAAACCAACCTGCAAAATGCACTGGAGTTTCTCAACCGCGTCCACAAGCGCCGCGCGGTCGTGTTCCTGATGAGCGACTTTCTGGCCGAGGAGCCGGGCGTTGCCTTCTCGGTGGCGAACCGGCGCCACGACCTAATCGCCATGACGGCGGCCGACCCCCGCGAGCACGTCCTGCCCGACGTGGGTTTCATTACGCTCCGCGACGCCGAGACCGGCGAGCTGGTGGAGCTCGACACCCACCACCCCGAGGTCCGGGCCCTGTTCAAACGGTGGACCGGCCGGCGGTCCGAGGCCCTTTCCAACCGGCTGAAGAAGATGGGCGCCGACGAATTGCCGATCCATACCAACGAAGATTACGTGACCAGCTTGCACCGTTTCTTCCGCGCACGCGAGAAACGGTTTCGATAAGGACCTATTTTCAGCATCCCGGCTGCTGCCAGCAGCCGGGATGCTAACCCCGATTGTGGTACGATCATGAATGCATTGAAACATAAATGGCGAAACGGCTTGATCCTTGCGGCGCTGTTGGCGGTGGTGTCCGTGCCGGCGTGTACGCAAGGTCCGCCGGCCGAGATCGAGCCGAGAGAAGTCCGATCGGAAGTCGAGCGGGGGCCCGTCTGCGTGGCCGTCCAAGTCGAACCGGCCCAAGCGACGCTCTCCGACCGCCCCCGAATGACGCTCACGTTCGACTACGTCCAGGGCGTAACGGTCGAGCAGCCGGAGTTCGCCGAGGCCATCGGCGATCTGCGGATTCTCGAAGTCGAGCAGATCGAGCCTCGGGTTCAGGACGACCGCGAGGTCGTCGAGCAGATATTCACGCTCGAACCGACCAAGACCGGAAAGATGCCGATCTTCCCGGTCAACGTCTACTTCAAGGACACGCGCCCCGACGGCGACGGCAAGGAACACATGATCGAAACCGAGCAACTGGCGATCGACGTCGGTTCGGTGGTCGAGGGCGAAGTGAATTCGCTCGATCAGCTTCAGGCGGCGGCGCCCCCGGTGGCCTTGCCTTGGGCGATCCCCTGGCCCGTTGTGCTGGCGGTTGTACTCGTGCTGATTCTCGCCGGCGGCGGACTCGCCTGGTGGCTTAGGAAGCGGCACCACAAGGTCGTCCAGGCACGAATCCTCACGCCGCAAGAGCGGGCGATCCTCGAGCTGGAGAAGCTCTGGGAGAGCGACCTGGCCCACCAGGACTCGAAGCTCTACTACGTCGAGCTGACCGGCATCGTCCGGCGGTACATCGAGGTGACCACCGGCATTCGTGCCCCCGAGCAGACGACCGAGGAGTTCCTCCACGAGATCGCCCAACGCGACACGTTCGCGCCCGAGGATCGCCGCCGCTTCAAGAGCTTCCTCGAAGCGGCCGACCTCGTCAAGTTTGCGGCCCACAAGCCGCGTGAAGAAGATATCGAAGCAAGTTACCAACGGGCCCGCGAGTTCGTTGGATGTGAAACACCGCAGGAGGTGCTGGTATGACGGGCTTCCAATTCCAAGATCCATTGTGGCTGTTGCTGTTGCTCCCGTTGGCGCTGGCTGCCGTCTGGGCCGTCTACCGCCGGCGCCGCGCCGCAGTCCTCTTCTCCGACGTCACGATTCCGCGGGCGCTGCCCGTGACGATGGCGCTCCGGGTGAAGCGGCTTCTGCCGTGGATGGGCTTTTTGGCCATCGCCGCATTGATCGTCGCGCTGGCCCGGCCGCAACAGGGGCGCGACAAAGAGTACTTCACCACCGAGGGCATCGCCATCGAGATGTGTCTCGACCGGTCCGGGTCGATGCAGGCGATGGATTTCGGGATCGACGACGAGCGCGTCGACCGCCTGACGGTCTGCAAGGAGACGTTCAACGACTTCGTGCTGGGTAACAAGGAGAAGAACCTGCCCGGCCGGCGGGACGATCAGGTTGGCCTGATTGCCTTCGGCGGCTACGCCGACGACAAGTGCCCCCTGACGCTCGACCACGGCGTGCTCGAAGAGATCGTCGATAAGACCGAGGTTGCCAGGCCCGTCTACGACGACCAGGGCCGAATCATCAACCAGAAGCTGTTCGAGGAAGAGCAGCTAACCGCGATCGGCGACGCCATAGCGATGGCGGTCGACCGTCTGAAAGACGCCGAAGCCAAGAGCAAAGTCATCATCCTGCTTTCCGACGGCAGCAACAACGCCGGCGTCGTGCTGCCCGAAGAAGCCGCCGCGGCCGCCAAGGCCCACGAGATCAAGATCTACACGATCGGCATCGGGAGCGCCGGCATGGCGCCCTTCCCGGCGATTGATCCGTCGGGCAAGAAGGTTTTGGTCATGCAACCGGTCGAATTCGACGAGCAGACACTCGCGATGATGGCCGACGTGACCGGCGGAAAATACTTCAACGCGAGAAGCACCGAAGCACTCGAAGAAGTCTACGCCGAGATCGACCAACTGGAAAAGACAAAGAACGAAGGACTCATTTTCACGCAGTACCGCGATCTGTACCGGTATCCGACGTTTGCCGGATTGGGACTGCTCCTGTTGGGCATCGTCCTGGTATCGACACGGTTCCGGTCCCTGCCGTAAAGCCGCGACCGTTGGTCGCGCCGTCCTTCCGGGCGGTGGCGAGTTTTGACGGTGGCGGGCGCGACCGACGGTCGCGGCTTTATGACGGGCGCGACCAACGGTTGCGGCTTTATGGACGAGTAACGACAAACAACACGAAATCCATTCAACATAGGTTGTACGATGATCTGGGAATACCCGAAAGTGCTGTGGGCGTTGTGGATTCTGCCGTTTGTGGTGGGACTGATGGTCCTGGCGTATCGGAAGCGTCGCGCGGCGGCCGAGCGATTTTCCGATTCGGCGATGATGCCCCGCCTGATGCCGCACCTCGGCGCCGGACGGCTTTGGGTCAAGGGAACCCTGATTGTTCTGGGCCTGGCGTGCGTCATCCTGGCGTTGGCCCGCCCGCGGTACGGCGAATACTTCGAGCAGGTCGGCAAGCACGGCGTCGACATGTTCGTGCTGATGGACACGTCCCGCTCGATGCTGGCCGAGGACATTGCCCCGAACCGGCTCGACCGGGCCAAGGCCGACGTCCACGACTTGTTGGCCGAGTTGCCGGGCGAGCGCGTCGGGTTGATTGCCTTCGCTGGTAAACCGGTGGTGAAGGTGCCGCTGACAACCGACCAGGGGTTCTTCTGCCACATGCTCGACGGCCTCCATACCCGGAGTGCTCCGCGCGGCGGCACGCTGATCGGCGACGCCATCCGCAAGGGGCTCGAGTGCATGCCCCAGCGCGAGAACCGCGACCAGGTCATGCTCCTGATCACCGACGGCGAGGATCACGATTCATTCCCCTATGAAGCGGCCAAAGTCGCGGCCCAGCGCGGTGTGAAGATATTCACCGTCGGCCTGGGTGATGCGGACGAGGGGACCCGGGTGCCCATCCGGGGCGAGGACGGGAAGTTGCACTATCTGAAACACGACGGCCAGGAAGTCTGGTCGAAGATGGACAAACAACTGCTCGAGAAGATCGCCAAGGATAGCGGCGGGGCCTATATCCCCGCAGGCACCAAGGCCTACGACCTGGGGAAGATCTACCAAGATCACCTGGCCGCGCTTACGCACGGCGATCTCGAAACACAGAAACGAAAACGTTACCACGACCGGTTCCAGTGGTTCCTCTGCTTCGCTGTCGTGTTCCTCCTGGCCGACATGGTCATTCCCGTCCATCGCCGGTCGAACCATCTGCCGTCGCAGCCCGAGACCTACTTCCGAAACCCGCCGAAACGATCCGCCGAACGAGACGCCTTCTGGGGTAACAAGCAGAGGGGAGGCGTCTCCGACGGCGGCAATCCGCCGCTGACGTCCCGGGTGTTGCCCGAGCGAATCGAGACCCCGGAACCGGCGCCCGAGCCCGTTGCCGTGGGAAGCGGACAAGAGAGCCATACCGATAGAGAGAACTGACCATGGACGAAAGCATAAAGCCGCGACCGGTGGTCGCGCCCTGCGCAGGAACACGCGTCGCACATGCCCGGCGCGACCAACAGTCGCGGCTTTATAGCTCTCGAAAACCAGTGACACAAACGACGGAGGCCTACCCGTGAGACCGACGATCATCCTAATCCTGTTGAGTTCGCTAACCGTTCCCGGCGCAGCCTGGGCCGTTTCGCCGAAAGCGGCCTCGGAAGTCAAGCAGGGCATCGCGCAGTTCCAGGCCGGCGACTACACGGCCGCGGCCGAGTCGTTCGGCAAGGCGGCCAAGGCCGAACCGGACGACTGCCGAATCGCCTTCGACCGGGCATGTGCCCACGCCGCCGCCGGCAGCGAGGCCGATGCCGTCCACTGGTTCCAGAAAGCGGCCCTGGCCGAAGATGCGAAGCTGGCGGCCCGATGCCACTACAACATGGGTTGCATGGAGGTCGACAAGGCCAAGCGACTACTGACCGAGAAGCCCGCGATGCCCGCACCCGAAACGCCCGCACCCGACGAACCCGCACCCGACGAACCCGCGCCCGACGAACCGGCAGCCGAGGAAGCCCCGCCCGTGAAAACTGCGCCCGAGGAGGCCGCCCCCGGTGTCCGCCAGGAGGCCGTCTACTTGCTCGAGTTGGCGATTGCCCACTTTCGCGATGCGGTCAAGCTGAATCCCGAAGATGCGGACGCCCGGCACAACGCGGAGGCGGCACGGCTGTGGATCGACTACATCCAGGACGTCTGGCGCCGACGCGACGCCCAGGAGGCACGCGATAAGGCCCAATTGCTGGAATACCTCAAGACAATCGACCAGCGGCAGCGGACTCTGCGGCTGGCGAGCAAGGGGCTCTCGAATGCCCGCAAATCACTCAAGCAACGGCAGGGTGTGTTCGACACGGCCAGAGTTCAAGGATACTTGACCGAGGAGATCGATCCGCTGAAGGCCAAGATCCAGGCCGCCGTGCGAAAGCCGCCGGCCGTCCGGCCGGGTACCCAGCCGGGACAAATGGGGCAACCGGGACAGCCGGGGCAGCCCCCGATGCCCGCAATGCCTGGCGCCCAGCCCGCCGCACCGGGGTGTCCCCCCGGGGCAGCAAGTTGCGGGATGCCGGGCGGCGGGTGCCGGCCGCAGGTCGCACCGCAAGCCGATCCCGAGAAAGCGATGCAGGTCCTCGGCGGCCTGGCCGACAACGCCGGCAAGGCAATGACGGCCGCCAAAGAGGAACTCGATGCCAATGCCCCGCGAAGCGCCGTCGGAATCCAGGCCGAGGCCGTCGAAAAACTCGACGAAATCTACACGGTCCTTGCACCTTACGTTCCGCTGGTGCAGGCGGCCATCGACAAACAGCAGGGGCTGGTTAACGAATCGGCCCAGGCCGTCGAGAATGAGAAGGCCGGGAAGGAACCCAAGGAAGAGCCAAAAGAGGAACCGAAAGAGAAGCCCGAATCTCCGGAAGATCCGGCCGTCGAGGACGCGGACGAAAAGGCCGCCGAGCAGCCGCTGGCGCCGCCGGCACATCCGCCCGCACCCGAACGCCCGCCCGTCGATCTCGAGGAATCGGCCTGGAACCAACCCTTCATCACGCGGTATAGTGAGGTAATCCGGGCGAAGGCCCGGCAGGGCCTGAAGAACATGCCCCCGCCCCCGAAGAAGGAGGCAGAGAAAGAGGAGGAAGAGCCGTCGGACGACGACGCAATGGCTGCGGCGACGCCGGCGCCCGGGGCTCCGCAACCCCAGCCGCCGGCCACCCCTCCCGCCGGGAAGAAGCCGGAGGAGATGGACCCGGCCGAGGCGATGAAGAAACAGCAGGAGGAGGCGCTGAAGCAGCAGGAAGCCATGCGCAAGGCGATGGAAAACGCCGTGAAGTATTGCCCGGAAGTCCGAACGCTAACTCTCGAAGCGACCAACCACATTGAAGACGACGAGCCCGAGCTGGCCCTGCCCAAGCAGGAAAAGGCGCTGGAGCTGCTCAAGAAAATGCTGCCGGAGCAACCCAACAAGAACCAGCAGCAGCAGCAACAGCAACAACAGAACCAGGATCAGCAAGATCAGGACAAGGATAAGCAAGACCAGGACAAAAAGGATCAAGACAAGGAAGACAAGAAAGATCAGCAGAAGGATCAGCAAGACAAGAAGGATCAAGACAAGGACAAGCAGGAGCAACAGAAGCAACAGCCCAAGCCTAAGGACCTCGAGAAGCAACAGGCGGAAGCCGTGCTCCGCAAGGCCCGGCAGCGGGAAAAAGAGAAAAAGGAAATGGAAAAGGCGATGCAGATCTACCTGTACCGCCCCGGTGAAGTGGAAAAAGACTGGTAATCGTCATGAAGACCTCTCCAATGATGAGTCTGATACTGCTCGGCGCCCTGCTGTCGGCCGGGGCTGCGACGGCCCCGGCCGCCGAGCCCGAAGTCCTCGCCGAACTCGCCCGCAACAAAATCTACGAGGGTGAGTCGGTCCAGTACACCGTTACGCTCAACCACGTCCGCAACCCAAGCACCCCGGACCTGAGCGGATTCAAGGACTTCAAAGTGGCCTTGCTCGGGAACAACCCGCAGAACTTCAGCTCGACCTCAATCATCAACGGCCGGGTCACGAAGGTCGAGCGGTACGGAATGCAATACGTCTACCGCCTGACGCCGACAAGGGCAGGGCGGTTGACCGTGCCGGCGCCGGTGGCCAGCGTCGGCGGCAAGGTGCTCAAAGGGCCTGAGCTGAGCCTCGCTGTCGTGGCCCCGGAGCAGCAGGACGTGGTCCTGATGGAAATGACCTCCGAGCCGGAGTCGGTTTACCCGATGCAGCCGTTTAACGTGACCCTTTCGGTGCTGGTCCGGGACCTGCCGGCCCCCTATGCCGACAATGATCCGCTGGCCGCCCAGCGCGCGATCCGCGCCGAACAGCCGGCGCTGCAAATCCCCTGGGCGGCGGATGACAGCATCCCCAAGGGCCTCGAGCCGCGCCGCAGCGGTGAGCGCTGGTGCCAGACTCTGCAAAGCCCCAACGGCGTCGGCTTCAGCATGAACAACCTCGCGGTGCGCGACGCCATGTCGATGATGCTCGACGATGATTTTTTCCGGTCGCCTTTCGGCCGGGGGTCGCTGTTCGACGACGATTTCTTCGGCGGGCGCTCTCCCTTGCGGAGGGGACCGCGGATGTTGATCTTCGAGCCCCGGCCCACGAGGGTCGTCCGAAAAGACGCCCGGGGAAACGAAGTCGGTTACTGGCAGTACGATTTCACCCGAAAATTCACCCCAAAAATGATCGGCCGATACACGTTCGCCCCGGCCAGCCTGAAGGGCAAGTTTCTTACCGGCGTCAGTTCCGCCGGCCAGGGAACGATTGAAGACGTCTATGCCATCGCTCCCGCACTGGCCGTCACCGTCAAGGATGTCCCACTGCAAGGGCGTCCCGATTCGTACATGGGGGCGGTCGGCGCCTTCCAGATCGATGCCGCCTTGACGCCCCAAAAGGCCAAAGTCGGCGATCCGATGACTCTGACATTGAAGATGACCGGCGAGGGGACCCTCGACAACGCCTCGCCGCCCGACCTGCTGAAGGTCCCCGGCATCGCCGACGACTTCAAGGTCTATGATGCGACCGAAGAGGGTATCGGCCCGACACGGGAATTCACCTACAGCCTCCGCCCGCTGAAAGAAGGGATCGAGGAGTTTCCCGCCGTGTCGGTCTCGTACTTCGACGTGGACCGGGAAGAGTACGTCACCCTGCGGACCGGTGCGATTCCGATCGAGGTCGGCAAGGCCGACAAGCTGTCGAGCCACCAGATCGTCGCGGCGCGGCGGGTGGGATCGCCCGGCAGCAACATCGAGGTCAAGAAAGAAGGCATTTTTGCAAACGTCACCGACCTGTCGGCCGTGCGGGACGAGACGGTCCGGCCCGTCCACTGGCTGATCGGTCTCGGCGGTTTGGCCGTGGCCTATCTCGCCCTGGCCGGTATTGTCGCCCTGGCGCGCCATCGCAGCAGCAACGTCGCACGCCAGCGCCGCCAGTCCGGGGCCTCTCGGGCGAAGACGCGGCTCCACAACGCCAGGGCCGAACTCAAGGCCAACCGGCTCCGCGAAGGGGCCGACCACGTCCGGGCCGCCCTGATCGGGCTGGTTGCCGACATGACCGATTCACCCGAAGCCGGCATGACACCCCGCGACGTCGAGCGGCGGCTCGAAGCCTCCGGAGTCGCCGACGAGCTGAAGCAGCGAGTCCACGGCATCCTCCAGGCGTGCGACGGCGCCCGATACGGGGCCGCCGACAACGGCGTCGTCCATGCGGCCAAGGAGGCGGAAGGTCTGCTCAAACCACTTGCCAGACAACTCAAGTTGAGAAAACGGTTCTGACGATGAGATCGAAGATACTCATACTGTTGACCCTGTTGCTCGCCGCACCCGCACTGGTGATGGTCGGCTGCGGCCGCAGCGTCGATTCGGACATCTCCCAGAAATTCCTGATGGCCCAACAGGCGTTCGACCAGGCCGCCGGCCCCGACGATTTCCGCAAAGTCGCCGCGAAGTACCGGGAGATTCTCGACAGCGGGGTTACCTCGGGCGCCGTGCTGTACAACCTGGGAAACACCTGGATGAACGCCGGCCGGCCGGGCCGGGCAATCGCCGCCTATCGCCAGGCGCAGCGGTACCGCCCAAACGATCCGTTTCTCGAAGCGAATCTCCGGTACGCGATCGGCCGTGACGGATCGACCGACGCGCGGAGGCCCATCGTCGAACACGTCTTCTTCTGGCAGAACTGGCTGGGCTACTCGGCGAAATTCTACCTCGTGGCCGCCGGGGCGATCGTCTCGTTCCTCTTCGGCGCCCTGGCGATCTTCGTCCACCGACGGTTGTTCGCCCGCCTTGCCGTTGCCGGGCTGGTCGTCACCGGGCTGTTGATCTTCTCCGCAGCCTACGACTGGTATCGGTTCGATTACGTCGTCCACGGCGTCGTCGACCGCGACGAGGTGGTCGTCCGGAAGGGGGATGCCGAGACGTACCAGCCGGCCTTCACCGAGCCCATTCCCGAGGGCACCGAGTTCCGCGTGGTCAAGCAGCGCGGCGACTGGCTCTTGATTCACCTGTCCGGAGACCAGGAAGGGTGGATTCCCGAAAGCGACGCGGTCGTGTATTGACGGGAGCAAGAATGTGCCATAAAGCCGCGACCGGTGGTCGCGCCCTGCGGCGGGAAACGGCGGCGGCTTCGCGTCCTTGTCCAACGGCGTCCTTGGATTACCGCGACAGTTTGCATACGTCGACCGGCATGGGAACATCCACTCCGACGCTTGGCGCGACCACCGGTCGCGGCTTTATGACCGATGGACGGGGCGACCCTTGCTCTCGGCTCCCCTCTTCCCACCTCGCGCAAACTCCGGTATCCTGCACGTGTGGGCACGATGCACGAGCAGAATCCATGTCGAAAATCTACTTCGTTTCCGACTTGCACCTCTTTGCCAACCGTTCGCTCGGCGAGCGATATCTGCAAACGATCGCCCAGAAGGCCTCCGAGGCGAAGACCTTCGTCCTCGGCGGCGATATCTTCGATTTCCGCTGGGCACGACGGGAAACCGTCGGCCACGCCGTCGACGAGGCCGTCCAGTGGCTTCACGAGCTGACCCGGGGCTGTCCGGACTGCCAATTCCACTACCTGCTGGGCAACCACGACTCCCTCGAGATGTTCACCACCCGGCTGGCCGAGTTGGAAAAGGAGGCCGAAAACCTTGCCCACGAGCGTTTCTACATCCGCATCGGCAGCAGCATCTTCCTGCACGGCGACGTGGCCGACGGGCACATGGACGCCGAGGCACTGGCCGACTCCCGCAAAAAATGGACCAACCACAAAAAGCGGGGCGGGTTCCTCAGCGGACTCTACGACCTGATCGTCGCCACCCGAATCCACTCGCCGATCCCGTATCTCGTCTATCCCCGCGGCGTCGTCGCCAAGCGGATTCTCACGTATCTCGGCGCGATAGGGCAGGGGCCCGACGCCGGCGTCCGAAACGTCTACTTCGGCCACATCCACCGGGCCATGTCCGACTACGAGTACGGCGGACTCACCTTCCACAACGGCGGCGCGCCGATCAAGGGCGTCAGGTTCCGAATCCTCGAAGCGGTCGAGTAGATTCCAGGGTTTTGGAAAAGTGCCCGTTTCTACGAGTCCTTGACACGCAAGGGCCCAATCGGCGAAAATTCAGTTGCTTTCCCCTGTTCGGGCTTCCGTTCATCCTGATCGGCTTCTGCATGTTGTCGAGCCCGCTGTGGGCGTACCGCAAGGTTCTCGGCGCTATGGACCAATCCCCCATTAAAGACGAAAGAGAAAGGCCGTGGTTGTACCTTGTTGTGAAGGTACTTGTGCTTTTGATCGTGCTGTTCTCTTTGGTCGGGGCGAATGTAGTTGGGGAGGTGAAGATTTCGGAGAGCGATTTAGGATTCGTGGACTACTATTCATACCCTAGTACCCTAAGCCACAATCCCACAGTCAACAAACCACTATTTTCAGTGTTCTTCGGCTGGCCTTTTAGTTATGCGTGGCGTTGGGGTCTGTATGAAGCAAAGTTTACTTTTCCAGCCAGCGGTGGCGTCCTGGTCGAACCGAGACGCTGCATCTTCGACAAACTCCCATCTATAATGAACCGAGGTTGCCTCTGCCTCAACATTGCCATCGCCATCGTCATCCTGCTCTACTTGTCGCACGTCATCAACGTATTCCACCGCCGCTCGAAACCAACATACCGCCAATACTCATTGCGTTTCCTCCTGGCTCTTCCCGTGATGCTGGCTGTTGTGATGATGATGTTTCATTATGACGTGGTGACGTGGAGGCGGCCGTTCCTTGTGCCGGTGTATCTCGCCGTCTTGGTTTCGGCGGTGTGTTTTGTGTATGAAGTACGGTCGTTCGTGAGGAGGAAGAAATCCGATGCCTGACCAATCCGCACAAAACGCCGAAAAACCTTCTGATGATGTTGGACGGGATCGGGCCATGAAGGATGAGGGCGGAAGGCGGTGGGTGTATTTTGTTGTGAAGGTGCTTGTGCTAGTTGTGGTGTTGACTTGTCTGATCAGGGCTAACGTGGTGCGGGAAAGAGGTGAGAGGCCAATCTCCTTTGGGTGGCCTCTGGGTTTTACCCACGGACTTACGAAGGATGGGCCTTTTGAAGAGATTGAACCTGATGCGATCTGGGACCGCCCTTTGTGCTGGTTTAGTTGGCCTCTGTTCTTCTTCAACACCGCAATCGCCATCATCCTGCTCTGCTACTTGTGGCACGTTCTTACCATCATCCACCGTCGATGGAAACCAAAATACCAAGTGTCCCTTCGCTTCGTTGTCCTGGTGCTTCCCGTATTGCTGGCCTGTGTGATGATCCTGATACACTATGATTTCGTGACTTGGAGACGGCCGTTTTTGGTGCCGGTGTATCTTGCCGTCTTGGCTTCGGCGGTTTGTTTTGTGTATGAGGTATGGGCGTTTGTGAGGAAGAGGAAAGCCGATGCCTGACCAATCCCCACAAGACGCCGAAAAACCTGATGATGTTGCTGGGGATCGTGCCATTAAGGACCAGAAAGAAAGGCCGTGGCTGTATTGCGGTGTGAAGGTTCTCGTACTAATCGTGGTTGTGGCTTGTTTAGTCGGGGCGAATGTAGTGGGAGAAGTCAACTTTTCACGATGGGACGCCATTAACTTTGGATGGCCTTCGACATACACAGTTGGTGCTTGGACGTGGATAGATGATCCGTGTATTTTTGCTCACCGGAGCCAAATAAGAGGTCACTGGATCAACTTGCCCTCCCTATCCTTTAACGTCATCATCTCCATCACACTCCTGATCTACCTCAACCACATCATCGACATATTCCACCGCCGTCGAAAACCGACCTATCAGGTTTCGCTGCGTTTCGTTGTTCTCGTGCTTCCTGTGGTACTTGGCGGGATTATGGCTTTGATCCACTACGATGTGCTTACTTGGAGTCGAGCGTTTCGGTTGATGGCATGGGAAGCGGTTGTGGTTTGTCTGACTTGTTTCATCTATGAAGTACGGTCGTTTGTGAAAGCAAAATCCCCTTCCGGCCAGAGGCCGGAAGGGGATTAACCTGACAAGAGAAGACAACTACAGCTTAGGCACTCGCCCCGGCATCGTTAGGGATCGCTCAGAAATAACTTCGGCATTCCCCACCGGCCTCGCGCCGGTGGTAGCCGGTTTGACGACTACGGGTAAGCGATAGCGGCAGCTTGCCCCACCGGCCCTGTGCCGGTAGAAAACGGTTTGGGAACTATCGCGTCGTCTCAGGTAACGCGACCAGGGGGCAACGCTTAGTTGACAAACCTCGCTTCCACCGGCACAGGGCCGGTGGGGAGCGGATGTCGCCGACGCCGATGGTAGTTGCCAAACCTTAACCCACCGGCACAGGGCCGGCGGGGAAATACCGAAGTTGTTTTTGCGCGGTCCCTTAGCGATAAGATGCTTGATCGGCTCTTCGTCCGGGCTACTGTAGCGTGGGGCTCGCAATCTCGCCTTGTAGTTGGGCCTTGCCGCCTTCGGGTTCGTAGACGCCGTAGAAGGGCGAGCAGGAATCGAGCCAGACGGTCAGCCGGTGCAGGTCTTCCGGCGGCAGCTTCACGTCGTAATGGCCCTTCCGGAGGATCTCGTACAGCTTCGACGCCCGGGCCCCGAACTCGCCCGGCGTGGTCCGGTACCATTTCGGGTCGTTGAAACTTCTCCCGCCGTAGTCGTAAAACCCGAACTTCGGCGCCAGGCTCAGGTAGGAGGCGTAGTAGGCGGTCACCGGATTCATGTAGCTTCCCCTCGATGTCTTCACGACCCGGCCGTCCAGCGGCGGCGCTTTCTCCTTCGACTTCTCTGCGTGGCATTTCACGCAATACTTGTCCAGGACCGGCTGCACCAGTCGCGGGTAGCTGAACGGGTTGGTGCCGTCGACGTCGGGTTTCAGCGGCGAAGGCGCCCGGCGCATGGCCAAAGGGGTGATCTCCGAAAGACTTGCCGGCGCCCGGCGTCTCGGTTCGTGACAGCCTTGACACACCAGGCGTTCGCCCGGCTGAAGGTGCGTTCCCGAGCGCATCGAGGTCACCGCGAGGCCGTTCTCGTCCAGCGCCTGAAAGAACAGCTCCTTGCAGGGAGGCGCGGTAAAATGGGCGCTGCCGTCCTCCTCGACCGGCACAGTGCCCAGCACCGCGCGGGTAAGGTTGACCGAATCTTTTGCCTGCGGGATCTGTATGCCGGTGGCGTGCGCCACGCGGGCCGAGGCAACCGAAAGCGGAAATATCTGGTAGACGCGCAGGGCCTTGATCTTCGTTCCGTCGGGCCAGGGTTTCAGGCCGTCGTAGACGTTCAGCACGGCCACGGTGGCCTCGGCCGTCTTGTCTTTGTCCGCCGCGGCACGCACGGACATCTCCGGCAACGCCGGCGGCGCCGGCCGCGGCTCGACCGGAACCGGGTTGTGGCATGCGATCGCCGGGTCGCGATAGATCAGCTCCTTGTTGCCGAACGAATCGACGAGATAAACCCCGTACGTGCGGCCGGGCTTAAGCGCCTTGACCTCCGCCGGCTCGTACGCGCAGAGGTAATAATCCTCGCTCAGCGGCCATGCCTGGCCGTAGGTGAGCGAACCCCGCTGGCTCTCGGGGAAACCCGCGTCCGGCGTAACGCGCTTGACCGGGCCCAGCCCGTCGTTATCCTCCGAGCAGGCGTCGAATACGATCAGCGAACCGAACGATTGGTTGTGGTGCGGGGCCGCCGTGGCGATGAAACGGTGCGAACGCGGGATGGCGCGGATGTCCACTTCCATGTCGGGACGCCTTGCGCGGACGGCGAAATTGCCGTGTACCACCCGCGGATCGCGCCCGTCGGGCGTTGTGAGCCAGGGCATGTGCGCCACGCAGCCGTGCCGGTCGATGTAGTCCCAGCGGGTCCAGACAATCATGCCGTCGTGCGTGACGCTGGGGTGCCACTCGTTGGTCTCATGGTAAGAAAGACACCGGATGTCGCTTCCGTCGGCGGCCATGTCGAAAAGCGTATAGGTCGGGCAGACCCGCCCGCAACGCAGATATCCGCCGCGCCGCTCGCTGATAAACGCGATACGCCCGCTGGGCATGAAACAGGGGTCGAAGTCGTTGAACGTCCCGTCGGTCAGCATCCGGAGGTTCGATCCGTCGATCCCAACCGTGAAGATGTGGTAACACCGCTGTTCGGTCCAGTGCCCCCGGCTCGGGTCGGTGTGGTGCCGGTACGTCCGATCGCCCCGGCATTCCACATAGGCAAACGCTATGCTCTTGGCGTTGAACGAAAGGTCGGGCGAGAGGAACGAGCCCCCTTGGGTCTCTTCTCCGCGTTGATTGCCCATGCCGTCGAACGAGATCTTCCAGCCTCGTTCCGGTCCGCCGGAAAGCTTTTGCCCCTTCAGCCGGCCGTTGGCGACCACGGAATCGGCCAACAGATCGCGGATTCCCGGGTTGGGACCGAAGGGATCGGAGAGGATAAAGAGCCCGCCGCCGGGCCGCTGCGCCATGCCGTAGTACTGGTCGCACATGTGGTTGTAGACCGCGAGGTGGCGCTTGAGGATCAGCACTTCGTCGAAATCGAGCAGGGGATTCGAGAAGGCGATCCGGCGGCGCAGGTGACAGACCTTGTCGAACAGTGCCCGTCGTGCCTCCTTCTGCTCCACGGGCGTCCCCCCGGCCGCGGCCCGCCGGTCGGCCAACTCCGCGGCCATGTCTGCGAGTTCGGGGTCTTTGGACATTCGCCGGATATCGGCCAGCAGCGCCTCGGTCCGCCGCAGGATCACGTCCAACGGATCGCGGTCGCCCTCGAGGATGAGCGATTCCCGGCGGAACGTCTCCGGCGCAAACTGCTTGAACCGCGAGCGTTGGCTGAGGTCGTAGGAAAGAATGGCAAACTGCCGGTCTTCCTCGCCCTCGGGATAGGCCGCGCCCGGCGGCTTCGGGCCGAGCCACGCGGTCTGCTCGGCAACGGCCGATCCGGATGTCAACATCGATGCGAGTATCGTGCCTGCTGCGGCAAAGAGGAAGTTCTTCATGGGATCGGTCCGAGTTTTCCTGGCCGTTAGGCGAGCGGCGGAAGAGAATTTGCCCGTAGCCACCGTCGCCAGACGGTGGAATGCGGTTCGATCCACGGTCTGGCGGCCGTAGCTACGGGGATATTCTTGCCGGCCGCTCGCCTTAGGGGTGACAGAAGTACGGCGGTATTATAGTATGATTCGCGGGCCGTTTCAAGTGGCACAGGGCACGTCGGCAACGTACCTGTAGGATGGATTGTCCATCCGTCCGGCAGGGGCCAAATTGTCCATCCGTCCGGTGAAGGCCGGGGTGGGTTGTGAGATAGCTTCCAAAGGGGTACACTGGAGGAACGCTCAGAAATAAGTCTGGCAGTTGGGCCTATAAAGCCGCGACCGTTGGTCGCGCCCGGCGTTACCAAGAGTCGTTCCCAGCGTTGCTCGGCGCGACCAACCGACGTTCCCAGGTCGATTCTACGAAAAGGAGAAGGAAAGATGGCAGAAAAAGAGGTGGGCGTAATCACTCATTACTTCGGCAACATCTCTGTGGGCATTATCGAACTGAGCGGGCCGTTGAAAGTCGGCGACGTCATTCACGTCCAAGGCGCTCACGACGATTTCACGCAGACCGTCGATTCGATGCAGATCGAACACGAGGCGGTGGAGTCGGCCAAGGAAGGAGATGCGATTGGCATGAAGGTCGCCGAGAAAGTCCATCCCCACGACAAGGTGTTCCTGGTCGTCGAGGAGTGAACCCTTGGTTTCAGGCTTTCAGTAGTCGGTAGTGAGTTTGCTGTGGAGTGTTTGGGCGGGTTTTTTGCAGGTTGGCGTTTCCTTGCTCGACCCGGGTGACGGCGTAGTGGGCACCACCGTGGGCGCGATAGCCGTGGGCCCGGTTCCCAATGCGATCGACCCTGACAAAAATGCCGCAATACCGCCTCGACGATCAAGCCATACCGGAGAGGCCGTCAAACTCCCCAATCCACCACAACTGACGCCTGGCGGCATGCGTCAAAACTCGAAGTACGTGCGGGGCCCCGTCTTCTTGCTCCCCGCGGAGTAAAAGGGCCCCAGCAGGATCTCCGTGCCCTTGATGCGGAATCTCGGCACGGCCCCCTGGGCCGGGTAAGGTTCAAGCCACTCCGCCGCCGCTTTGGCTGGAACGTCCTTGCCCGCAAATGGCTGGGTAACGGCAGCCCCCTTCTCGATCGTCTGCGCCAGGGCCCAGGGGCCATACGTAGAAAGGAAAAAGCACTGTCATGGCCGAATTTGCTTTTTTAGATGGGCGCATACGTTGATCGCTACTACGCGAGCGTAGCTTTTTTTCAACTCGGTGTCCAGTGACTTGATGGCTGCCGGCACGTCTCGT